>Ga0335070_10003230_pt1 | contig 18967 bp, 14 predicted proteins | sample Lox_Sample_13_FD_206722 | JGI IMG/M metagenome (GOLD analysis project Ga0335070, IMG submission 206722) | Soil microbial communities from Loxahatchee National Wildlife Refuge, Florida, United States - Lox_Sample_1.3 | ecosystem: Environmental > Terrestrial > Soil > Wetlands | place: USA... | reverse complement strand
CCGTGCCGCAACCGATCGCGATTGCATCGATACGGCCTTCCATCTGGTCGAAGATTTCGCGCGCCGTTGTCTGGTAGTGGTAATCGGTGTTGGCGGGATTGTCGAACTGCGCAGCCAGAAATGCCTTCGGATCGCTCGCCTGCAATTCCTTCGCCCGCCGGATCGCCCCTTGCATTCCCTCCGCCTCCGGAGTCCGAGTCACTTCCGCGCCAAGAGCGCGCATGATCAATACCTTTTCCTCCGAAAACTTTTCCGGCACGAACAGGCGAACCTTGTAACCTCGGTTCACTCCAATCAGGGCCAGTCCGATCCCGGTATTCCCAGCCGTCGCCTCGATGATCGTTCCGCCAGCCTTCAATTTGCCATCGCGTTCGGCGCGCGCAATCAATCCGATGGCCGCGCGGTCCTTCACACTCCCGCCTGGATTGAGATATTCGAGTTTGACGAAGATGTCGCTCGCCCCGGAGGGGACCAGCTTCTTAAGCTGCAGCATCGGAGTCTCGCCGACCAGTTTCGTGATGTCGTCGCTGACGCGCAGCCGCGTAGTCGATGTCGTTGAGGGCACTCTACAGGGTAAGGAAGCACGCCCTGAAGCGTCAATCCGTAATCGAAATCCCACATTTAAGGAACGACCGGCCGGACGCCGATCAAATTGCAAGAACCCGTCTACTGTCCGCCCGAGGCCCTTTCCTGTCCGGCGTAATACCCGCTCTTGGTGCGAACGGAAAGTTTGCCATAGCCGTGCGATTTGGCTTCCACCTTCACCGTTCGGTAGCCACCCTGGCTCTTTGGTGTGCTCGGCTTGTAGCCGATCGTGTACTGGTTCCGGATATCGTGCGCAACGCTGCGGCTGATCGCGTCCACCTCATCGAGCGTCTTCGGGAAGAATGCAATCCCGCCAGTCCTCTCGGAAACGACCTCGAGCGCCCGCTTCGCCCTCCTCGGATGTTCCTCATCCCCCAGGATGCCGATCGAATATACGGTGGGCCCATTCTCCGCTTGCAACCGCTTGACCGCCTGTTCCAGTGACTCGGTGCTCGCGTTGTCTTCGCCATCGGTCACCACGAAAATCACCTTTTTCTCCAGACGTGCGCTCTTCTTGAGATGATCGGCGGAAGCCACCAGGGCGTCATAGAGCGCCGTTCCGCCGCGCGCTTCAATCTTGTCGAGGCCTTCTTTCAGCTTGTTGATATTCGCCGTGAAGTCCTGATCGAGATAGTACTCATCGTTGAAGTTCACAATGAACACTTGATCGTTCGGGTTGCTCGCCCGCACCAGATTTAGCGCCGCCGCATTCACCTTTTGCCGCTTTTCCCGCATCGAGCCCGAATTGTCGACCACAATTCCCATCGCTACGGGAATGTCCTCGTGGCGAAACGACGTGATCGTCTGCGGTTGGCCATCTTCGAAGACCTGAAACGCCCCCCTCTCCAGGTTTGTCACCATGCGCTGTTTGTCGTCGATCACAGTGGCGTGCAGTACAACTTCTTCTACTTCTTTCCTGAAAACGAATACTCCACTGTCGGTGGAATCCGCCGACTGCCCTGCGCTCCCATTCGGAGGAGGCGGCGTCGGACTTGGACTCTGCGTCCCTGACAGGGTGTCATTCGGAACCGGCTCTTGAACTCCGCCCTGGCTTGTCGAACTTGTGGGTTCGGCCGCCACCGGAGCGGTCGGCGCTGGCGCAGCCTGCGGTTGACTGGGCTGCGAGGATGGGTCTGGAGCCTGTGGATTGCTCCCGCTGCTCGATGCAGGCGCCTGAGAACCTGCGGAGTTTCCCGGATTCGTCGCTTGGGGGTTGGCAGTTTGCGGGGTCGTCGTTTGTTGGGCGGGCGCTGCACTCTGCGCGTTTGCCGCCAGCACAACTGTCAGAAATGCAACGACTACTAGGGAAAATTGGCTATTCCGTCGGCGCATAGTAACCCGTCTTCGCGTAAACCCTAAGCGGCGGCAGTCCCTTCGGCGGTATCAATTTCACTTTTATCTTACGCCATTTGCCATCCCGCACAGGGTTCTTTGGACGGTAGCCGAGCACGTATTGGTTGCGCAACTCGATCCCAATTTTTGTAGAAACGTCCGCAAGATCGTTCGGATTATCGATCGTAAATGCCCGCCCGCCCGTCAGTTCCGTGATCTCGCTCAGCAAACCCGGTCCCAGCCGCTCTTCCTCGGTTGGGAAGTAATGGTCATAGATGCCAATCGCGTAGATTAGGATATCGGCCTCTTTGACCATCGAACGGATCTCGCCCTCGGTATAGCGGCTGTGATTGTCGCCACCGTCGGAAATAATCAGCAACGCCTTCTTGGCGAACTTGGCTTCTCGCATCTTACTCACGCCCAGGTAGATCGCGTCCAGCAAAGCGGTGCGCCCTTTCGGGATCGTGTAAACCAGTTTCCCCTGAATATCTTCCACGGAACTTGTAAAGTCCGAGATCTCCTCAGGCTTGTCGGCGAAGGTGATCATGAAGAATTCGTCCTGCGGATTGGCGGTCTTGAAGAACTCGATGACGGCCTCGCGGGCGCGTTCGATCTTGCTGCTCATGCTCCCGCTCATATCGAAAATCACGCCCAGCGATACCGGCGCGTCCTCACTCGAGAACGTCTTGATCTCCTGCTGCTCCTTGCCCTCAAAAAGATTGAAGTTCTCCTTGTCGAGCCCCGTAACCAGCCGGTTCATCGGGTCCGTGATGGTCACCGGAACCAGCACCATATTGACGTCAACTTTGTAGGGTTTAGTGTGAGTCTTCAGCGCGGGATCAATGTCGGGCTCCTTCGGTGCCGTGGTGTCGACCCGTGGCCGAATGTGGACGTCTTCGGTGGAATTTTGCGCCCAAATTGGAACGCAACAAAACACAATTCCGAGAAGGAGGGAGGTCAGACCGAAAACCGAGGCGAACCCGTGATCGCGCAGCATAAACCCTACATCGGAAAGGAGAGCCCGGACTGGTTGGGGGCGAGCCGACCCGCGCCCACGAAAGCGGGCCATAAAACCTCTTCTGCCCCGGATACTAGCACAATCTCCGGCGCCACTTTCCAGCTTTTTCGCGCGCTTTCGTAAGATTCTCAAAGGTTCCTGAAAGTTGGCTTTCGGCGTACTTCACTTCTTGCCACAGCCTGCTCCTTATCCTCTCCCTGTTACAATCCTCGGTCAAACCGATGGCAATCATTACTCCTTTTCAGGCCTGGCGCTATAACCCCGCCCAAGTTGCGCTTAACAATGTCGTGACACAGCCGTACGACAAAATTACAAGCGAAATGCAGGACCACTACTACCAGGCCGAGGCCCATAACCTTGTCCGGATCATTCTGGGAAGGCACTATTCTGCTGATTCTGAGAACAATAATGTCTATGCGCGGGCAGCGGCTAGCTTTCGGGAGTGGCGCCAGTCGGGCATTCTGCGCCAGGATTCCACCCCCTCCTTCTATAGCTACTCTCAGACGTTCGCGATCCCGGGGACCAGCACATCCGCCGAGCGCCGGGGCTTGATCGCCCTAGGCCGCCTCGAGGACTACTCGGCTGGCATCGTTTTCCGTCACGAACTCACGCATTCCGGACCCAAAGTCGACCGCCTCAATCTCTTACGAGCGACTCGCGCCCATTTCGGTCAGATTTTCATGCTCTACGACGGAAACGGCGAGACAGACCGACTGCTGCAATCGCCCGCTGCCCCCGACATCGAAGTTACCGACGAATACGGCGTCATCCACCGCGTGTGGAGGATCGCGGAACCGTCAATCATTTCGCAGGCTGCGTCCCAGTTCAGCGGGAAAAAACTCATCATCGCCGACGGCCACCATCGCTACGAAACGGCGCTCAACTACCGCAATGAGCGCCGCGCGTCGTCTCCCGGCGAATTGAATCCTGCATACGATTGGGTCATGATGACGTTGGTCGACATGAGCAACCCGGGCCTTGTGATTCTGCCTACGCACCGTGTCGTCCACAGTCTCGCATCTTTCTCCGAGGATAATTTGCTCACCGGCGCGCGCCGCTTTTTCACTGTGGAGGAGATCCCAAGGCTTAACGCGGCCAAACCGGCCTCCGTTCTCCAGGACAGGGGCCGGGCCGGAACTGCGCTCCTCGCCGTGACCACAGAACGCACATTCCTCATGCACTCGCCCAAAGCTCTCGGCACAAACGTTTTCGCCGGCCTGTCGCCGCGCCAGCAATCGCTCGATGTTGTTCAACTTCACAAATGCATTCTGGAAGGTGTCCTGAACATCTCCGAAGAAGCGATCCGCAACCTGCAGAATGTTGCGTACTGCCGGGAGACCTCCGAAGCCCTTGCGCAGGTGCAAAGCGGCAAGGCGCAGGCGGCATTCCTGATGAACCCTGTGCGTATCGATCAAATGCGCCGCGTCGCCTTCGCGGGAGAGGTCATGCCGCAGAAATCCACCGATTTTTATCCCAAGATGTTGAGTGGACTTACCATTTACGGGCTCGAGTAAGAAAATGGTGGCGCAGCAACTTGCTGAGAGTTAGGGTCTTCGATTAGGTGTCATTGCCGCCCACGAAAACGTTCGCCGTTCTCCTGACCGCGCTTCTGCTTCTGACCGCGGCCCCTTCTGCCGATGAAAAGCACCTTTCGGTCTACTCTTCAGTCGCCACATACACCCTGCCCGTCGTCGATCGCACTGGCAAAGAGTACGTAGGCCTACTCGAACTGCTGGAACCTTTCGGCCGCGTCAACAGCCGCATGGAAGGCCAGCACTGGAAATTCCGCTTCAACGAGATCGAGACCGACTTCGTTGCCGGACGATCGCGTGCCCGAATGCGTGGCAAGGAATTCGAACTTCCCGCGCCATTCCTGATAGAGAACTCCCGCGGCCTTGTTCCGGTCAGTTCCCTCAGCGCCTTGCTGCCCCGCTTTCTGGGAACCCCCGTCAACTTTCACGAATCGGCACGGCGCTTGTTTATCGGCGATGTCGCCACGCACGTGACTGCTCAAATCGAAAACACGAATCCCGCTCGCCTCGCGCTGAATTTCAGCTCCCCGGTAAATCCGACGATCTCGACCGAGCCCGGCAAGCTACGCATGGTCTTCTCCCGCGACCCGGTCGTAGCTCCCGGAAATCAGACGCTGATCTTCGACAACAAGACGATCACCCAGGCGAACTACTCGGAAGCGAATGGAGCCGCCGATCTGACCATCAGCGCGGCCGCTCCCCTGATGGCAAGTTTTACCAATAACGGACGCACAATCACCATCGCCGCCTTAGCTCAGTCCACTCCAGCTGCCACCGAGACAGCGCCCGCGCCCGGCGCAACTCCGCCCGTTCTGACACAAACTCCATCGGTGACCGCGCCGCAATTTCCGGCCATGACCTCTCCGCCTCTTCTTGCCGCAAACGGCCACCGTTTCATCGTCATTGTCGATCCCGCTCACGGCGGCGACGAACGTGGCGCTGCCCTTACCGACCGGCTCGCGGAAAAAGATGTCACTCTTGGCCTCGGGCGTCTCCTCCGCCATGAGCTTGATGTCCGTGGCATCTCGGTGCTTCTCCTGCGCGATGGCGACGCGACCCTTACTCTCGATCAGCGCGCCGGCACTGCCAACGCCGCTCACGGAGCGGTTTATGTCACGCTCCATGCGGCCTCCAGTGGCAATGGCGCCCGGATCTACACCGCGCTTCTGCCGATCGAAGGACCGATCAGCGGCGTTTTTCATCCTTGGAACTCGGCGCAAGCCCCGTCGCTGGCGGTGAGCCAATCGATCGCATCCGAAATCATCGGCGAGATGCAGAAACAGCAGATGCCCGCTCGCGCCGCGGTAGCGTCCCTGCGTCCGTTGAACAACCTGCTCATGCCCGCCGTCGCCGTGGAGCTTGCTCCCGGCCCTAACGGCACGGCTGATCTCTCCTCCGCCAACTATCAACAGAAGGCGGCTGCGGCCATCGCCGATGCGATCGCCGCCAAGCGGTCCTCGCTGGCGGTGCAGCCATGATTCCGCGTCATCTTAAGATCGCCGTCGCGGTGATGTTCGTTTTCGTGCTCTGTATGAGTTTCTATCTGCGCCGTATGAGAAGATCGGCCGCCGAACTGCAAGCCGCGGCTGCCGACGCGCGCCCCGTCGCCCCTCCCGCCTCTGGCCCAACCGAAACGGTCACCCTCTACGTGGCCGATGACGGCGAGGGCATTTTGCGCTTGCGCCCTGCTCAGATCCCTCTGCCCGGGGGCCGCCAGCAGCGCGGTGAAGAGCTTCTGCGGGCTCTGCTCAGCATTTACCAGCAGCCGGATTCGCCTCACCCGATTGCCGCGGCCGCCGACATCCGCGGTTTCTATCTCGTTGATCCCGGTGTTGCCGTCATCGATCTGAACGCTCCCTTCGCTGACCAGCATCGCTCGGGCATCCTTGACGAGCAACTGACCGTGAACTCGATGGTCGCCACCTTGGCGGTCAATGTCCCCGGCATCAATCGCGTGCGTATTCTTGTGGAAGGCCGAACTCGTGACACCCTCGCCGGCCACGCCGACCTCACCGATTTCTTCGATGTCAGCGGCGTGACCCATGCTCAGTAAGATCTCGCGACTCGCCCATCGCTCGTCGCCTCTAATGCCTTGAGAATCCGCCTCACTACGGGCTCATCGTCATCGATCTCATCTGCCCCAACCACGCAGGGCGCAACAGGAAAGCCCGGCACGTCGGTGCCGGCGAAAAAGCCTACACGGCCGAGCCCCGTAGGGGCGGCACACCCGGCTGATTTAGAATTCCCTCGATGATCTTCCGCTCCGACAACCGTTCCCCCGATCAGATTCGTCCCGTCAACATCACTCCTGACTTCATCTCTACTGCCGAGGGCTCCGCGCTGATCGAAGTTGGCAACACTCGCGTGATCTGCACGGCGTCCGTCGAAGAGACTGTCCCCGTATTCCTGCGCAACTCCGGTAAAGGCTGGATTTCCAGCGAATACGGCATGTTGCCGCGCTCCACCCTGACCCGTACCGCCCGCGAGTCCGCCAAAGGAAAGCAGAGCGGGCGAACTCAGGAAATCCAACGCTTGATCGGACGTTCCCTGCGTGCGGTCACCGATCTCTCTCGGCTCGGCGAGCGCACCATCTGGATCGATTGCGATGTCATCCAGGCCGACGGAGGTACCCGTACCGCTTCGATCACCGGAGCCTTCGTTGCCCTTGGTCTTGCCCTGCAACGCCTGGTGGACGCGAAGACGCTGTCTGCGGCTCCGATCCGGGACTTCGTCGCGGCTATCAGTGTTGGGATTGTCGATGGAGAAGTCCTGCTCGATCTCAACTACGAAGAAGATTCCCGCGCCGACGTCGACATGAACTTCGTCATGACTGCCGGCAACAAGATTGTCGAACTCCAAGCCACGGCGGAACACCAGGTCTTTGACGATGCACAACTCGCCAAAATGATGTCGCTGGCGCGCCAGGGCATTCGCTCCCTGATCGCCAAACAGCTCGCCTTGTTGCCGGCTATGACGCTTCGTCATTGACGTTAGTAATCAGACGGACGTCAAGCCGTGAACTAAACTGTCTCGAGTGTCTCTGAGATCCATTCGAGCGACGGCTGTATTTTGTTTGCTTACCTTGGGCGCGGCCGCTTTCGCCCAGACCGCAACGATTGAAGGCACCGTGCGCAGCCAAACTGGCGCTGTCGTTTCCGGCGCCCAAGTCAGGATCGAGGCTGGCGCCTACCAGCAGAGCGTCACGTCCGGCCCCGATGGCCGGTTCGTGCTGGCCGGGGTCCCAATCTCTTCCGCCACCATCACAGTTACCTCATGCGACTCGAAGCCTCTTGTGCAACAGTGGCGTGGCGAGTCGGATCTAAACCTTGTCGTACAGCCCGCAGGCTGCTGCTGTAATTGCCTCTGCGACATCCAGACGGTCGTTGTCAGCGCGACCCGCACCGACATCGCTCTTGAGGACACTCCGGCTGACGCCGTCGCCCTGAGCTCACACACCCTTGCCGCCACGCCCGCTCTCGCCACCGACGATGTTCTCCGCAAGGTGCCGGGGTTCACGCTCTTCCGCCGCTCCAGCAGCCGCACCGCGAATCCCAGTACGCAAGGCGTTTCCATGCGCGGCGTTGGCGCAAGCGGTACCAGCCGCGCGCTGGTCCTGGTGGACGAGGTCCCGCTCAACGATCCCTTCGGAGGTTGGGTCTACTGGGATCGGGTCGCCCGTGAGTCCATCAGCGAGGTCGAAGTTGTTCGCGGAGGTAGTGGCGCGAGCCTGTACGGATCGAGCGCGATGGGCGGGGTGATCCAGTTTCGCACTCGTCACCCCGAAGCCACCGCCATCTCAGCCGAGGGCTCGTGGGGCAATGAAAACAGTCCCCAGCTCTCGCTCTGGGCCGGCACTCGCCTCGGTCCGTGGAATGGCTCCATCGCCACCGATCTGTTCCGCACCGATGGTTACATCCTGGTCCCCGCGTCCCAGCGCGGATTGGTCGACAGTCCGGCCAACTCCGCACACGAGTTCACTACCCTCGATCTCGGACGCCTCCTCGGAGCCTCCAGCAGCATTTTTGCGCGCGGTTCCTTTTTCGACGAGTCGCGTCACAACGGCACTGTGCTTCAGACCAACGCAACCCAAATCGGCGATTTCGCCACTGGATGGAACCTCGATTCGAAGAAAGCCGGCAACTTCTCCGCTCGCTTCTTCGGCCTGTTCGAATCTTACGACCAGACATTTTCGGCCGTTGCCCAGGACCGTAATTCAGAGAGCCTGACCAACCACCAGCGCGTTCCATCCCAGTCACTCGGGGGCAACGCGCAATGGTCGAAGCCCGTGAGTCGGAGTCAAACACTGGTCGCTGGATTCGAAATGCGGGAAGTGCACGGCTCAAGCAACGAAAGCTTGTTCAAGCAGGATTCCGGCAACAACACCGTTCCCAATGGAATGAACCTCAGCGGCGGGCGCGAGCGCACCGCGCGCATCTTCGGCGAAGACATCATCCAACTCGGGCGCCTCACCGCGATTCTCTCCCTCGGCTACGATCACTGGAGCGATTTCGATGCGCGCTCTCTTCACATCAATGCCGATGGCTCGAGCTCGCTCACCCCTTTGGCCGATCGCAGCTCCGACGCCCTCAATCCCCGCGCTTCCCTGCTCTACAAACTTTCCGGCCGCACGTCGCTCACCGCCTCGGGATACCGCGCCTTCCGCGCTCCGTCCCTCAACGAACTCTATCGCGGATTCCGCCAGGGTAATACCGTCACCCAAGGCAATCCCGATCTGAAAGCCGAACATCTCACGGGAGTCGAAGCCGGAATCCGCCAAACGCTTCTCAGCGACCGCCTTCACCTGCGCGGCACATTCTTCTGGAACGACATTACCAACACCATCGTGAATGTCACCATCAATCAGACTCCTACACTCATCACACGAAAGAAGCTCAACGTCGGTCGCACGCTCTCCACCGGGCTCAATCTGGATAGCGAATTCCAAGTTGCCGCTAACTTCCTGATCGCCGGTGGCTATCAATATACCCACGCCGTTGTCTCGAGTTTCACTCCCCCTCCTGACTTCACCGACCTGAACCCGTCCTTGGCCGGGAACTGGATCCCTCAGGTTCCGCATCAGCAGTTCACCCTGCAAGCACGCTACTTCAACCCGAAGATCATCACCGCAACCATCCAGGGCACTTTCAGCGGCCAGCAATTCGACGATGACCTTAATACCTTCCTGCTCGACCGGTTCTTCACCGTCGATCTCTATCTCGGCCGCAACCTCGGACACGGCCTCGAGGTCTTCGGAGCCGCTGAAAACCTCTTCAATCAGCGTTACAACGTAGCCCTCACGCCCGTTCCCAACCTGGGGCCGCCCATCCTGGCCAGAATCGGCCTGCGCTATCAATTTCCCAATCAGTAACCTGCAAACTGTTACCAACGCCCGACGACACAGGTCCTGAACTTCGAGAGGCGAACAGCGGTTTCGTTGTGACGTTGTCACATCCCGAAGCCCGTTTTTTGATTTAGAATTGCCAACTGTACCCAACCCATCGCACTTATCTGGAGGACTTTATGAAACTTACCCCCGGCAAGCTCAAGGGGCTCAAGGCTGTTTCGACGGATCGTGGAGTCATCGCCGCCGCTGCCATGGACCAGCGCGGCTCTCTGCAGAAATCGCTCGCCAAAGAAAAGGGTGGCGAAATCAGCGACGCCATGATGGAAGAGTTCAAGTCGCTCGTCACCGAGGTTCTGACGCCGCACGCCAGCGCAATTCTTCTCGACCCCGAGTGGGGACTGCCGGCCTCGAAGCGCCGCGCCCGCAACGCCGGACTGCTGCTTGCCTATGAGAAGACCGGATACGACAAAACTGGCCCCGGCCGCTTGCCCGATCTCCTTGATCTCTGGTCCGCTCGCCGACTGAAAGAAGCGGGCGCTGATTGCGTAAAGATCCTCCTCTACTACACTCCATTCGATCCCAAGAAGGTCAACGACCAGAAGCATGCGTGGGTCGAGCGCATCGGCGATGAGTGCCGTGCCAACGACATCCCGTTCTTCCTCGAGTTCGTCGGATACGAAGAAGGCGCCGACGAAAAGGGCCTCGAATACGCGAAGAAGAAACCCCAGATCGTTGCCGAGAGCATGAAAGAGTTCAGCAAGGACCGCTACGGCGTCGATGTCCTCAAGGTCGAAGTCCCGGTCAACATGAAGTTTGTCGAGGGCACCAAGTCCTTCGCTGGGCAGAAGGCCTACACCAAGATGGAAGCGATCGACCACTTCCACAAGGCCGCAAGCGTCGCCACCAAGCCGTTTATCTATCTTTCAGCGGGTGTCAGCAATGCCGAGTTCAGCGAGACGCTCGAACTCGCCGGCGAGTCTGGAGTGAAGTTCAACGGCGTTCTCTGCGGACGCGCCACCTGGAAAGAAGGCATTCCGATTTACGCCAAGCAGGGCGCAGCGGCCTTTCGGCAATGGCTCGAAACCGAAGGCGTAAAGAACATCAACAACGTGAACGAGAAGCTGAAAAGCGCGACTCCGTGGTATTCGATCTATGAAGTCGAACCGGCGCTCGTGTAGATATATGTTTTCCGAACATGGGCGGGTCTTCGGACCCGCCTTTCTTTTTTCCTTCGTGATCTTGGTGGCCCATGCGCTTTCAACTGCGAAGGACACGAAGAAAATTATCGGATAGGACTCCATGCCTGATCGCACAACTGCTCTCATTACCGGCGCTTCCTTCGGCATCGGATTGGAACTGGCCCGCATCTTTGCGCGCGAAGGCTACAACTTGGTGCTGGTCGCGCGCAGCGCCGACAAACTCCGCCAACTGGCATCCGAACTGGAAAAGGCCCATGGCACGCGCTCGCTGATCCTGGGCGCCGATCTGGCGTCTCCCGGAGCTGCCGCCTACGTCCTCGACCAGACTACCCGCGCCGACCTCATCGTCGACGTACTGGTAAACAACGCTGGCTTCGGACAGTTCGGTTTTTTCGCGGATAACGATCTCGAGCAATGTCTCCAGCAGATTCAAGTAAACATCACCACCCTGACCCACCTCACGCGTCTCTATCTGCCGGGCATGATCCAGCGCGGAAACGGCCGCATCCTGAACGTGGCTTCCACCGCGGCGTTCCAGGCGGGCCCCCTGATGGCCGTCTACTATGCGACCAAGGCCTACGTGCTCCACTTCTCGGAGGCGATCGCCAACGAACTCAAAGGAACAGGCGTGACCGTCACCTGCCTATGTCCCGGCGCCACAGTCACCGAGTTTCACAAGCGCGCCAACATGACCAATATCAATTTGCTGAAGTTCGGAGCGATGGACGCGCGCACCGTCGCCGAGGACGGTTATCGCGCCCTGATGGCTGGAAAGCCTCTGGTGATTTCAGGATTCAAGAACTGGCTGATCGCGCAGTCGGTCCGCTTCTCACCGCGTCAACTCGTCACAGCAGTCGCCCGCAAGTTGCAAGAAAGCAGGAACCAGTAGGCAGCAAACGCGTACGGACTACCATCTATTGACTGCTGTTTTTCAATCCGCCATGCTCGGTGCACTCTTCAGCGGGGCGGTTCCATTCGCCATCGCCTGCACCTTGCTATGCTTGCGACCATAGCTGAAATAGATAACCAATCCGATCACAAGCCAGACGCCCAACCGCAGCCAGTTCGTCCAGCCCAGGCCATAGATCATCGCCGCGCAGATAAAGACTCCCAGCGGCGTCACAATAGGCACGGCGGGTACCCTAAATGCGCGCGGCAGGTCTGGACTCTTGACACGCAAAATCCACACTCCAATACACACCAGAACGAACGCGAACAGCGTCCCGATGCTGGTCATCTCCCCGACGACATCCTCGGGAAGAAACGCTGCAAACAATCCGGTAAACACGAAGAACAGCATGTTGGACTTGTATGGTGTACGGAACTTCGGATGGATATCGCAAAAAATCTTCGGCACCAGGCCGTCATGGCTCATCGAGTAGAAAACTCGCGACTGTCCGAGCAGCATGACCAGGATCACCGAGGAGAATCCCGCGAGAATCGCGACCGTCACTGATTTCGAAAGCCACTCATAACCGTGCATGTACTTGGTAATCGCGAATGCGACCGACGCTTCGCGCCCCGCCGTACGAAAGTCTTGAACGGTCGCCACGCCGCTGAGGACGTAGGAAAAGAGCACATAAAGAACGGTACAGATGACCAGTGAACCCAGGATCCCAATCGGCATGTCGCGTTTCGGATTTTTCGCTTCCTGGGCTGCGGTGGAAACAGCGTCGAATCCAATGTAGGCGAAAAAGACGACACCGGCCGCACCGAGAATGCCCAGCAATCCGCCGAAGTGGTGCGAAACTCCTGCTGCCGTCACATACGTTGTCGGCGCAGGAATAAACGGTGTGTGATTAGACGGATTTATGAAGCCCCAGCCGACACTGATCACAAGAATAACGATTGTTACTTTCAGGATAACGATGAAGCCATTGACGATCGCAGATTCCTTGGTTCCTTTGATCAGCAGAGCCGACAAGAGCAACAAGATGAAAAGTGCCGGAAGATTGACAATGCCGCGTGCCCCGTTTCCCATCATATCCGTCTCAAGCGGCGAATGACTCCATTGAAACGGGATTCGCCAGCCGAACCAGTCGAGCACTCGATTGGCATATTGGCTCCATGAAATGGCGACCGTGGCAGCGCCCACTGCGTATTCCAGCACCAGATCCCAACCAATGATCCAGGCAACCAACTCGCCCATCGTGGCGTACGAATACGTATATGCGCTTCCCGCCACCGGAATCATGGAAGCGAATTCGGCATAGCAGAGTCCGGCAAATGCGCAACCAAACCCGGCAACAACAAATGCTAGAGTCACCGACGGCCCGGAGCGATCCGCAATTGCGTCGGCCGTCCGCACGAACAGGCCAGCGCCGATGATCGCACCGATGCCAAGCATAATCAGGTTCGTAGGGCCGAGCGTCCGTTTCAGGCTATGCTCCCCTGTCTCCTGTGACTCCTGCATCAGGCTGTTGATTGATTTGGTTGCGGTCAAACTGGCCATGGAGACGCTCTCCTTGAGAATTGCGTGATCAAGATTACGAAATCGACTCTACCCCAGCGGCCGCTTTCGGCCGCGAGCTCCACACGTAGTACACCGGGATCCCGAGCAACACGATGATCAATCCCGGCCACGTGAATTGCGGTTTGTAGCGCAATAGTACGACATCGATAAATAAAGCCATCACGATATAAATCGCCGGCAGGATGGGATATCCGACAGCCCTATAAGGCCTTTCCGCTTCCGGATGTGTTCGGCGCAATACGAACAGCCCGAAAATCGTCAGGATGTAAAACACAAGCACGGCGAAAATGATGTAGTCGAGCAGTTGCCCATACGTGCCCGAGAGGCACAAAATCGCCGTCCACACCATCTGCACCATCAACGAAACCCATGGCGTCTTGTACTTAGGATGCAACTTCGCGACATTGCGGAAGAACACCCCGTCCTTCGCCATCGCGTAATAGACGCGCGCGCCCGCCAGGATCAGCCCGTTATTGCACCCGAAACTCGAGAGCATGATCGCGATCGCCATCAACGCTCCCCCAACGCCGCCGAACATCTGCGTCATCACCGCTGTAGCCACGCGGTCTTCCGACGCATACTGAATGCCGCGCTCCATCAGCGTCGCGCCGCTCGGACTCCCCTGCAGCGGCAACGCGCTCAGATAAATGAAATTGCATGCCACGTACAGCGCTATGACCACGCCCGTTCCCATCGCGAGAGACAGCGGCAAGTTGCGGTTCGGATTCTTCACTTCCCCCGCCGTGAAGGTCACGTTGTTCCAGGCGTCGGCCGAGAACAGCGATCCAACCTGGGCGATCGCCAGCACGGTTAGGGTTGAAACGATCACGCCCCCGCCGATATCGTGCAGCGTTCCAAGGCCGGCGTTCCGCCAGAAATTCGCTCCGAAATTGGCCGCCGTTGCCACCGCATTTCGTCCCAGCAGAATCCCAAGAATCACTAAGCCGAGCAGCCCCGATACCTTCGCGGCCGTGAAGATGTTTTGGATCAGCGCCCCGGTCTTGATCCCAAAAATATTGATGACCGATAGCGCGACCACCACGATGATCGCCACCAGGTTCTGCGTGTTCAGCCCGACGTCCATGTTGCCGAGCACCATCGGACCAATATGGATGGCTGGCGCCCTCCAGAAATGCACAATCCAGTGGCTCGAAGAAATTCCCGGCCAAAAAATTCCCAGGAACTTTCCAAACGCCACGCCCACCGCCGCGATCGTACCCGTCTGAATCACCAGGAAAAGCGTCCAGCCGTACAGAAATCCCCACAGCGGCCCGAGCGATTCGCGCAGATAGACATACTGCCCGCCCGCCCTCGGCATCATCGCCGCCAGTTCGCCATAGCTCAACGCCCCGACGATCGTCAGGAAGCCGGTCACCAGCCAGGCGCCGATCAGCAGTGCGGGTGAATTCACCTCGCGCGAAATCTCAGCCGACACGATGAAGATGCCCGACCCGATCATCGACCCCATCACCAGCATGGTTGCGCTGGTCAGGCCGAGTCCCTTGACCAGTTCTTTGTCTTGATGAGTGTGTATCGCCCAGTCGCTGGCGTCGGTGGAGGGAACCGGATGTCGAACCTCTGTGCTCACGAATCTCCCGGTTGTTGTATGGGGCGGGCATTCCTGACCGCCTGGTGTTCTATGAGGCTTCCAAATTTACCTTAGAACCTCGAAAAATGCCTCTGCTGATTTGCGCGGCTCCCGTATCAGATCCGATATCACCGCCACCGCATCTGCCCCAGCCTCGATCACCGCCCGCGCATTCACCCGCGTGATCCCGCCGATCGCCACCAGTGGCCTCCGGGTTAACTCCCGCGCACGCCGCACGCCATCGAGTCCCACCACCGGATCGGGATTGATTTTGCTGGCGGTCGCAAAGACGGGCCCGATCGCCAGATAGTCGGCAGGCGTCTTGTCTGCCTCGGCCAACTGCTCCGGATTGTGGGTCGATACCCCCAGCCACCGTTCATTGCCGAGAATAAGCCGCGCGCCTGCCGCGGACAAATCGTCCTGCCCTATGTGCAATCCGTCAAAACCCGCGGCCAGCGCCAGGTCCGCACGGTCGTTCATCATCAATTTGACGTTATTCCCGGCGAGTCGTTTGAGCATATGGGCATGCTCGAGCATCTCCCGAGCATTCCCGCTCTTGTTCCGATATTGCAGCAGGGTCACGCCTCCGGCTGTAAGCTCCTCTGCTGCGGCGAATATCGCGCCGGGATTGTGGAAGCAAGCGCTATCGAGAATCGCGTATAGGCGCGGAAGCTCCATTTCCTCCTGTAGAGACGCTGCTTGCTGCATCTCCCCTCCTGCGTCCGGCTTGCATTTTCGCCGCTCCGGGACAGAGACGGGCTAGCCCCCTCTACGGAACGGTGGCCGATTACTTCGCCAACTCCGCCTTCTTTGCGAGAAATCTTTCGATGAATCCCGTATCCACGTGCGCCGCCCGGAACTCCGGATCCGCCAGAATCCGCCGGTGCAATGGAATCGTCGTGTAGATGCCCTCAACGATGAACATCTCGAGAGCCCGGCTCATGCGCGATACAGCTTCTGCCCGGTCTTTTCCGCGCACCACCAGCTTTGCGATCAATGAATCGTAGTACGGAGGGATCGTGCCCTCCGCATAGGCGGCCGTGTCGATGCGGACACCCGTCCCTCCCGGCGGATGAAACGCGGTAATCTTCCCAGCTGAGGGGGTGAACTTCTCCGGATGCTCCGCATTGATCCGGCATTCGATCGCGTGCCCGCGATGCACAATCGGACCCTGCAGCACGTCCGCCATTTTCGCTCCAGCCGCGATCATGATCTGGCTCTTCACCAGGTCCACGTCCGTGACCATCTCCGTCACCGGATGCTCCACCTGGATTCGCGTATTCATCTCGATGAAGTAGAGTCGCCGTTCCTGGTCCATCAGGAACTCAATCGTGCCCGCGTTGTGATATCCCACCTGCGCCAGCGTCTTACTCAGCATGCCGCCAATCTCCGCCCGTAACTCCGGCGACATGTGCACTGACGGCGACTCCTCAAGCAGCTTCTGGTGCCGCCGCTGGATCGAGCACTCGCGTTCTCCCAGACTGACGACATTCCCATGCTCATCCGCCAGCACCTGGAATTCGATATGCCGGGGCCGTTCTACGAACCGTTCCATATACAGATCGCCGTTGCCGAAGGCGGCTGACGCCTCCGACTGCGCCTGACGGAATAACCCCGGTAGCTCTTCCTCTTTCCTGACGATTCGCATCCCGCGTCCGCCCCCGCCCGCCGACGCCTTGATGATCACCGGGAACCCGATCTGCTTCGCCCATTCCCGCGCCTCTTCGTCCGACGCAATCACCCCATCCGATCCCGGGAGGATTGGCACGCCGTACTGCTTCATAGCGGCCCGTGCCTTCTCTTTTTCTCCCATCAGCCGGATCACTTCCGGCGTCGGCCCAATGAACTTGATGTGGCACGCATGGCACACTTCCGCGAAATTGGCGTTCTCCGAAAGCAAGCCATAGCCGGGATGAATCGCGTCCACATTCGCGATCTCGGCCGCGCTGATCACTGCCGGAATGTTGAGATAGCTCTGGCTCAGCTGCGGAGGCCCGATACAGATCGCCTCATCCGCAAACCGCACGTGCAGAGAGTTCCGGTCCGCCTCGCTGTAAATCGCAACCGCACGAATGCCTAGTTCCTTGCACGCACAAATGACGCGCAAGGCAATCTCGCCGCGATTTGCGATCAGAATTTTCTTGAACATGGCTTGGATGGAACAATCGACTCATTGAGTCATCGGACCATTGAGTCATACCCCACTTCAGATTCTCGACGACTCAATCTTTCAACGATCCAATGTCTCAACTCTTTTTTGGCCGGATCGTGAACAACTCCTGTCCATACTCGATCGGCTGGCCGTTGGAAGCCAGTTTCTTCACCACCTCGCCTGCCACATCGCATTCGATCTCGTTCATCAGTTTCATCGCTTCCACAATGCACAAGACTTGTCCCACTTCCACGTGGTCTCCTGGCTTTACAAACGCCGGAGCTCCTGGCGAAGGCGATTCGTAGAACGTCCCTACGATCGGCGAACGCACCGAATGCAGTTCTTCCTGCGGTTCAGGAGGAGCAACTGCCGGGGACGCAGGTTCAGCTTTGGGCGGCGCGGCGGCAACCGGCGCCTGGGCCATCACAACTGGCGGCGCCGGATGTACCGCGATGTAACGCGAGTCCGGCAGCATCGCTCCCGGTTCGGAAGCGCGTTTGATCTTTACTTTGACGTCGCCGCGTTCCAATTCAAACTCGGCGATGCCTTTTTCAATTATGAATTCGATGAGTTCTTTCAGTTCTTTTTGATTCATCGTGGGCGGCGGGTACCGTTCTCAATCTCCCCGCTTTCGCCGGGAAAATTGGCAGTCCTATCCTGTTCCTGGTTTGACTTCAATGAACCTGGCTTCACTCGACAATGATGAGTTCTTTGTCTGTGGGCGTCAGGACTTCGCAACCCGAGGAGCGAACCACCACAACATCTTCAATACGTATGCCCTGCTTCCCCGGGATATAAGCTCCGGGCTCGATCGTTATGACCATGCCCGGCTCCAGTTCTTGTGTCTGGCCCGCGGCGACCCGCGGTGCCTCGTGGATCTCTAATCCTAAACCATGTCCGGTCGAATGCGTGAAGTGGCGAGCTAACTTGCTTCTACGCAATACTTTGCGCGCAGCGGCATCGACTTCCGCAACGTTTACGCCGGACCCAACCGCGGCAATCGCCGCCTGCTGCGCCTCCAGCACCGCCTGGTACATCCGGCGAGCCTCGCTCGACGGAAAACCGACATGCACGGTGCGCGTTCGGTCCGAACAATAACCGGCGAGTATAACACCGAAGTCGCAGACGACGAACCCGCAAGCCGCGATGGCAGCCTCAGAGGCCCGGCCATGCACCACCGCCGACCGCTTCCCCGACGCAATGATGGTCGAGAACGACATTCCCTCGGCGCCGTGACGTCGCGCCTCGTATTCCATCGCCGCAGCCACTTCGACTTCCTTAACGCCCGGTCGAATCGTCTCCAGGGCCGTCGGAAACAGACTCGCTCCCATCTCGACCGCGCGCCGTATCAGCCGGATCTCCTCCACGTCCTTTACCATCCGCGCCCGCTCAACCAATGGTGGCGCTACTCGCAGACGTAGCTTCGATTTCAGCGCGGCCGCGATGCGATCTCGCATCGACACCGACATCGACTCCCCTTCAAAGCCTAGCGTCTTCCGCCCCCTTCCCTTTCCCTGTGCCAGCCACTCCGCCGCCGCTAGCAGGGGCGCTTTGCGCACAATGACGATTCTGGCGCCACTAACCTCGGACGCGGCCTGCGCGCGATATCGTCCGTCGGTGAAGAATGTCACCCCGGCGCCACCCACCAGCAACGCGCCCGAACTGCCGGTAAACCCGCAGAGATATCGGATATTGGTAAGGTGTGTAAGAAGGAGAAAGTCCAGCTTGTGCTCAGAAAGCGACG
>Ga0335070_10003229_pt1 | contig 18968 bp, 20 predicted proteins | sample Lox_Sample_13_FD_206722 | JGI IMG/M metagenome (GOLD analysis project Ga0335070, IMG submission 206722) | Soil microbial communities from Loxahatchee National Wildlife Refuge, Florida, United States - Lox_Sample_1.3 | ecosystem: Environmental > Terrestrial > Soil > Wetlands | place: USA... | reverse complement strand
TCAAGAATTGTTTTTTTCCCTCCTTTCCATTATGGTTTAAGGCGATACAAAAGAAATAATTCTTTCATAAATCCATCTTAGCCAAATTTTAAGTTGCGACCTTTAGCTCCTGTTGTTCATTGAGACACCACTCTAAGCAGGTTTGTCTGTCCTCTCAAATTGATTGATTTCGCTTATAATTTACTATTCTTGATGGAATCTGTCAAAGATTGATTTCAGAAGAAGTTGCCATGATACTTAGCAAGCTAGACCCCCTAGGGGAGGGGTTCGGTGCCATACGGCCCTATCTCCGTTTTTTGACTATCCACGTTTGTTTTGTTAAGGTTCTGAATGGGTGAATTATCCATTTACGTCCTATAAACAGAATCGATAAACAACATGTCAACCATTCACGGCCTCCTCGAAAAGATCTCTTACCGCAACGAAGAAAACGACTTTGTGGTGGCAAAAATTCGTGAAAAAGAAAAGAGGGAACTCACTACCATTGTGGGCAATCTTTCGGGTATCAACCCCGGTGAATCCCTTAAACTGACAGGGAAATGGGTCAACAATAAGAGATTCGGTGAGCAGTTCCAAGTCGAGAGCTTTGAAGTTACCGTACCCGCCACCCTCGTTGGGATTCAGAAATATCTTGCTTCCGGATTGATTAAAGGCGTTGGCCCGATCATGTCGGAGAGGATTGTCGAAAAGTTTGGGCTGGATACCCTTGAGGTTATCGAAAAGACCCCTGAAAAGCTGTCCAGAGTCGAAGGCATCGGTCCAAAACGGATTTCCGTGATCAGAAGAGCATGGGAAGAGCAGAAAGAGATCAAAGAGATCATGATCTTCCTTCAGGGCCATGGAGTCAGTGCTGCCTATTCCGCCAAGATCTATAAGCAGTATGGAGATCAGTCGATTAACATAGTCAGAGAGAATCCCTATCGTTTAGCCCACGACATATACGGGATCGGCTTCATCACCGCAGATAAGATCGCTCAGAATCTCGGCGTCGATCGCAACTCCGTGATCCGGGCCAAGGCAGGTCTCACCTTTATCTTGAATCAGCTGACGGAAGAGGGCCATGTCTACTATCCCGAAAATGAATTGGTTCGGAAGGTAATAGCAATACTCAATGTGGATGAAGAAATCGTTATCCTTGCCGTAAAGGAGCTGTCCAAAGAAAAGGAGCTCTTCTTAGAAGACCTCGACCCCGAGGGTCATCTCAGGGCCGTCTTTCTTGCGCCCTTCTATGTGGCAGAGACGGGAATTGCTCAGAGCTTAATCAATTTGAAGGAATCTCCTTCAAGCATCCGGCCCATCCATCCGGAAAAGGCAATCGAATGGGTGCAGCAGAAACTGAACATAGAGCTTGCCCAGGGACAGAAAGAGGCAATTCTTCTGGCAGCCAGTTCAAAGGTGTTGATCATCACCGGCGGCCCTGGCACCGGGAAGACGACCCTCATCACGGCCATCCTGAGAATCTTTCAGCAATTAAAGCTGAGGATACTTCTTGCAGCTCCTACAGGGAGGGCAGCCAAGAGAATGTATGAGGCAACGGGCTGGGAAGCAAAGACCATTCATCGCCTCCTTGAATATTCTCCCCAGAAGGGGGGTTTTAAGAAAAACGAGGAAGATCTTCTTGAGGCGGATGTGGTCATCATCGACGAGACCTCCATGGTCGATACCCTCTTGATGCACCATCTCCTGAAGGCCATTCCTTCCCACGCTCACCTGGTATTAGTAGGAGACGTCGATCAGCTCCCTTCGGTTGGTCCTGGAAATGTCCTGAAGGATATCATCAGATCGGGAAAGTTCACAGTAGTGAAGCTCTTCGAGATCTTTCGTCAGGCTCAGGAGAGCATGATCGTGGTCAATGCGCACAAAGTGAATCAAGGCCAGTTCCCCGTATTAAACGAAATCGACAAACCCAAGGAAACCGATTTCCAATTCATCCAGGAAGAAGATCCGGAGAAAATCCTTCGAAATATCCTGGACCTCTGTAGTGAGAGAATACCCAGGCAATTCGGGTTTCATCCACTCAAAGAGATTCAGGTCCTGGCACCCATGCACAAGGGAACAATTGGTGTGAGTAATCTCAACGTCGAGTTACAGAAGAGGCTGAACCCCGGGCAGTCGGGCATCACCCGTGGAACCTGGAACTTCAGAATAGGAGACAAGGTGATGCAGATCGTTAACAACTATGATAAAGATGTCTTTAACGGGGACATCGGGTGGATCTCAGAAATCAATCCCGAGGAAAGAGAGGTGGCCATCGATTTCGACGGAAGACTGGTTTCTTATGACTATTCCGATCTCGACGAAATTATCCTGGCCTATGCCGTATCCGTCCATAAGTCCCAGGGGAGCGAGTACCCGGTCGTGATTCTTCCGGTTGTCACGCAGCACTATATGCTTCTGCAGAGAAACCTGCTCTATACCGGAATCACCAGGGCTAAGAAACTCGTCGTCATGATCGGAACGAAGAAGGCCCTGGCCATTGCCATAAGAAATAACAAACCCCAGCGAAGGTATACTCTTCTCTCGGAGAGGCTGACCGCTTTATGAGTGAGTTGAAGAACGAATTCTCCTGGTCAAAAACGCGGGATGAGGTCTTTAAAACCTGCCCTCGTCAATACTGGTTTGCCTATTATGGCTACTGGAATGGATGGCTTGAGAACGCCCCGGAGAGAACCCGACAGGTCTATGTTCTGAAGAACCTCAAAAACAGGCAGATGTGGGCAGGAGAAAAGGTCCATGAGTGCATTCAGAGAAGTCTCTACAATATTCGGAGGGGGATTAAGGTCCTCCCCGTAGATGAAATTGTCACGATCACCCTTGACCAGATGAGGGCCGAGTTTCGTTCTTCAAAGTCCAAAAATTACTGGAAGAATCCTAAATCGTGTGGACTGCTTGAACATGAATATGAAATAGAGGTAAGTGACGAGGAATGGAAAGAGGCGGCGGGTAACGTCGAGACTTGCCTGAGAAATTTTTATGCCTCGGATATTTATGATGGCTTGAGGTCCCATGCAAGAGATGAATGGCTTGAAGTGGAAGAATTCTCATCTTTTTATTTGGATGATATAAAAATCAATTTAGTCATCGACTGCGCCATAAAAGAAGGGGAGGGCGTATATATCTACGACTGGAAGACGGGAAAGAGCCTTTCAGAAGACCTCTCCATCCAATTGGGCTGCTATGCTCTTTATGCTATGGAGAAATGGAATGTTTCTCTTGAATCGCTGAGCATCATCGAATATAACCTCTCCTCTAATAAGTCCAACTGGTTTTCAGCGAGTCAGGAGCAGATGAAAGGCATTAAGGGTTACATCAAGGGAAGCATCAAAGATATGCAGTCCCTTCTCATTGATGTCTCGAATAACATCCCCATGGAAGAAGATCGATTCAGTAAGATAGAAGATGGACACATCACCTCCAGATGTAATTATAGAAAAATCTGCAGAAAATAAAACCCAACAGTCCTCCCCGTTAGCGAATCTTCCTAGCATAAAGAAATGCTTTATTCTTGCATAATTCTTTGTTTTTGGTATATTGAAGCCAACTTCGTTGAGGGGGGTAAAATTTATTCGCTAAAACAAATCAAGAATCCTATTCTCAAAAGGGGAACGGCCTTTTGTTTTGAGTGATATGGATGAGCTAAATTGCGAGTACTCGGAAATTCATCATGAGGATATCACAATTTGTGATATCCTCGGCCTACCCCGGAGTCAGAACGCTGAAATTCTCAAAGAATGTGATGGCCTTTACAGAACACGGTGTAGCCATGCTATCAAGTGTTTTGAACACTCACAGGCCCGTTCAGGTCAATATGCAGATCATGCGGACTTTTGCAAAACTGCGGGAAATTATCTCACTGAACAAAGACTTAGCCAGGAAGCTGGATGAGCTCGAAAAGAAATACGATGCCCAGTGTTGTTTTAGGACCTTCATCCCCCCAGTTATTGGCCTAGTTCGGAAGGAACCAAAGTACTCAGAATAAACACTATCGTAACCGAATTTCAGCAATGCATTCTTTGAATCAATTCTAACAATGAATTTAACTGAGTTTCGCAAGGTAATAGAGATAGAAAGTCTTGAAGTTGCGGTCAAATCCTTAATCCTTCAAGGCTCAGTTTTCTATTTTAAAGATGACTTCAAGAAATATTTTCATTTCAAAAATACACTATCGAAAAAATTAGGTGTTCATACAAATAACATTGAAATTATTGGGAGTGCTAAATTGGGATTCAGTCTAAACCAACAAAGATTAGGGGAACCATTCGATAAAGAATCAGATATTGACATTGCTGTAATTTCGGATAAACTTTTTGACCTCGCATGGTCCGAGCTTATTTCAATAAGAGACAAGAAATGGTTTGAATTGACGCCTAAGGAAAGAGCGAATCTGATACAATGTCAAAGCGATATCTATTGGGGCTATATCAGTCCTGATAGAGTGCCGGGTGGAACGGGATTTTCAAAATGGTGGTGGTCAATTTTTGAAGAGTTATCTTCGGTTGCTGATTTTGAAAGAAGGAAAATAAGAGGTAGATTATTTAAGTCCTGGGAACGTGCTCAGGCGTATTATTGTTATTCAATCCAGAACCTTTTGAAAAGCGTTCGTTAGGGAGGGAAAATAATGGATTATAGAACCTCGCACCAATCTATATCTTGGTTCAATCAAAGGAGATTAGATAAGAGCCTTACACTTGCGCCGCCTTTTCAAAGAAGGCCTGTCTGGGTAACCAAACAAAAGCAATATTTGATAGATACGATACTGAATAAACTACCTGTTCCTGAGATTTACATACAAAGAAAAACAGACACTCAAGGCAGGACCCAGTATATCGTTGTTGATGGTCAGCAAAGAATTCGTTCAATCTTCGATTTTATTGAAGGCGATTTTTCTTTGCCGGAGGACCCTAACTCCGAATGGTCAGATTGTGATTTTTCTGAGCTTATAGATACTTATAAGCAACTTTTTTGGGATTACTCCATTGTTGTTAGAGAACTTGAACAAGCAACGGATGAAGATGTGAGAGACCTGTTTAGAAGACTAAATAAGTATGTGTTCGCTTTAAACGCTCAAGAGTTAAGGAATGCCCGTTACACTGGCCCTTTTATAAAACTCATGACTGAACTAGCTGATTACGATTATTGGGCAGAAAACAGAATTGTCTCAGCTACTGCTATCAGAAGGATGAATGATATTCAATATGTTAGTGAGCTATTCATAGCAATGATGCACGGAGTTCAACACAAAACAAAAACTTTAGATAGGTATTATGAAATGTACGAGGAAAACTTTCCAGATAGTGCAGAATGGAAAAGTAGGTTCATTAGAGCGATGGAAATAATCAGGTATCTATTCTCAGAAATTAAGGAAACCAGATGGCATAATAGGTCTGACTATTACTCTCTATTTGTTGCAACTTCCCACCGTATTAACGACTACGTTTTTTCTGATAATAATATGAGCGTATTATCCGAACATCTAAGATCTTTTGGTGAAAAAGTTGACGAGGCAGTGAAAAAGGAAGGCAAGAGCAAAGATAGAATCGTAACTTCTTATGCAAAAGCCGTAATTGCCGGTGCAGCAGATAGAGATAGAAGATTAATCAGACATGAAATTCTTTCGGGAATTATTGAGAAATATATTCCCAAGAAAAGAAAGAACTAACTGACAACAAAGTAATATGGGTCAAAGGCTTATCCTGGACTCTGAATCTTCTAAGAGGTGGGGTCAAATCTTTATCCTTGACTTTACTAAAAATATTGATGTCATCCATAAAAAAGTTGGCCCGGTAATTTATTTCGAATTTCCTCCCTTCATCCTTCCCTATCTTCAATTTTTTAGTTTTCAAAGGCAGGTTTTAGTGATCAACTGAAACGCTGCTTGCTCTAATCGCTCTTGAAAAGTCTCTACTTCAAGGTTCATAATGGACCGGGCCAATAAAGAGACCCCTTCCGTTCCCGGTCTGAAAGCCACCCATAGACTTCATCCCATTGATCCTTGAAGATCTGGGCTCCTTCGAATCCGGCCGAAATCATGGCCTCTATAGGGAGAAGGGTCTTAAGGAAAGCCGCAAAGGCTATCTTCCTCAGGGCCCGGGATTCCCGCAGATCCGGGGTCAGGTCTTGCAGTACTACATTTGTTAGCGGGTTTGATCCACAAAAAAGTTGGCCATTCCTAATCTCAGATTTTAAATTTCAGATTTAGTAAAGAAAGTGCTCAATGATTTTGCGCATAGGGCAGAATACTATCTCAACCTCAGTGTAGAGATCTTGATCTAGGCGGCATTTTTGAATCACGCCTGGAAAACCGGTCATCCTCTTTCGTAACCCTTCCTTCCTGCAATCGCGATTTTTAAATTTCACATCTAAGTACTTCGTTTCAAATGGTAATCAATATTAGGCCAAAATATTTCAGTTTTTAAACACAACGGACAAGGAATATAGGCTTTGGCGAATGGCGAAGCACTTTTTCTGCCACACTGCCAAGAAGAAAACGTTTGACCCCACTTCTCCCATGGGTGGTCATTGCAATTAAATCAATATCCTTTTGGGCAGCGTGATCCAGGATCTCTTCTGCATCATGACCGTAACGGACATGGGTTTCCACCTTGAATCCCTTGGCTTTCAGCCCTTTTTCCAATCTACCTAAATACTCCTCTGCCTCCCGCACGACATTCACTTCGGCTTCAGTTGGATCTGCCCCTGGAAAAACATGAGCGTAGACAACACGCAAAAGAGCAAGGGCAGCCTTCAAATCAATGGCTAATTTTTCTACTTTTGGGAAAACATTTTCTGCACAATCTGAGCCATCCAAGAGGATAAGAATTTTTTCAAATTTTTCCATAAATTTCCTCCTTTATTTAAGTATTAATTACAATAATATATTTTAAATACTCCAAGAATCAATTAAAATTATTTCATTTGATAAAAACTTCAGCCTGGTTTACGTATTGAAAATGAAAAGCGCGGCCATGCCTCGACCCCTATGCATAATTTTCCATGTAAGGAGAAGATTTAGTGATCAATTGAAGGGCTGCTTGCTCTAATCGCTCTTGAAAAGTCCTTACTTCAAGGTTCATAATGAACCGTGCCAATAAAGAGAGCCCCTTTCGTTCCCGGTCTGAAAGCCACCCATAGACTTCATCCCATTGATCCTTGAAGATCTGGGCTCCTTCGAATCCAGCCGAAATCATGGCCTCTATAGGGAGAAGGCTCTTAAGGAAAGCCGCAAAGGCTATCTTCCTCAGGGCATGGGATTCCCGTATCCTTTCCCAGACCTGGTGCTCCTCCTCGGTATCAGAAAGGAGGTAACCAAGAAGGGCCAATTGGCTGGAACCCAGTCCATTCTTGGCAAGCCAGAGCGTGACATCTTGATCTTTGATGGCCACCGAGAGGAGGTAGACACATTGTTGGAGAAGAGGGAGATCCAGGCCATAGAAACGTCCAGCCTCTTGAAGTCTATTTGAGAAACGGAAGGTGTAGAACTCCGGGGCACCATGATGAAGTGCATGTCCGGTCTCATGGTGTATTACACCCTGGACGATTCTCCCATCGATTCCAATCAATCTTTCTTGACAAATATGGATCCTTGGATAACCCCTCCACGCTTCATGGGTGGCCAAAAAGTCTGTTTCTTCTCCTGTGACAACACCGAGTTCTTTCTTTTCTCTCTGATAGAAATCCTGATATTTCTCCGTCGTTTTCCAGATCGATACGGACAGATAAGGAGGAGCAGAAAGAGGTAATTCCTCTGTTTCCAGAACCTCGTTCACCCACGTTCTGACCTGGGTCAAGAAGCTCTCGTCTACCTCCTCTTGGGCTACCAATTGAATCTGCGTGCCCATTGGGCAACTCATCTCCTTTTATCCAGCCGGTCCACTTAAAGCTCTAAAAACCCATCAGGAGCCAAGCTGGTTGCCAACATCACCCAATTGATATCATGATGCTCTATCCAGCTGTCGGCTTCCCTGTTTGCTTCCTCAAACCAAAACTTATCGATGATCTCCCTTAGCCCTGCATACCTGCTCAGCCTCTTGACCACCGCATGGAGTGAATCTTTTTTCCGTAAAAGCCCGGATTTTTGCTCAATCAGCTCCCGTATTTTTTCGACGGCCTGTAATCCAATGGACAGTCCCAGCTCCCGAAAGGCAAGACGGTATTCAGCAGGGAGCTTCAAAGAATTTTCTTTCAAAAAGGAATTTAACCCGATCAGGGAAGACTCCAATAAAGTCTCCAGCAGGCCGGCTTGTTCAAGATCTCCGCTGACAATCAATTGGGCCACCCTGCAGGCATCAAACAAAAGACCGCCGATACCAAGAGGGTCATCTGTGGCCCAACTCCTTCCTTCACAAATATTGGCTATGTCGAAAATCTCTGCACGGAGATCGTTCCCCGTTGATTTTTTCGGGTCTTTTGCTGTAGTCGCCTGAAGTTCGTTGTAGGTGACAAAACCGTCGAGAGGGTCATGTTGCCCCATGGACGGCACGAGGGGGAAGGAGAGGTCTATACTCATTTTCCAATACATACCCTTCGGACCACCGTAAGACGAAGCAGAGACAAACCTGGCATGGGCGGTTTTCGCAAGCTCCACCGCCCATGTATTGTATTTCAAATCCCCTGTGACCCTGCTTACACGGTTGAGGGCATGCATCCACTTCGTCAGATAATGGTAGTACTGCCCATCCCGATCCCATTCCAGACGTTCGTTGAAAGGATCGCTGGACCCACGTTCCTGCAATTGCTTTCCTATCCTCAATCCGCCTTTGGTGGGATACAGCCTGTCTTCCTCTTCATCGAGGCCGCTGATCCAGCCGGTCCTTGAGTCGTCTTTGCGGTGGCGGCCGAGTGTCTCGTGAACTTGATCAACGAGCTTCAGTGCCAGATCCTTGAATTCCTCGCCCCCGGTCCCCTCATAAAGACCGAGAAAGTTGCAGACTGCGAATGCATCGGTCCATAAGTAGCGCCGCGGCGCACTACTTGCCGGTGACAGTCCGGTCAGGCGGGCGAATTCGGTCATGATTTTCTCGACTACGGACGACGTTCTTGGTTTCATCGTTTCTTTCAGCGGTCCCTTACCTCAGTCTCAAATGAGGGGTGAAGGGTAAAAATAGGATTTCGGTAAACCGAGAATAATCACGTGAGGCTACGATTCTGCAAAGGAGGGATACTGCTAAATTGCTCTGAGAGTTCATACGGAAGCAGTATCGGAATCAAGCCCCTCGAAACAGCCGACTCGGCCTCTTCATTTGTGGAAACCCGTCTAATGAGGTCTCTCCTAGCCTCAAGCCCTAAGACCTCCACAAATTCGTCCAACATCCCTTTTGGAAAGGCATATACAAAAAGGTGTCCCTCAACAATAGTGAATGTCGGATTGAACTCAATCGCGAATCCCCCTCCCACCGTTTTTGTCCTGAGCATACCCGCTTCTATGAGCTTTTCGGCAAACTTTTTTCGTGCCACGGACGATCTCTCGAGCAACTTCGCAATCTCCAGAAAGAGCTCCGGCATCCTTTGAGTCATTAGCTTTCTCGAAACATCGAACCGAAACCACCAAAGATCATAGCTAAAGAGAGATTTTCTTCTAGATACCTCGCTCATTTCTCCTGCATACATGTTTCTTATATAGAGTTGGTTAGGGAAGTCAAAAATAGCAGAAGGCATTTCCCTTGGGCAATCCTCAGAGGGAAATCTTTCTTCTGCGATCAGCTTCGTTGCGAGATCCTTGTTCCAGAAACGCACTATCTTCTCCATGAATCCCTGGTCTGCTTTGTAGCCAGATAGAAGAATTTTCGTTCCCTTGATCGCTTCTTTAGATCTTCCCAGGAGAATAAAGATTCCAGGATTTTGATCATCTCGCGGGAGGGCAATGAATCTGAAAACCATCTGTCCTGTGAAAAGATAGACTGGAACTTGGTTGAGTGTTAGAAAGGAGGCTGCCAGTTTCAACCCCTCTCCGTAGTATCCCCGCATCCAACATTCCTTGTCGCTTCCACCTATACGAAGTGCTTCCACGGTAATCCCGCGTCCGGTATCTGCGATCCATGTTCCGTGAGCGTCTTGTTCAATCCGGACATCGGGCCGGCCGTTTACCCTCTCCTCTTCGTCCAAAGCGTTTTGAAGTAGTTCCCTGATCGATATAAATAAACTAAACTCCCGCTTGTCCACGTAGTCCTTTGACAATCCGGTGGAGAAGAGAGCGTCGTAACCAGCGATTTTAGTGACCAGCTCAGAAGGCTCTTCGAGTTCCAGCAGCAGACCTCTACTTTTTGCATCTCTCAGGGGTATGATTGAGGCAGACATACCAGGTGAGATATTGTAGGTGCGCAGCAGTTCTTTAATTTCTAATGGAGTATCGGTTACCATGTTCATTACTCAGTATAGCAAAGAATAAGTTTCTACCCAAGATGATATATCAAAGAACCTATACTTGCTCCTTAGTAAACCAAAAATTTATTTCCCGAGATATCAATATTCTTTTATAATATCTTATAAAGAATTGTTATTGGAGGGATAAAAAGTGAGAATCGGTGTTTTTGAGGTGAAAGAACCGCAATTTTAGGACGGTTCTCATATTCTTTTTAAATAACAAGTAGGTACAAACTAATTATTCAAAAACTCCGGTGTCATCCATAAGGAAGTTGGCCATTTATTAATTAAACAGATAAATCCTGGAGGAGAGCATGGGAGAGATTGGATATGGCAGAGCATCCCACCCAATGAGCCAGGCGGGGAGATAAGAGAGGCAGGAAGTCATGATGCATCTGATCTCCGTGGTCGCGTTACCTGCGTTTCTTCTGGGCATCCTGATGCTCGGGCTTGAGGGAGACTTGTTTTCCTCGGCTCCGGGTGTCATCGCATGCCAGGTGGGTGGTTTGGCTGTCGCGGTCTGGGCCCGGGCGGTGTTTCCGAAGGGCAGCTTCCGTGTCGCTGCCAAGCCCGCGGGTTCGGTGATCATTCAGACCGGACCGTACAGATTCATTCGCCATCCCATGTACGCTGGCGCGCTCCTGATTCTATGGGGGAGTATCGCCGGGCACGTGTCCATCGCCAATGTCGGAATTGGTTTCGTGGTCTCGCTTGTGGTTCTGGGGAAGATTATTGTGGAAGAACAGCTGCTGCGGGCTTCGTTCCCCGGCTATGAGCAGTACGCGCGTTCCACAAAAGCGGTCATTCCGTTCGTGTTGTGATGGGCCATCAGGAAGCAAGGAAGCAGAGCCCCGGGGTCGGGCTTGAGAAATTGAGATTTGGTGGCTGGGATGGGGTCGGAAGTGATGAGGGAGCGTCCATGATAAAAAAGCCGGCCCTGTCTTCTTATAGCATAGTGCATAGAGAAAAGCGCATAGCGACGATTTGCACCGGTAGATGGAGTCATCCGAAAACTAAGTTACGGATTTAAGATAGAAAGAGATTCTGAAGACAGAAAATGGTTAAAATTCTAGTACATATCAAGCGCTTTAAAGAAAGGGGTTGACCATGAAATCTTCCACACAGGCTTTTCTCAGTTTGTCAACGAAAATGTTGAGTTATGGCTTATTGATTTGGATCTTCCTACTGCCCTTCACCACCATTGCTCAAGAGATGATACCCCTATCCATATCAATGGAAAATTATGACTATCCCTACCCGGTAAAATTACTTCCCCTTACCATAGAGAGTCAGGACTTAAGAATGGCCTATATGGACATACCACCTGAAGGAACCCCAAATGGCATGGCCGTATTACTTTTACACGGAAAGAATTTCTTCGGAGCCTACTGGAAAGAGACTATTCATATCTTGTCTCAAAACGGCTTCAGAGTGATTGTTCCTGACCAGATCGGTTTCGGGAAATCGTCGAAACCGAATATTCATTACAGTTTCCATCTATTAGCGCTCAATACAAAGAGGCTTCTGGACAGCCTCGGAATAAACCAAGTTGCGGTTGTCGGTCACTCGATGGGGGGGATGCTGGCAACAAGATTTACCCTGATGCATCCCGAGACGGTTACCCATCTGATCCTTGAGAATCCCATTGGTCTGGAAGATTATAGAATATATGTGCCCTATACTCCTATTGAAGAGACGTATCGGAATGAACTGAACGCAACAGAGGAAGGAATCCGGAATTATCACAAAGGTTACTATGTCAAATGGAAGCCTGCCTATGAAGAATATGTTCAAGTTTTTCTTAGGTGGAAAGTAAGCGGTGAATACCCGAGACTGGCCATGTCTTCAGCACTTACATCCCATATGATTTACGAACAACCCGTTTGCTATGAATTTCCATATATCAGGTCAAAGACCCTTCTGGTCATTGGGCAATCCGACAGAACGGTTGTCGGTAAAGCAAAAGTGAAAAAAGAACTGCTCTCTTTGGTGGGGCAATACCCGGAATTAGGCAGAAGGACTGCAAAACTGATAGCGAACTCTTCCCTGATTGAATTGTCTGACGTTGGGCATATCCCTCATCTGGAAGCGGCGGAACTCTTCCATAAGGAGTTATTGAAATTTCTTAAAGTAAACTAAATGATCTTTTCGGAGGCTTCTATGGCAACCGCCGCCCTTGATCCTAAACAAGTTGGCCCTGTATTATCAGCATGGCGCGTAGAGCAGAGTGCTTAGCAATATCTTAAGCTCAATACAAAGAGGTGGACTCAGGCGAGACCCTTTGGAATCAAGTTTGAAGATGAAAGCGGATACATTTCAGTCTTTCCTTTTTCCTTCCCCTTCTATTCTGGAAGCATCCTTTGGTAGAAAATTTTCTGTAAAAAGAGAATTTTTACACCCGGTGACAAGAGGAAGAAGACCCATCGCCGTCCTCCTGAAAGATAGGAGCCACCATTCCGGCAAAACATGCTTGTTTTGAATCGGTAATTGAAGAGGGTTCTACAAATGTTCTTGAAATCCTTTACCTTTTTATGATATGGTTTTGAAAAGTTGTAGAGGTCGAGCAAGAAAAAAGTGAGTCGGGCCCTAACTCGATACGCCTTTCCAAGGGTAAGCCTTTCTATTTTCTCTCACCACGAACACAAGAGAGTCACTCCTCCGGCAAGGTCGAGGGTGTTTTCATCATGAGTCGGCAAGGTGAATGGAATCGGTTGACCGAGACTCCTGGGCAAGACTCAACCCACATGGCTCTGGGCTTTCGGCAGAGCCGGAGTCGATGAGAGGAATGACTAGTGTCTATCCTCCTGAATAAGTTCTGGCGTTGCACAAAACAAAGTTAAACAAATGGAGCAACCGCTGAAGAGTGGGTGCTACCCATCAAACGGCGTCGGGCAAGCCGACGCAGAAAAGGAGAGGTTAAAGATATGGCTAAAAAACTATTTGTTGGGGGGCTGAGCTGGGACACGACGGATGAAGGTCTACAAAAGGCGTTCGCGCCTTACGGGGAAATCACCGAAGCCAAGGTCATCACAGACCGGGATACGGGGCGCTCCCGAGGTTTTGGCTTCGTAACCTTCGCTCAGGATGAGGATGCTAAATCAGCGATATCCAAGATGGATGGAACAAGCCTTGACGGCAAGACCATTAAGGTTAACGAGGCGCAGGAAAAGAGTCCTCGCCCAGGTGGCCGATCCGGGGGTGGTTTTGGGGGTGGGCGTGGCGGTGGTCGTGGCGGCGGCCGCGATCGCTGGTAGCCTATCTCTGAACAGGAAAATGATCTTAAGAGTACCGAAAAAACTGGGCGACGGGGATGAGTCTAAGGAATTGGGGACGGGTTCCAATTTTTATTGGAAGAGTCCCAAAACAAAAAATGGGACGGTTGTCCACTTTTTTCCATAAGAAAGAAGGACCAAGACATAGAAAGACTAAAGAGAGGAGGGTGTTATGAGAGAAAAAAGCAAAGGGGTAAAGGAAAGCAAGAAGGCGCCGCAGAAAAGCCTCAAAGAGAAGAGAAAGACGAAGAAGGAGAAGAAGAATAGGTAGGTCTGGAGGAAGCTTTGGGGATTACATCTTTATTTGTCGTGAAATTTATTTTAGAAGGTCATCCATGAGAAAGTTAGCCATTCGAATACGGAATGTAGATTGCGCCTGCCCGTTGCCTGCCTGCCGGTAGGCAGGGTAGGCAGGGTAGGCAGGGAATGAGGAGTTTACCTTATCCATTAGGTCAAGAATCAACATGGACAACAAACTTGATTATGCATTGTAGGGGGAATTAAGTTGTCTGTCTCCGATGACTCGCCGCTCATCATGTGTCCCTCATGTTGCACTGACCGATAAACCGATCATAGAGATAAGATGATCACTAAAAGGAATCGGGCTACAGCGGACATTATTGTTGTGGGGGGAGGTGCTGCCGGCATGATGGCAGCAGGGCGTGCGGCGGAGCGGGGCGCGAAAGTAATACTCGTTGAAAAGACACACCGTCTGGGGAACAAATTGCTCCTGACGGGCGGTGGCCGGTGCAACATCACCAACAAGGCTAGCCTGAAGGAATTTGTTAATGCCTTTGGGAAGAATGGCAGATTTCTCTATCGGGCATTCACCGTATTTTGGAACCGCGATTTGATCAATTTCTTCAGTTCCCGTGGACTGGAAATGAGGGTTGATCCTGACGGGAAGGTTTTCCCGGCCGATAATCGTGCTGAAAGCGTGCTTGCCGTATTGCGTCAATATATCAACGACAACCAAGTTCGTGTCCTTCACAATACCGCCGTCACAAATATTATTTTTCAGCCTGGAGAAAGCTTACGCGCTGGCGGTGTTAGATGTGCCGACCAGAGCGCGTTGGATGCCGGGAAAGTAATTGTTGCCGCGGGCGGCATGTCGTATCCGAAGACTGGATCTTCCGGTGACGGGTACAAGCTGGCAAGACAATGCGGACATTCCATTGTGCCGCTGACGCCGGGTCTCGTTGCGCTTGAGTCGGACGAGCCATTCCTTCGGGAACTGCAGGGGATAACGCTTAAAGACATTTCCCTTTCCGTGTTGGTGGACGGAAAAAAGAAGGTTTCAGAGAAAGGCGACATCCTGTTCACACATTTTGGTGTATCAGGCCCAACCGTGCTTATTCTTAGCGGGATCGTTATCGATGCGCTGGCTGCTGGGAGGTCTGTTGCCGTTTCACTGCAATTACGGCCAGCTGATACAGCTCAAGAACTTGACCCTATCCTTCAACGGGAGTTTGAATCCTTCGGGACAATAACCCTTTCACAGTATTTGAAAGATGCTCTGCCAAAATCGTTCGCGCTGCTCTTTGAACGCCGGTGCGCCGTCGAGCCGGGTAAGCGATGTAGTAAAATCAGCCGGGAGGAGCGGAAAAGAATCGTCATATGTTTTACAGATTTCAGAATAAATATAACAAAACCGAGGCCCATTGAAGAGGCAACTATCACGCGGGGGGGCGTATCGTTAGAAGAAATAAATCCTAAGACAATGGAGTCGCGGATAGTGCATGGTTTATTTTTTTGTGGCGAGATGATTGATGTGGATGGAATGACTGGAGGGTATAACCTGCAAGCTGCATTTTCTACGGGATATCTCGCCGGAGAATCGGCAGCACAAATGCAGTGACTTAAAACATTGATAACAGCGGCTTATTTAGGGTCAAACCTAAATGATACACTTTTGTGCAGAATCGCTGTAGGTGTCGTCCATAAAAAAGTTGGCCATTTTCAAATGCACGCACAGCGCACAGCGAAAAGCGCATAGCGTTGTGAGATAAGAGAGGAATATAAAGAGGGAAATATGTGGTGGATGATATTGGGCATTGCCGCAGCCTCATTGACCATGTTCGGGTTTGTTCCGCAGATCATTAAGATGTGGACAACCCATTCGGCCAGGGATGTGAGCGGATTAACACTAACTCAATTTAGTGCAGGGGCCACGTTATGGATGTTGTACGGACTACATCTTCAAGATTTCATTGTCATTGGTGCAAATGCCGTATCATTGGCCACTCTCTTAATTGCATTAGGATTGTACTGGAAGCTAAATCAAGGCACTCAACTCAAGAGGGTACTATGATAAGTTCTGACAAAATACAGTCCTTTTCACAATAAAGTACGGCATTCCTCTTATTTACTTCATCAATCGCTCTTATACAATTAGCTGAAATGGAAAAACTGTCGGATAAGATTGCAAGTTTCAGGGTATTGATCGTCGAGGATAGTACTCTATTCCGGCAATTGCTCAAAGAGACGTTGCATGATCGATTCACGTCAATCGAGATTTATCAAGCGATTGACGGAAAAGAAGCGTTACTACAAGTTGAAACATTACGTCCCAATCTCATCTTCATGGATTTTCGATTGCCCGGAGAAAATGGCCTTAACCTGGCCAAAAAAGTGAAAGCTCGATATCCGGACATCATGGTCGTCATTCTTACAAGTTATGATTTGCCCGAATATCAGGAGGCATCCTGCAAATATGCTGATTATTTCTTCGCAAAAGATTCATCGACCATGGAGAATATTTTCACGTCGGTTGAATCTATTTTACCGACTCCGAAATAGCCGGTTGTCCGCCCTTCATTCAGAGATTCGTCAGTTCTTGATGTTCGCCAAGCCGCATTCTTTGTAAGTGTTATTAGCAGTCGCTTTCCCGAATACTTCTTCCTAGAAGTCAACAAACCGAGAATCCATATTGCTATGCCGGATTGCAAGCCGTAATCCATAATTCCTGTAGGCGTCTGCTTCCAAAATTAGTAATCTTTTGTCAAACCGTTGGGTATCGAATTAACCTTCCAACTTAACCTCGACCATTTAGAAACGCAGTAAAGGGCTTCATCGGATGAGACCCCAAGAATACAATGTCCAAATTGCCAGGCTGAAAATCCGACAAGGAAGTTTCGTGTTGCGTAAAAACTCTCAATGGATACGTTATTTTCCGCGAAAATTATCAGATTTCGCCTCATAATCCAATTTTTTGCAGCAAAAATAGACTCTCGATTTTAATCCAGCATATTGATTTATATAGTCTATTTTCTCAATCATGAAATAACCTGCCCCAGTCTGGAAGTAGGACCATAAATTGCTTGCATGATCAGCGGGGTGAGGTATATTTCGGTCAATATCCTATCTGCTTTTTGTATTCAATGCCCAGGGTGGATAGGCTTATTAAGTATTCCTCTAACAAATCATTAAATCTTTTTGCCAAATAGGGGTAGCCATGACTAGATTGGCGAACAAATTGTGCTTAGCGTGGGCTATTGTCTTTTTCTGCTTTGGATATTTCAATTCTTCTGCTCAGGCCGGAGAATCCTATGGCAACATGTTCGAAATAAGAAATGATAACCATATTATCCAAGGAGATCGTGTGGATGAATTGGATCAAGGGGATTATGAGACCTCCACTCCATCATCTATTAATAGGTACCGTGACCTGTCATCAACCCCCTCGGTTGATCTGACAGGAGTTTGGAAAGGGAAGGCCAATTTTGGTGCCAGGTCTGCAGCTTTGACTTGTTATTTATCTCAAAATGGGAGCATTGTTACTGGAAAATGCGAGAGTCCCGGAGCGTATCCAACGAATTGTGGTCTCTGGGCCCTGAATATTGTTGATGGGATCGTGGATAACAATATTTTCTATTTCGATGGGACTACTCCAACCAAAGATGTTGATACCTGCGAAGTAGTTTGTTTAGATTCATTTCAAGGTGCCGTAACAATCAATAAAAACAAAGGGAGTGGTAACGCGACAGAAGAATCTTGCATAGATTGGGAAATCCTTCCGATCAAAATTAATGTCACCAAACAACCAGGCCCGACTGCTTGTTTTGAACACTATGGCAAACACGATAGTACCACTAAGAAACGCGCCCTTTTCGGCGTTAACACAAAAAAGGTTGACGATCACCCCTTGGCCGGAGGGTTGATTGAACTTGACGCATCATGCTCGAAGGACTCTGGTGGACAGATTGTCAAATACGAATGGAGGTTGGACGATGCATTGCTTTCTACGTCGGATCAGAAAATCGAGCTACCACTTTCTTATCCGGGATCTTATAAAGTCTCTCTAACGATAGTTGATGATAGAGGACTTAGTGATGAGACTTCTGAAATGATTGATCTAACGCTAGAGGTCGGGGATTTAATCTTCATTAGGACGCCAGGGTGGTCTACTCTGTTCGACATTGCAGTCCAAAAGTACACCCATGTTGGAATGTACTGCGGTAATGATGCATCTGGAACTCCGATAATGGTTGAAGCGTCCCTATTACCCGACCACGACGATCCAAACAAAGGAGTTCATACAAGCCCATTAAGTGGGTGGGCATATCCCACCGAGACTTTTGCGACTGCCTACAGTGTCGTTACTGCGACCCCTCAAGAAAAAGCAGCTGCATGCCAATTTGTGCGTGACCCAGACCGAATAGGTCGGGGCTATGACAATGATATCTTCCACAAACAGATCGACGGACCGACGTATTATTGCAGCGAACTCGTATGGGCAGCTTATCAATACGCAACGAGTGACAGAATAGAAGGCGGCATAAACCTCGGGAGGACGAAGGGGGATGAACATGTTTGGCCAGACCAGATCGCAAATGATAGGAAGAACCTAAAACCTAAGAGTGGTCATTGGGAGCAGTACCCCTTTTGAAACCAGTGTTGTTCGGTAACTAACACCCGTTATCGTTGAACCGCAGAATGGGGCCAGGGCAAGACTTTTGTGCTGCTTTCAAAAAAAGAAAATCAATATTCAGTTGTCAAAGAGCATTGGACTTGATTGGACAGAAAAAGTTATAGAAGAATTATCTCTTCAGCCAAATGATATCCTTCTTTGCAATTCGCCATTGTTGCCCTACCTTATACGCCGGTAATCCCTTGGCCCACAGTCTCCGGTAGATCGTCTTCGCACACACACCGAAATGATCCGCAAGCTCTACAACCGTGAAATAATCCTTCATCTTTGATCCCTCCATTACTTCCTCTTCTAAGGAAGTTGTCAAGACTTTTTTTGGTAATGCCCTGTTAAAGCTGTAATGGTTGTGGTGTTACTTCAACCCTTTTCCCTTTTCACCTAACCTCTTTTGTTCTACGAGCCTCTAT
>Ga0335070_10003228_pt1 | contig 18969 bp, 17 predicted proteins | sample Lox_Sample_13_FD_206722 | JGI IMG/M metagenome (GOLD analysis project Ga0335070, IMG submission 206722) | Soil microbial communities from Loxahatchee National Wildlife Refuge, Florida, United States - Lox_Sample_1.3 | ecosystem: Environmental > Terrestrial > Soil > Wetlands | place: USA... | reverse complement strand
CGAGCCGCCGACGGCGTAAAGGAGCGCGACGACGTAGATCAGCCACGCGTCGCTCCGGTCGTGCACGAAGAGCAGCAGGAGCACCGACGCCGCGAGGAAGACGTCCGCGCCGACCATCAGCGGCCGCCGCCGGACGCGGTCGGCGAGCACGCCGGCGAGCGGCGCCGCCAGCCGTCCCGCCGCGAACACGAAGAAGACGAGCCCCGCAGCCGCGTTCGACCCGGTGAGCGACTTCGCCCAGATCCCGAGCACGATGAGCAGCGCCCAGTCCCCGAACAGCGAGACCGCCTCGCCGCCGAGGAGCAGGCGCGCGTCGCGGCTGCGGAGCAGCGACCTCATGCCGCGCGGAAAACCCGGAAGTCGCCGCTGACGGTCTTGCCGCGGACGACGACCATCGGGCCGGCGCCGGCCTCGTCCGGGCGATCCGCCAGCGCAACCTCGGACGACAGGTCGCCCGAGACCGAGTTCGCGTCGACGTCGACGCCCGAACCGACCGCGATGCCGATCTGCACGTCGCCGGAGACACTCGTCACCTCGGCGTGTCCCTGCGTCATCGCTTCGACGCGGAGATCGCCGGAAACGGACTTCGCGACGACCGAGCCGCCGACGCGCTCGACCTTGACGTCGCCGGACACGCTCTGCACGCGCAGGTCGCCGCCGATGCGCTCGAGCGTCGCGTCGCCGCTCACCGTCTTCACGATCGCGGCACCCTCGATCTCGCCGTGGACGCGAAGGTCCCCGGACGCGGTCTTGGTCTCGATCGATGCGAGCGTGCCGCGCACCCTCGTGTCGGCCGACGCGCTCGCGAGCTTGGCGACGCTCGAGTGCGGAACCTTCGCACGGACCCGAAGTCGTCCGGCGCCGAACGAGAAATCGCCGATCGAGATGTTGATCCCGAGCAGGCCGCGCTTGCCGTGGAAGTCGACGACGATCGTGTCGCCGCGCTGTTCGACGGTCGTCTGCTCCACGAGCCTCTCGTCGCCGTCGAGCTCGATCACGGATTCGTCGCCGTCGACGGTTTCGAGGTCGATGTCGCCGGCCGGGATCGTCACCTTCAGCTCGACGGGCCGGGGGGTCGGAAACCGATAGTCGGACACGTCAGACCGCCTTCAGCGTCGGAGGGGCGAGGTTCCGGGAGACGAGCGAGAGCAGCCAGTCGCTGGGCGTCAGCCCGTCGCGCGCCGCCGCGGTCTCGATGCCGGTCCGGAGCGGCTCCGGGACGCTGACCTCGAGCGGCGCCTCGGGGACCCCGGACGGGTCGTCGTACGTCCAGCGGGCGTTCGTCGTGCCGGACGGGAGGGAGCGAAGGAACATCGGTGACTCCTTTCAGCTGCGGCCGTAGCCGGAGAGGCGCTTGCCGGACGACCGCCGCGCCGTGTTCGCATTGCGGACGAGGGCCTGGACGATCCAGGTGTTGACCGAGACGCCGTCGCGGGAGGCCGCGTCCTCGACCCGCTTCTTCAGCGCCTCCGGAAGCCGGAGCGTGATGCGGGCGTCGAGCACGTTGGCCTCGTCGCCCGCCGCCTGCGCGGGCGCGGCCTCCGGGTCGCGGACGAGGACGAGCTCGGGATCGCCGCCGGCGATCCGGACCTCGACGCGTCCGTTGTCGAGCTGGGAGGAGACCTCCATGGCCGCCTCGCCGAGCGCCTCCTGGAGCCGGCGGGCGACCGAGGCCTCGAGCGCCACCGCGAGGAGCTCGGCCGCACGTGCGGTGCTCTCGTCCCCGAGAGCCGCGACGTGGGCGAGGTCCTCGCGGAGCGCCTGGACATAGCCGTCGATCTGCATGGCTGCACTATGACATCACTTTGATGTCATTGTCAAGTCGTCATGACATCGGTGTGACTGCAGCCGGCCGTGCCTACATCAGCCCGCAGTACCTCGCCGTGTTCGGCCACGGCCAGAAGCCGCGGGTGCGGGCCGCCCGCACGGCGACCCAGATCTGCTCGAGCGGCGTCCAGTGGTCGGCCGTGCCCTTGTGCGCGAAGAGCCAGGCCCCGTAGTGGCGCTGGAAGGAGACGTCCATCTGGAGCCCGCCCCAGTACGGGTCGCCGGTGTCCGTCCAGCTGCCCTCGTAGCGGTGGATGCAGAGCCACGCCTTCAGCTGCGGCGGGTGCTGGGCCTTCCGCTCCGCGACGATCGCCCGGAGCCGCCAGACGCGGGCCGCGTCGGCCGCGTCGGAGACGCTCATCGCGGCGAGCGCCCGGCCGGCGGTCGGTGTGAGGGCGACGCCCATGACGCGCTGCCAGCGCCAGGTCGCCTTCTGGCTCGCCGCGATCTCCGCCCCGAAATGCGAGATCGCCGCTCTCTTCGTCGCAGCCTCGCGGTTCGCCTCCGCGCGAGGAGCGCTCGTTGCCGCCGTGACGCACGCAAACGCGAGCAGGCCGACGCAGGCCAGTATGGATCGCCGCAAGAAGCACCTCCGAGGTTCGCTTGCACGGGAACCGACGCGGGCGTGGTCCGGGCCTGGACCGGCACCGCGTCGGTGCGGCTATGCGAGTTGTCCGGACAGGGTAGGGACCCGGTCAGACGGTGCGCTTTGTGAAGATTGCCTCAATCCTCGGAACCCCAGGCGGGGCCACGAATCCGGCGTAGAGGAGGACGGCGCCGACCGCGATCCCGACCGACGTCCCGGCCGAACCGAGGCCCGCGAGCCCGCTGCCGGTCGCCGCGACGACGACACCGGCGACGATGAGGGCGTTCCCGACCGGCCGCCGGCGAAACGACCGCGCACAGACCACGACCACCGCGATCGTCCCGAGCGCGTTCGCGGCGATCGCGAGCAGCCGCGCCGGGAAGAAGTCGAGGTGGTCCTGCGCCGGCGGGATCCCGTGCGGCGGGAACGCGCCGTGGACCGGCATCGCGAGCGCGACCCCGAGCGCGAGGCCCGCGTAGACGAGGCCGACGGGGATCGCGCGCCGCCACCCGGCGAGCGCGAGCGAGCCGACGCCGAGGAGCGGCGCCGTGAGCAGCGCGCCCGCGGCGTAGTAGACGCGGAACGAGCGCGCGTCCCACTCCGCCGCCTCGCTCCACGCGATCGCGGCCGCCGCGACGGCATACGCGAGGAGCGACCACGCCCACGCCGCGAGCTCCGGCCGCCGGGTCTCGCGCCAGCGCCGCGCGAGCGCGCCCGCGAGGCGGAGCGCGACGAGCGCGGCGGCGAAGGCGACGAGCGCGTCCATCCCTCGAGCCTAGTAGGCTCGCGGCGGTGATCGGGAAGAGACTGCTGCTCGTCGCGCTCGCGGCGGTCTGCGGCTCGCTCGTGCTGGGCGTCGCGTCGGCCGCGCCGCCGGGCGACGACGCGCTCCTCGCGCTGAACGTCCTCCCGCCCGGCCAGGGCGCGAACGGCGCCGCGCTCACGAGCCAGCTTCCGCTCTACGACGGCCTGACCCCGCTCCGCGGCAACGTCACGACCGCCGACCTGAAGCGCCTCTACAAGCCGGAGACGCTCGGGCTCGGCGGCGTGAAGCCGGTGCACGTCGAGCGGCCGAAGGCCGGCGTCACGATCGACCGCGACACGTGGGACGTCCCGCACATCTTCGGGACGACGCGCGCGAACACCGAGTTCGGCGCCGGCTGGGCGACGGCCGAGGACCGCGGGCTCGACCTCCAGTTGCTCCGCGGCCCGGCGCGGATCGCCGCGCTCGACGTTCCCGGCTACGACGCGTTCTCCGTCGCGCTGTCCGGACGGCAGTTCGTCCCGAGCGCGCAGACCGAGGCGTTCCTCGCCGCGCAGGTCCCGCTCGCGGAGAAGACGGCGAAGGGACGGCAGCTGATCCGCGACGTCGACGCGTACCTCGCCGGGATCAACGCGTACTTCAAGTCGCAGGGCGGATTCGTGACGCCGTTCACGCGGAACGACGTCGTCGCGATCGGGACCCTCATCGGCGCGGTCTTCGGCGCGGGCGGCGGCAACGAGACGTCGAGCGCGATGTTCCTCGGCGCGCTGCAGCAGCGGCTCGGCGCGACGAAGGGGCTCGCGGTGTGGAACGACCTGCGCGAGCAGCACGATCCGTCGACGCCGGTGACGATCGCGTCGCCGTTCCCGTACGAGAACGGCCCGACCGGGGTCGGCCCCGGCAACGTCCCGATCGACCCGGGCAGCTTCGTCCCGGCGGGCGGCCCGGCGCTCGCGGTGCGCTCCGAGCAGCGCCACCTGATGTCGAACGCGCTGCTCATCTCGGGGAAGCGCTCGGCGAACGGCCGCCCGATCTTCGTCGCCGGCCCGCAGGTCGGCTACTTCTCGCCGGAGATCCTGATGGAGGAGGACCTCCACGGCGGCGGCCTCGACGCGCGCGGCGTCGCGTTCCCCGGCCTCGGCTTCTACCTCCAGATCGGCCGCGCGCAGGACTACGCATGGAGCGCGACGTCGGCGAGCTCGGACGTGACCGACCAGTTCGCCGAGACGCTCTGCGGCGGCGACGACGTCCACTACGTGTTCAAGGGCCAGTGCCGCGCGATGGGGACGTTCGACGCGGGGACGCTGAAGTCGGCCGGCGCGCCGGACACCGAGCTCTCGTTCCGCACGACGGTGCACGGGCCGGTCGTCGGCTACGCGACGTCGAACGGGGCGAAGGTCGCGATCTCGTCGGAGCGCTCGACGCGCGGCCGCGAGCTGCTCGCCGCGATCCCGTTCCAGACGCTCTCGACGGGGCGGGTCCGCACGCCGCAGCAGTTCTTCTCGACGATGAGCGGCTTCGACCTGACGTTCAACTGGTTCTACGCCGACTCGAAGCACATCGCGATGTACTCGAGCGGGCGGCTGCCGATCCGCGCGCCGGGCGTCGACGACGGCCTGCCGACGAACGGGAACGGCTCGTACGAATGGCGCGGCTGGCTCGGGCCGCTCTCGCACCCGCACGTCGTCGACCCGCCGAGCGGCGAGATCGTCAACTGGAACAACAAGCCGGCCGCCGCGTTCGGCGCCGCGGACGACAACTGGTCCTACGGCTCCGTGCATCGCGTGCTGCTGCTCGACAAGGGCGTCGCCGCGCGCAGGAGGCACACCGCGACGAGCGTCGTCGCCGCGATGAACGCGGCGGCGACGACGGATCTCCGCTCGACGCTCGTGCCGGTGCTCGCGCAGGTGCTCTCGCACGGGACCGCGCCGAGCGCGCGCGACGCGCAGATGCTCCAGCTGCTGCAGTCGTGGGACGGGAGCCGGCTCGACGCGAACGGCGACGGGCTCGTCGACGCGCCGGGCGCCGCGATCATGGACGCATGGTGGCCGCGGCTCGCGGTCGCCGACCTCGCGCCGGTGCTCGGCCCGCTCACCGACCAGCTCAAGAAGCTCGCGCCGATCGACAACCCCGCGAACCCGCAGGGCAGCTCGTACGGCGCCGGCTGGTACGGCTACGTCGACAAGGACCTCCGCACCGAGCTCGGTCAGAGCGTCAAAGGCGCGTTCTCGACGACGTACTGCGGCGGCGGCAGCCTCACCGCGTGCGCCGCGTCGCTGTGGGCCGCGCTCGACGCGGCCGGCAACGCGATCGCGGCCGCGCAGGGATCCGACCCGACGCAGTGGCACGCCGACGCGAACGCCGAGCGGATCCAGTTCTCCGGCTTCCTCCCGGCGACGATGCGCTGGACGAACCGCCCGACGTTCCAGCAGGTGATCCAGTTCGGATCCCACCGCTAGCGCGCCGGCAGACGGTGCCAGGCACCGTCTGCCGATTTGCGAGGAAGTCGTGTCGGTTCTGCGAGCCGCGTCCGACACCAGGGCAGGTCCCGTAGAGACAGCCCGGCGAACCGGACAAACGCCCGGGCGGACGCCGCCGCGCCGTCTACCCTGAGGAGCGGGATGCCCGAGAAGAAATATCTCTTCACGCCGGGGCCGACGCCGGTGCCGCCGCAGGTGCTCGCGGCGCTCGGCGAGCCGGTCCTCCACCACCGCGGGCCGGACTTCGGCGTCGTCTACGAGCGCTGCCTCGCGCGGCTGCAGGAGGTGTATCGGACGCGCGCCGACGTGCTCATGTTCACCGCGTCGGGGACGGCCGCGATGGAGTCGGTCGCCGCGAACCTCGGCGCGGGCTCGCGCGCCGTCGTCGTCTCGGCCGGCTCGTTCGGCGAGCGCTGGGAGGGGATCCTCGCGGTGCACGGCGCGGACGTCGACGTCGTCCGCTACGAGTGGGGCGAGACGCCGCGCGCGGACGATCTCGCGGCGCGGCTCGCCGAGCTCGGCGGAACGGACCTCGTGTTCCTCACGCAGTCGGAGACCTCGACGGGCGTCGTCGCGGACGTGCAGTCGCTCGCCGCCGCCGCGAAGGCTGCGGGCGCGCTCGTCGCCGTCGACGCGGTGTCGAGCCTCGGCGCGGTCCCTCTCGAGACGGACGCGTGGGGACTCGACGCCGTCGCGTCCGGCTCGCAGAAGGCGCTGATGACGCCGCCCGGCCTCGCGCTCTGCGCGGTGTCGGAGGCGGCGCTCGCGGCGGCGGCCGGGAAGACCTCGCGCAGCTACTTCCTCGACTGGGCGCGGACGCAGAAGGCGCAGGCGAAGCTCGACGCGCCGTTCACGCCGGCGACGTCGCTCGTCGTCGCGCTCGACGTCGCGCTCGGTCTGCTTCTCGACGAGGGGCTCGACGCCGCGTTCGAGCGCCACGTCCGCCTCGGCCGCGCCGCGCGCGCCGGCGTGAAGGCGATGGGGCTCGAGCTCTTCTCGCCGGACGAGGACCGCAGCTCGGTCGTCACCGCGGTGCGCGTCCCCGACGGCATCGACTCCGGCGACGTCGTGAAGGGCCTGCGCACGCGCTTCGGGATGACGATGGCGAACGGCCAGGGGCACCTCAAGGGGAAGATCTTCCGGATCGGCCACATCGGCTGGTTCGACGTGTTCGACATCACGACCGCGCTCGCGGCGACGGAGCTCGTGCTCGCCGACCTCGGCGCCGACGTCGAGCGCGGCGTCGCCGTGCAGGCGGCGCTCGATGCGTTCGAGAGCACGACGCCCGTCGCATGAAGGTCCTCGTCCGCGAGACGATCTCCGATGCGGGCGTCGACCTGCTGCGCGAGCGCTTCGAGGTCGACGTCGACGCGGACAGCGAGCTCGAGGAGATCATCGGCCGCTACGACGCGATCGTCGTCCGCTCGGCGACGAAGCTCACCGCCGACCTGATCGAGCGCGCCGACAACCTGAAGGTGATCGGGCGGGCCGGCGTCGGCGTCGACAATGTCGACGTCGAGGCGGCGACGCTGCGCGGCATCGTCGTCGCGAACGCGCCGGAGTCGACGGTCGTCTCCGCGGCGGAGCACACGATCGGGCTCCTCGTCGCGCTCGCGCGCAACATCCCGCAGGCGCACGCTGCGCTGAAGCAGGGCCGCTGGGAGCGCAAGGCGTACGGCGGGATCGAGCTCGCGGGAAAGACGCTCGGCGTGCTCGGCTTCGGGCGCATCGGCCAGCAGGTCGCGCGCCGCGCGCTCGGGCTCGGGATGCGCGTCGTCGCGTACGACCCGTTCGTCGCGTCCGACCGCTTCCGCGAGCTCGGCGTCGAGCAGGGCGAGACGCCCGAGGACGTCTACGCGACCGCGGAGTTCCTCACGCTGCACCTGCCGCTCACGCAGGACACGCGCGGCTCGATCGACGCCGCGGCGTTCGCGCGCATGCGCGACGGCGTGCGCCTCGTGAACGCGGCGCGCGGCGAGCTCGTCGACGAGGACGCGCTGCTCGACGCGCTGCGCTCCGGGAAGGTCGCGGGCGCCGCGCTCGACGTCTTCTCGGCGGAGCCGTACTCGGGGCCGCTTCTCGAGCTCGACAACGTCGTCGTCACGCCGCACCTCGCGGCGTCGACCGGCGAGGCGCAGGACCGCGCCGGCCTCATCGTCGCGGAGCAGGTCGCCGCCGCACTCGAGGGCGGCCTCGTCACGAACGCGGTGAACATCCCGGCGGTCGGCGCCGAGGACGTCGAGGCGCTGCGGCCGTACGTCCCGCTCGCCGCGAAGCTCGGCCGGCTCGCGATGGAGCTCGTCGACGGACGCACCGACCGCATCGTCCTCACCGCGTACGGCGGGCTCGCCGACTACGACACGCGCCTGCTCACCGTCTCGGCGCTGAACGGCGCGTTCGAGGGGCGGGCCGACCGGCCCGTGAACTGGGTCAACGCGCCGCTGATCGCGCGCGAGCGCGGGATCGAGGTGCGCGAGGAGCGCTCGCAGTCGGTCCAGGACTACACGAATCTCCTGCAGGTCGAGATGCACGCCGACGGCGAGGCGATCCGCGTCGCCGGTACGACGATCGGCAGCGACAACCGCCTCTGGCTCGTGCACGCGCTCGGCTTCGACCTCGAGATCGAGCTCGATCCGCTGCTCCTGTTCTTCCGCTACGACGACGTGCCGGGCGTGATCGGCCGCGTCGGCACGCTCTTCGGCGAGGCCGGCGTCAACATCGCGAACATGACGGTGTCGCGCAGCCGCCGCGGCGGCAAGGCGCTGATGGTGCTCTCGGTCGACAGCGCGCCGCCGCCGGAGGTCGTCGCGGACTTCCGCGCCGCGGGCTTCGACGACGCGCGCTTCCTCGACCTCGAGCCGGCGGACTCGCACTAGATGGACGCGTGGCCCGCTGCGGTGGAGCGGGTCGCCGCCGTGCTGCGCGCCGCATCGGTCGACGCGCGGCTCGAGGAGTTTCCGGAGGGGACGCCGACCGTCGCCGCGGCCGCGCGCGCGATCGGCTGCGAGCCGGAGGAGATCGTGAAGTCGCTCGTCTTCATCTGCGACGGCCGGCCGGTGCTCGCGCTGCTCCCGGGCGACCGGCGCGCCGACCCGAACAAGGTCGCCGCCGCCGTGCAGGCGGGCTACGCGCGCGTCGCGAAGCCGGAGGAGGTCGTCGCCGCGACGGGCTTCGAGCCGGGCGCCGTCGCGCCGTTCCCCGCGTCCGCCGTGACGCGAACGCTGCTCGAGCGCGAGATCCTCCAGCTCGAGATCGTGTGGGCCGGCGCGGGCTCGACGCGCCACATGGTCGGCCTCACGCCGGGCGATCTCGCGCGGCTCGCCAACGCGGAGCCCGCCGACCTCGCGGAGCTCGAGCAGGATTCCGACGGGTACGATTCGAGCGCCTGACCGACCACACGAGGGGGAACCCACATGCAGGAGACCGCGAAGATCTGGATGAACGGGCAGCTCGTGGACTGGGCGGACGCGACAGTCCACGTCGGTGTCCACGGTCTCCACTACGGCACCGGGGTCTTCGAGGGCGTCCGCGCGTACGAGGCGAGCGGCGGCACGGCGGTCTTCCGCCTCACCGACCACCTCGACCGGCTCCACAAGTCGGCGCAGCTCCTCTACATGGAGATCCCGTACTCGGTCGACGAGCTGAAGGCCGCGACGTGGGACCTCATCGGCGCGAACGGGCTCCCGTCGTGCTACCTCCGCCCGATCGCGTTCTCGGGCTACGGGCAGCTCGGCGTCGCGACGCGCGACAACCCGATCGACGTCGCGATCATGGCGTGGCCGTGGGGCGCGTACCTCGGCGACGAGGCGCTGAAGAACGGCATCCGCGTGAAGGTGTCGAGCTGGCAGCGCGTCGGCGCGAACACGATCCCGCACGTCGCGAAGGCGACCGGCGTCTACATCAACTCGATGCTCGCCGTCGGCGAGGCGAACCGCGCCGGCTACGACGAGGCGATCCTCCTGACGCCGGAGGGCACGATCGCGGACGGCTCCGGCGAGAGCGTCTTCATCGTGCGCGACGGCGTGCTCTACACGCCCGACCTCTCCGCGTCGATCCTGATCGGGATCACGCGCGACACCGTGATCCAGATCGCGCAGGACCTCGGCTACACGGTCGTCCAGAAGCCGCTGATCCGCACCGACCTCTACCTCGCGGACGAGGTCTTCATGGTCGGGACCGCGGCCGAGGTGACGCCGATCCGCGAGATCGACGACCACCCGACGCCGCCCGGCCCGATCACGCGCGAGATCCAGACGGCGTACCTCGACACCGTGCACGGGCGCAGCGAGCGCTGGGCGCAGTGGCTCGAGTACGCGCCCACGCGCGCGAAGGCGTGAGGACCGAGGCCGCCCCGGTCCCGCTCTCGGGGCCGTACTTCGACGAGCGCGAGGAGGCGGCCGTCCTCGAGGTGCTCCGGTCGGGGCGCCTCTCGCTCGGCCCGACGATCGACCGCTTCGAGGAGCTCTTCGCGGAGAAGGTCGGCGCGCCGTACGCGGCGGCGGTCTCGTCCGGCACCGCGGGGCTGCACCTGCTCTGCATCACCGCGGGGATCCAGGCGGGCGACGAGGTGATCACGTCGCCGTACTCCTTCGCCGCGTCCGCGAACTGCTTCATCTACGAGGGCGCGACGCCGGTCTTCGCGGACGTCGACGCGCGAACGCTGAACATGGACCCGGCTGCGGTCGAGGCCGCGATCACGCCGCGCACGACCGCGATCGTCGCGGTCGACATCTACGGCTATCCGTGCGAGCAGGACGAGCTGCGCGCAATCGCGGACAGGCACGGGCTCGCGCTCGTCGACGACTCGTGCGAGGCGCTCGGCGCGCGGTACAAGGGCGCCCCGGTCGGCTCGCAGGGCACGCCGGCCGTCTTCGCGTTCTACCCGAACAAGCAGATCTCGACGGGCGAGGGCGGCATCGTCACGACGCATTCCGAGCACGAGTGGCGGCTGCTGCGCTCGCTGCGCAACCAGGGCCGCGGCGACTCCGGCGGCTGGCTCGAGCACGTGCGGCTCGGCTACAACTACCGCCTCGACGACATCGGCGCCGCGCTCGGGATCGCGCAGCTCGAGAAGCTCGACGAGATCCTCCCGCTGCGTGACGCGGTCGCGCAGCGCTACAACGAGCTGCTCGCCGGCATCGACGGCGTCGAGCTTCCGTGCGCGAACGACTCGGAGCACACGCGCTCGTGGTTCGTCTACGTCGTGCGGCTCCCCGACAACGAGTCGCGCGAGCGCGTGATCGCGCACTTCGAGCGCGAGCGGATCGGCTTCAACCGCTACCTGCCGTCGATCCACCTCCAGCCCTACATGCGCGAGCGCTACGGCTTCCGCGAGGGGCTCTGCCCCGTCTCGGAGGACGCGAGCGCGCGGTCGCTCGCGCTCCCGTTCTTCACCGCGCTCGAGCGCGACGCCCAGGAGCGCGTCGTCGAGGCGCTGGCCGCAGCCTTGTAACGGGCCGCCGCTGCGGTAGGTTCCCGTCATGGCGGATCGCGGTGCTCGGATGGTCTTCCTCGGGTTCGGCAAGTGGGCGCGGACCGACCGGATCTACGCGCTCGAGCCGCTCGAGGGGTCGGACCGCGGGCACGGCCGACGGACGCGCGTCTGGGTCGAGGGCCTCCCCGATCCGATCATCGCGTCGCGCACCGAGCGCACGATCCTCGCCGAGATGGGCCAGGACGCGTCCGGATCGAGCCAGGTGCTCGACGACGCGCTCGACCTCGCCGAGCGGCTCGCGAACGCCGCCGAGGAGGGGAAGGTCGACCTCGCCGACCTCGGCCGCCGCGCGCGCCGCGTGCTCGAGAAGACCGCCGCTCCGGCCGAGTCCGAACAGCTGTTTTGACGGAGACGGAGCCGCGCGCCGCGCCGGGGCTCTTCGCGCGGATCGCGGTCGACGTCACGCCGCTCCGCGACTCGCGCGGCTTCCGCAACCTCTGGCTCGGCCAGTCGATCGCGTACGTCGCGTGGCGGATGCTGCCCGTCCTCGTCTCGGTGCAGATGTTCGACATCACGCACTCGAGCCTCGCGGTCGGGATCCTCGCGATCGCGCAGTTCGTCCCGCTCGTGACGCTCACGATCGTCGGCGGCGCGCTCGCCGACGCGCACGACCGACGCCGCATCCTCCTCGGGAGTCTCGCCGGCGTCGCGCTGGCGACGGGCGCGCTCGCGGCCGTCACCGCGGCGGGCACGCGGAGCGCGATCGTGATCTTCGTGCTGACGCTGCTCGCCTGGTCGTCGTTCTCGCTCGGGGCGGGCGCCGTCCGCTCGCTGACGCCGCGGCTCGTCCCGCTCGAGCAGCTTCCCGCGGCCGCGGCGCTGAACGGCCTCTACAACAACCTCGGCCTCGTCGTCGGCCCCGCGTTCGCCGGCGTGCTGATCGCGCAGATCGGGCTCGGCTGGACGTACGTCGTCGCGGTCGCCGGGATGGTGGTCGCGCTCGTCGTCACGCTCGGCGTGCCGCCGGTGCCGCCGGCGCACGACGCGCAGCGCGTCACGATCGGCTCCGTCTGGGAAGGCTTCCGCTACGTCGCGCGGCAGCACGTCGTGCTCGGGTTCTTCGTCATCGACTCGGTCGCGATGATCTTCGGGATGCCCGCGTCGCTGTTCCCGCAGATGGCGCAGGAGATCTTCGCGAGCCCCGCGTCCGTCGGCTTCCTCTTCGCCGCGCCCGCGGTCGGCGCGTTCGCGGCGTCGCTCGTCTCCGGCTGGGTGATGCGCGTGAACAGGCAGGGCGTCGCGATCGTCGCCGCCGCGTCGGGCTGGGGGATCGCGATCGCCGCGTTCGGCTTCACGACGACGCTCTGGATCGCGCTCGCGCTGCTCGCCGTCGCCGGCGCGTTCGACCAGGTGAGCGCGATCTTCCGCTCGACGATCGTCCTCACCGTGACGCCGGATCACATGCGCGGACGGCTCGGCGGGATCGAGTTCGCGCAGGTCGCGAGCACGCCCGCGCTCGGCAACCTCGAGGCGGGCGCGATCGCGTCGCTCACGAGCGTCCGCTTCTCGATCGTCTTCGGCGGCATCGCGTGCGTGGTCGGGACGCTCGTCACCGCCGCGATCTTCCCCGTGCTGCTCCGCTACGACGCGCGCACGCCGCGCGCCGCCGCGTGAGCCCGCTCGGCGGCGAGGGCCCCGGGCGCCCGCCGGACACCGAGTCCCCGGGCGTCCGCGAGCTGATCGGCAAGCTCCGGCTCGACTGGACGCCGCTCCGCGAGTCGAAGCCGTTCCGCCGGCTCTGGGCCGCGCAGTCGGCGTCCTTCATCGGCAGCGAGGTCGGCTACGTCGCGCTCTCGTACCAGGTGTACGCGCTCACGAACTCGACGCTCGCCGTCGGGCTGCTCGCGCTCGCCGAGCTGATCCCGATGCTGACGATGACGCTCGTCGGCGGCGCGCTCGCGGACGCCTTCGACCGGCGGAAGCTGATGCTGATCCAGCAGGTCGGGATGGTCGCCGGCGCCGCGATCGCGGTCGCGAACGCCGCGTCGCCGCACCCGCAGGCGTGGGTCTGCTTCCTCAGCGCGTTCGTGACCGTGTCCGCGTTCGCGCTCGGCGCCGGTGCGCAGCACTCGCTCTTCCCGCGCCTCGTCGGCGAGGACCGGCTGATCGCGGCGAACAACCTCAACGGATTGAGCTCGAGCCTCGCCGCGGTCGCCGGGCCGGCGCTCGCGGGCGTGCTGATCGGGACGGTCGGCGTCACGACCGCGTACGTCATCGACACGGTCACGTTCCTCGGCACGCTCGTCGCGGTGTGGCTGTTGCCGCCGCTCCGTCCGGAGGGCCACACCGACTCGCCGAGCCTCCGCTCGATCGCCGAGGGCTTCCGGTTCGTCGTCCACCAGAAGGTGATCCTCGGGTTCATGCTCGTCGACACGAACGCGATGATCTTCGGGATGCCGACCGCGCTCTTCCCGGCGATCGCGACGCACCACTTCGGGAACCCGGCGCTCGTCGGCTACCTCTACGCGGCGACGTACGCCGGCGCGCTCGTCGCGTCCGCGCTCGGCGGCTGGGTGAACCACGTGCGCCGCCAGGGCCTCGTCGTCGTGATCGCCGCCGCGCTCTGGGGCGGCGCGATCGCCGCGTTCGGCTTCGCGACGCAGCTCTGGGTCGCGCTCGTCCTGCTCGCGATCGCCGGCGGAGCCGACCTCGTCAGCGCGGTGCTCCGCGGGACGATGCTGCTCGAGCTGACGCCGGACTCGCTGCGCGGCCGGCTCACCGGGATCGAGTTCGCGCAGGTCGCGAGCACGCCCGCGCTCGGCAACCTCGAGGCGGGCGTCGTCGCGTCGCTCACGAGCATCCGCACGTCGATCGTCTCCGGCGGGATCTTCTGCGTCATCGGCTGTGCGGTGCTGTCGCTTCTGTTCCCGGCTCTCGTCCGCTACGACGCCCGTGCGCGAAAAGCCGCTGTCGCGTGACTTCTTCGCGCGCCCCGCGCGCGAGGTCGCCCCGGACCTGATCGGCGTCACGCTCCTCGTCGACGGCGTCGGCGGCCCGATCGTCGAGGTCGAGGCGTACCAGCAGGACGAGCCGGCGAGCCACGCGTACCCCGGGCCGACGAAGCGGAACGCCGCGATGTTCGGCCCGCCGGGCCGTGCCTACGTCTACCGCTCGTACGGGATCCACTGGTGCCTCAACGTCGTCTGCCTCGCGCCGGGCCGCGCCGACGCCGTGCTGCTCCGCGCGCTCGAGCCGACGCGAGGCCTCGACGCGATGCGCGCGCGGCGCGGCGTCGAGCCGGAGCGCGCGCTCTGCTCCGGCCCGGGAAAGCTCTGCGAGGCGCTCGCCGTGACGGGCGCGTACGACGGGCTGCCGCTCGACGAGCCGCCGTTCGCGTTCCTCGCGCGCGAGACCGAGCCGGAGATCGCGGTCGGCCGCCGGATCGGGATCACGAAGGCGGCCGAGCTCGAGTGGCGCTACGGCCTCGCCGGCTCGCGTTTCCTCAGCCGACGGTTCTAGCCCCGCGCGACGATGAGGTGCACCGTCATCCCCGGCGCCGCCGCGACGCCGGCGAGCGGCTCCTGCGAGACGACCCGCCCCGGCTTCCCGGTGCCGAACCGCACCGAGGGCGTGAGCTTCAGCTTCCGGAGCTTCGCCTGTGCCTTCCGCAGGTTCAGCCCGACGACCTTCGGCACGAGACCGTGCAGCGGCTTCGCGAGCACGAGCGTCACCTTGTCGAACGACGACAGCGTCCCGCCGAGCGGGAACTGCCTCACGACGTGGCCGATGCGCTGGCCCGGTGCGGCGGGCTTGTAGATCAGCTGCGGCGTCAGCGGCATCGCCGCGAGCCGCGCCTCCGCCGCCGGCAGCGTCCACCCGGTCACGTTCGGCACGTCGACCTCGTTCAGCTTGCAGTTCGCCTTCGTCGTCGGCCCGCGCCCGCTGAAGTAGACGATCGTCGACGTGTCGTGACAGAGGCCGTTGTCGAGCTCGATCCGGTTGTTGCGGTACGTGACGCGCTCCGCCGCGACCGACAGGTACGGCGGGTTCGGGAACGACGCGGGCTGCGCGTCCATCGACGCGAGCGCCGACTCCATGAACGACTTCCAGATCAGCGCCGGGAACGTCCCGCCGACGACCGGCCCTCCGTGGAACTCCGACCGCATCGGAACGAGCTTGTTCGGATACCCGACCCACACCGCGGTCACGAGCTGCGGCGTGTAGCCGACGAACCACGCGTCGCCGTAGTTCTCCGTCGTGCCCGTCTTGCCGGCCGCGACGCGCCCCGGCAGCGCCGCCGCCTTCCCGGTCCCGGCCGTGATGACGTTCTCGAGCATCTGCGTCAGGAGCTCGTCCTCGGACGACGACAGCACCTGCTTCGGCGCCGGGTCGTTCGTCGCGAGGACGTTGCCCGACTCGTCCTTGATCTGCGTGATCGCGCGCGGCTCGTTCCCGAAGTAGCTGCCGTCGATCCGGTAGCCGCCGTTCGCGAACGACCCGTACGCGCGCGCCATCTCGAGCGGGTTGACCGGCTCCGCGCCGAGCCCGATCGCGAAGTAGCCCTGCAGCGGGCTCGTGATCCCGAGCTGGCGCGCGGTCTGCGCGACGTTCGCCGGCCCGACGATCTTCGTCAGCTGCGAGAAGACCGAGTTGTCGGAGACGGTGATCGCCTGCGCGATGTTGATCGGCCCGAGGTACTCGCCCTCGAAGTTGTGGACGTACCAGTACTTGTTGCCGAGGAAGATCGAGATCGGCTTCGAGACGAGCGTCGTCTGCGGCGAGATCCCCTGCTTCAGCGCCGTCGCGAGGACGAACGGCTTGAACGACGACCCCGGCTGGCGCTCGCCCTGCACCGCGAGGTTGAACTGGCTCGCGTGGAAGTTGTTGCCGCCGTACATCGCGAGCACGGCGCCGGTCTGCGGGTTGATCGCGACGAGCGCCGCCTGCGGCCCGGACGGGCTCGGCAGCCACTTCTTGATCGCGTCCCGCGCGAGCTTCTGCAGGCCGAGGTCGATCGTCGTGTAGACGCGGTAGCCGCCGCCGAAGACCCGCTTCGCGCCGAGCTTGTCGATCAGCTGCGCCTTCACGTACTCGCCGAAGTACGGCGCGACGCCCTGCACGCCGGAGAGGTGCACGTCCTGCGGCTTCGGCATCGGCTGGTGCACCGCCCACACGTACCGCGCCTTGTCGATCACGCCCTGCTGGAGCATCAGCTTCAGCACCGTCTCCCGCCGCGCCTTCGCGGTCTCCGGGTGCGCGACCGGGTCGTAGAGGCTCGGGTCCTCCGGGATCCCGGCGAGAAGCGCGGACTCTGGGAGGTTGAGCCGTGCCGCGGTGTGCCCGAAGTACGTCCGCGCGGCGCGCTCGACACCGTACGCGCCGTTCCCGAAGTAGATGGTGTTGAGGTACGCGGTGAGGATCTTGTCCTTGCTCCAGCGCTGCTCGAGCTGCCACGCGAGCGCCGCCTCCTTCAGCTTGCGCGTGATCGTCCGCTCGTTGCCCGTCAGCGAGTTCTTGACGAACTGCTGCGTGATCGTCGAGCCGCCCTGCACCGCGCCCTGGTGGCGGATGTCCGCCCAGAACGCGCGCGCCATGCCGCGGAGGTCGATCCCGCGGTGCTCCCAGAAGCGCTTGTCCTCCGTCGCGACGATCGCCTGCTTCATCCACGGCGAGATGTCCTGGCTCTGCACGAGCACGCGGCTCTGCGACCCGCGGAGCACGGCGAGGATCGTGTGCCCGTCGCCGGCGTAGATGTAGCCGTCGACCTGCTGGCGCGGCTGGTGCAGCGGGTCGAGCCCGTTCAGCTGCTGGCTGACCGCAAGGACGAGCCCGAACGAGAATGCCGTGATCCCCAGGACGGCCAACACGCCGAGGAGCGCGAGGAGGCGAAGCTTGCGGATCCGGCGCCTGCGCCGGGGCGGAGCCGCCGGCTCGGTGCGGTGTCTGCGCAGAGGCACGGGAAGGGCAGGATTCTACCGCCCGTCCGAATACACTCGGCGCCGTGGGAATCGCAGAGCTGACCCGGAACGCCGTCGACGTCCTGCCCGCCGGCGAGCTCGAGCGCAAGCTGGCCAAGGGCCGGCCGCTGCGCGTGAAGCTCGGGATCGACGTCACCTCCCCGGACGTCCACGTCGGCCGCGGGATCCCGCTCCAGCGGATGCGCGCCTTCCAGGAGGAGGGCCACGTCGCGGTGCTGATCATCGGCGACTACACGACGCGGATCGGCGACCCGTCCGGCCGGTCGTCCGAGCGGCCGATCCTGTCGGACGAGGAGATCGACGCGAACGCGGAGGTCTACCTCGAGCAGGCGAAGACGATCCTGATCGACGACCCGGCGCTCCTCGAGGTGCGCCGCAACGGCGAGTGGCTCTCGAAGCTCTCGTACGCCGACGTCGTCCGCCTCGGCCGGATCATCACCGTCGCCCGGATGCTCGAGCGCGACGACTTCGAGAAGCGCTTCGCGGCCGGCGAGCCGATCTCGGTCTCGGAGCTCCTGTATCCACTGATGCAGGCGTACGACTCGGTCGCGATCGAGGCGGACGTCGAGCTCGGCGGCACCGACCAGCTCTACAACCTGCTGGCGGGCCGCGACGTGATGGAGTCGTACGGCCTCGAGCCGCAGGTCGTCCTCACGACGCCGCTCCTCCTCTCCTGGGACGGCGAGAAGATGAGCTCGTCGCTCGGGAACAACATCCCGCTCCTCGCGCAGCCGGAGGAGATGTTCGGCCGGACGATGCGGCTCCCCGACGAGCTGCTCCCGGAGTGGTACGGCCTCGTCGCCGAGCGACCCGTTCCGGAGGGCGAGCCGATGGCCGCGAAGCTCGAGCTCGCACGCTGGATCGTCGCGCGCTCGCACGGCGAGGACGCGGCGCGCGAGGCGGAGGAGCACTTCACCCGCGTCGTCCGCCGCGGCGAGGCACCCGACGAGGTTCCCGAGGTGACCTGGAACGGGTCGGAGGACCCGATCTACCTCCCGGCGCGGCTCCAGGAGAGCCTCGGCGAGTCGGCCAGCCACTGGCGCCGTCTCATCGACCAGGGCGGGGTGAAGGTGAACGGCGATCCGGTCGACGGCTACGAGGTCGCACGGGCCTCGCTCGACGGCGCGCTCGTCCAGGCCGGCAAGCGCCGGTACCTCCGGATTCGGCTTGGTTGACAGGCGCGCGACCCCTGCTACACTTCCCCAGCCGCCCGAGAGGGCTGCGCTGGAAAGTCCCTGCAATCCGACACAACTGGAGCGCCTCGAGGACGATTCGGAGCTGAGAAGTCCCGATCAACCTGAGGCCTCTGGCGCGATGTCGGGGGCCTTTCTTGTGCCGCCGCCTCTCGAGAGGTCCGGTCTTTGAAAACTCAACAGCGTGCGTTTACGTCGAGACCTCGACCAGCTTCGGCTGGGAGAGGAATCAACCCTGTCTCGTCTCCTTCGGGAGGCGGACTTTGAGCACAAGCTCAAAGTGAAAAGACCGGCCGGCTTGCCGGCCAACATTCTTCACGGAGAGTTTGATCCTGGCTCAGGACGAACGCTGGCGGCGCGCTTAACACATGCAAGTCGAGCGAGAACCAGTCCTTCGGGGCTGGGGAAAGCGGCGAACGGGTGAGTAACACGTGGGTAATCAACCCTCGACACTGGGATAGCCCGGGGAAACCCGGATTAATACCGGATGTCCCATCCGCCTTTCGGGGCGGCTGGAAAAGGTAGCTTCGGCCTCCGGTCGGGGACGAGCCCGCGGCGGATTAGCTTGTTGGTGGGGTAAAGGCCCACCAAGGCGACGATCCGTAGCTGGTCTGAGAGGACGATCAGCCACACTGGGACTGAGACACGGCCCAGACTCCTACGGGAGGCAGCAGTGGGGAATCTTGCGCAATGGGCGAAAGCCTGACG
>Ga0335070_10003227_pt1 | contig 18971 bp, 12 predicted proteins | sample Lox_Sample_13_FD_206722 | JGI IMG/M metagenome (GOLD analysis project Ga0335070, IMG submission 206722) | Soil microbial communities from Loxahatchee National Wildlife Refuge, Florida, United States - Lox_Sample_1.3 | ecosystem: Environmental > Terrestrial > Soil > Wetlands | place: USA... | reverse complement strand
GGGCTGTCCTGGGCGGGCGGCTGAGGTTTGGGTTGAACAGCGGGCTTCGGGGTCTTCTCGGAAATCTTCACCGCGGTTCCGGGAGAGGTCTGAGCAGGTTTCACGTCGCCAGCTTTGGGCACGGTTCCTGAACTGGCGGCAGCTGGCCTGCTATCTGGAGCTGCGCTGGCACCGTTCGGAGCAGTCGGAGTCTCACTCGCACGAGTGGTCGCAGCATTCGTTGCGCCGGGTTTTGCTGGAGAAGTGACGGCGGGTTTGGTTTGCAGAGCGGCGCCCGGCGCGGGCGCGATTCCATTCGGACTCTTCGGCGGCGCCGAACCTGCAGCCGCTCCACCAGCGGCGGTTTTCTCCGGCGGCTTCGGAGGCACACTCGGCAAGCGTTCCGCGAGAATGTCGGAGGCGCGCACCGGGCCAACCTGGTCGGGAGTGGCTTGGCGCTCGTCGATCTTGGTTACAACCAGGACTTCTTCCAGCTTGCCCAAATTCGCGGTCGGCTTCACCCGGATGTTGAGAAAGAGTTCGCTGCCGGGGGAAACGCGGGTGACCGTGCCGATCGGAAGGCCCTTGGGAAAGATTCGATCGCCGCCGCTGGTCAGCACGCGCTCGCCGGCGGGAACGGCCTCGTCGCTCATGACTTTTTCGAGTACGACTTCACCGGCCGGGGTACCGCGTAGAATCCCCTGAAGACGGGACTTCTCGAGGATCGCGCCGACGCCGCTCGATTGATCGTCGATCAAGAGAACTTGCGAGGTGGAGCGGTAAACGCGCAGAACTTTACCGACCACTCCATCGGCCGTGATCACCGCCATATCGGGCTTGATTCCCTGCTTTTCACCCTTATCGATGTAGACGGAGCGTGACTGCTCGCTGCCGCTCGACCCGATGACTTGAGCGGCCATAGTCTGGGAAATGAATTGTTCCTTGAAGGCGAGCAGGGCCTGGAGGCGGCGCGCCTGATCGGCGTCCTGGCTCATGCGGACCTGCTCGATCCGCATGCGCTCGATTTCGAGTTTCAGTTCGCGATTCTCGGCACGGATTCCTCGCAGGTAGAAATAGTTATGCCAGACATTGCCGATGGAGGTCTGCACCCACCCCAGGACTTTCTCGAACGGAGTCACGGCACCGACTGCCCAGACGCGAATCAGTCGGCTCGAGTCATTTTCAGTGGTGCGGCGGACCTGCACTGCGAGGCCGAGGATCTGCACAAACAGAACAGCCGCGAGCACGATCAGATTTTTGTAGCGGCCGAGGACAGTTTCCATAACACCAGTGGCCAGTGATCAGTGGCCAGTTCCCAGTAAAAAAGTTTCCGGTTGCCCGTTTTCAGTTACCAGTTCCGAATGGGGCATAAATCCATGGAGTCTGGCGTCCGGCGCTCGATCGTGCGTCATGGCTGCTCGTGGCTCGAAACTCGCAGCTTACTCAATTGAAATCTTACGGAGCAGCTTGAAGTCCGAGAGCATCTTGCCGGTGCCCAGCACGACGCTGCAGAGCGGATCGTCGGCGATGGAGACGGGCAGACCGGTTTCCTCGCGGATACGCTTGTCAAGATTCTTCAGGAGCGCGCCGCCGCCGGTCAGGACGATTCCGCGATCGCTGATGTCGGCGGAGAGTTCTGGCGGCGTACGTTCCAAAGCCACACGAATCGCATTCATGATCGTGGAAACGCATTCGCTGAGCGCCTCGCGAATTTCGCTGTCGTCAACGGTGATGGTCTTGGGCACGCCTTCGATCAGGTTGCGGCCCTTGATCTCCATGGTGAGCGGTTTGTCGAGGGGATAGGCGCTGCCGATTTCGATCTTAATCTGCTCGGCGGTGCGCTCGCCGATCAGCAGGTTGTACTTCCGCTTGAGGTAATTCATGATGGCCTCATCCATCTGGTTGCCGGCCATGCGCACGGAACGCGAATAAACGATGCCGCTAAGAGATATCACTGCGATATCGGTGGTGCCGCCGCCGATGTCGACGACCATATTGCCGGAAGGCTCGGTGATGGGGAGGCCTGCACCGATAGCGGCGACCATGGCCTGTTCGACGAGGTGCACTTCACTCGCCTTGGCGCGGTAAGCCGAGTCCATGACAGCGCGCTTTTCCACCTGCGTGATCTCAGACGGGACGCCGATTACGATCCGCGGATGCACCAGCATCTTGCGGTTGTGGGCCTTCTGAATGAAGTAGTTCAGCATCTTCTCGGTAACCTTGAAGTCGGCGATGACGCCGTCTTTCATGGGCTTGATGGCGACGATGTTGCCCGGCGTGCGGCCCAGCATCTCTTTGGCCTCTTTGCCGACCGCTTCCACCTCATTGGTGTTCTTGTTCAACGCGACGATGGAAGGTTCGTTGACCACGATGCCCTTGCCGCGCGCGTACACCAGGGTATTGGCAGTTCCCAGATCGATCGCCAGGTCGCTCGAGAACATGCTGAAAAGCGAACGCAGGTTGTGCGAGCCGTTGTGAAATCCGTTGTTTGACATGGGAGTACTTCTCTTCTCTCTGGACCCGCGCCTGAGGGGCTGGAATTGCCGCCCGCTTCCCTGCCCAAGACGTTGTCCGTGTTCTTCTATTCTATTGAATGTTCAGGCAACCTGCGCGAATAACTCGCAGCGGATCGCTTTAAACAACAACCCTCACTGAATCACGACTTTCTCCGAGCGGGTGTTCACACCGCCGCGAGAATTCTGGGCCGTGACCGTAATCGTGTTCTCCCCGTTGGCCAGGGGCGGGGTGAAGTAGTGGAACGAGCCATCGTCGGCCACAATCGGCACCTCCCTGCCATTCACCATCACGCGCGCGCCCGCTTCGGTTTTGCCGGTCACCTCGATCACATGGCCATGTTGAATGAACGGATCGAGATCAAGCGATAATTCCACTTTTTCGTTTGCTTTGGGGATGATCGTGAAGCGGTTTTTCTCGCTCTCGACCGACTCTTTGCCGGCGGCGTCGAACGATTGAATCATCCAATAATAGGCACCCTGCGGCAAGCCGGTAACAACCACGTTGGGCGACTCGACCTTGCGATCAAGCAGAAGCGAAGAAAAATAGGGGTTGTGCGAGATGCGCAACCGGTAGCCGGCGGCATTGGTCATGGGTGTCCAGGCGAATTCGACGTCTTTCGACTTCTCTCCGGCGACGATGAAGATCGGCATCATGTTGCCGGGCGTGATCGGAGTCGGAGGACCGATCTCCTTGCCGCGCTCCATCGACTTGGACTGGCTCTGAAAGCTGACCTTCTCCCAATCGGAGAGGCGTACGACCTCGCCATTGCGTTCGATGTTACCGCTTCCTTTCTTCAGCAGGATTTCGTGCTGGTCGCCGCGCGGATCGTTGTGCACCATGGCGGAAGATTCGGGAGCCAGCGAAGCCTTTGCGCCCGCGACGATCACCTGCGACTTCGATCCCTGAACATAAGTGGCGGTGGTCAAATCCACGGTGCCGGTTGTAACGGCCACGGCGACGCTGGTCTGCTGCTGATCGTTGGCCGAGTTTTCTTCGATCACGATCAGCGAATCCTGCTTGACCGTGTAGTTCGTGCCATCATTGAACACGACTTTCGCCATTCCCTCGGCGCCGGTCTGCACGACATCGCCTTTTTCCAGCGGCACGCTGTAGTTGGCGCTGATCCAGCTATTGCTATTCGCTTTTTTTACTTTCACCGTGCCATCGAGCGCGGTGAAGTGCGCCTGCTGCGCGACCGAAACGCCGGGCTTCTGAATCGGAGGCGCCAGCCCGGCAACTTTTTCGAGCAGATCGGAGGTGAGATGTCCGGCGGCCTTCACGGTGGAATCGGTGAATTGCGGAAAAGCGACATGCATGACAAAGCCAAAAATGAGCAGGACACCGAGCAGCGCCAAAATCACGCTGCGATAGGTCACCGTGGTCCAAGCGACGTAGATTCCCGGCTTCTGACGATCGGACACAGAGCTCCGCCAAATCACCCAAAAACTAGAGAATTTCGATGAATTCTCAAATTATCACAATCATATTCTGGTTCTGACTGGTTATTAACTTGGGTCAGAGCGAAAAGGTTACGAAAGTGTGCACAAACGCGGGAACCCGTTAAAACCAGAATTCATAAGGGCGCGGAGCTGTTTTCCGCAGGCATTGGGAGGACCTCCGGGCAACTCAAGCCACACATCGACCAGGTCGCTTCGGTCTGCCAGTTTTGCCTTCCCGAAACTGCGAAATTCCTGGATGCCCGTCGGCTTTCCGGCGCACGTTTGAAAGAACTCCAGACGTGCCTTGGAAAAGTCTCTCGTCTTCAAGAGCGCGCCGGAAAGCGTCGCATAGCGCTCGCCTCGTCGCCTTGCCGCTCCCTATCGCGCATTGTTAGCATGGAGAATTGGCATTGATCCCAGGAGGCCTTATGGCAACCGATACTTTGACTGGCCCAACCATGTTGGGCAGCACCACCAAAACCCGGGTTTTCAAGAACTTCATCGACGGCGAGTGGGTGGAGTCGCTGAGCGGCGACACCTTTGAAGATCGAAACCCGGCGGACACGCGCGAAGTGGTGGCGATCTTCCAGCGTTCGAACAAGCAGGATGTGGATGCCGCGGTTGATGCCGCCAAGCGGGCCTTTGCCAAGTGGCGCCTGGTGCCGGCGCCGCGCCGGGCGGAAATCGTCTTCCGGGCGGCCGAGATCCTCATGGAACGCAAGGAAGATTACGCCCGCGATATGACGCGCGAGATGGGCAAGGTCCTGAAAGAGACACGCGGGGACGTGCAGGAAGCGATTGACGCCTCCTATTACAACGCCGGGGAAGGGCGCCGCATGTTCGGACCCACCGTGCCCTCGGAACTGCCGAACAAGTTCGCGATGGCGGTGCGCCAGCCAATCGGTGTCTGCGGAATGATTACGCCGTGGAATTTCCCGATGGCGATCCCGTCCTGGAAACTACTGCCAGCCATTGTCTGCGGCAACACCTGCGTGATCAAGCCGGCGCAAGACACTCCGCTATCGACCTTCAACCTGGTGCAGGCCCTGACCGATGCGGGCGTGCCCAAGGGTGTGATCAACATCGTGACCGGGTTTGGAACCGAGGTGGGCACGCCGCTTACCGAGCATCCGACGATTCGCGCGATCTCGCTGACGGGTTCGTCGGCGGTCGGAAAAATTGTCGGCGCGACCGCGGCCCAGAGCTTCAAGCACTGCTCGCTGGAGTTGGGCGGAAAGAATCCCATGATCGTGCTCGACGACGCCAACATCGAACTGGCGATCGAAGGCGGCTTGTGGGGCGCGTTCGGCACCACCGGACAGCGCTGCACTGCGACCAGTCGGATCATCGTGCAGAAGGGCGTGTACGGCGAATTCATCGAGCATTTCGTGGCGCGCGCGAAGAAACTCAAGATCGGCAACGGGCTGGATGAGACGGTCGAAATGGGTCCGGCAGTGAACGAGAACCAGCTCAAGACCGACCTGAGCTACATCGAGATCGGCAAGACGGAAGGCGCGAATATGGTCTGTGGCGGCAACCGGCTCGACAAGGGCGACTACCAGCACGGCTGGTTCCTGGAGCCGACGGTATTCGTGGACGTCGATCCGAAGATGCGAATTGCGCAGGAGGAGATCTTCGGGCCGGTGGTTTCGATTATTCCGTGCGACGACCTGGAGAGTGCGATCGAAATTGCAAACAATATTGAGTACGGCCTGTCGTCGGCGCTCTACACGAAGGACGTGAACAAGGCATTCGCCGCGGTGCGCGATCTGGAAGCGGGCATTACCTACATCAACGCGCCCACGATCGGCGCCGAGGTCCATCTGCCTTTCGGCGGAACGAAAGCGACCGGAAATGGACACCGCGAGGGCGGAATCGGCGCGCTCGACTTCTACACCGAGTGGAAGGCGGTCTACGTCGACTACTCGGACAAGCTGCAGAAGGCGCAGATCGACAGAGTGGAGTAAAGTAGCCATCCCGCCGTCAGCTATGAGCCGTCAGGGCCCGCGCCCTGGCGGCTTTTTCATGTCCTAGGAGAAACCCTTCAACATCCTCATGACATTCGTAATCTTGTTGAGGACATGAGCGACACATACTCTGATGTGATCGCGAATACAGTCTCGCGCGTCATTCCTCCCGGTGAAAATATTGGGCAACTACGGTCGACAAGACGGTACTAGATTGCGCACTAGCCGGCTAACCGGGATCCGGGCGACGGTTCTGGTTTTGTTATTCACGTCTTTTTTTCTGGCGACATCGTCGGAAGGTCAAGAGGCGCACCTATCAAAAAATGGCCGCAGGGTGGTGGTGAGCGTTAAACCGGTGTATCAGCCGACGCTGAGGCGGATCGGGATACGCGGAGTAGTTCGCCTGCATGCGGTTGTGTTACCGAATGGGAGTGTCTCAAAAGTCGAGATTGTTGGGGGGAATCCTATCCTGGCCGAAAGCGCGGCAAGGGCGGTCATGCAGTGGAAGTACGTTCCCGCCGCGTGGCAAACCAGCGCCGAAATCGAAATCGAATTTATCCCTTGATTTTTCTCAGAAATCTCATTCTTTCTCTCAGAGTGTGATCGATCACCGCTCAGGGTGTCACCCTCCTGTACAATTTATGGCGAAAGCGAGCTATTCATGCCTGTGACTCAAGCCCGCGAAATTGCTCCTGCCGCCCGCCTGGAAAATGTCCGCTATGCCATCCGCGACCTGGCCTGCGTCGCCAGAGAAGTGACCGATCTGGGACACAAGATTGTGCCGCTGAACATCGGCGACCCGATCACGTTCGACTTCCAGACTCCGGCGCATCTGATCGAAGCGGTCTACAAGGCGATGCGCGAGGGCCGCAACGGATACGGCCCGTCTTCGGGAGTTCCCGGGGCGATTGACGCGATTCGGGATGAGGCTGCCCGTAAGGGCATCACGACGGTGCAGGATATTTTTGTGACCACGGGCGTGAGCGAAACAGTCGATATCTGTTTGACGGCGCTGCTCAATCCTGGCGACAACCTGCTCACGCCGTGCCCGGACTATCCGCTCTACTCGGCCGTACTCGCCAAGCTTGAGGTGGGTCTCAATACTTACTACCTGAACGAAGACGACGGCTGGCAGCCCGACCTCGAGGACATCAAGCGGAAGATCACGCCACGGACCCGCGGTATCGTGCTGATCAATCCGAACAACCCGACGGGATCGGTTGCGACGCGCAAGATGCTCGAGCAAATTGCGGAACTGGCGCGGCGCCACAACCTGATCATTTTCGCTGACGAAATATACGACAAGCTGATCATCGATAACGATCCACATGTCGCGATGGCGGCGGTTGCTCCCGACGTGCCGGTCATCACCTTCGGCGGTCTTTCGAAAAACTATCTTGCCCCTGGATGGCGCATCGGATGGGGGATCGCCAGCGGCGATGCGTCGGTGATCGGGCCATATCTGGAAGGCGTGAACAAGCTGCTGCGGGCGCGCTTGTGCGCAAATCACCCGGAGCAGTACGCGATCAAGGCCGCGCTCGACGGTACACAGGATCATTTGATCGAGGTTAAGAGGAAGTTGCGCGTGCGACGGGATCTGACCACCAAGTGGTGCTCCGAGACGCCGCGCGTCAGTTGCGTTCCGCCGCGCGGCGCGTTCTATGCGTATCCGAGCATCGACATTCCCGAAGGTGACGACGTCTTCGTTGCCGAGTTGATCCGGCAAAAGTACGTGATGGTAGTGCATGGGTCGGGATTCGGACAGCGTCCCGGGACGAAGCATTTCCGCATCGTCTTTTTGCCGGACGAGAAGACCCTGACGAGCGCGTACACCGCAATTGGAGAGTTCCTGCGCGAGCGTTACGCCTAGGAACTGAACTCGGGCCGCAGGAAGCCGCGGTCAGTAGATGCCGGGAATCAGCGCGGGTACGCGCTGCGCATACTCCTCATATTCACTGCCGAAGGCCTCGCGAAGCAGTCGTTCTTCGCTCTGTATCCGGATGTACGCCCCGATAAGGAAAATCAGGATTGCCACGAGCAATATATTCCACCTGCTGGCAGCCAGTCCGGTAGCGATCAGCATGCCAAACATTCCGGAATAGATCGGATTCCTGACGATCCGATAAGGGCCGTCGGTGATGAGATTGTGGCCTTCGACGAGTTGTGCCGCAACCGCCCATTGCTTGCCGAGGCGGCGCACGGCCGAACGGGCAAGCCAAATCGAACCGACTGCGACAACTAGGGTGACGACACCTATCGCAACTTCAACCCAACGCGGCATGGGCAGGAGTGGTGAATAAAGTCTGCGCTGAAGAGGACGAAACCAGACCAGAAAATAGGCGACGACTTGCAGGGCGATTCCAATCATTGCGTGCGAGCTTCGCTTCATGACCGTCGCCTTCGGCGGAGGCTTGCGAACGATGAATGCGAGTGCGAACAAGAACCAGCAAACGAGTACCGCGAAGACAACAAATTCGGCAATCGGGTCGGCATTAACAGAAGATGGCATAGAGTTTACGAAGTGGTAAGCGGCGGCATCTATGGTAACGCAAGCATTCAACGCCAGAGATTGGGTTTACGCCGACCGCCAGATTGTGCGGCTGACCGACGCTCTCCCCCACACCTTCGTAACTCCGCAATTGGAGTCGAGCTTCCTATACTCTTGATCGGAGTTTACCCCTATGCGCCAAATACTCGTGGCAGTGTCGGTAGTGCTCTTGAACATGGCCGTTTTTGCGCAAAGTTCCTCGCCGGAAGGGCTCTACGAGCGCGCGATGGACCAGATTTCAGGGGCCGGGCCTTCCCGCAACGATCTGCAGGCAATTGACACGTTTCGTCGCTCGGCCGAACTGGGCTACGGGCCCGCGCAGGTGGCGCTGGGTTATTTCTACGAGATGGGCCAACTGACGGCGGGCAGCCAGAGCCAGGCGGTTGAGTGGTACCGCAAAGCGGCCAACCAGGGTGACGTGCTGGCGCAATACCTTCTGGGACGCAGCTACTTTCTCGGCGGAGGCATTCAGCAGGACGTGATCGCCGCCCAGAAGTGGTTGAAGGCGTCGGCGGACCAGGGCAACCCTTTCGCCACCTACTATCTGGGCCGCATCATGGCGGACCGCGACTATCCCAAAGCGCCAGCGCTTTATAAAGCAGCGGCGGATCAGGGCATCGCCCCGGCGCAGTATTACTACGCCAAGGCTCTCAAAGATGGCCGCGGGGTCGAGATGGATCGTTTCAATGCGTACGTGTGGTTTGTCATTGCGCTCGATGCAGGACAATCGCGCGCGGCAGCGGACCTCTCGGAACTCGATGGCGGAGGCTTCTTAACACAGACGCAGATATCCGACGCGAAGGGCAAGGCCAGAGAACTCGAACAGACGGTGATTCGCGTGGTGAATGCGCGCGGTTGCACCGGCTGGGACGGAGAGTCCAACGACTTCCCGACGCCGCCACCCCCCAAGCTGCAGAGATTCTGCCGGTAACGTCCAACATTCAAATCGTCGATCGGCGGCAACAGTCTTCGAATCTTTCTCGACACCTGAACGCCGATCTGCCGCCACTCGTCCATCCCTCACCCCGTGCTGTGTCGGGCGTCACAGCGGATGTGGCGGTCCGGGACTAAATCCATAGATATGAATGTCTTTGTTCCGTCCGCGGAGGGCTTCATGTCTACTCTCACCTACGATAAACGTGCCGATCTGGCTGGACCGGGGATCGGTGACTATACGGAGCTTGAACGCATACTTCCCGCCGACTACCGCTCCCTGCTCGACCGGCGTGAGACTCAGCAGGCGATTTTTCAGGTCAAGCGTTACATCGAGGACAATCTTTCAAAAGAACTGAACCTGATGATGGTCGAAGTGCCGTTGATCGTGGATACCGACAGCGGCGTGAATGACATGCTCGACCGCGATGGTTCGCGCACTCCAATTTCTTTTCATATTTCCAACGACCGGGGCAAGCACCCGATCGACGCCCAGGTGGTGCAGGCGGCAACGAAGTGGAAACGGGTCGCACTGAAAGAGTTCGAATGCAAGCCCGGAGAGGGCATCTGCACGGATATGCGCGCGGTTCGCAAGGATTATTTTCTGGACCACGACCACTCGGCCTATGTCGATCAGTGGGACTGGGAGCGGGCCATTACAGCCGCGGACCGGAACATCCCCTTCCTGAAAGAGATCGTGCGCAAGATCTGGAAGGTGCTGGTCGGCGCCGAAAAGTATGCGCAGGAACTCTTCCCCAAGCTGAAGGACTCTCGTATCCCGAACCTGCCTGAGGAACTCACCTTCCTGCATGCGGAAGAGATTCTCGAGATGTTTCCGGACTTGCCGCGCAAACAGCGGGAGACCCAGATTCTGCAGAAGCATCCGGCCATTTTTATTATCGGGATCGGCTGGCCGCTGAAGGACGGCTATCCGCACGAGAACCGCGCGGCCGATTACGATGACTGGATCACCGATACCAGCAAAGAGACCGGCAAGGAAACGCATGGGCTGAATGGTGACATCCTGGTCTGGAACCATGTGACCAAGCGGCGGCACGAACTCAGTTCGATGGGCATCCGGGTGAACGCTGAGACGCTGAAGAAACAACTGCAGATGGCGAACCTGCTCGGGAACCTGCAGTTCCCGTATCACCAGGCGATTATCAAGAACGAGATTCCGCTGTCGGTAGGGGGCGGGATTGGCCAGTCGCGGACACTGATGTTGCTACTCCGGAAAGCGCATTTGGGAGAGGTCAGCGTAACGGTGTGGCCGAAGATCCTGAAAGACATCTGCGCGAAGAAGAATATTTTTGTGCTGGAGTAGGAGAGCAGTGGCCGGTGGCCGGTTCAAAATGACAACTGGCCACTGACCACTGGCAAACTTAGGTTAAACCATTTCTGTCCCCCACAGATCGTGCAGGTGGATGATGCCGCGCAAGCGCTGATCCGCGTCGACCACGACCAGCGAAGTGATCTTCATTTCTTCCATGCGGGCGAGCGCAGTGGCGGCGAATTCCTGTGGATCGATCGTCTTGGGCGTGCGAGTCATGCAGTCGGCGGCGGTGAGATCGAGCGTATCTTTTCCGCGACGCTCGAGCAGGCGGCGCAGGTCGCCATCGCTGATTACGCCGAGCAGGCGGTCGCCATCGACCACCGCCGTAACGCCCAGTTTCTTGCTCGACATCTCGTAGATCACGTCCGGCATCCTGGTGGAGGCACTGACGCGCGGAATGGCATCTCCGGAGTGCATGAGCGATTCCACCCGTGCCAGGCGCTTGCCGAGTTTGCCTCCGGGATGCAGGTTGGCGAAATCCTCTTCCTTGAAGCCGCGCTTGTTGGAGAGAGCCACCGCCAAAGCGTCGCCGAGTGCAAGCATAGTCGTGGTGGATGCGGTTGGCGCAAGGCCGAGCGAGCAAGCCTCTTTCGAGATCGAGCAGTCGAGGGCGACATCGGCCGCAGAAGCAAGAGTCGAGACTTTCTTGCTGCCGCCGTTCGTGTCATCGCAGGTCATGCTGATAAGCGGCACCTGCAGGCGCTTGATGGTAGCGAGCAATTGCAGGATTTCCTCGGTCTCGCCGCTGGCGGAAAGGGCGAGTACCACGTCGCCACGCACGATCATTCCAAGGTCGCCGTGCAATGCCTCCACGGGATGAAGGTAGAGCGCGGGCGATCCGGTCGAACTGAGGGTGGCGGCGACCTTGCGGGCGATGAGGCCGCTCTTGCCCATGCCAGTGACGACAACGCGGCCGCGGCAACCGAACATAAGCTCGATGGCCCGGTTGAAATCGGCGGCCATCGGTCCCGCGATGCGGTCAGCTAGCGTGCGCAATGCGTCAGCTTCAATGCGGACGACGTTCTCCCCAATGCTTTTCATGGAACGGAGAATGGTAGCAGAACAGTCTACCGGGTCATCGGATGATCGGGTCATCCGGTGATGTTTTCTTGAAGCTGGCATCTCCGGTGGCCGATGGCTCGATCATCCGATCAAAAGTGGTCGTCGGCGACGTGGCCGGGGCGCTCCAGAGCCCGGGCCTGGATGGCGCGATCCCATGGGCCTCCTTGCCAGTTGTCTTTTCTGTGCTCGGCAGCCTGCCAGGGCGGCACGGTCAGGAAAAGGCGCTGTGAAAGAGACTCGACGTAGGGCTCGTACAGCGATCGCAGGTGGGCCAACTTCTTCTCTGCATCTTCCCCATCGTTCACGGTCACGCCACGTTCGGCGAGAGCCTTGCGCAGTTGGGCGAGATCCTCGCTCCTGAGCCGGTCCGGAACATGTGGATCGTATCTTGCGTTGATGACCTGCGCCACATCGACCACCGCATGACGCGCCATGGCGAAGGTGAGCTTCGCCTGTTCGTTATGGAGACCATCCACACCGACAATCATGAGCGAGGTGACATCGAGCATGGTGGTCAGAGCGGCGAGCCAGGACTGATTGCTATGCTGCGAGCGGAAGAACACCAGAACAGGATAGGAGATGTGGCTCGCGAGCAGTTCCGCACTCCATCGTTCCCAGTCGCGAAAAATATTGTCGAGGACGGTTTGGTCGGGGCAGCAACCCAGGCGCCCGAGAAATTCGACAGCCGTGGGAGGCGAGCCGGCGCGGGCGTCAAGCAGGGAGATCTCGATCTCGCGCGTAGAAAATGATGAATACACCACCGGCAGATACCCGATGACGACCGCGAGAAAAGCGAAGCCCATCCCCGATTCCATGACCGCCAGCGCGCGCGCCGCGGTGTTGTTGGGAGTAATGTCGCCGTATCCCAGCGTGAAGAATGTTTCTCCGCTGTGATAGATGAGCTTGCCGAAGGTGATTTTCTCGCCCACCAACTGCACGTGCTCGCCCAAGCCGTATTGCACGAGAGCAAATCCGAAAATGAGTCCGCAGGCCCACAGGCCGAGCAGAACGATGAGCGACAGCGGTCCGAAGTAACCGAGGAAGCTCTCGCGCCGGGTGGGCTTCCGGATGTGCTGCGCGAGCCGCCCCCACGGGACCCAGGTGTTGCGGTAAAACCAGGCGGTCAGGCGGAAGCTGCGTTGCACGCGCCGAGGCAGAACAATTGTTTCGAAGGCATCGAGAAGAATCGCAAGGACGATGACAATGCCGACGATCGTGGCCCAGATGTGCATATTGCAGAGATCAGATGTGGCGGGAATATTAACAGATTCGCGAACCCGCAGTTCAGGGGGTGGTGTGGGTTGTATCGAGGGCTTTTTTGATTGCCAGCATCTCTTTCAGGACGCCACGCAGGTTGCGGCTGTCGAGGGCGTTGGCGCCGTCGCTCTTCGCTTCTTTCGGGTTGTCGTGGACTTCCATGAACACACCGTCGACGCCCGCTGCGACCGCGGCGCGCACAAGCAAGGGGATGAATTCCGGCTGACCGCCGCTGACCGCGGGAGCTTCTCCGTTGGCATTCGACGCGGAGGGGAGTTGCACGGAATGCGTTGCGTCAAACACAACCGGGGCAAACTTGCGCATGATCGCGAGCGAGCGCATATCGACGACAAGATTGTTGTATCCGAAACTGGAGCCGCGCTCGGTCACAAACACCTGGCTGTCGCCCGCTTCACGACACTTCTCGACCGCATGCTTCATATCCCAGGGCGAGACGAACTGGCCTTTCTTGATGTTCACGGGGCGGCCGGTAAGCGCGGCGGCAACGATGAGGTCGGTCTGGCGGCAGAGGAAAGCCGGGATCTGAAGCACGTCGACCACTTCGGCAACGGCGCTGACATCCGCAGCCTGATGGACGTCGGTGAGGACGGGGATGTGGACCTCGTCTTTCACTTTCTTCAGAATGCGCAGGCCTTCTTTCAGTCCGGGCCCGCGGAAACTGCGAATCGAGGTGCGGTTGGCCTTGTCGTAGGACGCCTTGAAAATGAATGGAACGTTCAGCGAACGTGTAACGCCCTTGATGATCTCCGCCATGCGCAGCGCGTGGTCTTCGCTTTCGATGACGCAGGGTCCGGCAATCAGGAACAAGCTGCCATCGCCGACCCGGACGTTGTCGATTTGGAAGGAAGGAGTCAAGTCTTCACCGCAGAGATGTAGAGTTCGCCGAGAACAAACCTAGTTCTTCACCATGGAGACCCAGAGAAACCCGCGAAATCTTTTCCGCGCGTGTAGAACCTGCCGTGCATCCACATTCCTTGCTTCGCCCGGATTCACAACTGCCAGATTCACCCGGCACCCTTCGCGATTCGGTGATTCTATCTTTTTCCCACTTTCTCCGGCCGGAGAAACATTTCCACCTCGGCAGCCTCTTTCTGTTCCTTGCGGCTCTTGCCGTGCTCGTAGGCAGCCCCGATGAAAGCCTTGAACAACGGATGCGGCTCGAGCGGCTTCGATTTGAACTCAGGATGGAACTGGCATCCGATGAAATACGGGTGCTCGGGAATTTCGATCATCTCGACATAGGTTCCATCCGGAGTGGAACCGGAGATGCGCAGCCCACCCGCGGTCAACGGCTCTTCGTATTCGCGATTGAACTCGTAGCGGTGCCGGTGTCGCTCGCTAATCTCGGTCTTGCCGTAGACCCGGTAAGCGAGCGTGCCCGGTTCGATCTTGCAGGGCCATGCGCCCAGACGCATGGTACCACCGAGTTCTTCGACTCCGCGCAACTCGCGCAACTTGTAGATCACCCGGTGCGGCGTTGCCGGATCGAACTCGCTGGAGTTGGCGTCGGCCAGGCCGCAGACGTTGCGCGCGTACTCGACGCAGGCCGTCTGCATGCCGAGGCAGATTCCGAAATACGGCACGTGCTTCTCGCGTGCATACTGGATCGCGCGCAGCATACCTTCGATGCCGCGTTTTCCGAATCCGCCGGGAACCAGAATGCCGTCGTACATCTCGAGCTGCGATTCGTAACTCTTGTCGGACTTGTCGGCGTTCTCGAGGCCTTCCGCTTCGACCCAGTTGAGTTCCAGTTTCAGATTGTGCGCCAGTGATCCGTGGACGAGCGCCTCTTTCAGCGATTTGTAGGAATCTTCGTACTCGACGTACTTTCCGACAATGCCGATCTTGACGATGTCCTTGGGGTTGTAGACTCGTCGCACAAGTTCCTGCCACTGCGAGAGGTCGCGATCCTTCGCTTCCAAATGGAGATAACGCAGAGCCAGCGTGTCGACACCTTCATGCGCGAACACGATGGGCACTTCGTAAATGGAGGCAACGTCTTTCGCGGTAATGACGGCCTCTTCTTCAACGTTGCAGAAGAGTGCGATTTTCGACTTAATCTCCTTCGAAAGAAAGCGGTCAGTGCGGCAGAGCAGGATGTCGGGCTGAATTCCGACACTCAGCAGCTCTTTCACCGAATGCTGCGTCGGCTTGGTCTTGAGTTCCTGAGCGGCGGCGATGAACGGAACGAGCGTGACGTGCACAAATAGTGTGTTCTCGCGGCCCAGTTCCTGGCGCATCTGGCGGATGGCTTCGATGAAGGGCAACGATTCGATGTCGCCGACCGTGCCGCCAATCTCCACGATCAGCACGTCGACCTCCTGCGCGCACTTCTTGGCGGCGGCCTTGATTTCATTGGTCACGTGCGGGATGACCTGCACGGTCTTGCCGAGGTAGTCCCCTCGGCGCTCCTTGGCGATGATCTGCTCGTAGAGGCGGCCGGTGGTCCAGTTGTTGTCGCGGGAGAGCTTGGCGTGGGTGAAGCGCTCGTAGTGGCCGAGATCGAGGTCGGTTTCCGCGCCATCGTCGGTGACGAAGACCTCGCCGTGCTGGAAGGGAGACATGGTGCCGGGATCGACGTTGAGGTAAGGGTCAAACTTCATGAGGTTGACCTTGAGGCCACGGCTTTCGAGCAGGCAGCCGATCGAAGCGGCCGCCAATCCCTTGCCCAAAGACGACACCACACCGCCGGTCACAAAGATATACTTCGCCGACATCGCTTCCTCGCTCTATTTTGTATTGGAAATTTGTGCAGGCTGGGGTGCACGATCAATTATGGCAGAGTTTTTCCTGGATGGGAATGTGGAAAAAGCAGCTCTCCGCAGTCAGCTGCCAGCATTCAGCCAGAGCCTTAAGAGTCGATGTCCCCGCGGGCGAGGAGGTGGTTCCGCTAAAATAATTCATGGCTGACAGCCCCTTATGGAGCGAGGGCGCTCCCTCCGACCGGCTGGCCGAACTCACGGCCGACACCGCCGATCCATCCAAAGAAATCCCGTTGCGGCGCGATGTGCGCTCCCTGGGCATCCTGCTCGGCCGCGTCCTGGTGGAGCAGGAGGGTGAGGATTTCTTCGCCATCGTGGAGCAATTGCGGAGGCTGATGATCCAGCACCGCGAGCAGGAATCGGGCCAAACCTGTGAAAGCCCACACATCACAACGAACGCGATGGATGAGGCACACGCGGCCGAAAAGCTCGACTCCGACCTGATGAAGCGTGCGCGGGAAGTCATCCGCGGGCTGCCTGTAGAACGCGCGTACCGGGTGACAAAAGCCTTTGCCATCTACTTTGAGCTCACCAACCTCGCCGAAACCAATCATCGCAAGCGGAGACGCAGGGCGGCGCGCATTCGGGCCAACCCTACGGTCGTCGATGGATCGTTCCGGGGCACGCTGGCGCGGTTGCGATCGGCCGGAACTTCGGCTGAGGAAATTTCACAAGCGCTCAAAAAGATCAGGGTCACGCCGGTCTTCACCGCGCACCCCACGGAAATCACGCGGCACACGATCCGGCTGAAGCGGCGTCGCATCGCGGGCTATCTCGAACGGCTCGATCAGCTGCCGCTGGCAGAGGCGGATGCGCGCGAACTTGAATCACTGATTCTGTCGGAGATCAGCGCGCTCTGGCAGACGGATGAGGTCCGGATGAACAAGCCCACTGTGCGCGACGAGATCCACATGGGGCTCGACTACTTTCCCATGGTGCTTTTCGAGACGTTGCAGCGGCTCTACCTGGAACTCGACGATTCGCTGCGTGATGTTTACTCCTGCGCGGAAGGCGTCCCCGATGTTCTCTCGTTTGGCTCGTGGATCGGCGGAGATCGGGATGGCAATCCATTTGTGACGGCGGACTCCACGCGCGACGCGGTTTCCATGGCGCGGCAGGTGATCGTCGACCACTACATTGCGGAGAGCACGCGCTTGATCGGACAGCTGAGCATGTCGATCCGCCGCATTGGAGTGTCGAAAGGGCTGACCAGCCGCGTGCGCGAGTACGAACAAAAGCTGGGCCAGAAATATGCACGATGGAAGCAGATCACGTCGGCAGAGGTCTACCGGCACTTCCTTGAGTATGTGATCGCTCGGCTGCGGTTCACGCGCAAGTCGGCAAAACATGAATATGCCTACAAGTCGCCGCACGAGTTCGAGGAAGATCTCGTCCTTGTGCGAGACAGCTTGTGCGCCAACCACGGGCAGCGTCTGGCAGAAATTCTGGGACCGCTGCTTCGAAAGGTTCGCACATTTGGCTTTTACCTGCACGCGCTCGATATTCGCCAGCATGCATGCGTGTTGTCGAAAGCACTGGCAGAAGCGGCGTCTGGGGCCAAGGCGCCGGCAAAAGTCCGATCCGAACCATCGGCGCAGTCAGCAGAACTGTTTGATACGTTTCACGCGATCGGCGAAGTGAAGAGAACCCATTCCGCAGAGGCGATCCGCAATTTCATCATCAGCAATACCCTATCCGAGCACGACATCCTGGGAGTTCTAAGGCTTGCTTCTCAGGCAAAGGTAACGGTCGCGGCGCATGGGGGCGATCCCGGACTGATGCCGGTACCGCTGTTCGAATCGATCGAGGCGCTGCGTTCGTCAGCGGACGTCATGCGGCGTGTGTGGGGAAATTCGGAATTCCGGCCTCTGCTCGAGTCGTGGGGACACACGCACGAGGTGATGCTCGGGTATTCCGATTCCAACAAAGATGGCGGCATGTTCACGAGCACGTGGGAGCTACACAAGGCGCAGCGCAACCTGCACCAGGCGGCCCGCGAACACGGAGTCAAGTTGCGCTTGTTTCACGGGCGGGGCGGGACGGTGGGACGCGGCGGCGGTCCCACGCATGCCGCGATTCTCGCCCAGCCACCGGGAGACTTTTCGGGTGAGATTCGAATCACGGAACAGGGCGAAGTTCTCAGTTGGAAGTACGCTGACCCGGTGCTCGCGGAATGGAACCTGGAAACTATGATTGCGGCGTGCCTCGAATCGGCTTTACGCAGGCCCGAGGTTCCGCGCGAGACGCGCCAGCGATGGGATCAAGCGATGGAAGGGATGTCAGATAACGCGTTCGCGTTCTACCGGGAGCACATTGCCGGCAATCCTGAAGTGATCGAGTACTTCGAGCAGGCGACGCCGGTGAATGAACTGGAGCACGCGCGGATCGGATCGCGTCCGGCGCGGCGCACGGCCAACCGGCGTTTGGAACATCTGCGGGCGATTCCCTGGGTTTTTGGGTGGATGCAAAGCCGGCACGCCGTCCCGGCATGGTTTGGCGTCGGACACGCATTGGAACGATTTGCCGGCCACAGCCAGAACCTGGAACTGTTGCGCGAGATGATGAAAGGCTTCCCTCTATTCGCCAGCCTGATTCGCAGCGCGGAGATAGCGATGGCGAAGGCAGACTTTGCCATCGCGCGCCTCTATGCCGACCTGGTCAAGGATTCGAGAATTCGCGAGCGCGTCTTCGGGATGTTGCGCGAGGAGTTTGATCGCACCCGGGAAGCGATCCTTCGGGTCACCAGCCAGCAGGAGCTTTTGGAAAAAAATCCTGTCCTGTCGCGATCTGTGAAGCTTCGAAATCCGTATGTGGATCCGTTGAGCCTGGTGCAGGTCGATCTGCTGCGGCGCAAGCGGGCCGCGAACAATGATGCGTTGCTCGACTATGCGATCGGCGCGACCATGAACGGAATCGCGGCCGGCTTGCATAATACCGGGTAAGTTTTCGGCAGTGCGGACTCGACGAGCCTGTGGTTACGCAAACGCTGGGCCGCTGCGACCGCATCTAAGCTTTTTGAGACACCTGAAAAGGCCGATAATGTATTGCGGAATGCAATGGCTGAGTCGCAAGACGGGCTTGCTTTTCGTGGTCGCCGTGTGTGTGTGGATGGCAGGAGCTCTGGTTCCTTCTCTTTCCAACGCTCAGAATCAA
>Ga0335070_10003226_pt1 | contig 18971 bp, 13 predicted proteins | sample Lox_Sample_13_FD_206722 | JGI IMG/M metagenome (GOLD analysis project Ga0335070, IMG submission 206722) | Soil microbial communities from Loxahatchee National Wildlife Refuge, Florida, United States - Lox_Sample_1.3 | ecosystem: Environmental > Terrestrial > Soil > Wetlands | place: USA... | reverse complement strand
TTGCCTACCGCGAGATCGGGACGATCGTCAGGTGGGAGGGAAAAGGCGTTAATGAAAAAGGTTACGATAACGACAGCGGAAGAGTCGTGGTAGAGGTCGACCCGAGATATTTTCGCCCCACGGAAGTGGAGACCTTGCTTGGGGATCCTTCAAAAGCGGCAGAAAAACTTGGATGGAGGGCCAAGGTCAGCTTTCAGGAACTGGTTGCCGAGATGGTCAGGGAAGATATCAAAGATGCGGAAAGGGACCTGCTCTGCAAGAACGGGGGGTACAAAACCTTCAGCTACCATGAATAAATCATCCAAAATATATATTGCCGGACACGGGGGGCTGGTAGGCTCAGCGCTGCTCAGGAGATTGCACGCAGAGGGTTTCAATAATCTGATCACCCGTACCCATCATGAGCTTGATCTGAAGAGACAGGCTGAGGTTGAAGCTTTTTTTGAGGTAAAGAAACCAGAATATGTCTTTCTGGCAGCTGCCAAGGTGGGCGGTATACTTGCAAATAGCACATTCCCCGCTGAGTTCATCTATGAGAATGTCATGATCCAGTCTAATGTGATTCACGCCTCCTACCGATGTGGTGTCAGGAAACTCCTGTTTCTCGGCAGTTCATGTATTTACCCCAAACACTGCCCCCAACCGATGAAAGAGGAATACCTGCTCTCCGGTTACCTGGAGCCGACCAATGAACCCTATGCCGTCGCCAAAATCGCGGGCATTAAGATGTGCCAGGCCTATAACAGACAATATGGAACAAATTATATTTCTGTCATGCCCGCGAACCTCTACGGCCCGGGTGACAATTACGACCTTCACAATTCTCATGTTCTTCCGGCCCTGATCAGAAAATTTCATGAGGCCGAGGTCGATTCGGCAAAGCGGCCGGTCGTGCTTTGGGGGACAGGCTCGCCGTACCGTGAGTTCCTCCATGTGGATGACCTCGCCGACGCCTGCGTCTTTCTCATGGAAGGGTACAGCGGCAGCGAGATCGTCAATATCGGCGCCGGATCGGATATCATGATCCGGGAGCTTGCCGGTATGGTGCAGAGGGCTGTCGGTTATGACAGCGAAGTGATCTGGGATACGACCAAACCTGACGGCACGCCGCGAAAGCTGCTGGACGTCTCACGACTGAAGGGGCTGGGATGGAGCGCGAAGATAGGCCTTGAAGAGGGTATCCGGGCAACGTATGATTGGTATTTCAAGAATCACCCCTGACGTTCCGTTCCCGGAACGAGTCGGCCTATTCCCCGGGCCTAAGATGGCGGGATGAGTTGATAAGGAAGGATCGTCCCTCTCCCCTCGGACTTAATAGCGAAAGAAAGGAGAGGGAGTAAGTCACGCTAATCAACCACGTCCCGGAGGCCTAAAGAAATGATTGATTATGGCATAGGGGTCAGTAGTGTCCCAACGTTATGTGGAGAAAATTTTGTAACTACTCAAATACAATGAAATTTAACCGTAAAATGTTTTTTTTCGATACAAAATTTCGAATGAGTCATACTACTTCATCTTCACGGAAGGAGATGACTCATGGAAATTGGGAAAACCATCTTTGCCCAGCTCATGGACTTTATACCGGTATACGAATTTCAAAAATGTGTTCAACGATACAATGGCCACTACAAAGTCAAACACTTTTCTTGCTGGAACCAATTTCTCTGCATGGCCTTTGCTCAACTAACCTATCGGGAAAGCCTCCGAGACATCGAAGCCTGTCTCCGCTCAGCTCAACGGAGACTTTATCACATGGGCTTCCGAGGGAATGTCTCACGAAACACCCTTGCTCATGCCAATCAGATCAGGGATTGGCGAATCTATGCCGATTTTGCCCAGATCCTCATCGGCCAAGCGCGTCGCCTCTACGCCAACGATTCCTTCGGTGTCGAACTGAATCAAACGGCGTACGCCTTGGACTCCACCACCATCGATCTGTGTCTGTCTCTTTTTCCTTGGGCGAAATTCCGAGCCCACAAAGGCGCAGTGAAACTTCACACTCTCCTGGACCCCCGGGGAAGTATTCCCTCCCTCGTGATTATTACCCATGGCAAAGTTCACGACGTCAACATCCTCGATCAGTTGATCTTCGAACCAGGAGCCTTTTATATCGTCGACCGTGGGTATCTGGATTTCGATCGCCTTTATGCTATCCATCAAGCATCGGCCTTCTTTGTCATCCGAGCCAAAAGCAACTTCAGGTTCAGGCGTCTCTATTCTCGACCCGTCGACAAATCCACCGGGGTCCAGTCCGACCAAATTGTTATCCTGGAAGGCTTTTACTCCAGGAAAGCTTATCCCGACAAACTCCGACGTATTCGCTATTGCGACACCGACCAAAACAAACGGTTCGTCTTTTTAACTAACAATCTTGCTCTATCTGCATTGACCATTGCCCAACTGTTCCAGTGTCGTTGGCAGATCGAGATCTTTTTCAAATGGATCAAACAGCACCTTCGCATCAAAGCGTTTTATGGGACCACCGAGAATGCCGTCAAAACTCAGATCTGGATCGCCATCACCGTTTACGTGTTGGTAGCCATCATCAAGAAACAACTGAAGCTAGATCTGAGCCTCTACACAATTCTACAGATTTTAAGTGTGACACTTTTCGAAAAAACGCCCATTTTAGAGGCTCTTTCTGTCATTCAACCCCAAAAATTAGAAAGGGTACTGCGTAACCAGTTAACTTTATTCGACTAACATTGGGACACTACTGCATAGGGGTATAAGATGAGGAGACTGATATTTGTGATTTGTTTTTCCCTCATTGCGCAAACAAGTTGGGGAGCGACAATCTACGTCATGGAGCACCCAACAAACCCAACAAGCGTTTGCTATAAATCAGGCAGTTGGCCTATGCCGGATTGCTCGGACGGTATCGGTGGCGGTAATAGAGGGTTGACACAAGCGCACGGGGCAGTTGGTGCTGGCGGCACATTAATTATTGCTGCTGGCACATATGATGGAAATCAGCTTGGAGGCACAGGTGCTTCATTCATTACCGCTTACGCGAATACAACAATTCGGGCAGCTACCGTTGCCGATGGTGATATCAGTAAGGTTGGAAGCGTAATCCTCGATGGTCAAGGTGCCACTGCTCATGTCCTTGATGTCCGACATGCCAATACGACAGTCTCGCATATTGATTTTAGAATTCCAGCTTCCCCTTATGCCGCCTTCTTTACACGTGTGAATGGAACGTTTCTGAACAATTGTACGTTCACTCTTGGAAGGGGAAGCGTGAATGCCTTAGGAATAGATTCAAACTGTCCATCTGCCTGCACTTCAACAATCAATTCGAGTAGTTTTTACGGTGTAAAATATTTGGGGTCATCATCCAACTACAATCATACGCCTGCATTTAACTATTGTATAATCGGCGCAGGGAATATTCTCAATTATAATGCCTCGGCAGTATTTAATAACTGCATTTTTTGGGCTGAGACAAGTAGTGTCATGGCAACTACTTCCAGCCAATCTCAAACAGTGACATGGAACAATTGCATATTCTTCGGTAATAGTGCTGGGAGCACAACAAACGCTATCTTAGAAAGAAAAGATGGTCATAGTCAAACCTGGGTGGTTAACAATGGGCTACTGATGGGTAATCCTTACCAGAATGATAACTATAATTTCCACAATGTAACGGTAAACAATAGCATTAGAAATAAATGGCCCAAATTTGTCAGCAATCCTTACCCCTCGGCGATTGCCTTTGTAATTGATGACAGTGGTAATATGGATTGGTTTAATGATACGGTCAGGCCAAAATTGGAGGCGTATGGCTGGAAGGGAGGTGTTGCAGCAAATGCAACAGGTTCACTTTCTTCTGGGGAGTGGGCTAAATTAAAGAGCTTAGAGAATAACGGGCATGAAATCCTCTGTCATAGCAGACATCACATAAATCTTGGAAACATAGCTGCCGCGTTTTCAATCTCCAGGGCGGGGACAACTGCGGGGATGGCAAACGGAGTTCTATCGACCTCAGTCCCTCATAGTTACACTTTGTCAAATTACACCATGGCCCAGTTAAGAACTCAAATGCAGTCGGACGGCTACACGGTAGGAACCCTAACTACAAACTATGACCTTATTCCTGCTACTGTGTTGGCTGATTTTACTCCAGGAACAGCAATTGCCACTCCATATAATTTAGCAATGGACCAGACGCGAACTTATAACGAGGAAGTGCTAAATTCTAAGCAGGATATGATTGCGGCCGGGCTGAATCCTCAAGCATTTGTGCCGCCGGGTAATCAGTCAAGTACAGCACTTAGAACATATCTAAAGAATACGGCCGGCTTTATAGGCGCGCGGGGTGATGCAGCGCAGTATCAAACACTTGCATCGCTTAACATCTTCGACCTTCCTTTGCGTGATTTTCATTTCAATTTCAGCACTTATTCTGCTTGCACTGGTGGTGGAGAAACAGAATCTAATTGTATTAAGCGAAATGTACTTTCGTGGTTATCCAAACAGGCTGTAGAAGGGAGCTTATATGTATTTTATACTCATGGGTCGATTGAATGGAGCAGTGACCAATGGGATGCTTTGCTTTCTGCTGTGTATGATTCAGGTGTGCAGGTAATGACTGTGACCGGGCTAATTAATTATGCCAAAAGCTATAATCCCTCCGGCGACCTTACAACTGCTGACGGGTTTACCTACAATCGAACATTAGTTGATCAATCCAATTTTAATCTGTCTCCTGACTCCCCCGCAATCGACCAGGGTGTTAATGCAGTCTGGTCTGGAATAGCAAACGTTAAGGACTATTCGGGGCTGCCGGTCACTGATGCGTCTGGCAACATCGTTGCGCCGGGAGGTGTAGTGGATATTGGGCCCTATGAGTATGTCCCTGGCGTTTATTCTTTGACTGCTCTGCAAAAGGGCACGGGATCCGGTACGCTGTCTGCCTCCGGGTTATCATGTAACGGGAATACGTGTACGGGGAGTTACCCCTCTAACACCGTGGTGAATATTGCGGCTACCCCCGATGCCGGCTCCACTCTCTCGGCCCTGGCGGGATGTGATTCAGTGAGCGGAAACTCCTGCACTGTGACCATGATTGGAAACAGGTCTGTCAGTATCAACTTTTCCTTAATTAACGGGTTTGCGATCACGTTTACGGGGTCGGGGACGCTATCTGCGCCTGGGTTATCGTGCAGCGGGAATACATGCACGGGAAGCTATGCATACGGCACCGTATTGACCATCACCGCCATTCCTGAGAATGGCTACGTCCTGACCGGATGGAGTGGGTGCGACTCGGTCGAGGGCAGTAACTGCATAGTGACTGTCCGTGCCGGCGTATCACCTGTGGCTGTTTTCGACACCGGTCCTGTCCCCGTGGCAGTGCCCGCTGTCGGGGGAATTGGGCTGGTCTTTTGCATCATTTTAGGAATTGGTATGATTTGCTTGAAAAGAGAGTAATCATTTCTCTGGCTTGATTGCATTAGATCGAGAGATGATGTATGCAGAGTATGGGCGCACAAATAAATATAAAATCGATCATCCACTCGTGGTGCCCCGCGTTTTTGCGACCGTTGCTTGCGCGGATAGAAACTTCACCGCTGGGATACCGTCTCGCACGAGGGGCCTTCTGGTCGCTGTCCGGCGCGCTCATTGCCCGGGGGTTGGGACTACTTGCCTCAATACTCGTTGCCCGCATTTTAGGCAAAGAGGGTTACGGGGAACTTGGCATCGTTCAGAGCACCCTTGGTCTGTTCGGCACGTTTGCCGGGTTTGGCCTGGGGATGACGGCGACTAAGTTTATTGCCCAATACCGTACGACAGACCCGGTCAAGGCAGGGCGCATTCGGGCTCTTTCCAGCGCATTCGCCTGGGTATCGAGCGGCATCACATCCGTGATCCTACTCTTTCTAGCCCCGTGGCTTGCTGACCACACACTTGCAGCCCCACAACTGACAGGTCTCCTTCAAATAGGATCACTTTTCCTGTTGCTCACCGCCGTTAATGGCGCTCAAATCGGCGCGCTGTCAGGCTTTGAAGCTTTCAAAACAGTCGCTAAGATAAGCTTATGGTCCGGATTAGCCAATTTCCCGCTGATGGTCGGCGGAGTCTATCTCCTGGGGCTGTATGGCGCGGTATGGGGTATGACCATTGCCACGGGATTCAATTGGTTGCTGAATCATATCGCAATTGAGAAAGAATGTGCGAAAGCACGCGTCCCTTACACATATGCAGGATGCTGGGTCGAAAGGGCGGTTCTCTGGAAATTCGCTTTACCTGCATTGATCAGCGGCCTGTTTTTCGGGCCAACGGAATGGGCTTTGAATGCGATGTTGGTGAATCAACCTGGTGGATATGGCGAGATGGGTCTCTTCAATGCCGCCAAGCAGTGGCATGCCATGATACTATATTTGCCATCCATGCTTTCAAACATGACATTGCCTATTCTCTCTAACCTGCTCGGTGAGAATAAAAGACAGCTATACAACAAGATGCTTATCACAAATTCTGTGCTGCTGACTGGTATTGCCTTTGTCATTGCAATGCCGGTCGCGATGTGTTCTAAAGCCATCATGAGCAGCTATGGAAAAGGTTTTTCAGAAGGGTGGCTGGTACTTGTGGCAATGTCAGCCTACTCAATTCTTTTGGCTTCGAATATTATTGTAGGCCAAGCTATTTGGACCACCGGCGCAACCAGAGAAGCCATGGCTTTTGCCGCGTTGCGGTCATTTATCCTGGTCTTATCAGGGTGGTTTCTAGTAAAATATGGCGCCCTCGGTCTTTCTTCGGCATTCTTGATAACTTATATGCTGCAAACAGGTTATTTGATACCATATGTTAAACACAAAACCGAAAACTATTTTAGCTCATTTTGAGCTGTGGAGGTGCAGTTAGAAATGTCGCATTTGGAATGCATCCTCTGCAAAGGTACCACTATAAACCAATTGTGCGATATAAGCGTCTCAGATCTGAGTAAGATCTATACTGCCTGGCTGTCTCACGATATTTCGAGTGAATTCGATGGTCTTAAATCGCTAAGTTATGTTGAATGTTCTCATTGCGGCCTAAGATTTTTTTCTCCACTTATAACGGGTTCCAATAGATTTTATGATCTGCTTATAAAAACTATGGGCGATCACTATTACCAGAATGACAAAATGGAATACCAATTTGCATCCAGATTCATTAATGATACGGACGTTGTGCTGGATGTTGGTTCTGGGCGGGGTGTATTCAGTAAATATATCAAGGGGAATTACATTGGTTTAGATTGCAATCCAACCGCCCTTGAACAAGCCAGACCTGGCGGTATCAAGGTTGTCAATGATTCGATTGAAGACCATGTTCACAAAATAGCAACCTTGTATTCAGTTGTTACGGCATTTCAAGTCATAGAACACGTCGCAGAACCTGGTAAATTCATCCAATTCTGTTTGGAGGCTTTAAGGCCCGGGGGATTACTAATTGTTTCCGTACCAAGTGAAGAATCCTTTGTCAGCTTACAAGAAAATGCGGTGTTGAATATGCCACCTCACCATGTTAGTCGTTGGAGTGATGGATCCTTATTGAGCTTAGGCAAATTGTTTAATCTTACCCTTATCGCCTTGGAACATGAGAAACTTGCGGGAATACATTACGAACCATATATATCTCTATTATCCAATATAACAATTCGCACATTATTGAAATGGGATAAAGGTGACATGATTGATATCTCATTGAAAAAGAGAATTGTTGATATTTTGTCTCGCTTCTTGAAGCCCCTTTATCGAAATGTGTTTAGAAATAATTCATTATGGCCAACCGGCCATTCGGTAACTGTAATATTCAGAAAACAGGTAAGTGATGAAACAAGTCAGTGGTGAACAGAAATGGGCACGGAAGTCATCCTCCGTATCCACTCGCCGTCGTCTTGTTTACTGTTTATCAGCGAGCAAGTTTCATAAAGAGGGCAAATAGTTTCCTCGCGGTATACTCAAGAAAGCCGTTATAGTATTCTCCGTAACGCCGGGGCTTATTTGTAGTTAGTCGAGACATGCGGATGCCCATGAGAGTCCATCAACGGTGACAACGTCAAATCATATTATGTCAGCTATAGGTTCTCATCCGCTTATCAGTACGACTTTGGATGCATCTCCGGCGAATGGCGTGACTAAGTCGTCTAAAAAAGTGTATGTTGGGCTTCTTTTCTATGTAATTGTGTCATTGTGTGAAGTGTTGTGGAGAATGTCGCCTAATCCGCTCTTCCAAAAAGCCGGATATCTTTTGTATCCAATTTCTTTCATTGGTTTCTTTTCTTTAGGTCTTTTTCACATTATTCGCGAAAAACTGTACTTACTGTGCACAAAAGGGCATTTGGCAAGGGTCCTAATTTATGTGTTTTTATTGACTATGTTATTTCTCTACGGGCTGGTGCGAGGAAATCCAATAACACTGATAATTCATGAACTGATTTTGCTGTATTCGTTTGCTATCTTTTTAATTTTGGGGGTTGACGACAGAGTTTGCCATTTCATGATGAAATTGTTGACGGCTGCGTTTTGGGCTGCATTCACGCTAAGTCTATTGACGTTTAACATTCGGGCGCCATCAGCCGATTTGATTCCATCGGAGTCCGAGGAAAAGGGCTATGGACTTTATGACCGTCATGCCAGTAGTATCGCGTATGCCTTTTTCAGACCATTTCTTGATCTTGGTTTGCCCTTATTTATCCATGGGTGGCTGGAAAGGACTAACCGATGGCATTACCTTCAAATTGGATCAATTGCTGGATATTTGATAATCAATGTTGCTCTTTATAAGTTTCGAGGTCCACTTGTGTTCTCGGCACTCGTGGCAATGGCTGCACTGGTAATGCCGTCAAGCATCACGCGAAAAATGAAACTGCTATGTCTCATTGTTATTGTTATTATGTTTGCTTCGAGCTGGATTTACAGTAAGGGGGGTGCGGTATTTAAAAGCAGAGTGAAACAATTTGACGAATCCAATAAAGTAGTTGGATACCGTCTGCCGGAGTCAGTATATTATTTTAAGCAAATGGGCAACGAATGGTTGTTGGGTCGCGGGTTGGGCGGGACATTTTATGGGCGGGTGTCGTTCAAAGCTAATGATCGGAGAAACATTCGCGAGGGGGTACATATCGGTTGGATATCCTTCACGCTGATGGGGGGATTACCTCTTCTGTTTATCATGCTCACCTTTTTTGCGGCAGGGATTAGAAAGAATAAGGAGAGAATGCGGCGTGAACCATATTATATTATTGCAAGGTTCTGGAGGCCGATTTTCTTTCTTAACTGGATTGTAAATCCGATTTCGCTTGGAGCGCTGTATCTACCCGTTTATGGGCTGACTTTCCTATTATTGGCGCAGTTTGGGAAACGCCCCGTTTCTAACGGAAGAGTTTTCGGAGACACCCAGGGCGGCGTTCGCGTAGGGTAAATTAATGGGAGGTGTTTGATTTAGGTTACGTACATCATCTTCTTCTGGGGAACTGGAAATTGCGGGCGCGGTCAATTGGTTGAGAGGTGTCTCAACTTTCACCAGCAGAGGAAAGAATATAGAAAGTATGCAGGTCAGTTGATATGCGTATACTTCATTTCATGAATGTACCTTTCAGCATCGATCAACTGAGATCGGGTGGAAAAGGAGGCAATGGCGGAGGGGGGTGGCTGACAGCTCTTCTGGGGCACATGCTGACGGAGACTGATCTTAGGTTAGCTTGTGGAGCGTTCGGAAATACGCGTAGGGTTGAGGCTTGCAGTGATGACCGTATTGAGTCTTTTGTGATTCCTCGCGGATGGAACGAGAATGGCGATGGTTTGAGAAGATGCCGTGACCTGGTGAACGAATGGAAACCGGACTTGATTCATGTTCACGGTACCGAAGAGACCTACGGGCTCTTGACGGCGCGCGGAATGGTGAAATGTCCCGCCGTAATAAGCCTTCAGGGACTGATTGGGCCTTGCTCAGAATGGTATCACTACTTCGGTAACCGAAGACTGATCGATATTGTTCGGATGCATCGGTTGCTGGAAATCCCCGCTATGCGGGGCCATTGGATGGGGTTCTGGAGTATTCGAAAAAAGGCGAAAAGGGAACGCGAGATCATTTCCGGGAACCGATTCTTCATGGGGCGCACGGCTTGGGATCAAGCTTACATACGTGCCCTGAACCCCTCCGCGCACTACTTTCACGGCGGAGAACTATTGAGAGAAGCGTTCTGGAAAAGGCGATGGGACCTCGGCAAAGCGCGCCGACACCGAATCATCTTTACAAACGCCGGGCATCCGCGCAAAGGGACCGAGGTTCTACTGGACGCGGTCAAGTTGCTGCGATCCGATTTCCGCGATATCCAGGTCGCCATCGCGGGCGGCATAAGCCGGCGAAGCGGTTACGGGAGGTATATTCGCCGTCGGATCAATGACTTGGCTGAGGCTGGAATCGAACTGGGGCAGTTAAATGCCGACGAAATGGCCGAAGAGCTGCTCAATTCCCGTGTGTTCGTGTCTCCTTCGTATATAGAGAACAGCTCGAACGCCATCTGCGAGGCACAACTACTGGGCATGCCCGTCATTTCCACGTATACGGGCGGCGTGCCGAGCCTGATTGACGATGGCCGCACCGGACTCTTCTTCCCGACCGGAGATGCTCCGATGCTGGCCGCCAGACTACGGGAGATCTTCGAGGACGATGAGCTGGCTCGCCGGCTGGGCCGCCAGGCGAATGAAGTCGCAGTCAGGAGGCACGATCCCGCCTTGATAATTTCTGAGATAGTGGATAATTACGAGGAGGTGTTGCGAAGAGCGACGTGACAACCAGACTGACAGTGAAGAGAATGGATCCGTGGGCGGTCAGATGAGACACATCGATCACGACAGCCTCCCACATATGGTCGACTGCCTGGGCCGCATGATCGGCACGGGATGGTACACGTTATGGGCGCGACTGGCCGCGCACTGGTGGGGCGTGAGGCTCGGACCCGGTTGCTCATTCATTGGCAAGAGCAGGTTCCACCGGCATCCCAAAAGCACCGTAGCCATTGGCGCAGGTTGTGTGTTCAGATCATCACATGTCTCAAATATGATTGGCATTAATCACCCCTGCATAATATCGACATTGAAGGAAGGCGCAAGAATAGAAATCGGAGCGAATTGTGGTTTCAGCGGAACAGTGATCAGCAGTGCAGTCACTATTGTTATCGGGGATAATGTGCGGTGTGGGGCCAATACCATCATTACTGACACTGACTGGCACACAGATGACCCGCGCACCGGCCCTGATGCTCCAGTACTGATCGGAAAGGATGTTTGGCTGGGTATCAATGTCAGTGTCCTCAAGGGCGTAACTATAGGCGAAAGGACGCTGGTCGCGGCAGGCAGTATTGTTACAAAGTCTCTACCGGCCGGCGTTATTGCAGCAGGTCAACCCGCAAAAGTGTTGCGAGATGTTTAGGCGGTTTTAGATGGACGGTTCTCGCAAGAATAGCAGAGACGAAGCGTTATCCGTAATGATGGTGACTCCCGAGTTGCCATCTCTGGGTTCAAGCATGACCGGGTCGCCCGCCCATATCTATAAAACTTGCAGGGAATTGGAATCCTTAGGCGTTAAGGTGTCCTTTTTTTATATTGATAAGACGGCCGATGCACAGAATGCAGTCGGTGGAGCAAGCATATGGGGCAGAATAGGGCTATTATTTCAGACCCTCAGGAAAAAGAAGCCCGATGTTCTTCACTGCCACGGCCACAAATCGGCATTCTTTGCTTTACTCTTCGCGAAGCTTTTCAGAATCCCTTTGATATGCGAAATTCATGGACTCTTTAGTCCCTCAGTTCAAAAGCAGGCAAATACTCGTCCGTTGCTTTCCAGGGTGTCGAAGCTTGTTGAAACACCGACTCTGCAATGGTGTGATCATGTCATTGCACAAGCACAGGCCATGAAAGAGTTTATTATGCAGAGAACCGGTGTTGCAGGTTCTCGCGTGACGGTGATCTATCCAGGGCTGCGCGTAGCAGAGTTCGCAGATTATCGGGGCCTGGCGGCTGCGATTGCGGGTATTGCGCAGGAAGAGAAAGTGATCATGTACGTCGGGTCAACATATGCCTATCAAGGGCTTGATCTGCTCGCTAAGGCTCATACCCGCCTAGCGGAGACCCAAGACAACATCTCTTTTGTCCTGGTGATCAGCAACAAAACCGATGGCGAAGACGATGTGATTGGGCAATATGGTTTTGTACCGCAGAAGACTAAAGTGGTCCATCTCAGCGACAATTCTTCACTTCCCTCCTATCTGAAACGTGCAGATGTACTTGTCCATACTCGTCCGAATTCTCTGGACAATTTGAACGTACAGAGCAAATTGGGCCTGTATTTATCAGCAGGGAAGCCAATAGTAACAACGAACGTCGGTGATTACGCTCTACTCTTGGCGGACGCGACAGGTTGCATTGTGGTCGACCCGGAAGAGCAGCAGATTGCAAAGGCAATTATGGAGGCCATCAGTAACCCCGAAGTGGCTACTCATGCTTCGAGAGATAATCGGTTATTGGCTAGTAAATATTTTGATTCTCACAACAACGCCAACCGGCTGCTGTCAATATACACTGCAGTTATTGACCAGAGCTCCAGAAATCTTAGATCTTAGGGCCTTATAGCGTATCTTGAATGTCTGAGTTGCCGTATGGAAATAAAATCGTTACTTATTGAAGGCTGCAACTACTCCGACTATCCTCTTGGAGGCCAATTAACGTTCGCCAAGCAGATGGTGAAAGCCTTTGGGGGTCGTATTGCCCTTGTGGGCATTAGCACCGATAACACCCCGGTAGGAGAATGGGTAGACAGAGATTTCAAGGGCGCCAGATGCAAGTTCTTTTCCTTTGCGAAGCGGAGACCTGTGTCCGGGAGGCCGATTGTCCCGGCGCGGATAGCAGTATACAAAGAATTAAGGAAGTACCGAGAAAAGATTCTCTCTCTGGGAGTCAAAAACGTTTTTGTACAAGCGCCCGAAGTAATGCTCTGCATCAGCAAGTGGCCCTGGGAACGGTTGTGTTACCGTTTTGCCGGTGTTGAAAATCCTTTATCTATGTCAAGATACCCTGGTGCAGGTCTATTTTCGAGGGTGTTTGAGTCGCGGTTGTTTCATGCCCTTCGTCGAGCGGACGTGATCCTGGCGACCGCTGACAGACCCGCAATTGAAGAGATGCTCAGAAGGAGCAACGGGAGATTGCAGGCGGATAAAATCGTCCAATTTTCCACCCGTGTAAACACCTCTGTTTTCTTTCCCTTTGATAAAGCGCATGCCAGAAATAGCTTGAAGGTGCCTCTCAATTCTACGGTAATAGTAACATCGGGCAGGATTAATAGAGGCAAGGATTGGGAATTAATAGTCGACGCGTTTAAGGTATTCACTGCTGCACGCCCTGATTCCTATTTGTTCTTTGTAGGAGACGGCGAGGACCGTGATAAATTACAAGAGAAAATTGATTCTTCAGCTCTTGGGGACAGAGTGGTTATTACCGGCTATAAAAGCCATGACGATGTGGCAACATATCTTAATGCTGCGGATCTCTTTGTTTTTGGCTCCTATAAGGAAGGGTGGCCCACGGCACTCATCGAAGCACTGGCATGCAACAAGCCGATCGTCACTACCGATGTGAGCGGGGCAAAAGCCATTGTCAGAGAAGGGGAGAACGGGTTTGTCACTGATAGTCGTGAGCCCTGGGCGTTTGCAGATGCAATGCGTCAGGCGATAACTCTCGAGCATGTAGAGAATTGTTCCCGCTCTGAATTGTCGAAATACTCTCTCGAAAATATGGCATCAGACATGGAGCGCGCGTGGCCGCCGCTGAAGATATAAACTTTGAAAATATTTCTCGTTCATAACTATTATGGAACATCTGCTCCTTCTGGTGAGAACATGGTATTCGATACAGAGACCCAATTGTTGCAACGCCGGGGGCACGACGTGGTCGCGTTTCTTCGGCACAGCGATGCGCTGCGTGCTAAAGGCGTATTCGGGGCTCTGCAGGGCGCACTCTTTACGCCCTGGAACCCCTGGAGTGCCGTTGCAATTCAGCGTGAGGTTGCGCGATGTAAACCTGAGGTGGTGCATGTGCACAACACCTTTCCGCTTCTCTCTCCGGCAATTTTTCGCAGCATCGGCCGGGGTGCAGCTCGTGTGTTAACACTGCACAATTATCGATTGTTCTGTCCGGCGGCTATTCCCATGCGAGACGGAGTGGCTTGCACGGAATGTCTGGATCGCAAATCGTCATGGCCTGCGCTGAGACACGGTTGTTATCGTGGAAATCGCTTAGCCACGGCGCCGCTGGCGTTCAGCGTGTGGCTCCACCGGCGTATCGGAACATGGACCCGCCATGTAGATGCCTTTATCGTGCTTACCGAATTTCAGAAAAAGGTGGTCACAGAAGCGGGTCTTCCCGGTGACCGGGTCTATGTTAAGCCGAACTTCTACCCAATGAACCCTCAACCACGCTTGTGGCAGCACCGGGGTAATTATGTTGTGTTTGCAGGGCGTCTGTCGCGTGAAAAAGGTGTGGAGGACTTGGTCCGTGCCTGGCTTAGATGGGGGGAAACAGCACCAGAATTACGGATTGTGGGCGATGGGCCTTTGCGTGAATCGTTGCAAGAGCTTGCCTCAGGATCAGCGGCGGGACGAATTCGTTTTTTCGGGCAACTTCCATCGGCCGATGCCGAGCAGCATATTGCGGAGGCACGATTGCTGGTCCTCCCTTCCGTCTGTTTTGAGGGGTTCGGCCTGGTTATAATAGAGGCATTCGCGCATGGAACGGCTGTTGCCGTATCCAATATTGGGCCGCTTCCCTCCATCGTCCGAGATGGAGGGAATGGTGTCGTATTTCAGCCGCGGGATGCGGAATCACTTGTTCTTAAAGTGCGTGCGGCATGGGAAACGCCGGGCTTGCTGGAGAAACTTGGCGAAGGGGCGCGAGCCGAGTTTGCCGCATTTTATAATGCAGATGCAAATTACGATATGCTCATGGATATTTATGCCAGGGCATCGGCAAGGAGAGGGCATGAATAAGGCCCTGTTTAGAACGGTTGCGTTCCCGATATCACTACTTGTCCTGCCAGTGCTCCTGAGTTGGTTGATGCCCCCATTCCGCTGTGCTGCGGCTGCGGAGATGACCTTTCATGTAGCGACCAGCGGGAATGACCAATGGTCAGGAACAATTCCGGCGGCGAATGCCTCGGGAAACGATGGACCTTTTGCCACATTGCAGCGCGCCAGGGACGCTGTCCGCGCACTGAGGAACAGCGGTTCCAATGCACAGTTCACGGTTTTGGTGCGCGGAGGTGTTTACCGGCTGAATGAGCCATTTACTCTCGGGCCGGAAGATTCAGGTGCCGAGTCGCTTCCTTTTACCATACGCGCTTATGACAACGAGCGGCCAATCCTCAGCGGATCAAGACAGGTTACCGGCTTAACGATTGATACAGGAAGGATTTATAAAGCTGATCTAAAGTCGATTCCCCTTCCGTCAGCTGGTTTTCGGCAGTTATTTGCTAATGGAAAGCGCCAGATATTGGCCCGTTATCCCAATTTTGACCCGGTGAATCCCGTGGGCGGCGGGTTTCTGTATGTGGATGCTCCCGTCGATGGAGGAAGTAAGAGCGCATTCAAATACCAGGAGGGATCCGTGCACGACTGGGCCAATCCGCAGGATGCCACCGTGTTTATATTTCCAGGACCAAATTATGGAAACTCTATCGTGCCTGTTCTGGGAATCGACAGGAACGCGCGTGTCATCACTCTGTCCCAGGATGCGCGCAACCAGATTATTTCAGGCAATCGATATTTCTTTCAGAATTTACTTGAAGAACTTGATTCACCGGGCGAATGGTATTTTGATCGCCAGGGGAAAATACTTTATTACTGGCCTACGGATGATGCCGCTTTGGGAACTGTAGCGATTCCAGTTCTCACATCCATCCTGGAAATCAAGGGGAAGAACATCGGTGGCAATTATAGCGCGCCATCGTATATCAGGTTTGAAGGTTTCACGCTGGAGGGATGCGAAGGCAGTGCTGTTGTGATGAGCGGCGCAAAAGGAGCGATAATAGCCCGCAGTACAATATTCAATGTTGGCGGCAATGGTATTGAGATTCAAGATGGGTTTGAAAACGCAGCAATCGGGAATGATATTTATGACATAGGTGGTGCAGGCATCATGATTTCTGCCGGGGATCGAATAACACTCACCCCGGCAAACAATAGCGCCGACAACAACTATGTCCACGACACGGGCGTTTTTGAAAAGGGCGGTGTGAGCGGCATTTTATGCAGAGGTGTAGGCAATGTCGTAGCACACAACTTGATCCACTCGACCCCGCGCGTGGGCATTTGGATCGATGGCAACGACCATCTGATCGAGTACAATCATGTTCACCACGTAAACCAGGAAACCCAGGACAGCGGTGTTATATATTTCGGTCAAATCGACTGGACAAAACGGGGAACTGTTGTTCAGTTCAACTATCTCCATGACAGTGGCGGTTATGGCCGATATAGCGGTTCTGAATCATGGCAAAGTCCTTTAGAAACATATGGTATTTATATGGACGACTGGGCGAGTGGCACGAAGGTTTACGGAAATATCGTAACCAACACTGCTTTTAGCGGAATAATAATTCACGGTGGAAGGGATAACATTGTTGAGAACAACGTGATCATCGAAGGCGGCCGTCTCGGACAAATGGTTTATTCCGCAATCCCGCCCAATGGAGCGGGTACTCAGCAATGGCTTCCCGTGATGTTCGCGAAGATCCGGGAGATGGGATATACAAAGTATCCTCTATTATCAACGATCACAGATGTTCAGACGGGCGCCAAAATGTCTGGCAATAGCTTTGTGCGGAACATTATTTCTTATGTTGGTCAGGGTGCGATACTTTACTGTATATACAATGATATTGACCTTGCCACAACCGTATCGAACTACAACACGATCTATCACGCCGGTTTACCATTGTTAATACCGTATACAAAGGTGGCTGACGATGTTCAATGGACAAAGTGGAAGAGCAACGGATTGGACCAAAACAGTATCGTAGCTGACCCATTGCTTTCCATTTCTGCAGCTGAGGGATTCCAGCTTTCCGTGGACTCTCCAGCTCTGAAGATGGGATTCAAACCCATTCCCTTTGACAGAATAGGTCCCTACAAGGATCCCCTACGGGCAAGCTGGCCTATTGACGGCAGCATCTCGCGAAGAGCCTTTTGAATTGAAGCCTCAATAATAATAGCGTACTTTGAAATGATCAGCAAAGGAACATCTGTCCAGCTCTTTAACTATACCATCACCAGTAGTGGCCTTGAGAAAGATGTTGAGTATGCTTATGAGCTGATAAAATTGGGGGGTCACGGCCGTTACATGGCATGTGCCAACCCACACTCGCTTGTGATCGCGGCGCAAGATCCAATCTTTCAAAGAGCGCTCCAGAATGCGGATATACTGGTGCCGGATGGAATTGGGATTGTTATTGGTGCGCGTGTGCTCGGCTTACCCTTACGAGAGCGAGTTGCGGGATATGAGTTCTTTGTAGGCTTGTTAAGACATTGCAGCGAAATGGGAGGCTTAAGCGTCTATTTTTTGGGGTCAACGAATCTTATTCTTGAACGGATTGCAGACCGAACCCGGCGTGATTTTCCCTTGCTCAGGCTGTGCGGAAAATTTTCTCCTCCTTTCAAGTCAGAATTCTCAGAGGAAGAGAATAGTAGAATGATTGAAGCCATCAACGCGGCAAACCCTGCTATTTTATGGGTGGGTATGACCGCGCCAAAGCAAGAGAAGTGGATATACCAAAACAGGGATCGACTGAATGTGCCATTTATAGGGGCTATCGGGGCAGTCTTCGACTTCTATGCCGGAACAAAGAAGCGCTCTTCGCCGATGTGGCAAAAACTTGGGCTGGAGTGGTTGCCAAGGTTTCTGAGAGAACCACAAAGGCTATGGGAAAGGAATTTAAAGTCAATCCCTATCTTTCTGTCGTGGATTTTTAGAGAGAGAATGAGACAGATATTTGAAGCATAACTTGTCGCTAATCTTTACGCGTCCGATCTGTTGCGTAATCTTATTCGAAACTGAGAATACAGAGAGGCCAATCACTGTTCAGATCGGCACCAATGCGCTTGCCGGGACAACGCGGGAAGGCATCTTTAAAGCTTATAGAGAAAGCCTTCAGAAGAAGGCGCGCGCGTCCGTCCCGCCGAAATGGGATGGCCGTGCCGCTGACCGTATTTGGTCTATTCTCACTGGATTGGCCTCGCAGGACTCAAAGCTTTCCGAGGAAGGAGAAGAACGAAGATGCTCTCGATGGTAAGGTCACGAGCTGTTTGGCATGGCGTTATTTATGGGCTCTTGCTTGTCCTTGTCTATTTTTCTTCCTATCGTTGGCTGGTAGGGCATGATTGGCCCAGAGAAGATTATAACTATTGTTACCTCATTCCGCTCGTTGTTCTTTACCTGATATGGGAGAAAAGGAAGAGGCTGCTAAGAGAGCCAAGTGTTCCATCCTGGGGTGGGTTGCTTGTCTTACTGCCCGGTATTCTCCTGTTCTTGGTCGGAGAGCTGGCGGGAGAGTTTTACTCGACCTACCTATCCTCGTGGCTGGTGGTGGTGGGCCTACTATGGCTGCACTTCGGCTGGGAGAAAATCAAAACCATCTCTTTCGCCCTCTTCGTAGCGCTGGCCATGTTCCCGCCGCCGAACTTCATCAACACAAAGATCACGTTCACCTTAAAACTGATCTCCTCACAACTGGGCGTCTTCATGATCCAGCGCTGCGGCATGTCGGCCTTCCGTGAGGGGAATGTGATCGACCTGGGGTTCACGCAGCTCCAGGTGGTCGATGCATGCAGCGGCCTGAGATACCTCTTCCCGTTGGTCATTCTCGGCATCATCATGGCCTATTTCTACCGGGCCAGAATGTGGAAGCGGGTCCTGCTCGTGCTCTCTACA
>Ga0335070_10003225_pt1 | contig 18975 bp, 17 predicted proteins | sample Lox_Sample_13_FD_206722 | JGI IMG/M metagenome (GOLD analysis project Ga0335070, IMG submission 206722) | Soil microbial communities from Loxahatchee National Wildlife Refuge, Florida, United States - Lox_Sample_1.3 | ecosystem: Environmental > Terrestrial > Soil > Wetlands | place: USA... | reverse complement strand
CCTGCTGGGGGCGTTCGGCTTTTACAATCTCCCGATCATGTTGTTGCCGATTGGAGTACTTTACGTCTGGATGTCTCTTTCTCACCTCTTTTCCCCAACTTCTGCGCCTTACCGGTCAAGGCTTGAATTTTTCATCTATTTGGCGGCTTCGGCGATTGGAATGATCGGCCTGACTGCCCTTGCATACCTGCCCATTTTTGTCAGGTCCGGCTTTGGCCTGTTTTTTGGGAATCAATTTGTCGCATCGTTATCCTGGCGAGATTTTCCAGCAACGCTCATGAGTCGCTTGCAAGAGACCTGGGCTGAATGGACCGGGGCGGTCCCGCCAGTGTTGGTCGGCCTGATAATCGTTGGCTTGTTTGGCAGTTTATTTCTGGAAAGGCGCACCGGGAAGTCGCGCTTTCCAATGCAGGTTGCTGCCCTGGCGTGGATTGTGGCATTACTGCTGCTGCGCAGGTATAATGCCTGGGCGAGAATATGGGTGTTCCTGGTGCCGTTGGTATTGATGTGGGCTGCCGCCGGACTGGTCGGCATGGCAGACCTGGCTTCGACCTATTTCCTGAAGGGACGCAAGCTGGCTCCGGCGGTCGTCGCCGGCGCTTTATTATTAATCGTCATCAACAGCGCGCAGGTGATTCCAACACTCCCTGAAAAATTAACTTACAAGGGTGACGTAGAACTGGCAGCCATTTACATGGTCGATCACCTCCAGAGCCAGGACAAGTTCCTGGTTTCTTTCCCGGACGATTCTCCGTTATGGTATTACGTAATGGAACGTGGAATTTCCTTTCCGCATTTTCAGCCCGAATTAGGTTTCGAGCGAGTGCTGGCGCTCGTGGACACATCTTATAATCAGACGTTGGATTCGGTGGTCAAAGACCGCCACCTTTCCCTTGCGGCCCTGGACTGCGGCAATTCAACCCCTTTACAAGTTTACGGGGTGGTCCAGTTATACGAGTGCAAAGCGCGCTAGCTTAACGGGGGATTCGGCTACAATTTTCGAACGCCGGTTAAATTCAGGGCGACCAGCATTTCCTGGGCGGTTCTTCCGCTTACCGGTTGGCGCAGGCGGGGCGCGAGTTCGACCAGGGGCGCCAACACGAAAACTCGTTCTGCCAGGCGTGGATGCGGCACATCGAGGTCGGGCAGGCCGATCAGGTTATCCCCGTAGACTCGTCCCCAGGCCCAGGTAAACCTTCATCGTTCTACCAGGGTAGCTAATAACGGATTGGTTTCGGAGCCCGCCAGCAAAAATCCATGGCTGCACTTATTTTCTTCCAGCCGGTGGACCAGGCTGTTGAAGCGGGCAATCGTGGTGTGCTGCTCCGGCTCAACCGGCTGGATGTCCGGAAAAACCATGCGGGCCTCCTGCACGATTTTTTTCCCGCCATTGACCCACTGGACGCAGTCGCGGTCAAAACCGGATTTCTCCAGCTTTTGCGGCAGGGCAGTCAGCGTTACCGGAGGCAACGTCCACCACGCTGCTATATGGGCTTTCGGCATTAAATTGTAACGGCCGACTGCCTGGGGGGAAGCCAGCAGGGCGCAGTGAATAGAATTGTCTTCTTTTTCAGCCAGCAGGACCAGGTTGTATTCACGGATCAAAAGAGCGCGGCAGGCGTCCTGGAGGAGCAAATCGCCCAGCATGGCCTGGGGCAGCCAGCGGAAAACGGCCTGGAATTTATCCCACGGATGGTCGAAAAGCTGGTCGGCCGGATTCATGATAGAATGTACGACCTCGATCATGACCGGGCGAACACCGGCTTTTTCCAACCCGTCTTGAAGCGGCGGCCGTGACTCATTCAGTTCAAAACCATTAATCCAAAAGATATCGGACATTTTTTTATTTTCTGTGATCTATCCTTCCAGGATGCTTCGCGATTGTCTGCCATCCGTGACCTGTGGTCTTCTTCCCACTACATTCCCCGGATTATATTGATCATATCCGCCAGCAGACCGTAGGCGGTTGTATCAGGGCCAGGGTTGCCTTCAACGATTCCGAGGCCAGGCAGCACATCCAGCTCGAACTGGACGCAGGAGCTGGTGCCGTTGATGCTGAATAGGGGCGAACCGGCCGGAACCCGTTGCGGAGCTACCTTCCCATGCACCCCGGCGCCAGCCCGCTGTGCCGAGCAGACCAGTTTCCAGCGCTCTCCTGCCTGGCGCGCCTCGGATATCATATCTGGCGTGATTGATCGGATGCCGGTGCGGTCGACCTGCTGCGGCTTGAGCGGCGAGCCCATCAGGACGGTCGCCAGGGCCGAGACCTTGATGGCGGCGTCCCACCCATCGATATCTGCGCTCGGATCCGTCTCGGCGATCCCAATCGATTGGGCGTATTTTACGGCCTCATCGAAGGTTTTTCCGTCTTCCATCAGCCCAAGGATCAGATTGGTGCAAGAATTTAAAATGCCCTGGAACCCGCGCAGCTCGGCTGCTGGCAGCGGGCCCCGAAAGAGAGAGAAGATCGGAGCGCCATCCATTACGGTGGATTCGTACAGAAAACGCCGGTTATGGCGGGCAGCCAGGGCAGTCAGCTCGCTGAAGGCGTGCACCACCGGGCCCTTGTTGGCTGTAATGGCGTGCATGCCCTGCTCGAGGGCAGTCTTGAGGTGATCGATGGCGGGCTGACCGGTTGTGTGGTTGACCGGGGAGATTTCAAACAAGATATCCGCCGGGCATTGGCGGATGAATTCCAGCATGCCGCTCGGAGCCGGTTGGGTCGAAAGCTCTGCCAGGCTCTGGTCGCTCTCGGCCAGGGTCAGGGCCCGTTCCAGGTCAATCCCGGCCGGGTCGATTGCGGTTCCATGGCGGCCGGTTGCAATGCCAATCACTTTGCAAGAGATGTTATACTGCTCTTGCAGCAGGGCTTGCTTGCGCGCCAGCAGGCGCGCAAAGGCGCGCCCAACGTTTCCAAATCCGATTAATGCCAGGGAATAATTTTCCACACCTTCTCCTCACTTGCATAAAATGGACAGCTATAAGTTGTTCGCCAGGCGCGCCTCGTTTGGCAGAAAGGCACGCCGCGCTCCCTCTAAACCGGAGGCCAGGGATAAGAGCGGCGGGTGCTTTGGGGATATGGGAAACGCCCGCTGGACGAAAGGTGGCGGGTGCGCTTGAGCAGCGCCTCAATCTCATCGCTGGCGAGCAGGTAGCGTAAATCTGCCGCCGGACCGATTTTCTGTTCCAGGCTGTCCATGAAGCGGCACAGGTCGTTGATCAGGTTAGGAGGGATTTCTTCCCCGGCAAAATCCCATACTACAGTACGCAATTTGTCATCGGCATGGAAACAAATCCCATGATCGATCAGCCACATGTGGTCCTGAGAATCGACCAGGATATGCCCGCCTTTCCGGTCAGCATTATTCGCGATAATGTCAAACAAAGCCACCGGGCGCAGCCGCTGGCGGGTTTCCTCGTCGAAATTGAAATAATGGATGTGCGGTTCGTGCTCGATGTAAAATTGGAGGCTGCCAGCGCCCATCGGGCCTTTGCGCCGGTAAACGGTGGGCGGCACCAGGTCCCACTCCAGGGCCTCGCTGATGACAAAGGCTGCCACCTCGCGCTTGGCCAGGGTCCCGCTTGGAAAATCCCACAAAGGCTGCTCGCCGCGCACGGGCTTATAAACAGCCTTGAAAATCTCCGCATCGTGGGCAACGTCTACCAGGAAAGTATAGTTGGAGCCGGCCAGGAATTGGCCTTCCATCTGGATTTCGCCCTTTTGCAAGGCCAGGAGCGTACTTTTTTTATCCATTCGTATCTGGCGAAAATTTTCCAAAAAATGAGGTTGGTGTTTTTGTGCGGGATGCGTCCGCAGCAAAACCTCCAACCCTATTTTTAAGAAGATTCATTGCTTGCACTCGCGGTACGGCTCAAATCGAATTACTGCTTGTTGTGCCCGTTCTTTTTGGGGCAGAAATGGCCTTCGGGATCCATCGGCTCGCCACACTGGGGGCAGATCGGACGCCCGTGGCTGGCGACTTCCAGGCCGTAGGAGCTCATGGCGCGCAATTGAGCCCGTGTCACCCAAAAACGAGCCAGGCTGACTTCGTCCTCATTCTGTCCTTCGGTTAAAACCTCTCGGGCCATCAGCACCATTAAATCTCGTTCGGCGTCATATCCCAGGCCCAGCTCACCCACCCGGAATAAGGGATCAACCGGTGGGTAGATGTGCATTTTATCCTCATCATATTCGCTGGAGGCTTCAGGCAGGTCGGGATATTTCTCCTTGAGCTCATTCAAGAATTGTTCAATCCCGACCGCCAGGGTCTGCACCTGGGCTTTCTCAATGATCAAGGTAACCACTTCATCTACTTTAGTAGCCTGGATATAAAAAACACGCTGTCCCGGTTTGCCGATTGCGTCAATTGTGATAAGGTTAATGGGATCCAGATCAATTTCAGTTCGCGCCATAAAAAATCTCCTCCGTGGGAGAATGATTAAAGTATATCACAGGTAAAAGTACTCTGTATCTTCTGGATCTAAATGGTGGTTTATGTCCGGGTTTCGCCCGGCCATTAACCAAACCCCTCACAAAGAATTATCGATTATTTTCAGCTCTCTTCTATCTTTCTTTAATTCCCTCCAATTTTTTCGTGTAATTAATTGATAACCAGAACGTTTTTTTCCCAGACTGCTCCTTCAACCGGGCAGCCTTCCCCCAGCAGTTGTGGCAGCAGGCGTTCCAGTATCTGCGGTTCGCCGCTGGTGATAAAGCGCGCCGGCGCCGGTACGCCGGCTTCGGCCAACCAGCCGCGCTGAGCCAGCAGCCGCCCAGCCTGGCGAGCCACGGCCGGGGCCGGGTCGATCACGCGTACGCCGGGTCCGGCAATTTCTTCGATCAGCGGGATAACGAACGGGTAATGGGTGCATCCCATCACCACGGTATCGATTCCCTGGGCCAGCATAGGTTTCAGGGCGCGCTCCAGGATGGCGCGCGGCTCAGGCCCGTCCAGGTTGCCTTTTTCGATTTCGTTTACCAGGCCCGGGCAGGTATCCTGTAGAATGGTGACGCCCTGGGCGAAGCGTTCCACCACGGAGGCATACAGGCTGCCCTGAAAGGTCGCCGGAGTCGCCAGCACCCCCACCACACCGCTGCGGGTGGTTTCTGCCGCCGGCTTCACCGCCGGCTCCATGCCAACGAACGGCATTTGCGGAAACCGCTGGCGCAGGAAATGCAGGGCCGCGGCTGAGGCTGTATTGCAGGCAACAACCATCAGACCAACTCCCCAGGAGAGCAGAAAGCGGGTGACAGCCTCAGAGAAGGTACGCACTTCCTCGAGCGAGCGCGAGCCGTAGGGCACGTGGGCCTGGTCGCCGAAATAAATCGCAGGCTGGCCAGGAATTTGACGGCGCATGGCGCGCAGGACCGACAGGCCGCCCACCCCCGAATCGAAAACGCCCACAATTGCCGGAGAAGCTCCAGATCCTGTCGAATCAGTCATGATTTAGCGTTATCCTTCAAGTCCTGGCCGATTCTACGAGCGCCTCGAACAGCGCCCGCATCTCTTTTCGATCTTGCAGCCATTCCGGGTGCCACTGAACGCTTAGACCGAAGCGGTGGCCGCGCAGCTCAACCGCTTCCACCAGGCCATCGGATGTATGGCCGACCGCCTCCAATCCCGGGGCCAGTCTCTCGATGCCCTGGTGATGGAGGCTGTTGGTCAGCACTTCCGGCTGGCCAAGGATGCGAGCCAGGCGAGAACCCGGCTCCATCGTCACCGGATGCGCCAGGAGATTGCGCTCTTCGTAATCGTGCTTGATTGCGCCCTCTAACTGGTCCGCAATGTGGGTAAAAAGGGTGCCGCCCAGGGCTACGTTGATCAACTGGATCCCGCGGCAGATGCCCAAAAACGGCCAACTGCTTTCGGCCGCCAGGCGCACCAGGTTGATCTCGGTCTGGTCACGCTCCGGCAGAATGCCGTAGACCCGATCGTGGGGTCTGCCGTGAAACAGGGACGGGTCTACATCGCCTCCGCCGGTGAAAAGGATTCCGTCTACGTGCCTGCGCAGCTCCTGGATCTCGGCTGAATTCAGCCCGGATGGAATCAACAGCGGGATACCACCGGCGCGATGGACGGCCCGAATGTAGGCCTCGGATACGCCTGAAGCCGGCAAGGGAGAATTCTGTTGGATGTGATTGGTGGTGATACCGATTAAAGGAAAGCTCATTGAGGTCTCTTCTTAGGCTAATGGTGTTTCTGGCAAAACAATCGATTTAATCGAAAATCCTTTATACCGTGATTGTGTTATTTAAGCAAAGCTATGGGGTCAATGGTGTATATTTTGTAATTATCGTCCTGGTAGATCATGTTTGTGCCTGGACAGGTCAAGTCCTTCTGGCTGGCTTCGAGGACGATATCGCTGACATCTGCCTGGGAAAGGAGTTTCCGTGCAGATGTGCAGTTCGGGTGCTGGTAGAACTCGCTCGCCATCAGGACGCGCGAATACCAATCCAGGACTCTCACGTCGACGTATGGGATGGCCTTGAAATCCACGTAGGCGGGCGTGCCGGTCGCCAGGCGGAAGTCCTGCATTTTGAGCGGGATCAGGTACACCTGGCCGGAAGCGCGATGGGCGGCGACGAAATCGAACATGGCGTGTTCGGGAATGTCATTCTTGCGCGCCAGGTCGAGGCCGAAGCGAACCAGGCCAGCCAACGCGCACCCGGCGATCAGGACGGCGCACAGCCACGGCAGGCTCCTTTCGAAATGAGCCTGGGACTGGAGGCCCGGTCTCGGCTTTAACAGCCAGTTTGTGATGACGGCCAATAGAATGATCATTGCCAGCGGCACCAACAGGATCGTGGGCCGCCAGGGGAAAAGCAGCGCCAGGGTATTGCTATGCGTGACCGTCTGCACCAGGATCAAGGCTGCGGTCGTCAGGCTGATGGTCAACATGAGCGAAAAGAGGCGAGTCTTGCGAGCCAGCCAGAGAGCAACTGCAATCATCACGATTTTGACGGCTTCCGGCGCGCCGAACCATGCGTTGATATCGGCGTGGTGCGGGATGCGCACATCCACCAGGATGCTTTGAGCGTGGGCAGCCACAGCTGGGGTGGTACCCCAAAACGTGGTATAGACGTAGAACAAGACAGGGCTTACCGCGCCAAGAGCAATCAACCCAGTTAAGAACGGCCTTTTAAGCTTGCGATCTTCCAGGTAGAGGGAAATAACAAACCCTATAATTACCACGCCGGACGGCAGCAGGTAGGTTGGATGCATGATGGCAGCCAGGGCTGCCGCCAGCGCGGCAGGATAAGGGCGGCGGCGGATGAACAGGTAAACTGCCAGCACCAGGAACACGGCAAAAACGCTCGGCTCGAAGACCGGCCCCAGCATGCGCTGGCCCGCAAACCCATCTTCGAGCACGTAGGTCCAATCTGCATCCAGGATCGCCGTTATCACGAATCGAATGGCGGCGGAATGCACCACGATTAAAAGCGTCAGGAAAAGCAGGCGCTGAGGGCGAGTTTTTTGAACATCGAAGAGCTGGCTGGCGATCCCAAGCAGGCTGAAAAGATAGATGCCCATCAAGAAAGCATAATAAATGTAAAAAACGACATCACCGTGAAAAATGCGGGTTGTCCATTCCACCAGGGCATTGAAAACCGGCACTGTATCTGGAATGTTCGCCAACCAATCTTCGCTTAAGGTACCTACCCCGGCATTAGCCAACCCGCGCAGAAAGTACTGGTTTTGATTGGAAGTATATAAAGGGGATTGGGTGTAAGCGAGAGCGAAAAGCAAAGTCCAGAATAGAAAAAAAACCAGCCTGTTCAATGTGAGGTTTTTTGTGAAGCGCGAAGGCATGCAGAATGGTATACACGATTCTAAAAGAACGCGCAAGGGCAAGAAATAAGCTGCCAGGGGTGTTATTTGTTATTTTTTGAGCGCGGAAGACTTACAAACAATAAAAGCCTTTTTCTGGTTGTATACTTATGCCATAATGCGACTGAGACGCGCGACCCAGAAGGATGAGGCGGACATCCGCGCCCTGATCCGTTTGGTGGGGATTAATCCTACCGGCCTGGATTGGAGGCGCTTCCTGGTGGCAGTCGATGAAAGCGACCGGGTGATCGCAACCGGGCAGATCAAGCCTCACGGCGACGGGACGCGCGAGCTGGCCTCAATTGCGACTGCCCCTGAGTATCGCAGCCAGGGGTTGGCCAGCGCCATTATCCGGCGCCTGGTGGAAGAAACCCCGCGCCCGCTCTACCTGGTTTGCCAGGAACATAACGGGAGCTTCTATGCCCGGTTTGGCTTCCGAAAGCTGGAGCGACCAGAAATGCCGCCTGTGTTAGGGCGCGAAGCAGCCCTGGTCGCCTGGCTGCGGCGCTATCTTTTTCCGAAGATGGAACGCTTGCTGGTGATGAAAATATCGTAGAAATGGGGTAATTTTGTGTAAGATGCGGTGGGTACCCTCGCATCTTACACAAAATAAATCGTAGCCTTATGGCAGCAGCAGAACCGGCGCGGACGCCAGGTGCAGCAGGCCGCCGTCACGCGGCGAGGTGAAATACACGGCTACTCTTCCGTTCACGGCCCGGCTGACCTTGTAGCTTACCGTCAGGCTGAACATGCCGGGCTGCCCGACGTCGGGCGCATTGATCTGGGCAGTGGTCTTACCTAACACGTTGTCCGCAGTGCCGCAAAAGACGTCCTTTTTCCCGGTTCCACCCTCTCCGCACACGACGATGTGGATTGTGTTTTCAAACACGGGTCCAGTCCAACCCTGCAGGAAGATCTTGCCACCGCTGATCTGGGTGGAGGGAGCCGGCTTGGTGATCACGATCGTCTCGAACAAGTTCTTTTCCGACGTAAGGCTGGCCTCGCCGCTCACCTTGAGCTGAACGTCCTGGCTGGTGAAGTGGACCAGTCCGCCATCCTTGGCGCTGGTCGTCCAGACTGACACCCGGCCAGCCTGGTTCTTGGCGACCTTGAACGATATTTCAACGCTGAACGGCCCGCGTTTCCCTGCTTCGGCCTGGATTGTGGTTGATTTATTAGCAATCGACAATCCATTTTCACCCACTACTTTTGCCGCCAGGCTCTGTTCGAAAGTTGGGTCGGCCAGGCCGGAAATTGTAACTGGCGAAATGATGCTCGAGTTTGGGCCTGGCGAAAGGATAAGGATGGCTTCCGGCGCCTGAGGAAATATACTGGGTGTGGCCGTTACGGCGGGTGTAGGCAAAGAGGCCGGCGGCTGAGTTGGGGCTTTCGTTGGCGCCTTGGTAGGAATATTTGTCGCCGTTTTGGTTGGGGCCAGGGTAGGAGGTAAGGCGGTAGGTGATGCGGTCGGAATTGACGTTGAGGTGGCTGTCGGCGTCCAGGTTAGGGTCAACGTAGGAAGCTGAATGGGAGCAGAAGTAGGTAGAGCTTCGGTAGGCGCCAGAGAGGGGAAAGGAATCTGGGTTGCGGGAACGGCCGTGGTAGGGATGGGGGTTCGCACCAGGGGAGCATTCAGGTTGCAAGCGGCCAATGCCAGGAAACAGATAACTGAAAAAAACAGGTGCAGGAATTTCATTAGAGACCCCTTTCTTCTCAAGCAGATTGACCAACCAGCATCTCAATGGATGATTAAATTATAGGCCATTTTTAAAAAAGGAATGAGCGGGATTTGTTCCCGCTCATTCCGATCAAACCTCTGAGTATGCTGCTTTTTTCCCCTCGGAAAACCAGCCAGCCCCAGGGATCTTATTGGTACAAGCTTAAAAACGCATCAACGATCCAGGGATCGAAATTGGTACCGGCGCACTGCTTGATCTCGGCCAGAGCTTCGTCGTGTGTGAAATCTTTGCGGTAAGCCCGGCCGCCGGTCATGGCGGTGTACGCATCGGCGATCGCCAGGATGCGCGCTCCCAAAGGGATTTTCGATCCGCTGAGACGGCGCGGGTAGCCCTCGCCGTCAAACCTTTCGTGGTGCGACCGGATCAATTCGGCGACCCCGGCCAGGTTGGAGACCATCAGCACGATGTCTGCGCCCACGTCGGGATGCCGGCGCACGATGGCCCATTCGCTGTCCGTCAGCGGCCCCGGTTTACGCAAGATAGCATCCGGAATGCCGATTTTACCGATATCATGGAGCTGCCCGGCCCACCGGATGACCTGGATTTCTTCATCGGAACAGTGGCAGGCAGCTGCAATCCGTTCTGCCAGGCGGGTCATGCGGTTGCTGTGCCCGCCGGTGTCGTCGTCGCGGGCCTGGATTGTCTTTGATAAGGCCAGGACGGTCTCGGCCTGGTTTTTTTGCAGGCGATTGGCCGTTTTTGCCCGCAAGATAGCGCCGGCCGACAGCTCTGCCACCAGCATGACCAGCACTCGCTTATGCTCGTCGAAATTCGCCTGGCTGCTCTTCCCATTTTGACCCAGCACAAGCATCCCAACGACATCATTTTTAAAAGCCATTGGAGCCAGGCACAGGCAAGAGACCCGGCGGGTGAGGGAAGACCGGTTTTCAAGCGTAGCCCATAAAGTGCTGCCACGCTGGATAACAGTGGGACTTCCCCTTTCTGCCGCTTGCTGGTAAACGAAGCCTGCCGTTTCAGGCTCTGGAATCCTGGCCAGCGGGCCGAGCTTTGAGAGCCTGGCGTAGCTTGCTTCGCACATCCAGGTCCCGTCCGGCTGGGCTAAAAGCAGGCGGCACGAGCTGACCTGCAAGATATCCGTGGCGGAGCGCACGATTTCGTACAGCAGCACATCCAACGAATCCGAAGCTGACAGTTGGTGGCTGAACCGGTAAATCTCACTCATTTTTGCCTGGAACCACGGATTTTGGGCTCGTAGATAAGATTGCAGCCCGCTTTCCCCCAGGTATTCTTCTGCCGAAAATCGGTCTAATTCCCCCCGTTTGAAGGGTGGCAGGAACGTTCCACCTGAAACCGTCATGGCGAAACCTTTAATTCTTTCTATTCCAGAGCATCTCTGGACTGCGATGCGCTAATTTTATTTAGCGCTTTCTGCAATGCCTGACTGCGCGCCAACCTGTATTTTTAAGGAATTTGGGCGGCGAAGTCAGTCAACGACGTGGCATGAATGGACGTAATCCGGCTGCGTTCTTCTTTCGAGAGATGAAATGATTCACCTTTATAGCCCTTGTTCAGAGCCATTTCCGGGTTGGTCAAGAGCATCTTTCGAAAACCTTCATTGATCACCGCGGCTGTCAGCAGGCGGCTGATTTCACCGTGGCTCCGGGCCATTGAAGTCTCGTTCGCTTTCATGTTGTTACCTCCTTTCGTAAATCTTGTTTTTGCTTACCACCTAATGACCATAGCAGCCAGCAGGTGCCGACTGATATCACCACATCTCCCAGGCTGAATGCAACCCGGTATGGAATCCATTCTGGCAGCGTAAACCGATCTGTAAGAAAATACAGGTTCGTTTGACTGATCGGAATTACGATGTCCTTTCCTATACCCAGTTGTTGCCCGACCTGCCAGAATCCGGGCGAAGCATCCGGCAGGAGCCTGGTAACAAGCTCTGGACTGATTGGCATCATTCCACCGTTGAGCACGATCACAAGGAAGTTGAGCGCCAGCCCGACTCCCAGCAGCCAGAAACCTGCTCTGCGCCAGTTGAGTACGGCGAAAATAAAGAGCGGAATCTGCGACAGAATCAGTGTCCACGAAACCAGCTCCCGCGGCAGACGAGAACTGGACGGCAGAATGTTAAAGACCAGGAATTGCGGTATAAATGCCAGGAAAACCAGCCAGATGCTATTTAATTGTGAGGGCTGGTAAGTGCGCTTGTTGATCCTTGCCCGGATCACTCCCGCCCCAAGACCTACCAGAATTGCTGATAAAAGAATCACCGACCAAACGAAGTGATGACGCTGCGCAGGCCGATGCCGCCGGTCGCGTCAGGAGCGCCCGCCGAAAGAATAAACAATCCCAGGGTGAACAGGAAAAACACAGTGCGGGTCTTGTTGCTGTGAGCATTGCGGACGATCCACAGATTCAGATCACGAGTCATTTTTTTCATGGTAGCTCTCCTTAGGAAAAATATGAAATTGGGTGTTGGATTTCGGCTGGTGCCGTTGTATCTAACATTTCTTAACGAGCGAATGGACAACGTTTTTTCTTGATGGTTACCCATTCCCACGTCCGCTCGAAGTAAATCAATTATGACAAGGGGTAGGCTCCAAAGTAGGCTTCAGTAAACGTGGTTTTTGGCTTAAAACGGACAAATTTCTAACCGGCGACTTTACAGATTTGTCAGGAGTTCTATTACTAAAAAATTACCAGGGAAAAAATAAAGCGGGGCCTGAGGGTTTTCCCCCTGGCTCCGCTAAGAAATGATAACGAAGGGGTTTTATGCGGTAAAATGCGGGTGGATCCCCGCATTTTTAAATTATATATAACAAAATCTTATCGCGTTAGTATAGCATAGAGCTGCTCGGTTTGTGGCGAAGGAGCGGCATCAAATTCCTCTTTGAGCGCCTGTTTGCACAGCTCGTACTGGCGCGCCATGGCGGCCCGATTGCCCATAACTGCATGCGTCCGCATGGCAATCCGGTGAGCGGCTTCAATACAGGGGTCGTCTCGCAGGACCATCTGGCAGGTTTCCAGGGCGGCTTCGGGCTGCCGTGTTTCGAGGTACAGCCCAGCCAGGCGAACCTGGGTATCCACGTAAAGCTGATAAAGACGCTCTCTCTCGGTCACGACCCAGGTTTCGGCCACATCCGGGAGGTAAGTGCCTTTATAAGCATGTACAGCGGCCTTGCAGTGAGCGATCGTTTGCTGGATGTCTTCCGATTTTTGGGCCAGGTCGATCTCTTTCAGGAACGATTCAACGTCGTATTCGTAATCCATGTTTGTATTAAACCGGTAGATTTCGTCCTGGAACAGGATCACATCGCGACCGGCGGCGTGCCGCAGCCGGTAAACCGTGTTCTTGAAGCGTAGTTTGAGCTCAGCCGGGCTGGAATCGGGCCAGAAAATCAGGCCAATGGCTTCTTTCGTCAAGCCCTCAGGGTGGGCCAATATATAAAAGAACAAATCCCGCGCCGTTTGGGTCTGCCAATCGGCGCTGGTGATCGGCCTTTCATCCATTTTCACTTCGATCCGCCCGAAACCGCGAATGACCATACGGGGCGGAGCAAAAGGCACTACCGAGGCGCGCCGCCGGACCTGATTGCGCAGGGCCGCCAGATTTTGTTCGAACAGCTCAACCTGTTCCAGCAGGCTGTTTACGCTGGCAGTCAGGGAAGGCTCGCGCCTGAGGGAATGCAGCAGGTGCTGAAATTCACGGGCAGCGGTTACCAGGGGAGCGCGGTTCTCGGATGCTTCCAACAGACTGGCAAGCTGTTTGAAATATTCGGCTGAATTTGCGCAATCCTTCTGGGCGCCGCAGACCAGGGCCAGGTAAAGGCTGGCTCTGGCAACTTCCGCCTGCTGGCCTTCCTGTTTGAAATAAATCAGGGCCGATTCAAGGCTGCTGGCTGCCTGCGAGTAAGCTTTATTCGCCAGGTCAAAGACGGCGGTTTCCAGCCTGCACAAATTTTGCTCGCCCTGCGAGCCGCTTTCGCCGGCCATTTCGCGGGCTGAATTCAACAGCACACGGCCCTGTTCCATCTGCTTCTGGGTGCGCGCCAGCACACCTTCTGCCAGGTTGAGGTAATAGAGCAGGAAACGATCCTTGATCCGCTGTCCGATCTGGCGCGCCTGCTGGTAAGCTTCTTGCGATTCCTGGGGCGCGTCCAGGTCCCGGTATAAATCTCCAATGCTCGTCAGGGCGAAGGCTTCCAGGCGTGGGTAGCTGCTGATCTTGGCATGCTGGATGGCCCGTTCGAAATTGGAGGCTGCGGTGACGTAATCACCGCGCATGTGCTGAAGAACGCCCAAATTATTTAGCAGGTTGGCCTGCCAGACCGAATTATTGGTCTTTTCCCAGTGTTCGAGGGCGCGAGTGTAGGCCTGTTCGGCCGCAACCAGGTTACCGGATGCCTTGTTTACGATCCCGATCTCCAGCAATAATTTAGCAGAATTGTTGCCGTCTTCGAGGGCCCGGTAGGACTCTTCCGATTGGGTCAGCCAGTGCAGGGCTTCCTTAAGCTGCCCTTGCTGGTAAAGCGTCACGCCCTTGGCCCGGCAGGCCTCAGCGCGGATCAATCCCAGGGCGGGGTTCTCGCCGGTCAGCCATAAGGCTTCCTCGGCGTCGCCGAGAGCCTCGGTGTATTCGCCCAACAACCGGTGAGCCCCCGAACGGCGCACGAGCGCCAGGGCAAGTTGATTGGTGATGCCTGCCTGCGAAAGGTTTTCGATGGCCTGGTCGAACAGAGCCAGCCCGCGGCGGGTATCCCCTCGCATCACGGCCACGCTCCCCTGGATTGAAAGCAGGGCCGGGCGTTCGGCGATCACCTTTTCTGGCAGGGCCACCAGCCAGTTGGAAAGTGTGTTCAGCCGCCCGCCTGAGACCATAAAGAGGCCGGCTTCTTCAATCAAATTAGCTATGGCATCCAGCCGGCCCAGGCGCTGATAGAGGCGATAGACCTGCTCCCACTGGCCGCGATGGGCGTAAACCTCCGCCAGGCGGAGTTGGATCTGTTCGGATTCCTCGGGCCGGTCGCGAATGATACGGTTCTGCAAGAACTCGCTGAAAAGATGGTGGTAGCGCAGCCAGACCCGTTCATCCTCGACGGGCAGGATGAAAAGGTTGTTGTGCATTGCCGTCACCATCAGGTCATTCCAATCTTCGTGGGTGCCCAGGGCTGGATCAATTACCTCGGCGCAGAATTCGGCGTCGAATTCTTCCAGGAGCGACGTCCTCAACAAGAAATCCTGGATGGCTGGAGGTTGGCGGCTGAAGACCTGCTGGGTCAGGTATTCGTACAGACCCACCCCGGAGACCCGGTTAATGGCCTGTCGCTCAGTGATTCCTTGCCCGAGCAATTGGGTGGACAGCAGCAGCCCGGTGATCCAGCCCTCGGTTTGTTTTACCAGGTCGCGGGCGGCCCCATCCGAGATGGTTAAATGCTGGTTCTGCAGCAGCAATTCCTGGATTTCTTCGGGCCGGAAAGCCAGCTCTTCGAAGCTCAAACCGCCGACCTGCGAGCGCGCTACCAGCAGGGGCATGTCCGGCAGGCTGATCAGGATGCGTGAGGCAACAATCAGGTGACAGTTCTCATCCACATCCTGGATAAAGCGGCTGACGAACTGGTTGACGATTTTGCTCTCGTTGACCAGGTGGTAATCGTCCAGGACGATGACAAAATGCTCAGATATATTCTCGTAGGCATCGTTGATGACGGTGGCTAAAAGCAGGTCCAGGTTAAGGTGGTCCTGGGCCATTGCCTGTAAAGCGGCAGAAGAAGCAATTCCAAACTTGGGAAAGCGCAGGTTGAGCGCCGCAATGAAATGGGCGATAAAGCGGATGGGTTCCTGGTCGAGTGCATCGAGGGCGTACCAGCAGACCGGCCATTCAACGTGGTGCACCACGTCGATCAACAGGGAAGTTTTTCCGTAGCCGGCAGGCGCAGCAACAATAATCAGTTTGTTATCCAGTAACTCTAACATCCAATCGAGCAAGCGGTGCCTGGATAGCAGCTCTGGGCGCCTGCGCGGCACAAGAATTCTGGTGCGGGTAATCAAGAGATTATTATCCATGCAATAAATGCCAATGAATCATAAAAACACCTGCCGGCAGGCGGGTTTCCGTCAGTTTTTACTATACTTTAGGTTTATTTAATTGAAAAGTGATTTATATACGCTATTTTTGATTATAAAACACAATATTAATATTAGGATTGTATGTCAAGCAAGTAGAGCCTGCAAAGCATACAATCCGGATATATTGTTGGAAGCAATAATTGGTTATTTTACGGCTTTCCAGACTGCGTCTATTACCTGCAGCGCCGTAAGGTTGCGGACGGGCCAGCCGTTATTCATAGCGTCATTGTCATTGAAAAAGTTTTTTCCGGGCGTCAGGTGGAATCCGTCTGCGAGCAGGCCGTGATTTGGCAGCGGCTGGGCGGCAGCCCAGAAATTCCACAGCGGGATGTCGTAATCCGTGGCTACTTTGGCGACCATTAGGTTTATGGAGTTATCCCCCTCTAGGTTATCCGCTTTCGTTGCCAGGATCGGAAGGACATTTTTCGAAATAGCGAACTCGACGATCTGGCGGAGGTACGATTCGTATAAAGCGGTCGGGCGCCCTTGCGTCCAGGTTTCCATGCTGATGATCATGATAGATGGATTCCAGATCCTGGCCTCGCAGGCAATTGGGCTTTCACCCTGCCGGCAGTCAGCCGGATTAGCATAGAGCGGTGTGAGGACAGACGCCACGTTGAAGCCGGTGCGCACCGATTCACTCAGGCGGACCCAACTGCCGGCGAACTGGCTGATCGTCCCATTCAAGTAATTGTACGCGTCTCCCAATTCATAAGTCTTGGGATTATCAAACATGCCCAGGAAGTACTGGCGAATGTTCTGGCAGTCGCCAACCTTTGAAAATCGTTTCGGGTCATGGCCCTGATTCAGTCCGGACTGGTAAATCTGCCGCGCCCGGTTGCTCACGACCGGGATGACCGGCCACTTTTGCCATTTTTCAGGCGGCAGAGTCTGGCCATGGTCGCCAGACGGGCGATTGTAAGGCGTGGCGGTTTCCCCGGGGACCGGCGTTGGCCAGAACAAGGTGGGCGTCGGTGGCTTGGTCGGCTTAAGGGTCGGGGAAGGAGTCTCCGTTTCAACGAGAGGGGTCTCCGACGGAACGGGGGTGGCCGTCTCCTGGGGAACATCCGTTGCAATATCAGTTGCCGTGCCATACGGAAAATCCGGCGAATTTGAATTGGCTGTGCTGACCGCCGTTGCGCTTAATGGGTCCGGATACGAATTTAATTGCTTGGTTGTAGAATTTGCATCTACGTGGGGAACAAACAAGAAATTCGTTTTAGGCACTGGAGTCGGTAGAGGATTAGCGAATCGCTGCGACTCTTTGGTACAGGCTGCGATGACAGTCGATAAAAAAATAACCACGCCGACCAGTACCAGAGTGGAACTTCTTTTCATGGCTTTCACTCCTGGCGTATGCAGCCGCGCCCGGCTGCAAAAACCTCCTGTGCGTATCCGGTAATACTTATGGATTTCCGATATTGAGTCTTAATGGATTAGATTTAAGACCCGCCCAAAGTATACCATCATTTTGTGACAGCTTTGCGAACCTTGTCAAGGGCCTGCAAAGCGGTCAGGTTACGCCAGGGCCAGGCAGCTTTCATGTATTGTTCATTATCAAAAAAATTAGGAGCGTTGGTCAGGTGAAATTTATCGTGTTCCAGGCCGTTGTCCTTCAACGGGTATGACGCCCTGAAGAAATTCCAGAGCGGGATGTCATATTCAGCCGCCAGCCTGGCAATGGTCAGGTTGATAGAATAGTCGCCCTCGATGTTGTCGGCTTTGGTGGCAAGGATCGGGACGGTTCCCTTAGAAATGGCGAAGTCGATGATTTTGCGCATGTAGCCTTCATAAGCATCGGTGGGGCGGTCCTTGGTCCAGGTTTCCATGCTGATAATCACGTAGGCTGGCTTCCAGGCCCGGAATTCGCATTCAAGCGGCGTTTCGCCGGGCTGGCAGGTTTTGGGGTTTGCGTTGATCGGGGTCAGGACGGAAGCCACGTTGAATCCCGTTCTTACGGCTTCGCTCAACCGGACCCAACTGCCAGCAAAATAAGTGATGGTGGGAATCAGATATTCATTGTCCCTGCCCAGGCCGTAGGTGCCGGGAGTATCAAACATACCCAGGAAGTACTGGCGGATGTTCTGGCAGTCGCCCACCTTGGAAAAGTGGGTGGGAATGTTGCCCATCTCGAGCCCCTGCTTGTAGATTTGCCTGGCGCGGTCCGAGACCACCGGCAGCAGCGGCCAATCGTGCCATTTCTCGGGCGGAATCGTCTGGCCCGTCCCCTTGGGAACGGCGGTCGGCGCGAGGGCAGAAACTTCCGGCAGGAGCCTCATTTCAACCAGCATGGACGCCACGTAGCGCGCCAGGCGGCCGGAATCCAGGGCAGCCTGGCCCGGTTCGAATGAATCCTCGAGCAGGGCCGGCGGATGGGCTGCTGCCCGTCCTGGCGATAACAAGAAAAATCCCGTTGAAAGGAAAGAGAGAATCAACAGAGCGCTGATAGTACGCATGCTGATCATTCCTCCATTATTTTTGTGGGGAAAGCGATCTTTTTGTTCAGGTTTCGCCTGTATCAAGAAGACCGCTTCCCCCACTTGATTGAGAAGATAGTGAATTCCGTTACAAGAATTATACCGATCTCAATCCCCCAAATTCCTTTCACCTCTGAAAGCTTGCCATATTTTTATTTTAAGCCGTATTTTGCAGATACCTCGGCTCGCACAGCGATCTGACCGAGCGAGATGGGGGAGTCATCCAATTGGGCCGGCGCGCCTTGCGCCGGGCTGGCGTTCTGGATCGTGTTCTGCGCCCACAGCGCCGTCTCACGGCCGCCACGCCACGAACCATAATATTGTGTCCAGGTGTTCTCGCTGACCGTCAGGACGCATCCGGCCTGGGCGCCGGCGCTGCCAGCCAGAGCCCTGGCCTTTTCACCGGCTGCCTGGATCGCCAGCGAGCGGGCCTGGTCACGGTACTTGCGCAGCTCGCTGGTGTAGAACTGAACATCCTGCACTTCGTTAGCGCCGGCCTTCAGGGCTGCCAGCAGTGTGTTATCCGCCAGGTTCACATCGCGAAGTGTGATCGATATCGTGTTATCTATGCGGTAACCCTTGATTTCGAGGGCGCTGTAATCCTGATAAACGGGATAGACCAGGTAATAGTCTGTAGCAATGTCTTTTGCATCCACTCCCAGGGCGCGCACTGCATTGATCACCTGCTGGATCTTCTGGACGTTAGCATTGTGGACGCTATCCGGGCTGGCGCCGTTGGACTGCACGCCGAGCTGGATCAGCGCCCGGTCAGGCGTGACGTTAACTACAGCCGCCCCGGAGACCTCGACGGAGCGGGCAGCGTCGCAGCCGCTT
>Ga0335070_10003224_pt1 | contig 18976 bp, 15 predicted proteins | sample Lox_Sample_13_FD_206722 | JGI IMG/M metagenome (GOLD analysis project Ga0335070, IMG submission 206722) | Soil microbial communities from Loxahatchee National Wildlife Refuge, Florida, United States - Lox_Sample_1.3 | ecosystem: Environmental > Terrestrial > Soil > Wetlands | place: USA... | reverse complement strand
CCTCATTTTTTTGCTCTTCACGCTAGTGTTGAGGAAAGACCTCCTGCCATGGATGAACCCACGTCTCGGAGGCGCTTTCTCGTGTCCGCCCTGGGCGCGCTCGCGTCGATGCCCGCCCTCCCGCTCCCGTCGCGCGCGGCCCCGCCGGATCGCCTGGTCATCGTGAACGCCGACGATCTCGGGATGTCCGGCGAGATCGATCGCGGCATCCTCGAGGCGCACGACCGCGGCATCGTGACGAGCGCGAGCCTCCTCGTCGACTCCCCCGACGCGGAAGCGGCCGTGGAGCAGGCCCGCCGGCGTCCGACGCTCGGCCTCGGGATCCACGTCGCGTTCGACACGCGCGGCAAGTGGCACGTCAACGTGCAGGACCTGGACGCCGCGAAGCGCGAGATCGACCGTCAGCTCGACCTGTTCGTCCGGATGACGGGCGGGCCCCCGGATCACATCGACTCTCACCACCACGTACATCGCCTCTTCAACGTCGCGTACCTGTTCCTCAACGCGGGCCGCCGCCACCGGGTGCCGGTGCGCGGCCTCACCGAGGTGGTGTTCGTCGGACGGTTCTACGGCCAGCCGGAGTTCGGCAAGACCGACCTGACCAAGATCAGCGTCGAGGCGCTCAGCGGCCTCCTCCAGTCGCTGAAGCCCGGCGTGACCGAGGTCTCCTGCCATCCCGGCACGCTCGAGTCGCGCTCGGACGCGGTCTACAATCGGGAGCGCGAGGTCGAGCTGCAGACGCTGACCGACCCGCGCATCCGCGGCCTGATCGCCGAGGAAGGCATCCGGCTCATCAACTACCGCGATTACGCGCGCCTCAGATCCTGATGAAGATCCGGCGGCGGTAGAGCAGGCTCAGGAGCCCGAGCCACAGCAGCACGTAGGTAACCGCGTAGGCGAGCGACGCGGTCTCGGGCGAGAGCCAGCGCACGTAGACGGTCTCGTAGATGTAGGTCTTGAGGACGAGCGACTCCCCGTCCTCCGGGCTCGTGATCACCACCCAGTCGAAGACGATCCCGACCAAGCTCGACAGCCAGTAGGCGGTGATCGCGTTGGTGCCGAAGACCAGGAAGGGCGACGTCCACCTCCGGTACCCCTTCGCGTCCACCACCCAGTAGATCGAGGCCAGGACCAGACAGGCGATCCCCGCGGAGAGCAGCACGAAGGAGCCGGTCCACAGATTCTTGTTGATCGGGAACACCCCGCCCCAGGTCAACCCGACCGCGATGCTCACGCCGCCCGCGGCCAGCAGCCCCAGCACCTTGGTCGGCACCCCGCGCGGCGAGCGGATCCAGTGACCGGCCTGCACCCCGCACAGCACGGTGGCGATGGCCCCGAGCGTGCTGAGAATACCCTCGGGGTCCCAGGTCATGGTCTCGTGCTGCATGTGGTTCCGGCCGATCAGCCGGAAGTCGAGCCAGTTCGAGAGATTCAGGTCGGGCTCGAGCACGCCGCCGGGCCCGATGCCCGGCACCGGCACCAGCGTCATCAGGGCCCAGTAGCCGAGGAGCAGCGCGACCAGCGCCGTGATCTGGCCCCGCACGCCCGCCGACAGCACGATGATGGCCGCGACCAGGTACGACATGGCGATGCGCTGCAGCACGCCGAGCACGCGGATGGTGCCCAGCTCGTAGTCGGGGAAGCCCTGGAGCAGCAACCCCAGCCCGAAGATGATGGCGGCCCGCGTCAGGACCTTGCGAAAGAGATCCCGGGGCGGAGTCCCGGCGTCCATCAACCCGCCCAGCGAGAACGTGGTGGTGATCCCGACGATGAAGAGGAAGAACGGGAACACCAGATCGGTCGGCGTCCAGCCGTGCCACGCGGCGTGCTCGAGCGGCCCGTAGACGTGGCTCCAGCTCCCCGGGTTGTTGACCAGGAGCATCGCCGCGATCGTCATCCCGCGAACGACGTCCAGCGACTGCAGGCGGGGAGCCGGCCCAACCGTGGCCGGCTCGGGCTCGGCGTGAGGCGCGACGACGTCGATCAGGAGCGCGGGGCGGGCCATCTCGGGTCTCACTCTAGCACCGCGCGATACCGCCCTCCCGGCTCCCGTGGTACCGTACACGCGCTCACAAGGAGGCGAGCGCATGAAGCTCAGCGTCGAGTTTCCCAGCGTGTCCTACCGCGAGGGCCCGGCCGCGGTGACCGGCCTCGCCCGCTCCATCGAGCGGATCGGCTACGACCACATCGACATCTTCGACCACGTGGTGATGGGCGTGCCGATCGAGGGCCGGCCGCGCGGGCCCTACAACGCGGCGATGCCGATCCTCGAGGCGCTGATGGCGCTGTCCTACCTCGCCGCCGTCACCACGCGGGTGACCTTGGGCACCGAGGTTCTCGTGCTGCCCCAGCGCCAGCCCGCGCTCGTGGCCAAGCAGGTGAGCACCCTCGACACGCTCTCGGGCGGACGGGTGCGGCTCGGCGTCGGCGTGGGCTGGCAGGAATCGGAGTACGAGGCGCTCGGCCAGGAGTTCCGCACGCGGGGCGCCCGCATGGACGAGGCCATCCGGCTGCTGCGCTCCTACTGGACCGACGCCGAGGTGAGCCATCCGGGCGCGCACTACCCGACGGTATCGATGGCCATGGAGCCGAAGCCCCCGCAGGGCGCGCGGCTGCCGATCTGGATCGGCGGCAACTCGGAGGCCGCCTACCGGCGCGTCGGGCGCCTGGGCGACGGCTGGCTCGCGAGCCGGGTGACCGACGCAGCGGGCGCGCGCGAGGCTATCGAGGCCATCCACCGCCACGCCGAGCAGGCCGGGCGCGATCCGGGCGCCATCGGGCTGCAGAGCATGGTGGCGCCGCCGCCCCGCGACGCGGCGGGCAAGACGTTCTACGCCGACCACGACGCGGTGGTCGCGCGCGTGGCCGCGCTCAAGGCGATGGGCTTCGGGTGGGTGGCGCTCAACGCCACCGCGATCTTCCAGGCCGGCGCACGCTCGGTGGAGGCGATCACCGAGCAGCTCGGCCGTCTCCACGACCGCCTCCGCGCCGAAGTCGGCTGATCCGCGTTGACCCCGCCGCCGCAGGTGCTGGCCCTGGGCAGCGCCCTGTGCGCCGCGCTGGCCACCATGCTCATCCAGCGCGGGCTCCAGCGATCGAACTTCTACGCGGGCGCCTGGATCAACGTGGTGGTCGGCGCGCTCGCCGCGTGGCTCGCGACGCTGATCCTCGTCCCCTGGCACGCCTACACCTGGCGCGCGGTGCCCTACTTCGTGTTCTCGGGCGTGGTCGGCACCGCGGGCGGCCGGCTCTTCCGCGTGCTCGCGATCCAGAAGGTGGGCGCGCCGGTGGCCGCCGCGGTCAACAACCTCGCCCCGCTGGTGGCCACCGGCCTCGCCATCGTGCTGCTCGGCGAGCACGTGACCCTGCCCATTCTCGCCGGCACGCTCGTCATCGTCGGCGGCACCATCCTGCTCTCGCTGAGCGGCCGCTACGTGGGCTTCCGCCCCCGCGACCTCGCGTATCCGTTCATCGCGGCCTCGTGCTTCGGCACCGTCGCGGTGGTCCGGAAGCTCGGGCTGAGTGCCGCGGGGCCGCTCTTCGATGCGGCGATCAACGTCACCGCGGCGCTGGTCGCCTCGACCACGTTCGTGGCGGCCTCCGGCAATCTGCAATCGCTGCGCTGCGATCGCCGGAGCCTGCTCTGGTTCATCGGGGGCGGGATCGCGGAGAACAGCGGCGTCTTCCTGGTCCTGCTCGCGCTCGGATTCGGCGACGTCAGCGTGATCATCCCGCTGGCGGGCACCGCGCCGCTCTTCGTGCTGCTGATCGCCTACCTCTTCCCGAGCGAGACGATCCGCCTCAACTGGCGCGTCGTGGCCGGTGCGGTCCTGATCGTCCTCGGCGTCGCCCTGCTCTCGCGCTGACCCCTACCGCCGCGCCGCCGTCACCATCGCGTGGACGTCCGCCCGCGTCACCGGCACGCGCTCGATCGGCGCGCAGCCGAACGGGGCCAGCGCGTCCTCGATCGCCTGCGCGATCAGCGGGTGCACCGGCATGATGCCGCCCTCGCCCGCCCCCTTGGCCCCGAGCGGGTTCAGCGGCGTGGGCGACTCGAGGTGGCGCAGCTCGAACACCGGCGGGGCGTCGGCCGCGGTGGCCAGCACGTAGTCCATCAGGGTCGCGGTGAGGCGCTGGCCGCCCTCGTCGTAGGCCAGCTGCACGTTCAGCGCGTCCGGCAGCCCCTGCACCACCGCGCCGTGGATCTGCCCCTCCACGATGCCCGGCTCCAGCACGCGGCCGCAGTCGTGGGCCACGATCCAGCGCCGGATCGACACCGCGCCGGTGTCGGGATCGACCTCGAGCACCACCGCGTGGGTGCCGTTGGCGAAGCTCGACTGGGAGACCGCGAAGACCTGCGTGTCCTCGAGATCGGCCGTCTCGCCGGGCACGCGGCCACCGTGCGCCGCCGCCGCCACGTCGGCCCAGGCCAGCGTGCGGCTCGGCAGCCCGCGCACCGAGAACTTCCCGTCGGCCACGATCACGTCGGCGGGGGCCGCCTCCAGCAGGTGCGCGGCGACGCGCCGGCCCTTGTCGAGCACCGCGCGCGAGGCGAGCAGCGCCGCGCTCCCGCCGATGGCCGCGGTCCGGCTTCCGTAGGTGCCGCCGCCCGTCGCGACCAGCGCGGTGTCTCCGGTCAGCACCTCGATGGCGTCGGGATCGACGCCGAGCTGACGGCCGACCAGCCGCGCGAACATCGTCGCGTGGCCCTGGCCCTGCGGGGCGGCACCGCTGATCACCGTGATCGCGCCGTCGGGGTGCACGCGCACCACCGCGCTCTCGTTCGGTACGGTGGCGGTGGCTTCGACGTAGTTGACGAGGCCGATGCCGAGGTACCGACCCTGCCCCCGCAGGCGCGCCTGCTCGTGCCGGGCCGCGGGCAGGTCGAGCGCCTCCAGCGCCAGGGCCATGCAGCGGGGATAGTCGCCGCTGTCGTAGTCCACCGGGCCGCGGCCCGCGGTGGTGAGGCCGGTCGCGTACGGGTGCCGGTCCGCCGGGATCAGGTTCCGGCGGCGCAGCTCGACGGGATCCATCGCGAGCGCGCGGGCCAGCGCGTCCATGGCGCGCTCGATCACCCCGGTGCCGTACGGGCGGCCGGCGCCGCGGTAGGCGCCGACCGGCGTGGTGGTGGTGACCACGCCGCGGAAGCGCAGGTCGAGGGTCGGGATGACGTAGGAGCCCACCGAGTGGATCATCGCGTTCTGGGGCAGGTTGAGGCCGGAGATCGTGTAGGCGCCCATCTCGTGGAGGAAATCGTCGCGTAGCCCGAGCAGGCGGCCGTCGCGGGTGGCCGCGATCTCGACGTCGTGCACCTGGTCGCGCTCCACGCAGGCCACCAGCGTGTGCTCGCGGCGCGTCTCGATCCACTTGATCGGCCGGCCCAGCCGGCGCGCCAGCTCGGCCACCACGATGTACTCGGGGTAGTACATGCCCTTGGTACCGAAGCCGCCGCCGACGTCCGGCGGAGCGATGACGCGCACGGAATCCTCGGGCAGGCCGAGCTGGCCCGCGATCACGCCGCGATGGCGGTGGACCATCTGCACGGCGCCCCGAATCGTCAGCCGGTCACCGCTCCACTCCGCGACCAGCGACCGTGGCTCGAGCGGGTGCGCGCCGCCGCGGGCCAGGCGGATGCGCGTGCGCACCACCACCGGGGCCTCGCGCAGCGCCGCGTCGACGTCGCCCACGCGCTGGCGCCACTCGGCCACCACGTTGCTGCCGATCTCCGCGTGCAGGATCAGCGCGTTCGGGGCAATCGCGGCTTCCACCTCGACCAGGGCGGGCAGAGGGTCGTACTCGACGCGGATCAGGTCGAGCGCGTCGTACGCGCGATACACGTCGTCGGCGATCACCACCGCCACCGGCTCGCCGACGAAGCGCACCCGGTCGTGGGCGAGCGGGCGGATCTTGCAGGGCACCGGCAGCGCCGGGTGGGGCGCGTAGATCGGCATCGGCTCGCCCGCAGGGCCCAGGTCAGCCGCCACGAACACGCCCATCACGCCGGGCGCCCGCCGCGCGGCCGCGACGTCGATCGCCCGGATGCGCGCGTGCGCGTGCGGGCTCCGCAGCATCGCCGCATGCAGGCACCCCGGCACCCGCAGATCGTCGACGAACTCCCCCGCCCCCGTGATCAACCGCGGATCCTCCCGCCGCCTCACAACCCCAGCGAACTCGGCCATCTCTCCCCTCTCGGATGGGGCCAGGTCTTACATTCCGACATTTTTCACGTCGCGTGAGCCGCTGAACGCTCGAAATGTCGGAATGTAAGACCTGACCCCCGCTTAGGTGTCGGTTTCGGCGGCTAGGCGGGCGCGCCAGTCGAGGGTGCGCGAGATCAGGGGGCGGAGGGCCAGCACAAGCAGGAGGACGCCGACGGCCAGGAGGGTTACCGAGATCGGGCGGGTGATGAAGATGGCGTAGCTGCCCGCGGACATGGCGAGCGACTGGCGCAGCGACAGCTCCATCATCGGCGCCAGCACCAGCCCGAGCACGATCGGCGCGGTCTCGAAGTCGAGCTTGCGCAGGACGTAGCCGAGCACGCCGGTGCCCAGCATGATCCACACGTCGACCACGCTGCTGTTGACCGCGTAGACGCCGAGGATCGAGCACACGAGGATGATCGGGTACATCACCGGGTACGGCACCCGCAGCAGGTTCACGAAGAGCCCGACCAGCGGCAGGTTGAGGATCAGCAAGATCACGTTGCCCACGTACATCGACGCGATGAAGCCCCAGAAGAGCCGCGGGTCCTGCTGGATGAGCAGCGGCCCCGGCGTCACCCCGTGCACCATCATGGCGGCCAGCAAGAGCGCGGCCACTGGCACGCCCGGCACGCCCAGCGCCAGCATGGGCACGAAGGCCCCGGAGGTGGCCGCGTTGTTGGCCGACTCCGGCCCGGCCACGCCGGCCACCGCACCCCGGCCGAACTCCTCGGGGTGCTTCGAGATCTTCCGCTCGATCGCGTAGGAGACGAAGGTCGAGATCACGTGCGCGGAGCCCGGGATGATGCCGATCAGGAATCCGATGCCGGTCCCCCGCCAGATCGGCATGTGCGCCTCGCGCCACTCCTGCCGCGACGGCAGCAGGTCGCGCAGCCGCGGCCGAATCACCGCGGGTGGGTTCGGCTGGCCCGCGGTCAGCAAGATCTCGGCGAGCCCGAAGAGGCCCACCGCCACCGGCACCACCCCGATGCCGTCGCCCAGCTCGGTGACCCCGTAGGCGAACCGGAAGTAGCTCGACATCTGGTCGATGCCGATCATGCCGAGCAGCAGCCCGAGCGCGGCCATGGCGAGGCCCTTCACCATCGAGCCCGAGTTCATGTAGGCCAGCACGAGCAGGCCCAGCAGCAGCAGCGAGAAGTACTCGGGCGGCCCGAAGCGCAGCGCGAAGGCGGCCAGCGGCGGGGCCAGGACCATCAGCGCGATCACGCTCACCGTGCCCGCCACGTAGGAGCCCACCGCCGCGATGGCCAGCGCCGGCCCGGCCCGCCCCTTGCGGGCCATCGCGTAGCCGTCGATGCACGTCATCACCGAGGCGGCCTCGCCGGGGATGCGCATCAGGATCGACGTGGTGGAGCCCCCGTACATGGCCCCGTAGTAGATGCCGGCCAGCATCACCAGCGCGCGGGTGGCGTCGAGCCCATACGTCGCGGGCAGCAGCAGGCTGATCCCGGCGAGCGGCCCCACCCCGGGCAGCACGCCCACCAGCGTGCCGACCAGGCAGCCGATGAAGCCGTACCAGAGCACGCCCGGCGCGAGCGCCACCTGGAAGCCGGTGCCCAGGTTCTGGAGCGTCTCGAGCACGATCAGATGCCGAAGGGCCCGCGGGGCAGCGGCACGCGGAGCAGCGTGTCGAACAGGAAGAAGCTGCCCCACGCCATCACGAAGGTGAGCGCGAGACCGAGCGCCACGCTCTTGCGCTCGAGGACGAGCAGGAGGAAGGCCACCACCACCGCCATCGTGATCCGGTACCCGAGCCGGTCCAGGAAGCCCGCCGCGAAGGCGCACGCCGCGAAGATGGCCACCGCGTGCCGCCACTCGTGCCAGCCGACCTCGGCCAGGCGCCGCGCGCGCGCGCCCATCGCGAACACCACGGCCCCGAAGACGACCAGCAGCACGGCCAGCAGCATCGGCATGAAGGCGGGCCCGGGCCGGTGCAGCGAGCCGAACGGGAAGGCCCGGCTCTCCTCGATCGCGACGAGACCGACCAGGACGAGGGCCAGGCCCGCGATGCGGTCGATCGTCATCGCCCGGCCCGTACCCGGCCCGCGGTCACTCCACCTTGCCGATCTGCTTGACCACCTCGGCCAGGCGCGCCGCGTCCTTGGCCCACCAGGCGTTGAACTCGTCGGCGTCCATGTACGCGATGGGCGTCTCGAGCTTGGCGTGCGAGGTGACCACCTCGGGCGACTGCACCGCCTGGCGGGTCGCGTCGCGCAGGATCTTGATGACCTGGGGCGGCGTGGCCTTCGGCGCCACCAGCCCGGCCCACGCGGTGTACTCGACGTCGTAGCCCTGCGACTTGAACGTGGGCACCTCCGGGTACGCGGCCACCGGCGCGGTGCCGGTCTGGGCGAGGAGCCGGAGCTTGCCCGCCTTGACGTGCGCGGCGGCCAGGCTCACCGGCGTCATCACCGCCTGCGCGTGCCCGCCAAGGATCGCGTTCATCATCGGCCCGCCCCCCGTGGTCGGCAGGTGGCGCAGCTTGATCCCCGCGGCCAGCATGAGCATCTCCATCGGGATGTGCGCGGTGCCGTAGAGCCCGGACGAGCTGAAGACGATCTCGCTCGGCCTCTTCTTGGCGTCGTCCACGAAGTCCTTGAGCGTCTTCCACGGCGTGTCGGCGCGAACCACCAGCATCGAGGGATCGGCGTTGATGCGGGCGATGCCGGTGAACTGCTCGCGCGTGTAGTTCTGCGGCCGACCGAAGAGCTTGTCGACCTCGGGCAGCACCGAGATGCTCACCAGCGCCATCAGCACCGTGTAGCCGTCGGGCTTGCTCGTGGCCACCGTCTGGTTGCCCACCGCACCGGCCGCGCCCGCCTTGTTCAGCACCGCCACCGGCTGCTTCAGGATGCGCTCGAGCGCGGTGGCCACCGGGCGCGCGGTGTTGTCGGCGAGGCCGCCCGGCGGGAAGGCGACCACCATGGTGATCGGTCGCGTGGGATAGGGCTCGTCGGCCCGGGCCGGGCCGCCCGCCAGCCCCAGAGAAACCATCGCGACGATCAGGGACACCCACTGGGGCAGGGACACCCACTGGGGCAGGGACACCCACTGGGGCAGGGACACCCACTGGGGCAGGGACACCCACTGGGGCAGAAAGGTCCGCACGAGCGGTCGCATCATGCTCATCTCCCTTGATGGGGTGCGGCGGGGCGGCGCCGTCAGGGCCGCAGCCTAGCAGCCGGTCCCCGAGCAGGTCAAGGCGCGCTCGGTGTACGATGCCGGCCATGAGCGGCCAGGACCTCGACAGCGGCACCGGCTACGGGCGGCCCCGGCCCACCGCGATGCGCGAGCTGACCGACGTGGGCCCGGGCACGCCGATGGGCGAGCTGCTGCGCCGCTACTGGCACCCGGTGGGCCTCGCCGGCGACGCGACCGACACGCCGCGGGCGCTGCGCGTGCTCGGCGAGGACCTCGTGCTGTTCCGCGACGGCAAGGCGCGGCCGGGCCTGGTGACCGCGCGATGCGCCCACCGAGGGACCACACTCCACTACGGCCGCGTCGAGGAGCGGGGGATCCGCTGCTGCTACCACGGCTGGCTCTTCGACGTTGAAGGCCACTGCCTCGAGCAGCCGTGCGAGCCCGACGGCGGCCCGCAGCGTGACCGCATGCGCCAGCCCTGGTATGCGGCGCGGGAGCGCTACGGGCTGATCTTCGCCTACATGGGGCCGCCCGCGCGCAAGCCGGCGCTGCCGCGCTACGAGGTGCTGGAGACGCTGGAGCCGGACGAGTTTCTCGAGGCGGACGCCAGCAGCATCGGCGGCGGCGGGCCCGCCGTCATCCCCTGCAACTGGCTCCAGCACTACGAGAACCTGATGGACACGCTGCACGTGCCGATCCTGCACGGCTCGTTCAGCGGCCCGCAGTTCACCGCGCCGATGGGCCTGATGCCCGACGTGACGTGGGCGATCACCGACAGGGGCGTCAAGGCGGTCTCGGACCGCCGGCTGCCCGACGGCACGGTGCTCCACCGGATCAGCGAGGCGGTGCTCCCGACGCTGCGCGTGATCCCGAATCCGCGCGTGGCCCAGTACGCCCGCGTGGAGACGATCGGCTGGGTGCTGCCCATCGACGACACCAGCTTCCGCATCTACACCGCCGGCCGCGTCCGCCGCCCGGGCGAGCTCGTCAGCGTCCGCTCGCGCCTGAACGGCAAGCTCTGGGAGGAGCTGACGCCCGAGGAGCATCGCGACTTCCCCGGCGACTACGAGGCCCAGGTCGGCCAGGGCCCGATCACCTGGCACTCCGAGGAGAACCTGGTCTCGAGCGACCGCGGCGTGGCCCTGGTGCGCCGCCTGCTGCGGCAGCAGCTCGAGGCGGTGGGCCAGGGGCGCGACCCGATCGGCGTGGGCTTCGACGAGGCCGCCCCGCCGCTGGCCTTCGAGGCCGGCAACTTCCTGATCGCAGAGGGATCCCATGCTCCGTGACCATCCGAGCGGCGATTATCGCTACATGCCCGGCATCAGCGCGTTCTCCTGCGGCACCGTGGCCAAGCCCGGCCACGAGATCGTGCATGCGACGCTCGCCGCGCTCATGCCCTGGCGCGCCGGCTTCGCGCGCATCGACCGGCACCTGGGCGAGCAGAAGCGGGCGCGGACGGCCCTCTGCGGCATCGAGCTGCGCAGCCCGCAGCCGTTCACCTTCGACGGCTTCGGGCAGTTCAACGAGGGCTACCGCGCGCTGCTCGCGGACTGGGGCATCCTGGTGGGCGACGACAACCCGATCCCGCGCACCAACGTGTGCCCGGTCGCGGCGGCCCCGTCGGAGCCCTCGCTCTACGCCTTCTCTTACACGATCCCCGCCGGCGGGGGACCCGGGAGCACGCGGGCGCCCTCCTTCATCGTGGCGGGCGCGGGCGAGCTGCGCGACCGCGCGCAGGGACCGGAGGGCATCGTGCGCCACGGTGACACCTCGCCCGACGGCATGCGGGAGAAGGCGCGCTTCGTGATGGCCACCATGCAGGAGCGCCTGCGCACGCTCGGCGGCGACTGGTCGCGGGTGACCGCGATCGACATCTACACCGCGCAGCCCATCCACGGCTTCCTGGCCGACGAGATCCTGAAGCGGGCGGGCGACGCGGCCATCCACGGCGTGCACTGGTACCCGAGCCGCCCGCCCATCCAGGGCCTCGAGTTCGAGATGGACCTGCGCGGCGTGGCGCGCGAGCTGGTGCTCTAGGGCCGCGGAGGTCCACGCATGCGAGAGGTCTATATCGTCGGCACCGGCCAGGTGCCGGTCACCAAGCAGGGCCAGGGCCGCGGGCGCCACATGGCCGCGCGCGCGATCCGGGCGGCGCTCGCCGAGGCCGGGCTGGAGCCGCGCGAGGTCTCCGCGCTGTACGTGGGCAACATGATGTCGGGCATGCTCGCGCAGCAGCAGCAGCTCGGCGCCCTCTACGCCGACGTGGCGGGGCTGCGCGGCGTCGAGGCCGCCACCGTCGAGGCCGCCTGCGGCTCCGGCGCGGCGGCGGCCCGCTGGGGCTACATGGCGGTGGCGGGCGGCTTCCACGACGTCGTCGTGGTGTGCGGCATGGAGCGCATGACCCACGCCCCGAAGGAGACGACGACGGCGGCGCTGGCCACCGCGGCGGACTGGGAGCTCGAGGGGTGCGTCGGCGAGTCGTTCCTCTCGCTCAACGCGGTGCTGATGTCGCGCTACATGGAGCGCTGGGGCGTGGGCTCGCGGGACTTCGCCCACTTCGCGATCAACGCCCACCGCAATGCGCTCGGCAACCCGCACGCGTTCCTGCGCAAGCCGGTCGACCTCGAGGCCTACCTGGCCTCGCGCGAGGTGGCCGCGCCGGTCAAGCTGCTCGACGCCCCGCCGATCTGCGATGGCGCCGCCGCGGTGGTGCTGGCCACCCGCGACGTGGCCCGCGCCGCCGAGCGGGCCAGCCGGCCCGCGGTCCGCGTCCGCGGCTCCGCGATCGCGACCGACTCGCTGGCACTCAAGGGCCGCCGCGAGATCCTCACCCTCGACGGCGCCGCGCTCTCCACCGCCCGCGCCCTGGAGCAGGCCGGAGTCACGCGGGACGACGTCGACCTCTTCGAGCTCCACGACGCCTACACGGTCATCACCGCGCTCAGCCTCGAGGCGGCGGGCTTCGCCCCGCCCGGCCGCGGCGTGCACTTCGGCAAGGACGGCGAGATCGCGATCGGCGGGCGCTTGCCGATCTCCACCATGGGCGGGCTCAAGGCGCGCGGCCACCCGGTGGGCGCCACCGGCGTGTACCAGCTGGTCGAGAGCTGGCAGCAGCTGACGGGCGCCGCCGCGCCGAACCAGATCCCGGACGCCGAGATCGCGATGGTGCAGAACATCGGCGGCACCGGGGCCACCGTGGTGACGCACATCCTCGCCCGCGCGCGCTGACGCCGGCTCACGCCCGGAAGGACACGCCCGGATCCATCACGGTGCCGTAGCGGTGCACGATGCGCGAGACCGTCTGCTCGCGCAGGTAGGCGCGCAGCTCGAGCCGCCCGGTGGACAGCACGGGCGCGTCGAGCACGACCACGCCGGCCCCGTGCGCCGCTGCCCGGGTCTCCGCCGCGATGGGCGTCAGGACCCGCAGCCGCTCGACGCCCGCCCCGCCGAGCCGCGCGGCCAGCTCGCCCTCGCTCTCGACCACCCCGGCGGTGTCGGCCGCCGCGCCCGGCCAGGGGTCGAGCCCACCATCCACGAGGCTGATCTCGACGGGCACGCCGCATGTGCGCGCGGCGAGCAGGACCTGGGCGAGCGCGAGGCGGCCGGCCGGCGTGGCCGCCTCCGCGCGCACGAGGATGCGCCGGCAGGGACGGTAGCGGAACACGTTGCGCTCCCCCAGGAGGGGGATCGGCTCGTGCTCGCGCGCGAAGTGCTCCCGCCAGGCCAGCGCGTAGCTCGCCGCGCTGGCGCGTAGCATGGCTCGCGGCTCCGCGTCGGCGACGATCTCGACGCAGCGCTCCAGCAGCGCCTCCACCGCGGCGGCCGGCGGCGCGCCGGCGGCGGGATGCGCGATCTGTCGCCAGTGGCCGAGCTGCAGCACGTAGTTCGGCCCGCCCGCCTTGGCGCCCGGGCCCACGGACGAGGCCTTCCAGCCGCCGAACGGCTGGCGGCCGACGATGGCCCCGGTGGTCGGGCGGTTGACGTAGAGGTTGCCGGCCTCGATCCGGTCGATCCAGCGCGCGTGCTCGCGATCGTCGAGCGAGTGGAGCCCGCTCGTGAGGCCGAACGGCTGGTCGTTGGCCAGGTCGATCGCCTCGTCGAGATCCGCGGCGCGCATGAGGCCCAGCACGGGGCCGAAGCACTCGGTGCGATGGAAGAACGAGCCGCGGCGCACGCCGAGCTTGATGCCGGGCGACCAGAGCGGCGCGTCGTCGTCGAGCCGGCGAGGCTCGAGCAGCCACTCCTCACCCTCGTCGAGGGTCGTGAGCGCGCGGCTGAGGGCGGGGCCGGGCGGCTGCGTGAGCGGGGTGACGCGGCTCGCGCGATCCCACGTGCTGCCGACCGCGAGGCTCGCGGCCGCGTCGCGCAGCTGGCGGCGGAACGTGGGGTCGTCGTACACCTCGGCCTCGCAGATCGCCAGGCTCGCCGCCGAGCACTTCTGGCCGCCGTGGCCAAAGGCCGAGCGGACGAGGTCACGGATGGCCTGGTCGCGGTCCGACAGCGCGGTGACGATCATCGCGTTCTTGCCGCTCGTCTCCGCGAAGAGCCGCAGATCGGAGCGCCACGCGAGGAACCGGCGCGCGGTCTCCACCGAGCCGGTCAGGATCACGCCGTCGACTCGGGGATCGGTGATCAGGGCGCGGCCCACGTCGTCGTCCGGGCACGGCACGAATTGCAGCAGCGCGCGCGGGATGCCGGCCTCCCAGAGCGCGGACGCGAGATGCCAGCCCACCAGCACCGCCTCGGGCGCGGGCTTGAGCAGCACCGCGTTGCCGGCGGCCAGCGCGGCCAGCACGCCGCCAGCCGGGATCGAGAGCGGGAAGTTCCACGGCGGCGCGACCAGCACCACCCCGAGCGGCGCCATGCGGCAGCCGTCCACCGTGTCGAGCGCGCCGATGGCCCGCGCGTAGTATCGGGCGAAGTCGATCGCCTCCGACACCTCGGGGTCCGCCTCGGTCACCGTCTTGGCGCCGTCGACGATCATGGCCCCGATCAGATCGCCGCGCCGCCGGGCCAGCACGGCCGCGGCGCCGTCGACGAGCCCACGCCGCTCCGCCGCGGGCCGCGCGGCCCACGCCGCCTGCGCCGCGCGGACGGCATCGAGCGCGCGGCTCACCTGCACGCGGTCCGCCAGCCCATGCCGATAGGCCACGCGCGAGGGCCGCGACCGGTCGCGACCTTCGACCTGCGTGGCACCCGCGACGAGCTCTCCCGCGATCTGAAGCGGCACCGTCTCTGGCGCGCGCTCGTTCCACTCGCCCCGCACCCGCTCGATCCACTCGCGGTTCCCCCCCAGCGCCCAGTCCGTATCCGCCTCGTTTTCGAATGGGGTCAGGTCTTGCATTACGACATTTTCCGCACGGCTGGACGTCGCCCCGGCCGACTCAAATGTCGTAATGCAAGACCTGACCCCACCTCGGCGGGGCGTGTCGGGCAAGCCGTCGAGGAGATCGAAGGCGGACAGGAAGCGGTCGCGCTCGAGTGCCCACTCGGGCGAGCCCGGCTCGAGGCCGAAGACGTGGCGCAGGAAGTTGTCCGGCGCGGTGTTCTCGTCGAGGCGCCGGACCAGGTAGGCGATGGCGCTGTGGAAGTCCTCGGCCCGCACCACCGGGGCGTAGAGCAAGAGGCCGCCGGCCCGCGCCTGCACCGCGCGCGCCTGATGGTTGGCCATGCCCTCGAGCATCTCGAACTCGGTCCAGGCCTCGACGCCCTCCGCCTCGCGGAGCACCAGCCCGTAGGCGACGTCGAAGAGGTTGTGGCTGGCGACGCCCAGGCGCACCGCGGCGGCGTGCTCGCGCCGGCAGCCGTACTCGAGCATGCGCTTGAAGCTGGCGTCGACCTCGCGCTTGTCCGCGAACGGCGCCTGCGGCCAGCCGTGCAGATCGGCCTCGATCCGCTCCATCGCGAGGTTGGCGCCCTTGACCACGCGCAGCTTGATCGGCGCGCCGCCGCGCTCGCACCGCGCCGTCGCCCATGCCACCAGCGCCCGCTGCACGCGGTGCGACTCGGGCAGATAGGCCTGCAAGACGATGCCGGCGGGCAGTACCTGGAACTCCGCCTCGTCCAGCACCTCGCGGAACGCGGTGACGGTGAGGTCGAGGTCGCGGTACTCCTCCATGTCCAGGTTCACGAACTTGGGCGTGACCCGCCCGTCCGGGTGGCGATACTCGTGCCGCAGGGCCTGGCGGTAGAGCGTGCGCAGGCGCTCCTTCACCCCGTCGACGGTGTGCCGGAACGCAGTCAGCTCGATCTGGCTCGAGACGGAGGAGACCTTCACCGAGATGTACTCGACGTCCTCGCGGGCGAGCAGGGCCAGGTAGGCCGCCAGCCGGCGCGCCGCCTCGGCCTCGCCCAGGATCGCCTCGCCGAGCTGGTTCAGGTTCAGCCGGATGCCGGCAGCGCGCCGCTCGGCCAGGTAGCGGGCCAGGTCCTCGTCCTCGGCAGGCAGGATCAGCGCCTCGGTCTCGTGGCGGAGGCGGGCCACGATCGACGGCACCACCAGGCTCGGCATGTACTGGCCCATCAGCGCGCCCAGCGTGAGCCCGATGCGCTCCCACCACTCCATGAACCGCGGCGCGCCGTATCGCTCGAGCAGGTAGTGGAGCTGATCGGCGATGCGCTCGGCCCGCCGGCTCCGGAAGCACTGGTCGGTGAGCGCGATCGTGAGCTCCTTGCCCCGCGGGTCCTCCATGAGCCGCGCGAGGCGCTCGGCCCGCGCACGCTCCTCCGCGGTCTGCCCGGCCCGAGCCTCGGCCAGCAGCGCCTCGGCCAGCACGACCGCGCGCTCAGCCCGCTCCTGCCGGGAGCCCGTCGCCGCGGCACGTGCCATGCCCAGAGCCTACTCCCACCCTCTCCCCTCAGGGGAGAGGGTGCTTGACCCCACGCCCCGGCCGATAGATCCTCCTCCCCGCGGAGGCGAAGCCCATGCGCGCCCTGGTCCTCGAGCAATTCAACGGCCCGTTCATCGCGAAGGACGTCCCCACCCCGGCCATCGCCCCGCACGAAGCCCTGGTCCGCGTCCGGAACGTCGGCGTCTGCGGCACCGACGTGAAGATCCGCGCCGACCGCATGGGTCTCGGCGTCATCCCGTTGATCATGGGCCACGAGATCGCCGGCGAGGTGGCCGCGGTCGGCGCGGAGGTGCGCGGCTTCGCGCCGGGAGACCGCGTCGTCGTCAACTTCTACATCACTTGCGGCCGCTGCCAGTTCTGCCGCGTGGGCCGCGACACCCTCTGCCCCGAGGTGCGCCAGCACGGCTTCAGCATCGACGGCGGCTTCGCCGAGTACGTGAAGACGCCCGGCGTGAACCTCTGCAGGGTCCCCGACCACGTCTCGCTCGAGGCCGCGTGCATCCTCGGCGACGCTGTCGCGACCTCGTATCACGCCATCACCAAGCGCGCCCAGGTGCGGCCCGGGACCACGCTGGCGCTGGTCGGCGTCGGCGGGGTGGGCCTGCACGCCCTGCAGATGGCCCGGCTCGCCGGCGGCTGGGTGATCGCGGTGGACGTCAACGACGCGCGCCTCGAACTGGCCCGCAGCCTCGGTGCCGACGCGGTGGTGGACGCGCGGAGAGGGCCCTTCCACGAGACGGTGCGCAAGCTGACCGGCGGCCAGGGCGTGGACGTGGTGCTCGAGTTCGTGTCCAGCCAGCAGACGCTGCCGTCGAGCTACCAGAGCGTCAAGCGGGCCGGGCGGCTGGTCTTCGTCGGCTACACCCCCGGGCAGCCGCTGCCGGTGATGCCGCACGAGCTGGTGCGAAACGAGCTCGAGATCGTCGGCTCGCGCGCCAACTCCAAGCAGGAGCTGGCGGAGACGATGGAGCTGGTGGGGCGCGGCCGGATCAAGCCGATCGTCGACCGCGTGATCCCGCTGGCCGACCTCGAGGACGCGTTTGCGGCGCTACGCGAAGGTCGCCCACTCGGGCGGAACGTGCTCGCGATCTAGCGACCCGGTGAGCGGCTAGGGCGCCAGCCCGCTGGCGGTCCCGACGGCGGTCTTCTCCCCGTGCTGGTTCTGGCACCACACCTCGACGACGACGCGCGTGCCCGCGCCCTCGGGCCGCGTCTCCTTCACCTTCCCGTGCACGGTGAGGCGATCCCCCGCGTAGACCGGCTTGATGAAGGCCATCGACAGCGTGCCGCCCTTCACGAATCCGGCGCCGAGGAGGCGCGTCATCATCTCCGAGACGTAGGCGGTCGACATCATGCCTTGCGCCAGCGTGGTGCGGAACCCCTTCTGGTGCGCCCACGCCTCGTCGGTGTGGATCGAGCGCGGCCGCACGCCCGAGAACACGTCGATCCGCCGCTGCGACATCTCCTTCACGAGCGACGGCAGCTCCTGCCCGACCGCGACCGCCTCAGCGACCGACATGGCGCGTGCCCTCCGGAATCAGCATCTGGGTGAACTGCCCCCGGACGAGCGTGGCTCCGCGCTCGTCCTCGGTGACATATTCGGTGACCATGTACTGGCGGCCGCGGCGCTCGTACTTGTCGATCACCCGCCCGTGCGAGCGCACGCGCATGCCGGGCCGGATCGGCTCCACGAAATTGAACTCCATCCTGGCGTGCAGCCCCGCGTGCACGATGTACTTGCTGTGGCGCAGGGACAGGGCCTGGTTGGCCATCAGCGTCGGATGCGCCACCGGCCCGCCGAAGGGCGAGTCCTCGGAGAACCAGGGATTGTGGTCGTCCACCGCGAAGGCGTAGGCCTCGAGGTCCTCCGGCGTCACCAGATGCGTGTCCGACACGAACTCCTCGCCGACCGTCAGCGCCTCGTACGTGAGCTTGGGAAACTCGGTCATCGCGATCTCTCCTTCGGTGCCCCCGGCAGCACCTCGGCGGTGAACCGGTCGAGCTGGGCGAGCTGATCGTTGCCGATGAAGCGAATGCACAGATCGGTGACCCCGACCGCCGCATAGCGGGCGAGCACGTCGATCACCACCTCGGCGGGTCCCAGGCCCATCGCGCCCCGCTCGTGCACGCCGCCGCCGTAGTAGGTGGCCAGGAACTCGCTGGTGACGCGCTGGGCGGTGCGCACGTCGTCGTCGAGCCGCACCGTCGTGTAGACGCAGAGCGGGAAGCCCGGGCGGGACCGCCCGTGTCGCGCCAGCGCCTCGAGCGCCCGCTCGCGGATGACCGGGATCTCATCGAAGTTCACGTACGTCGTGATGATGCCATCGCCGAGGCGGCCGAAGCGCTCGAACTGGGCGGGCAGCAGCTCGCCGCGGTTGCCGGCGGTGATGAGGATGGGCGGGCCCTCCGTCCGCCAGGGCAGCGGCCCGATGGTGTGGTCCACCAGGTCCAGGTCGGAGCCTTGGTGGGTGACCGGGTCTCCGGTCCAGAGCTTCCGCCAGATGTCGACGTGCTCTTCCAGCCGGCGCACCCGCGCCTTGTGGTTGGCCCCGCACGCCGCCCACTCCCGCTCGGCGCTGGGCAGGCTCCAGCCCACGCCCAGCCCCAGGAGGAGGCGCCCCTGGGAGATCTGGTCGACGTTGGCCAGCTGCTGGGCCAGCACCACCGGGTGGCGCAGGGCCGGCAGCAGCACCGCCGTTCCGAGCCGCACCCGGGTGGTGATCCCGGCCAGGTAGGCCAGGGTCGTGACCGCCTCGAGCCGCG
>Ga0335070_10003223_pt1 | contig 18980 bp, 21 predicted proteins | sample Lox_Sample_13_FD_206722 | JGI IMG/M metagenome (GOLD analysis project Ga0335070, IMG submission 206722) | Soil microbial communities from Loxahatchee National Wildlife Refuge, Florida, United States - Lox_Sample_1.3 | ecosystem: Environmental > Terrestrial > Soil > Wetlands | place: USA... | reverse complement strand
TCGGAGGTAGAGGCGCACCGAGCGGTCGGCGATCCACTCGAGGTCGTGCGCGAGCTTCTCCGCCATCGACGTCTCGTAGCCGCGCCGCACCTGCGCGAAGCCGGTGAGGCCGGGCCGGACGACGAGCCGCTGCCAGTACGCGGGCAGCTCGTGGGCGAGCTCCTCGAAGAAGCGCGGCCTGATCGGGCGCGGCCCGACGAGGCTCATGTCGCCGCGCAGCACGTTCAGGAACTGCGGGATCTCGTCGAGCTGGGTCGTCTTCAACCAGCGGCCGAGCGGCGCGAACTCCTCCTCGGTGCGGCGGACGAGCTCCTCGCCGAGGTAGGGGCCGAGCCGCGACTCGGCGTCGGAGCGGAGCGTGCGGAACTTCAGCATCGTGAAGACGTGCCCGCCGCGCCCGACGCGTGCGCCGCGGTAGAGGACGGGGCGCCCGCTCGTCGCGAGGATCGCCAACGCGATCGCCAGCGCGAGCGGCAGCGCGCACAGGAGGAGCAGCGCGGAGAGGGCGACGTCGAGCCCGCGCAGAAGGGCGTCGCGCGGTCGGCCGGGCGTCTCGAGCGCCAGGCGGCGGTAGCCGCGGACGAGCGTATCCTCGAGCCGCGTCGTCTCCTCGGGCACCGGCGTGATGCTAGACGCTTCCCCGCGTGGGCTCGCGGCTCGCGTGCCGGGAATCCAGGCATAATGATCGCTTATGGATACGCGGCAACTGGCGGCCTTCTGCGCCGTCGTCGAGCGGCGCAGCTTCTCGCAGGCGGCGGAGCAGCTCGGCGTCACCCAGCCGGCGGTGAGCCTGCAGATCCGCTCGCTCGAGAAGCGGCTCGGGCTGCAGCTGCTCGACCGCTCCGGTCGCCGCGTCGAGCCGACCGAGGCCGGGCAGCGCCTCTACCGCAGCGCGCAGCGGCTGCTCGCGCTCGAGGAGCAGCTGCTCGCGGAGCTCGGCGACGAGGCAGACGGCGAGCTGGCGGGCCGGCTCGAGCTCGGCGCTTCGACGGGGCCGGGCGGGACGGTGCTGCCGGTCGTGCTGTGCGAGTTCCGGGCCCGCCATCCCGGCGTGCACGTCGCGCTGTCGGTGTCGGACACGCAGCGCGTCGTCGAGCAGGTCGCCCGCCGCGAGCTCGAGCTCGGCGTCGTGGGCGCGCAGCGGCGGCAGCGCGGCGTCGTCTTCGAGCCGTTCTTCCGCGACGAGGTCGTGCTCGCCGTCCCGCGCGGCCATCGGTTCGCGAACCGGAGCGTGTCGCTCGCAGAGCTGCAGGGCGAGCCGCTCGTGCTGATGCAGGAGGGCGCGGGCGTGCGGCAGGTGATCGACGACGAGCTGCGCGCGGCCGGCGTGCGCCTGCGCGACCTCGACGTGCCGCTCGAGCTCGGGCTGCAGGAGTCGGCGCGCAGCGCCGTCGTGGGCGGGTTCGGCGTCACCTTCATCTCGCGCTCGGCGATCGAGGCCGATCTCGCGGCGGGCACGGTGGCGATCGCCCGGGTCGAGGGGCTCGAGCCGTCTCGCGAGATCTGGCTCGTGCGCTCGAGCGGCCGCGCGGAGACGCGCGTCGCGCAGGCCTTCGTCGACTTCGCGCGGGCGCGCCTCGCGTGATCGTCCGCTGGGGTCTCGCCGCGCTGCCGGAGGTGTGCGGCGAGCTCGGCATCCGCGCTCCGCTGCTCGTGGCGGGCCCGCGCTGGGAGCGCCTCGAGCTGGAGATCGAGCCGTCCGCCCGCTGGCAGGAGGTGCCCTCGCACCGCATCGACGACGCCGCCGCGGCAGCGAACGGGTGTGACGGCGTCGTCGCGGTCGGCGGCGGCAGCGCGATCGATCTCGGGAAAGCGGTCTCGGCCGCCTCCGGCATACCGCTCGTCTCCATTCCGACGACGTATGCCGGAGCGGAATGGACGCAGTACTTCGGCGTGCGCGACCCGCAGCGGCGGATGCGCGGCGGCGGCGCCGGTGCGCGTCTCGGCGGCGCCGTGTACGAGGTGGAGCTGACGCTCGGCCTGCCGCGCGAGCCGACGGTCGGCACCGCGATGAACGCGCTCGCCCACTGCGCGGAGGCGCTGTACGCGCAGGGGCACAACGAGACCGCCGACGGCGACGCGCTCGAGGGCGCACGCCTGATCTCAACGTGGCTGCCGCCGGTGGTCGAATCGCTGCGCGATCGCCGGGCGCGCACGGAGCTCCTACGCGGCGCCTGCCATGCCGGCGCCGCGCTGGGAGGCTCGATGCTCGCGCTCGGCCACGCGATGGCGCAGGCGATCGGCGGCCGCTACGGCCTCCCGCACGGGACCCTGAACGGCATCTGCCTGCCCGCCGCGCTTCGCTACAACATGCGCCACGCGTCCGAGGCGATCCGCCGGTTCGGCGAGGCCGTCGGCGGCGATCCGGTGGGGCGGGTGCAGGAGCTCGCCGCGCTCGGCGGCCCGACGCGGCTGCGCGACCTCGGCGTCCCCGAGGAGGACCTGCGCGAGCTCGCGGAGGCGGCTGCGCTCCGAGCCGGCAACCAGGCGAACCCGTACCCGGCGACGCCGGCGGAGATCGAGGAGCTGCTGCGCTCGGTCTGGTAACTGAGGGCTCAAAGGTGGCGAACGAGCGGAAGCAGGCGCTCGGTCGGCGCGCTGCGCAGCGCGCAGCACCAGCCGCGGAGACGTGAACGCGTCCCGAAGAGCACGAGCACGCGGCCGTCGCGGCGGCCGGCCTCGACCAGGCCGTCCTGCGTGGTGCGCTGGCCGCCGGCCGCGCCCTCGAGCAGTGCCGCGGACGGCGCGAGGAGCCCGCTCGCGCCGCGCCTGCGCAACCTGCGGGCGGTGGCGCGGCAGGGCGCGTAGCTGTTCAGCGAGCCGAGCACCGTCAGCCGGTGCAGACGGGGACGCACGAGGACCTCGGCGCTCTCGTCCACCTCGACCGCCCAGAGAGCGCGGTCGATGCCGCCGAGGTCCTCGGGCAGTCTGATGTTCCAGTGCCGGAGGAGCTCGGCCCACGCTCCGTCGGGCGTGTCCGCCAGATACTGGACGGGACCCTCGCCGTCACCGTGCCAGCGGCCGGCCGGCTGATCCGGCGCCACGTGCAGGAAGGGAAACCGGCGATCGGCCTGGCGGTACCAGGTCGACATCAGCCGGCCAGGGACATCGCGAACGCGATCGCGGGCTCGAGCTCGTCCTCGCTCTCGGCCGCGCGGATGACGGTCGCGGGGGGCTCGCCGCCGAGCTGGACGACCGGACGGCCGAACCAGCGGCGCACGCCGTACTCGTTGAACGAGCCGAGCAGGCCGGCGAGCATCCGCGCGATCCCGTGCAGACGCCACGCCACCTCGTCGGGCGTCGCGCGCTCGCCTCCGGCGTAGCGCCGCAACGAGGACTCGGAGATCCCGAGCAGGCCGGCGAGCAGCTCGTCGCCGAGCACCTGCCGGGCCGGTCCCCATTCGCCGGCCGGGTTCGGTGACCGGTCGACGGCTTCGATGATCGCCCGCAGCGCCTCCTCCATCTTCTCGCCGCGCAGGCGATGCAGCGACACGCTGCGCGTCGCGACTCCGGCCGCCGCGACGTTCGCGCAGATGCGGTTGAGCAGCTCGAGGTCGAGGACGACCGTCCCCTGAGCGTCTGCGGGGAGGTAGCCCATCACCTGCGCGCGGATGAGCAGGTGGAGCGCGAGGCTTGTCGCGGCGGGGGACGTCGCCATCGGACGGGAAACGGACTCGATTCGGATATCACTCAATGGCCGAATCGTAGCCGTAGCCTGCGATCAGCGGAAGCGTTGCCCCTCGTCCCGCCGGTAGCCCCAGGCGGCGCCGAGCGCGAAGACGGCGCCGTAGGCCGAGAGCGCGAGCCAGTGCGACGCGCGCCACGGCCCGCCGGCGACCGCGGGCCACAGCACGTCGCCCCACTGTCGCGTCGGCGTGTACGGCGAGAGCGACCGGACCGCGTGCGGCAAGTCCTGCGGGCCGGTCCAGAGGCCGCCTGCGTACGCGAGCAGCATGTAGAGGATGTTCGCGACCGGCAAGGCGCTCTTCGCCGAAGTCCAGAACGCGATCGCAAGCCCGAGCAGCACGAACGGGATGCTCCCCAGTACAAGCGCGGCGGCAAGGCGCAGCCACTGCGTCGCGCCGAGGGAGGCCGAGGTCGTGGCGAGCGCGAGGGCGGCGACGATGGCCGCCGACGACGTCGCGAAGGCGAGCGCTGCGAGCACGCGCCCGGCGAGGCGGCTCGCCCCCGTCGCGGGCAGCGTGCGCACGTACAGCTGCCAGGGCGTTCCGCGCTCGATCGCCACCGAGACGCCGAACTGGAAGAAGCCGACACCGAGAACGGCGAACGCCGCGTACGAGGCGAGCAGCAGGTCGGCGTCGCGTCCCGCACGCGGCAGACCGAAGAGCAGGAAGAGCAGCGACGGGAAGCCAAGCGTCGCGACGCTGAAGCCCGGAAAGCGCAGGAGCTCCACCGTCTGCAGGCGGGCGTACACGAGCGCCAGCCTCATCCGCCGCTCCGCACGAGCGCGAGGAACCCCTCCTCGAGGGTCGGCGCTGCGCCCTTGATCTGGGCGGCACTTCCCTCGGCGAGCACCCTTCCCCGGGCGACGACGACGATCCGGTGCGCGAGCGCCTCCGCTTCTTCGAGATGGTGCGTCGTGAGCAGCACCGCGCGACCGCGACCGGCGTGCCGGCGGATCGCGTCCCAGAGGCCGCGGCGCGTCTCGACGTCGAGCCCCACGGTCGGCTCGTCCAGGATCGCGAGCTGCGGATCGCCCGCGAATGCGAGCGAAGCCGCGAGCCGCCGGCGCTGGCCGCCCGACAGGCCCCCGACCTGCCGTCGCGCGACGTCTGCGAGTCCGAACGTCTCGAGCAGCACGCCTGCAGGCAGCGGTTCGCGATAGTGCGCGCACACGAACTCGACGAGCTCGCCGACGCGGAGCGTCGGCGGGAACGACATCTCCTGCGGCGTGGCGCCGATCGCCGTGCGCGCCGCGGGCGAGCGCGGATCGCCGCCCAGCACCTCGACCGTGCCGCGGTCCGGCCGCAGCAGCCCGAGCAGGACGCGGACCGCGGTCGTCTTGCCGGCACCGTTCGGCCCGAGCAGCGCGACGATCTCGCCCTCGCCCACGCTGAGGTCGACGCCGTCCAGCGCCGTGACGGCTCCGAAGCGCTTGACCACGCCGTGCAGCGACGCGGCCGCGGCCGGCGGCCCCGCGCCGCGGCGTGCCACGACGAGCAGGTTGTACAGCGCGTGGGCGGCCGCGCAGCCGGCGAGGCTTCCGGTCGCGACGAAGACCGTGGCGAACACCGCCCCCGTCAGCAGATGGATCCGCACGCCGCGGGCGCGCAGGGCCGGGTAGTGGGTTGCGGCAAAGCCGAGCGTCGTCAGGACGAGCGCCGGCACGACGCCCCACGCGACGGCGAGACGTACGAGAGCGAAGCCGCGCCAGAGGACTTCCTCGCTCGCGCCGACCGCGACGAGGAGCAGGGCGAGCGTGGCCGGCACCCCGCGCAGGCGCCCGCGCGCGAGCAGCGAAGACAGCAGCGCACCGGCGAGGAGCCCGACCGGCAGCGCGACGGCGAGGGGCAGGGGCGCGCGCAGCGGCGCTGTCGGAAGGCGGACGAGCAGTGCCGCCGCGACGCACGGAAGCGCGAGCAGCGAGACGAGCACCCGACGTTCCGGCGCGACGTTCACGGATCGCCGCCGAGCACGACCGCGTAGACGACGGACTCGTCGACGCCGTCGACGCCCAGCAGCTTCTCGGCCCGCGCATCGTAGAAGCCGCCGAGCGGGAGCGCGGCCACCCCCAGCTCGGTCGCCGTCAGCAGGACGTTCTGCGCCACGTGACCGGCCTCGAGCAGCGCGAAGCGGTAGCCGCGCAGGCCGTACTTGAAGCGCGAGCGCCAGAAGACCGCTGTGACGAAGACGACGGCCGCAGCGCCCGCGAGCAGTCCGGGGAGCGGACACGTCGCCTCGAGCTCCGCCGCCACCCGGCCTGCCCGCACGAGCTCGAGCACGTGCCGCGGCGGATCGAAGTGGAACACCCCCTGCTCGAGCCCGCCCACCTGCACGACGACGGGATAGACCTCGAGCGGGTAGAGCGCACCGCCGGAGGGAACCGAGCGCCGGCCGGGTGCGGTCACCCCGTACCCCGCCTCGAGGAGCGCGGCCAGGTGCTGCAACCCGAGCGGCCGCCCCGGAAAGGCCTGGGCGCTGCGCCGCGTGCGGAGCGCCGGCGACAGCTCGCAGAGCGGGAGCGGGACGGTCTCACGCTGCCGGTTCCGGCGCACGGAGCGCCGCGATGCGGCAAGCAGCCCATCGCTTGCGACGAGCCGGGCGATCCCGCGCGCCTGCCGCTCGGCGAGCCCCGGGTGGAGCTTCGACGCCTCGTGGAACGTCTCCGCAGGGTCGTCGGGGTCCGGCTCGTCGGCGCCGAACACCGCCGCGTACAGCGTCAGCGCGGGATCGAGCACGGGGGCCTCGTCGAGCGTCACGGGAAGGGGTGCGGGTCGGGATTCAGCTCCTCGGCGGACAGCACCGTGTCGCGCACGCCCAGCTGCCGCGGCACCTCGTAGAGCCTGCGGCTGCCGAGGCAGCGCGTCGCATGCTCGACGTCGAGCGGGCAGAGCTCCGGCGCGACGACCTTCACCACGCGGAGCCCGGCGTCGCGGATGTCGGGTGCCGTGACGTCGACCGCGTACGCGGAGGCTCCCGCCCCGTGCAGCCGCGCACAGATCGCCTCGATCCGCCCGCGCACGCTCGCCTCCTCGAGCTGCGGCACCTCGCTGACGTGCCGTCTCCCGCCGCCGGCGTCGAGGAAGCCGGCCCGCTGCGCGTTCTCGTCCTGCGCGTAGAAGGCGATGTGCTCGTCGAACCGCCGGATCCGCTCCGCCGGTTGGACACGCGCTCCGTGCGGGTCGCGACGGCGGAGGGTACGCGCCCAGGAGCGCACGCGCACGGCCTCGTCGAGCGCCTTCTCGACCGCCGCCTCCACGGTCGCAGCCGCCCCCGCCCCCACGCCGAGCGGCGCATCGCCGGGCGCGCCGCTGCGGGCCACGCCGACCACGCACGGCAGGCGCCAGAAGTCGCTCAGGTCGATCGCCTCGACGCGAATCCCGGTCGGATGCAGGTAGCGGCGCTCGAACTCCTCGAGCCGTGGGTTCCCTTCCCAGGTCAGCCGCCGCCAGGACAGGCGCGCCCGCCACGTGATCATGAACGCATCGCGCTCGAGCAGCTCGAGCAGGCCGCGCAGCACGGCCTCTTCGATGCTCGCGTGCGCGGCGAGTCCGTTGCTCGTCGCGAGGCCGATGCGGGCCTCGCCGGGTAGGAGACGCCAGGCGAGATAGACGAGCTGCGCGGGCAGATACGCCGCCTCCCCCGAGGGAAGCGCGGACGCAGGCACCCAGGCCACACGCGTGTCGCGCGTGAAGGGCGCATACGGGAAGCGGCGGTCCGCGTGCTGCAGCTCGCTGTAGAGCGCGAAGCGCTCCGGGGCGACCGCGGCGGCTCCGAGCTCCCGCGCGGAGGCGACGACCACGCCGCTCTCGGCGGTGTAGCACGCGGAGTAGCGCTCGGCGGCTTCCGCGACCGCTGCGGCGAACGCCTCGCCTGCCGTTCTCCCCGAGCCGTTGCCGGGATGGGCGCCCGGCCAGCCGACGACGTCGCCGCCCTCGCCCGTCTCGCAGTACACGCTCACGAGCCGGATGTCGTCCGGAGCGGCGAGTAGTCGCCCGGCGCCGCCGACGACGCCCGTGTGCGGCGACACGAGCGTGCGCAGCCGCTGAAGCGAGTCGGCGAGCTGTGTCTCCTCGACCTCGCGCAGCTCAAGCGGCAACGCCCGACTCCTCGTGCCAGGGACTGAGCACGGCCTGCGCCTGCGCCGGCGAGCAGGCGGGGCAGCGGGGGACGCGGTAGACGACGTGTCGCGTCAGCGTGAGCTCGGGAGCCGCCTCAACCGCGAGCAGCACGCCGGCGTCGAGACCGCCGCCGGTGAGCCGGCGCAGGGCGACGGTCGCGGCGATGCCGGCCTGGACCGCGTCGAGCGCGGGCGCGGACGAATAGCGGCCCGGTCCGAGCGGATCGCCGCCGCGCGGGAGGTGCGCGGCCCGGCGCAGCCGGTAGCAGTCGTGGCAGGCGGTCTCGCCCGGCAGGAACAGCGGGCCGACGGCCGCGAAGACGCCGTCGAAGGGCAGAAGCTGAAGCCAGGGGACGGCCGCGGCGAGCATGCGCTCGTTCCACGCGCCCAGCAACGGAAGCTCCTCGCCGCGCGGCGCGGCGAGCACGAGCTCCGTCGCCGCCGGCAGCGGCTCGGCCCAGGCGGCGCGCGCCACCACCGCGACGCCTGCGAGCTGGAGCAGCCGCGCGACCTCCTCGGCCGTCTGTGCCGCGCCGACGATCGCGACGTGGGCCTCGGAGAGGCGCTGCGCGAGCTCGTGCGGCGAGCGGCGGCGTGCGTCGGTTGCCGCGAGCAGCTCCGCCGAGCGCCGGCCACCGTCGTGCAGCTCCGCCGCAGGCGCCTCGGTCAGCAGGCCGTGCTCGGCGAGCAGCGCGAGCGCGTGGTCGATCGCGGGACGGATCGGCGCGCCGAGCACCGCCACGATCTCGTCGACCGTGCGGGTGCCGTCGAGCCGTGGCAGCAGCTCGGGCAGGAGCGTCGAGGCCGCGCGGCCCTCCAGCTCGAGCAGCGACTCGCCGAAACGCAGCGTCACGCGTTCGGCGCCGGCCGCCAGCCGGTACCAGGGCTTGAGGAGAGGGCGCGCCGATCCGTCCACGGAGCGCGGCCGCCTATTCCTTCTCGACCTTGGACGAGGAGCTGCTGCAGAGCGAGATGACGATGCTGCAGCAGATCGGGAAGGCGGCGAGCCCGTCGCCGCCGCTGCGGCCCTTCTCCGTCACCCGCAGGTCGAGCAGGTCCTGCGTCAGCTGGGCGAACATCGGCTTCTCCTTTCGTCGCGGGTTGAGGCCCCGACACCGTAGCGTTGTCAGTTCTGACAAACAAGATGGCAAGTTTGGACATGGTCGGACATGACAGACATAAGCAATCCTTCTCACTAGCATTAGCACGATCGGTTAAACTGGGGCCTGCTGTGCGGACAGACGGTGGATTCGACGTGCTCGTGATCGGCAGCGGGGCCTCGGGCCTTGCCGCCGCCGTCTCCGCCGAGCGGGCGGGCGCACACGTCGGGCTCGCGACGAAGGGCTCGATCCAGTCCTGCAACTCCGCGAAGGCGCAGGGTGGGATCCAGGCGGCGCTCGGCGAGGACGATTCGCCGGAACAGCACGCCGAGGACGTCTGGCGCAGCTCGCACGAGACCGCGGACAGGGCGCTCGTCGAGGTGCTCACCTCCGAGGCGCCGTCCGCGATCCACTGGCTCGAGCAGCTCGGCGTCGAGTTCACGCGCGAGAACGGGGGTTACCGGCTCGCGCGCTGCGGCGGCGCCACGCGCCGGCGGCTGCTGCAGGTCGGCGACCGCACCGGCCACGCGATCACCGCGGCGCTGCGCGACGCCGTCGAGGCCGGCAGCGTCACGATCTTCCCGAAGAGCCCGCTCGCGGAGCTCGAGCACGGCGAGCACGGCTGGCGGGCCCGCTGCGGCGCGCACACGCTCGAGGCATCGACGGTGATCCTCGCCGCCGGCGGCCGCTGCTTCGCCGAGGCCGAGCGGCGCGGCGAGCTCTCGACGAACCATCCCGGCGCGACCGGCGAGGTGACGCGCATCGCGCTCGACGCGGGCGCCGAGGCGCGCGACCTCGACGCGCTCCAGTACCACCCGAACGGCGGCGCCTGGCCGGAGACGATGCAGGGCTACTCGATCCCGGAGACGACACGCGCCTACGGCGCCGTCCTGCTCAACGCCGACGGCGAGGAGTTCACCGACTCGCTCGGGCCTCGCGACGTCGTCAGCCAGGCCATCGTCGAGGAGGTCGCCAGGGGCAGGGGCGTCGAGACGCCCGACGGTCGCCCGGCCGTGTGGCTCGACACGACCCGGATCGCTCCGCACGACGCGGAGCTGTCCCTTCCCTACATGTTGCGCCGCTACCGCGCAGGCGGCATCGACCCGCTGACGGAGAGGATCCTCACGTACCCCGTCCTCCACTACCAGAACGGCGGCCTCGTGATCGACACGAACGCAGAGACGACGCTCGAGGGGGTGTACGCCTGCGGCGAGATCGCCGGCGGCACGCACGGGCGCAACCGCATGATGGGCAACTCGCTGCTCGAGTGCGTGGTGTTCGGACGCCGCGCCGGCCGCGCCGCAAAGGAGAAGGCGCGCGCATGAGCGAGATCCGCTTCGACGGCCGGGCCGTGCTCGTCACGGGAGCGGGGCGCGGGCTGGGCGCGGCGTACGCGAGGGCGTTCGCCGCGCGCGGCGCCGACGTCGTCGTCCACGACGCCGGTGTCGACCTGGACGGGGGCGGCGGCGATCCGGCGGTCGCCGAGGCCGTCGTCGCGGAGCTCGGCGGGTCTGCCGTGGCGAGCTACGAGGACCTCCGCGACGAGGCCGGATGCAGGCGGCTCGTCGCGCAGGCGCTCGAGGCGTTCGGTCGGCTCGACGTCCTCGTGCACAACGCCGGCCTGCTCGTCTTCGAGGGTCTCGAGGAGGCGGAGCGGAGCTGGGAGGCCGTTCGGGCGGTCAGCCTCGACGCGCCGTTCCATCTGACGCGCGCCGCATGGCCGGCGCTGCGGGAGCAGGGCTACGGGCGCCTCGTCTTCACGACCTCCGGCCGGGCGATGCGGCTCAAGGACAGCGTCGCCGGCATGTCGGCGTACAGCGCCGGCAAGATGGGTGTGCTCGGGCTGATGCTCGCGGTCGCGGCCGAGGGTGCGGCGCACGGGATCCTCGCGAACGCGATCTCGCCCGTCGCCACGACACGCATGTCGACCCGTGCCGCGAAGCCGGGCGAGCTCGACCCGGAGCTCGTCGTCCCCGCCCTGCTCTATCTCGCCTCCGAGAGCTGCGAGGTCTCCGGGATCGTGCTGCGGGCGGCAGGAGGCAGCTTCAGCACCGTAGCCTGGCAGGAGGGAAACGAGATCGAGTGCGCCACAGCGGAGGAGCTGGCGGAGCGCTGGGCCGAGATCGAAGGAGTCGTACACACCGGATGAGCATCGACACGACCACCGAGCTGCAGCACGCCGTCGAGGACGCCGCCGCGCACCTCTACGTCTGGGCGCTGAAGGACATCCCACAGGACCTCCGCGACGCGCTCGAGGACGCCGCGGGCCGCGAGACCTCCGTTCCCGGGCAGCGCGTCCTCAACACGATCCTCCGCAACGTCGAGGTCGCCGACGGCGAGAACAACCTCGTCTGCCAGGACACCGGCATCGCCGTCTACACCTGCCGCGTCGGCGAGCACTTTCCGCTCCACCCCGCGCGGATCTACGAGGCGCTGCGCGACGGCACCGCGCGCGCGACGATCGAGCACCCGCTGCGCTCGAACGCGGTGCACACGATCACGCGCGAGAACACCGGCCCGAACATCGGGTACCGGCTGCCGATCGTGCACTGGGAGTTCGTTCCCGGCTGGGACGGGCTCGACGTGAAGTGCGTGCCGAAGGGCTCCGGCAGCGAGAACATGAGCTTTCTCAAGATGTGCGTCCCGGCCGACGGCGTGAAGGGGATCAAGCAGTTCGTGCTGGAGAGCATCGTCGGGGCGGGCGGGAAGCCGTGCCCTCCCGGCATCGTCGGCGTCGGGATCGGCGGCAGCGCCGACTACGCCATGTACCTGGCGAAGGAAGCGATCGCGCGTCCGATCGGCACGCGCAACCCCGACCCGGTCGTCGCGCAGCTCGAGGAGGAGCTCTATGGGCTCCTGAACGAGACCGGGATCGGGCCGATGGGGCTCGGCGGGGACGTCACCGTCCTCAACTGCCACATCGAGCACGCGGACACGCACATGACGCTCAACCCCGTCGCCGTCAACTACCAGTGCTGGGCCGCCCGGCGCGCGAGCGCACACATCGCCGCCGACGGCGCCACCGAGTTCGACCGGGAGGCCTGATGGCCGTTCACGAGGTCACGTTCCCGATCACCGATCCGCAGACGATCCTGAAGCTGCGGGCCGGCGACGAGGTGACCGTCCAGGGCCACATCATCGGCATCCGCGACCGCACGCAGATCCGGATCTTCGACCAGGGCGTCGAGCCGCCGATGGACCTGCGCGGCGCCTTCCTGCTCCACACCGCCCCCGGCGTGCGCAAGCTCGCCGACGGCAGGTACGAGAAGGTCTGCATCGGCACGACCACCTCCGCGCGGATGGTGCGCTTCACCGAGCCGCTCGGCGCGCGGTACGGCGTGCGCGCGATCTGCGGCAAGGGCGGCTTCCCCGACGACGCGATCGAGCCGATGCGCAGGCTCGGAATGGTCTACTTCGCGATCGTCGGCGGCGCCGCTGCGCTCGAGACGACGCAGATCGAGGAGATCGAAGAGGTCGCCTGGGAGGAGCTGATGCCCGAGTGCCTCTGGAAGTTCCGCGTCAAGGACTTCGGCCCGCTCACCGTCGGCATCGACGCGCACGGCAACTCGCTCTACCACGACGTCCAGGCGGCCGCCCACAAGAAGCTGGAGGAGCTCTATGCCCGTCTCTGAGATCGACCTCGGCGTCACCCGCGACGGCGGCCTCACGCACGTGCTCGACAAGGGCCTCGGCCCGCGCGGCTGGGAAGACGTGCTCGAGACCGCAGGCGACTTCATCGACATCGTCAAGCTCGGCTGGGGCACCGCCTACGTGACGAAGAACCTCGAGCGCAAGCTCGAGGTGCTGCGCGAGAAGCCTGTCGTCATCGGCGGCACCTTCTTCGAGGCGGTCTACGCACGTGACCGCATCGACGAGTACAAGCGCTGGCTCAACGAGCTCGGCCTCACGTACGTCGAGATCTCCGACGGCACCATCGACATCCCGCGGGAGCGCAAGCTCGAGCTGATCGAGGACTTCGCGCGCGACTTCACCGTCCTCTCCGAGGTCGGCTCGAAGGACGCCGAGGCCATCTTCGCTCCGTATCAGTGGGTCGAGTGGATCAAGGGGGAGCTCGAGGCGGGAGCCTGGAAGGTGATCACGGAGGGCCGCGAGGGCGGCACGGCCGGCATCTACCGCCCGACGGGCGAGATGCGCACCGGCCTCGTCGACGAGATCGCGCACGAGATCGACGTCGCCAGCCTCGTCTTCGAGGCGCCGACGAAGGCCTCGCAGGCCTGGTTCGTGAAGCATTACGGGCCGAACGTCAACCTTGGCAACATCCCGCCCGACGAGGTGATCCCGCTCGAGACGCTGCGCCTCGGCCTCCGCGGCGACACGCTGAAGGAGGTGCTGCTTGGCGGCGAGCCTGCAGCTGCCGGCTGACGTCGAGGGACTGACGGCCGAGCAGATCCTCGAGCTCGTGCTCGCGGAGTTTCCCGGTCGTGTCTCGCTCGCCTGCTCCTTCCAGAAGGAGGAGTCGGTGCTGCTCGACATGCTCTTCGCGCTCGAGCCGAAGGCGCGCGTCTTCGCGCTCGACACCCACGTCCTCTTCCCGGAGACGTACGAGGTCTGGCGTGCGGTCGAGAAGCGGTACGGCGCGAAGGTGGAGGTGTACGAGGGGCCGTCGCTGGGGCGGCAGGCTGCGGTGCACGGCGACGCGCTCTGGGAGCGCAATCCCGACCTCTGCTGCTCGATCCGCAAGGTCGAGCCGCTCAACCGCGCCCTCGCCGACCTCGACTGCTGGATCACGGGCCTGCGCCGCGACCAGTCGCCGGCGCGGGCGGGGGCGCCCAAGCTCGGCTGGGACGAGGCGCACGAGCTCTGGAAGGCGAACCCGCTGGCCGACTGGACCGACGAGCGGTGCTGGGCGACCATCCGCGAGCGCGACCTGCCCGTCAACCCGCTGCACGCGCGCGGCTACGCGTCGATCGGCTGTACCCATTGCACTGCGCCCGGCGCGGGGCGCGAAGGACGCTGGGCCGGGTCGGACAAGGTGGAGTGCGGATTGCACACGAGGCGGAGCGCGTGACCGGCTTCGTCATCTGGTTCACCGGCCTGTCGGCCTCGGGCAAGACGACGATCGCGAACATCGTCGAGCCGGAGCTCGAGCGCCGCGGCTTCGTCGTCGACCACCTCGACGGCGACATCGTCCGCACGCACCTCTCGAAGGGGCTCGGCTACTCGAAGCAGGACCGCGACGCGAACATCGCGCGGATCGGCTGGGTCGCGTCGCGGCTGGCGCGCGCCGGAGCGGCGGTCGTCGTCTCGGCGATCTCGCCCTACGAGGAGGCGCGCCGCCATGCCCGCTCCCTCGTCGAGCAGCACGCGCCGTTCGTCGAGATCCACGTGGCGACCCCGCTCGAGGAGTGCGCCCGCCGCGACCCGAAGGGCCTCTACGCGCAGGCGTTCGCCGGCGAGCTCGACGACTTCACCGGCGTCTCCGCTCCGTACGAGGAGCCGATGGAGCCGGAGCTGCGCCTCGACACGACCGGGGCGACGCCGACCGAGTCGGCAGCGCTCGTGCTCGAACGGCTCGAGGAGCTGAACCTGCTCTCGCCGCAGGCGGTCGCGTGAGCGCGCGCGCCCTGCCGGTGTTGACGCATCTCGACGAGCTCGAGGCGGAGGCGATCCACATCTTCCGCGAGGTCGCCGCCGAGCTGGAGCGGCCGGTGCTGCTGTTCTCCGGCGGCAAGGACTCGATCGTGCTGCTCCGGCTCGCCGAGAAGGCGTTCCGGCCGGGCAAGTTCCCGTTTCCCGTGATGCACGTCGACACCGGACACAACTTCCCCGAGGTGCTCGAGTTCCGCGACCGGCGCGTCGCGGAGCTCGGCGAGCGGCTGATCGTCGCCTCCGTGCAGGAATCGATCGACAGGGGCCGGGTCGTCGAGGAGACGGGTCCGCGCGCATCCCGCAACCGCCTGCAGACGACGACGCTGCTCGACGCCATCGAGGAGCACTCCTTCGACGCGGCGATCGGCGGCGCACGTCGCGACGAGGAGCGCAGCCGCGCGAAGGAGCGGATCTTCTCCTTCCGCGACGACTTCGGGCAGTGGAACCCGCGCGTGCAGCGGCCGGAGCTGTGGAGCCTCTACAACGCGCGCGTGCGCAAGGGCGAGCACGTGCGCGTGTTTCCGATCTCGAACTGGACGGAGCTCGACGTGTGGCAGTACGTCGCACGCGAGCGGCTCGAGCTGCCCCCGATCTACTTCGCCCACGAGCGCGACGTGTTCCGGCGCGACGGGATGCTGTACGCCGTCTCGCCGTTCGTCGAGCGAATGCAGGGCGAGGACCCGTTCAGCGCGTCGGTGCGCTTCCGCACCGTCGGCGACATGTCGTGCACCGGCGGCGTGCTCTCCCGTGCGTGCACGATCGCCGAGGTCGTGCAGGAGATCGCCGCGACGAACGTCACCGAGCGCGGCGAGACGCGCGCGGACGACCGGTTCAGCGAGGCTGCGATGGAGGACAGGAAGCGCGTTGGTTACTTCTGAGCTCCAGCAGACCGAGCTGCTGCGCCTCGTCACGTGCGGCTCCGTCGACGACGGCAAGTCGACGCTGATCGGCCGGCTGCTCTACGACACGAAGCAGATCTTCGTCGACCAGCTCGAGCACATCGAGGACGTGTCGCGCCGTCGCGGCAACGCATACGTCGACCTCGCGTTGCTCACCGACGGCCTGCGCGCCGAGCGGGAGCAGGGGATCACGATCGACGTCGCCTACCGCTCCTTCGTGACGCCGCGCCGCCGCTTCCAGCTCGCGGACGCTCCCGGCCACGTCCAGTACACGCGCAACATGGTCACCGGCGCGTCGACGGCCGACCTGGCGATCATCCTCGTCGACGCGCGCAACGGGGTCGTCGAGCAGACCCGGCGGCACGCGTACATCGTCTCGATCCTCGGCATCCCGCACGTCGCGGTCGCCGTCAACAAGCTCGACCTCGTCGACTGGTCGGAGGAGCGCTTCGACGAGATCGTGCGCGATCTCGCGACGCTCGGGCTGCCCGACATGCAGGTGATCCCGATGTCGGCGCTGTACGGCGACAACGTCGCCGACGGCTCGGAGCGGATGCCGTGGTACGAGGGGCCGACCCTGCTCGAGCACCTGGAGGCGGTGGAGATCTCCACCGACCACGACCTCGAGCACCGGCGCTTTCCGGTGCAGTGGGTGATCCGGCCGATGGCGGAGGAGTTCCACGACTACCGCGGCTACGCAGGGCGCGTCGCCGGCGGCGTCTGGCGCGCCGGGGACGAGGTGGTCGTGCTCCCGTCCGGGCTGCGCTCCCGCGTCGAGGCCGTGGAGACGGCGGCCGGCCCGCTCGAGGTCGCCGTGCCGCCGCTGTCGGTGACGATCCGGCTCGCCGACGACGTTGACGTCTCGCGCGGCGACATGCTCGCCGACCCCGAGCGGCCGCCGGTCGTCGCGCGCGAGCTCGAGGCCCGCGTCTGCTGGATGAGCGAGCGCCCGCTCGAGCCGCGCACGAGGATCGCCGTCAAGCACACGACCCGCTCCGTGCGGGCGGTCGTCGACGAGCTCGTCTCCCGCATCGACGTCCACACGCTCGCCGACGTGCCGGGCCCCGAGCGGCTGGCGTTGAACGAGATCGGCGTCGTCCGCCTGCGGCTGGCGGAGCCTCTCTGTGTCGATCCGTACGCCGAGAGTCGCGAGACAGGTGCCTTCATCCTCCTCGACGAGACGACGAACGAGACCGTCGGCGCCGGCATGGTGCTGTCCGCGTCGTAGGCCGATGACCTGGCAGTTCACGCTGACCGGGCTGCTGCTCGGCTCGCTCGTCGGTCTGACGGGGATGGGCGGCGGCTCGCTGATGACGCCGATCCTCGTCATCGTCTTCGGCTTCGAGCCGACGTACGCCGTCGGCACGGACATCTTCCACGGCGCCATCTTCAAGTCGTTCGGGGCGATCCGGCACCGGCGGCTCGGCACCGTGCACGCGCGGTTGACCCTCTGGATGTTCCTCGGCTCCGGCCCCCTGTCGCTGGCCGGGGTCGCGCTCGCCGGCTGGATCAAGCACCGCTACGGCAACGCCCAGAGCCTCGAGAGCGACGCCGTCGGGGCCGCGCTCGTGATCGGCGGCCTCGGCTTCCTCGCCAAGTCGTTCGTCACGCGGGGGATCAAGGCGAGCGACGCGCCCTTCCTGCTCTCGCGCCGCGACAAGGCGATCGCCGTCACGATCGGCGCCGTCTTCGGCTTCGTCGTCGGCCTCACCTCCGTCGGCAGCGGCACCTTCTTCGGCCTCGTGATGGTCCTCGTCTACCCGCTGACGATGGCGAAGATCGTCGGCACGGACATCTTCCATGCGGCGGCCCTGCTCTGGGTCGCCGGCATCGGCCATCTCGCCGCCGGCAACGTCGACCTGCACGCGACCGCATGGCTGCTGACGGGCTCGATCCCGGGCATCCTCCTCTCGAGCCGGTTCACCGTCAGGCTCCCGGACGTCGCGCTCCGGCTGGCGCTCGGCACCGTCCTGACGCTGAGCGGGCTGAAGCTGCTGGACGTGCCGGGCTCGACGTGGGTCCTCGTCGGCGGTCTCGCCGCCGTCGGCGTCGGCCTCGCCGGCTACGGCGTGAAGGCGCTCGGACAGCGGCCCCAGGCCGAGGCAGTGTGACGCCTGGCTCATTCCCGGCGTAGGGCTCCCGCATAGAATCGCGGGGCTTTGCAGCGGTTTCTCTCGACGGCGACGATCGTCGGCCTGCTGATCGCTACGGCCGCGGCGTTCGCGATCACCGAGCGGCTGAAGCTCACGAAGAGCCCGATCACGGGCACACACGTCTCGAACACGTTCTCGCCGACCTGCAGCTGCGCGCGCGGCAAGGCCAACATCAGCGTCAAGCTGCGCCACGGCGACACCGTCACGGTCACGATCGAGGACGCCCGGCGCCGGCCGGTACGGACGCTCGTCGTCGCGGAGCGCGTTCCGCGCGGCCGTACCGTCTTCCACTGGGACGGCGCGACCGACGCCGGCGTGCGGGCGCCCGACGCCGTGTACCTCGTCCAGATCCACCTCGACGCCCGGCACCGGACGATCCTGCTCCCGAACCGGATCCTGCTCGACACCGTTCCGCCCGAGGTCGAGGCGGCGACGCCGAACCGGACGCAGTTCTCGCCCGACGGCGACCGCCAGGCGGATGCCGCGACCGTCCGCTACGCGCTCAGCGAGCCGGCGCACGCCCTCGTCTTCCTCGACGGCACCCGGATCGTCCGCAGCCGCTTCCAGAAGCAGCGGGACGCATTCACCTGGAACGGGCGCGTGAACGGACATCTGCTGCCGCCGGGGACGTACACGCTGACGATCGGCGCCGTCGACGACGCCGGCAACACGACGCCGATCGCGCGGCAGGCGCACGTGCGGATCGACCTGCGCTACATCGCGCTCGCGAGCCGCCGGCTCACCGGCGTGGCGAGCGGCCGCCCGTTCGAGCTCGGCGTGTCGACCGACGCCAGGCGCTACGGGTGGCGGCTCGGGACCCGGCACGGCTTCGCCCACGGTCCCGTCCTGCGGCTCGTCGCGCCGAGACGCCCGGGGACGTACCGGCTGACGGTCACGGAGCACGGCCACTCCGACCACGGCGTCGTGATCGTCCGGTGATCGGGCTCGCCCGCCTCGGCGGTCCCGTCGCCTGCCTCGGCCTCGCGCTGCTGCTCGTCGCTCGGTCACGGCGCGACCGCGCCGCCGGGCTCGGCTTCGCCGCGCTCGGCGCGTGCCTGCTCGCGGCGGCGCTCGATCCGAGCAAGCCGGCCGAGGTCGTCGGCGGCATCGCCGGCGGCGTCGTGCTGGCGGCTGCCCTCGCGGCCGCGTTTCGGCGCGTCCCGTGGCTGCTCCCCGTCGCAGCTCTGGCGTGCGTGCCGATCCGGGTCGGCGCGCTCGGCCACCAGCTCCTGCTCCCGCTCTACGTCGTGATCGCCGGCGGGGCGCTGCAGCTCGCGTGGGCGATCGCGCGCGGCGACGGGCGGAGGAGGGAGCTCGGCCCGGTGGCGCTGCCGCTCGCAGCCTACCTCGCGTGGACGGGGCTCTCGCTGGCGTGGAGCCAGGATGCCCGCGAAGGGGCGATCGAGCTGCTGGCGTT
>Ga0335070_10003222_pt1 | contig 18981 bp, 18 predicted proteins | sample Lox_Sample_13_FD_206722 | JGI IMG/M metagenome (GOLD analysis project Ga0335070, IMG submission 206722) | Soil microbial communities from Loxahatchee National Wildlife Refuge, Florida, United States - Lox_Sample_1.3 | ecosystem: Environmental > Terrestrial > Soil > Wetlands | place: USA... | reverse complement strand
GACCGGCGAAATGGAGGAGATTCTCCCGTCAGCAAAATCATTCAGCTCCTTCCGACTGAAGCGGAAGATGTTCCGATCGGAGCTGACCCAGAGATTGCCGTTGCCGTCCCCCAGGATCGCGTCCGGCAAGTTGTTGGGCAGGCCATCTTTGGTCGTAATCGCCTTAAACTTGCCGTCGCGAAAACGCCACATTCCTCCTCCATATTCAGCTATCCAGAGGGTCCCGGTGGCATCCTGGTGGATGTCAGGCACGCTGGACAGATTCTGCTTGTACAGCGTGGTGATGCCGCCCCGCACATGCTGAAGCCCTTGCGCGTTGGCCAGCCATAACCCACCGTCCCGGTCCTTGGTGACTTTGTGGATATCTGAAGCGACCAGGTCGAACTTCCCATCACTGAACCGATAGAGCCCACCCGGGCGCTCGTAGCTGGGCGCAATGATCCAGAGCGTACCGTCCCGGTCCTCGAGAATGACACTCACGGCCGGTGCGTCAATCTTGAATCGGCTCAGGCCGCCCGACCGCCAACGATACAGCCCGCCTGATCCGCCGAACCACAGGTCACCATCGCGGGTCTGGGCAATCGCGCGAATGTCCTTCAGGCCTGGGAAACGATGAAACCCATCCTGGTCGAGCCAATGGAGCGACTCCCCGCTCATCCAAACGCGACCGTCCCGATCCTGAAACACGGAAAAGAAGATTGAGTCCGACAGGCCTTCATCCTTCCCAAAAGCTGTCAGGGGAGCTGGCCGGAACCGAAGCAGGCCTGTCGTCAGTGTTCCTACCCATCGATTGCCTTCGCCATCCACGGCGATGCTGAGTACTTTCGGCAATTCGCCCGGACCCTCAATCGCCGGCACTGGTTCGAACGAGCTGAGTCTGCCGTCCGCAAACCGGATGAATCCAGCCGGGGTGAGCAGCAGCAACTCTCCCTCCGAGTCCCTCGCCATGGCCAGGACGACCGCCTTGGGGTAAAGACCCGTCCATTGGCGCCGCTTGATCGCTGGAAGTTGCATCTCAGCAAACTTCCCTTTGTGATAGTGGACCAGGCGAGGCTGATAGTTCGAAGCGATCAAGACGCTTCCATCGCGAGCTTCATGGACCAGAAACCCGCTCATTTGGAACACAGGCAGGGTGGCTATAGAACCATCAGGCCCGAAGCGAACAACGTCTCTTCCGGAGTGGAACCACATGCTTCCATCCCGCGCCTGCAGATAGAACTCGGTGACCGGCTTTCCCTGGTGAGTGGGCTGGGCCTCCAGCTTGGCGCCGATGACCTGCGCTACGCCCCCGGAAGTGTTCACCCAGACTCTTCCTTCGGCGTCCTCGCGGATGGAGCTGATCAATGTGCCCGGCAAGCCCTCACGTTGGGTGTATGTCTTGGTAACACCATCCTCGAGCCGGATGAGAGCGCCATCCCGAGTGCCGATCCACAGTACTCCGGAGCGAGTCTCGCACAGAGACATGATCCGGCCGCTGCCCAGACCGGGGATATCGGCCGAGGTAAAGATCCTGAAGCGCTCGCCATCAAAGCGCACCAGCCCGCCCCACGTGGCCAACCAGAGATAACCCTGCCGGTCCTGCACGATGTCGTACACGGAGTTCTGCGGGAGACCTTGTTCCGCTTGCCACATCCTGGCGATGTACTGCTGCGGGTATGACTGTGGGTGCGGCCCTGTGTTCGCATCGGCGGCGTGAACCGTGCCGGCCATCAACAGCAAACATGCAACACTGCACGCCAATATGGCTGCAGTCGTGGGGGCCGACATGAAGCGAGGCCGAAGGGGACGGCGCGAAATCATCGTTCCATCTCGCAAACAGATATCGGTAAGTTTACGCCCGTACTTTGGAGTTGCAAGCTTAGCGCGCCCACTTGCATTAGACCTCCGTTGTGACCCATTGCCCGCATGTGGGCAGCAGCAGGTCAGCTGGGACGGGGGAAATTCAAGGTCACCTTGCTCTTTCAATGATTTGCGGCGAGAGGGTATTGGCAAGCCATCTGCACTACGTTGTTCTGCGGGTTGGCCTGCACCCCTTGATTCGAAGCTTCCGTTTTGCGCATCGGGCGGCAGAGACAATTCCAACATCCCGCATTGAGATGGAAATAGAAAGGGAAGAAGGTAATGACCAAGCGGCTGATACTCCTGCCAGTTCTTCTGTTCCTGGTGGTGTGCGCCTACGGACAGGACGTTCATTACAACTATGACCAGGGCGCTAATTTCGCGTCCTACAAGACCTACCGATGGGTCGAACTCGACAGCGCGGCGCCCGATCAGCTGATCGACCAGGCCATCAAGCGGGCCATCGACGAACAGCTCGCACAAAAAGGTCTCACCAAGGTCGAAAAGGGCGCAGACCTTTACGTCGGTTACCGGGCCGTGGTTCGCGAAGAAAAGGCCGTGGACCTGTGGAGCAGCGGCGGTTCGGGCTGGTTTGGTGGCTGGGGCCCCCATTGGGGCGGCTTCGACACCGCGCACGGCCAAACTTCCACTATTCCCGTCGGGACACTGCTGGTGGACCTGTATGACCGCGAAAGAAAGCAACTGGTCTGGCGCGGTGATGCCACCAAGAGCCTCAACCTGAATAAGGATCCAGAAAAGAACTACAAGGCCTTGCAGAAGGCCATGAGCAAGCTTTTTAAGAATTACCCGCCACACCCGGGTAAGTAGCGGGAACAGCGAACTGACCAAAGGAGGTGCCCTTTGTTTGGCTTACCAAACAATGAGCACTGGCTTCGGCGGAGTGCGGATCGACCTGGCTATCGTCGCCAGGCCCACACTTACGTGCAAGTCCGCCAGGCTTGTGGAACCGGTAGCGGTCGGCCGTCGACCAAGTGGCTGCTGGCGCTCGCCGCAGTCCTCTTGTTGCTATCGGGTTGTGGTGATTTCTGGGTGGACGCGAGCCTGGACTCGATCATCGTGACTGACGATAAAGGGATCACCACTCCTGCCGTGGACGTCGGCCAAACAGTGCAGATGCGGGCGACCGGCAAGTTCAACGACGGGTCTAGAGACACGATCAGCGCGGTTTGGACCTCCTCCGAGCCCACCGTCGCCACCATCGATAGCTCCACCGGGCTGCTTACCGCTCTGAGCTCAGGAACTACGACGGTCTCTGCTGCGAACACCGGGGTCACTGGCACGGCAAGCGTCACCGTCTGCGGTGCGGAGCAGGTAATCACCATCTCGCCCGACAATCCGATCCTCTCTCTGGCAAGTGGGAGCACGCACTTCACGGCGACAGCAGGGGGCATCAACGTCACCGACAAGGTGACCTAGTCGTCCTCCAATCCGGCGGTGGCCACGATCAGCAATACCGCCGGGACTCGGGGAGTGGCGACCTTCGTGGGGACTGGAACAACGACCATCAAAGCCACTTCCTGCTCCCTGGGCGATTCGACTCTGCTGACTGTGACGTAGCGCGCAACAGTCAGCATCCACGAATGCCGGTGGGCCGCATTGTGTTTGCTTCATCCAACAGGCGCACGCTCTCCCGGTCGAACTTGCTGCCTGCCTCCGCCTTCATCATCGCCAGTGCGTCGGCTGCGCTCCACGCCCGCTTATAGGTTCGGGATTCGGTAAGGGAGCAGAAGACGTCCGCGACGTGGAGGATGTGCGCCTCAAGGGGGATGTGGCGGTCCTGGAGGCCGCGGGGATAACCGGAGCCGTCGGGGCACTCGTGGTGGGCGAGCACGATGTCGGCTATGTGGCTGGCGCCGCGGATGGGGCGCAATATGTCGGCGGCAATCTGTGGATGCTGCTGGATACGGATCCGCTCCTCTTCCGTCAGCTCTTCCGGCTTCAGCAGCACATCGTCGCGCACCCCGATCTTGCCCAAATCGTGCATGAGAGCCGCGAGGCGCAGCACCTCCAACCGATCGGGCGGCAAGCCGCGCCGGGTGCCGATCTCGACCGCCCATCGGGCCACGTGCTCACTATGCTCTTCGGTGTACTGGTCGCGCGCCCGCAGTGCACCTAACAGGCCGGAGACCCCCTCCACCACAGCCCCGCGCGCTGATTGCTCCTCCGCGATCGCGATGGCGATCTGGCCCGCAGCCTGGCTGAGGAATTCGACATCCTCGGACGTGAAGGGGTCCTCGGTCGCACGTGCGATGGCCAGCGTTCCCAGCGCACGACCACGATTCACGAGGGGAATGAAACAAACGCTCTTTATGCCTTCAGCGACAGCTATTTCGTACCCCTTACCGAAATCATGTGCATCCGTAACCGTCGTAACGATCGGCTTCAAGGTGTCAAAGGCCCTCCTCCCGGGAGCGCTCGGGTCGGGAGAGACAATCAGCTCTTCCCTGACGAATCCCTTGCCACCGGGGAAGTCAACTGCATAGACGCGGAACGTTCCCGGTTCAGCGCCGGGTAGCGAAATGCCCGCCGCATCGCAGCGCATCGCCTCCCGGACGTGTGCGGCGGTCGCGCGTAGCACTCCTTTAAGTTCCAGGCTGGAGGTGATGCGGTTCGTCAGGTTCAGCAGCAATTGGAGGCGCTCGTTTTGACGTTGTAACGACGCTTGTATGGCCTCATAACGCCGCGCTGCGCTTTCCGCCGAGATGTGAGTATCACCGCTCATGTAGCCTTTCTCGCCATGCTGTTCGCCGACCTGCTTCCATATTGGAGTCGGACCTGAATGCTTCAATGGCTGCCTCGATCGACGGGTAGAAGACAAGTTCGTCTGGTTGCAGTCTGATCTGCCGTCTCTCGGCCCATTCAAACCATTCGGTCTGCCGGCCTGCCGCGACCAGTTGGATGCCACGTGCCTTCAATTCTTCCATGACTTCCCGGACGGTGAATAATCCAGTGGCATCGATCAATGGGACCGGGATTAGATCGATGATGAACCATGTCACCGCCGAGGTATTTCTGGAAACCGCCGCCAATGCCTCACGCTTGAAGTAGCGAGCGTTAAAGAAGACGATCGGCGCATTGAAACGGAACAGGCAGAGACCTGGAATCGTGGATGCACCGGAATGGCGCGCGATACTGTGGAACCCCGGCAAACCGGGCAACTCGCCGAGGATCTCGACCGAGGGCCGCGACATCAGCTTTACGAATCTGATGGTCGCCAGCACGACAGCCACCAGAATGGCCTGAACGGCGCCGACCGCGACGACGCCCAAAGTCGCCATGATCGACAACGCAAATTCTTGCCGATCGAGCTTGAACAGCGTCCTGAGCGCCGATACATCTACCAGCGACAGGGCTGCCTTGACCAGCACCGCGCCCAGAGCCGCGACGGGCACATACTGCAGCCATCCCGCAAAAAACAGCACCACCAGCGCAACAGTGACGGCCGCCACCACCCCAGTGAGCTGAGTACGTCCGCCCATCGAATCGCTCATGGCTGTGCGTGAGTCTGCCCCGCTCACGGCAAACCCTTGCCCGAGTGCGGAGGCGATATTCGCGGCGCCTAACGCCGCGAACTCCTGGTCGCTGTCGATCTCGTACCTGTTCTTCGAGGCGAAGCTGTGCGCGGTAAGCATCATGCTCGAGAACGTCACCAGCGCCAAACCGGCGGCATCCGCCATGAGCTGCGGAAGCAAGTGAGCAGGAAACGAAGGTAAACCCAGAGCCGGAAGGCCGGCCCGGACATGTCCGACGGTCGCGATACCCCGCAGATCGAGGCCTAGCAGCTTTGTCGCGCAGGCAGCCAGAATCATCGCGATGAGCGCCGCCGGCGCTCGCGGCAACAACTTCGGCGCCACCCACAGGATCAGGAACGCCCCGAGGCCGATGGCAAGTGTCTCCAGGTGTACCTGCCGGAGCTTCAAGGCAAGTTCGACCAGGCGCGGGACGATGCCCCGTGCTGTCATCGCAAACCCGAGTACGTTGCCCATCTGGCCGAGAAAGATGCTCAAAGCGACGCCGTTCAGGAACCCGACAAGGATCGGCTTCGACAAAAACTCTGCGACCGCTCCCAGTCTTAGAAAACGGGCGACGAGACAAAGAATGCCGGTTAGGAAAGCGAGCGAAATGGACAGAGACAAATACAACTGTTCGTCGCCCGCGGCAATTGGGGCAAGAGCCGTGGCGACCAAGGCGCACGTTGCCGCATCTGGACCGACGATCAATTGACGAGACGTGCCAAAAATGGCGTATGCAAGAAGCGGCAGGATGCTGGCGTATAAGCCGATGGCAGGATTGAACCCGGCCAGTTGCGCATAGGCAACGCCGACCGGCACGGCGATCGCGGCGACCGAAAGGCCAGCCACGAGGTCGCGGGGAAGATCCTTCCGATCGTAGCGCCGCAACGCAGCGAGTCCGGGCGTCAGTCGCCGAAAGAGCGGTTGAGCTGCCATCGACAATTCCGGCTGCATGGGCGTCATAAGTGCCCTAACGGAGCCGAACAGCAGTTCTCGGCACCTCCGGCCGGGGCGTCAACATCTCCGCTGATGTGGCGGGGCCAGGCAGTGAGGCACACCGCCCCGATGGCCGCCCAGAAGAGGATCCTTGCCCGCCGGCAGAGCGCCAGGGTCAACCCGGCGCCGGCTGGAAATCCAAGCAGTCGCGCAACCAGCAGATTGCCGCCTTCATACGTCCCGACGTTGCCTGGATTCAACGCCCCGACGACATTCACCAGCTTGGTGAAAGCTTCGATGACGAAAGCCCCGATGGGCATGATGCCGATGCCCATGAAGCGCAACAGAATGTAGACCTCCGCGATCGCCAGCATCTGCGAGGTGAAGTAGAGGGCGATCACCGTCCAAAAAGACTTCCGGGACCGTGAACGGAAGCTGAGGAGATTCTCCTCGGCGGCTTCGATGACGGAAGCCTTTTCCGCCAGCCACTTTCGCGCCCAAGGCAGTCGCTGGACCGGGTGCATCAGATGCGAACAGATGTGCCAGCCGCTGGCGAAGCTGACCAGGGCCAGCACAAGCACTAGGCTCAAGGTGCCCGCGAACGCAAGAGCATAGACTCGCCAGAGTCCTTTCAACGAAAGCAGCAATACCGCAGCGGCAGTACCCATAACTCCTATGGCCCCGGAGCTGACGATATAGGCTGCACGGTCAATGGCAACGGATGAGATGCGATCGGGCATCGGGATCGTCGGCCCCAGCAGGGACACTCTCATACCATCACCGACCATCTGGCCGGCAAGGCCAAAAGTCCCTGCAGCCTCCGAGATCAACCGCAAACCGAACAGACGCGTGACGGAAAGACCACGGACATCGGAGCGGAACGTGAGTCGCCATGCATACGCGCGCACAAGATGGAACAGTCCTCCTAGCGCGAGGATCAGGACCATGCCCCAACCGACGGCCCTCAGGTTTTCACTGACGGTCCTTACGCCTACCCGTGTTATCAGGTGAATCAGCAGCGCGACGCCGGCGACGACAATTAACAACCGGAGCCGCCCCCGAATCGCCCGACTCTTGGTTTCCATCGTCTCCATAGTCTGCTTCCACTTGCTATTGCGCTGATTCCAGTTTCTGCTTGATGGTCAGCAGGACACGCTCCAATGAGGAACGCGTCTTCCCTACCGCCACCTTGCGGACAAGGCTTCCTTTCAGTCCAGTTAGGCCGGCCTGCTTCGAACCTTTCAGCGTTATGAGATAGAAGCCGGGCCGTTGCGGGTCTTTGACGCACACCGTCAAGTCGAGCGCCGTTTGAAAGTAGTGGCTGGCATAGACTTGTTTCTCAGCCACGGCGTAGACCGGGTCGATGGGATCTGGCTCCCGATAGATGATCTTTTGGACGATCCTGAAGGTCGGCTTCAAGCCGAAGTTCACCTTTTCCCAATAGAACACAGTCTCCACGTTCTCCGATTCCGCCGTCGGGTATTCGAGCAAGTAACGGTTCAACTCCGGGAGATACACCGGCAACGCCGTCCATCCTGCCATCAGAGAAGCGAAGGTCTCGGCTACGGCAGCGGGATGTTTCTTGTCGCGGTAGGCACCCAACGCTCGATTGCCTCCCTGCCTGTAGTTCAGCAGGGCCTGCAGCGCCATCCGCTGGGCCAGACGGTTCGCCTTGTCGGCAACGTCGGGAGCGGACCAGTCGAGGCTTCGCTGAAAATCTTCGATCGCCTCAGACGGCAGCTGGAATTCGCAGTCTCCTGCCTTGCATCTCTTCAACTCTTGTAAGTCCTGCTGGGTCAGACTAAAGGCGTCGACATCGGATAATTGCGGAGGATCGCTGAACTTCTGGATGGCAAGATAATTGGGCAGCTTGCGCAAAGCTTCGATGTCAGATGCCAGCTTCACGTAGCCTTCGGGAGCGGCCGCCACATACACCACCCCGAAGACGAAGACCTCGTCTGGCGTGTGCAAGTCCACGACCCTGGCTACCGCCTTCCCCGAGTGGACTGCAGCGATCTGATCCTCGTTCAGTCCTGCAAACTCGCGAAAGAACTTATAGGGCTCCTCAGCGGTCTGTGCGTGAGTCACAGCAGTGAACAGGAGCAGCAACACAACCAGAAGGGCGGCAAAACAATGATTCTTTCCCATACTTCACCTACAGGCTGGTGCAGGCACCTTGTCCGCATCGCGGGCCCCGATTCTGGAGACGATGTGAAGGGTGTCGAATGCGACGCAATAGGCTCGCTCGACAGCAGTTGAGGTGACCCCCAGCTGCCCAGCAACTTCCTCATAAGATTCCTTCGCGATGCCGTGCATGACGAGCACGAAGCGACAAAGAACGTCCAGTCGAGCCGGCAGAACATCGGATTCTTCGACCAGAAGCTGGAGTTCTTCCGGCGAAAGCGGCGATCGTGCCGTGTGAACGCGTTCGAATCGCTCGTATGTGGGAGCAAGATCGGCGATCTTCTGCCGCTCTGTGAGGAGCGCGCAGCGAAGCGTAGCACGCGCTGCCCAGTGCGCCAACCATTCATGGAACACCGGCCCCTGGCGCTCGGCGATGTTGCAAGCGTCAATCACGCATGCCGGGGCACGCTTCTCCCCGATCAAGAAACCGGCCAGCCAGTGCAGCGCGTCATGGTAATCGGCGAAGATCCTGCGGACGTCTTCCACGGTCGCATACCGTCGGCCTTGCAAGAGGTGGGTCCACTTCATCACTAATCGCTCCTTCCGAACACTTGTGGGAGTGCAACCGTGATGCCAAAGGCGATCTCGGGCAAGTTGCTGATTTCATTCGGCTGCTGTCGCCAAGAGGGTCAAGTGGGGACCTGCGACACTGCCCGGATGTGGGCACTGCCGCGATACCCGATGGCACGCGCTTCTTCAATTCGGAGAAGTGGGACCGAATGGTTGGGCATGGAGTGGGAGTGCCATGAAAGAGGATGCGGCCACGGGCCGGGGCACGACTTATCTTGGATCGGGTCGTACCCCGCGGGGGAGGGGCCCGTGGCCGGAGGCGCTGTTCCGCCTCGATCTCATGTCAACGAGCTACTATCATTCACCTGAACGGACCGCCCTTCGGAGTTGACGACGCGGCGACGAGCGATGTAGCAGGTTTTCTGCAACACGGCGGATGTTTTCGTCCGAATCATCGAGTGCCGCAACTAGCTCCTCATAGGCATCTAACTTTCCCTTGTTGCACCATTCCAGGTGGCAGGCGAACAGGTACAAGGAACTCCTGCGGTTCGTCGGGCTGCGCCTGCCTTCCGTCTGTTGTTGCCTCACACCGACTGCAGAATTGGATTCCATTGACAACGCTGCACCTAGTGACACGAGGCATCATCCTGGAACGTACCGCTCGCGAACATCTGCGCCAGGAATTGACCACAGTGGAGTATCTTTTGGGCCTCCGCATCGTTCTCGAACGCGTGTTCGGTGATGGTCATGTTTGCCGCGCTGAGCGTGCTCCGGGCTTGGACGAATCTGTCGGCCCACGCCTGTCCGTTATTGAACTCGCTCCTCAGCAGCTCGAGCCCGCGGTTGTCAGAGTCGGTTGACGCGGCTGCTGCGGCCAACCCGATACTGTCGGCAGCTCGACCCTGATATGCCGCGATCGTGTTTCCCGCCATGTTGTTTCCGACGGGATAGCCATTCTGCACTGTGATCAACAGCATTCCGGCCCATTCCCTCATGGAGGCCATGGCTTCGATGGCCGCGCTCATGAAGGGACGAGAAAAGCCGCGCTTATTCGTGTTCTCGCCGGCCGGGGGCGCCGTCTCGAGCGTCAGAACTATTCGCTCTCCTTCGAACCGGAGCGAGCCATTGGCGATTGTCGCCAGCTCCTGCACGTCCACGTACGCACGGTGTTGGAATTGAATGACCGTTGCCTCGCCGGGGTACCCCTCGATCGCCAGTGCCTCTCGGCGGCGCTGTGTCTGCGCTGGTGCCGCAACCACCATCGTCAGCAGCACCGCAACCAGGACCGCCTTACGCGTTGTTACGTCAGTCATCTGTTACCTCCTGGATCTCGCCCGCCGAGTGCATCACACCACGCAAGTCGCGCGAGTTAATTGACCTCCGGCGTCACGTGCGGATCCGGCTCTGGAAGCCCGAAGAGCGGAGGCAAGGACGATTCCACTTTCATGTCCACCAGCAGGTCGATCCGGTGCTCCAGCTGGAAGAACTTCGTGACCGTAAGTGCCGGAAGCACCGCGTTGAATTTCTTGAAATACTTCTTCTTCAGTGCTGCCAAGGCAGACTCGCAATCGAGCATCCTTTCCGCCATGGCTTTGGCGTCGGCATCGCTCAGTGTCGAGTACTTCGCATCGTACTCCTTGATCACGGCCACGCGACGGTCGTCCAACCTAGACCGCTCGTACTCGTATTCATGGTAGATTGGCCAGAAAGCCGCACCTTCCTTGTCGGTAAAGTTCATGGCGGTAGTGATGATCTTTACCCTATCGGCCTGCATGTCAGCTCTGACTAACTCGATGACAGTGCCAAAGGCGGGCCCCTCGGTTTGCGCTCCGCAGAGCCCGGGCAGCGCAACGATTACGAATGTGATCGCGACCAGAACAGATTTTCGAATCATCTCCTCAACTCCTTTACGAAATGGTTGTTGTCCGAAAGGCAGTCTGCACCGAACATAGTTCCACGAGAAAGTCGGATTGAGGCGGGAGGGGTACGGCTGAACGTCTGTCCCAGCAACCGCACCCCCTGTCGTAGGCGGGTCCACTCTGCCATACAATCTCATGCGAGCACCTGCGCATCTGTTCCTGGCCCAGAGTCGGCACGTTGCTCTGAAATCTGCAATTCCAGGCGCTCGCAGATCGAGCGTGTATATACATTCACCGCAACAAACTTGGCGCCAAAACGACCCAGCCACAACAGCACTCGTTCGCCAAATGCATCGACGAAGGTCACCTCCGACAAATCCACCAGGATCGATGGCACTTTGTGGCGGGCCAGGGCAACTCTTGCGTCCTCGGCGTATATACCGACCAGCCGACCCAGCAACCGTACAGTCAATGTGCCATTCCCATCGTGATCGAATTCAACGCGCAGCATTGTCGATCTCCCCATGCTCAGAACTCGTTTCGTGTTCACCGCAGGTCATGTACAACGCCGGCCACGGGACTGGAAGGTAAGCCAGCGAGGACCACTCACCGGTCAGGGCCGACGTGATTTGCCGCCTTAGCGTGGTGATGCCTTCCTGCATGAGGGCACGTCCGCGCCGCAGATCAGTGGCCAAGCGGCGGCGCAAGACCAGCTCGCGAATGAGGTAGATGAACAGCGCAGCGAGCGCCAGACCGCCCGCAACCGCTCCCACTCTGCCCGCGTAGGCAGCCACGCGATTCAGATCTTGGCTGAAGACATAGCCGAGCCCCGCATACACACCCGAATAGAGACCGGCGCCAACCGCGTCAAACACAAGAAAACGGAGCCAGCTGGTACGAGATGTGCCGGCAAGCGGAGGCGTCACTGCGTCCAGTCCGGGGATGAACTTGGCCACCACGAGCAGCGCAATTCCGTAACGCGCAAACGTTTGCTTGGCTCTGCGATCGTGGAAATCAGGGTCTGGTGTAAGCCGGTGAATGAAGTGTAAGACCTTGTCGCCTCTCCGCCGGCCCGCCTCGTACCACACACAATCAGCCAACACACAAGCAAGGACAGCCAGACCGAATGAGGTGCCGAGGCCCAACTTACCCGTCGCTGCCAGCGCCCCGGCCGCAAGTAGAAAGAGAGGTCCCGGTAGCGGCACCCCTACCTGGTGCGCGAAAAGCGCAACGAACAGGAGCGAGTAGCCATGCTTCAGAACGAATTGGAAGACCGTGTCCATCTCGAATTCAGCTCCGGGCTTAGGCCATTGGTTCACATTTCCTACGCCGCGGAACGCTCGTCACAATAAGAAAGTGCACGTGTTGTACCGAACCTAATTGCAGCTAAGTGGCTCATTTTCAATGACATCGAATTTTGCCCCGCGCATATTGCTTGCCCGGATTTGGGCACTGCCGATATGGGGTCTGGAGGGCGCGTGCCGGAGGTATTTGGGAACTCTATGCCCAGTAGGCGAATACGATGCTGACGGCGTCGGCGACTGCGACAAAGATGAAACCGCCCATCAGGACGACAATCGCCAAGAGCCGCGTAGCGTCATCGTCACTGCCGAGCAGAAGTCCGATCGGATAAATGAAAGCGACGATATTGACGATCGCGAGAATCAACCAAAACCGCGTTTTGTAACTCTTCTTCTGCATTGGCGAGTTCACTTGTACACGACCGCCAAGATGGCGATGCCGGCCAGGAAAATGGGCATAAAGACCAGCAGGAAATCTTCGACATGATTTATGCGCTTGTGCGGTCCGCGGCGGTAGCTTGTTTGCGCCCGGTGCTGCTGGGGAAGGAATTCACGATAGTCTGTGGAGGAATCCAGGGATTCGATAGCCCTTCTTACGACGGCGCCCGGAATCGGATTCTCCGGAGCTTCGACGACTGCTTTCATGACGACCTCCCATTGGTTTCCGACCTCGCCAGGAGGTCGAGGCGACCTGGAATAGGCCGCCCGTACTCCTTGCGCCTTCTGCGCTCAGAAGGTAAGGACCAAGCCTGCGGACGGAACTGCGGCGTGTGTGAACTTGTCCGTCTTGAGCTCCGTCAGTCCGAAATCCGGCGTCTTATAGACGAACCCGCGGTACTGCGCCCGCACGGCGACATGCTTCATCACACTCACATCGGCGCCGCCGCCGTACACCAACGCTCCGCGGGTCTGCCGCCAGATTGATGCGTTGTTGCGCGGATCGAAGACAAGCGCCCCACCGCCAGCAAGGACGAATGGCTTCAGCTTACGAAGCTCCGGCAGTTTAAGGACTGCCGTTCCAGTGACGCCGTGGACGTGAGTTTGTGTCGCCCAGTTCCCGGATGGAATCACGTACTTCTGCGAGTTGCTGAAGAAGTCGTAGTCTCCTTCGGCGGCGAACCATTTGTTGATGTTGAAGCGGTATCCCACCATGAATCCACCGGAGTTCGTGGGATCGTTCGTAACACCGGATCCGGTTGTCGTTTTGCCGAACAAGCCACTACCCTGGATCGTGACTTCGTGCCGTGCTTCTTCTTGTGCCCAACACGACGCCGCTGCCAGCGCAAGCATGCTGAAAAAGAGCAATGTTCGTTTCATCCTTACGAATTGCCTCCTTAGATTGGTGACAAAGGGGGTATCGCAAGCGTCGTGCCAAACCGCTTACTGAGTTAAGTCATTGCTTCACTTCGGACTTCCGCAGCGCATCCGGGAGAAGGGACGGAAAGGCGCGCCCACCGGAAGGCAGCCTGACCAAATCAAGTCACGGACGGGGGGTGTAGTCGGGCTTTGAGATCTGGAGCTTCCTCATCTTGTTCTGAAGCGTCGTTCGCTTCAATCCTAGACGTTCCGCGGCGCCGCCCGGACCAGCGATCTTTCCCGACGCCGCCTTCAACGCATCGATGATCGCGTTCCGCTCCACATCGTGGAATCTCGAGTTCCCCGCCGCCGGCGCTCGACTGCTCGACTTCTTGAGCTCAGATAGGGGCACGTTCAATTCGCTGCCCTGGGTCAGAATGACGGCGCGCTCGATGAAGTTTTCCAGCTCGCGGATGTTGCCGGGCCAGGAGCCGTTCACCAGAGCATCCATAGCGCTCTTCGGGATGGTCTTGATCTGTTTTTGCATCCTTCGAGCCTGACGCGACACGAAATAGTGGACGAGGACGGGAATGTCGCCGGGGCGCTCGCGGAGCGGCGGAATCTCGATGGGAAAGACGTTCAGGCGGTAGAACAGGTCCTCCCGGAACTGCCCGTTCTTGATCATCGTGGCGATGTCGCGATGCGTGGCAGCGATCAGGCGCACGTCCACGTGGGTGGTCCTGGTACTGCCGAGACGCTCGAACTCCTGTTCCTGCAGGGCGCGAAGCAGCTTCGGCTGCAACTCGAGACTGATGTCCCCAATCTCGTCCAGGAATAGTGTGCCGTGATCGGCCAGCTCGAAACGGCCCTTCTTCTGCATCAGCGCGCCGGTGAAGGCGCCCCTTTCGTGTCCGAAGAGCTCGCTCTCCAAGAGGCCGGACGGGATCGCCGCGCAATTCACTTTGACAAACGTGCGGTCCTTCCGAGGACTGTTACTGTGGATGGCGCGGGCGATCAATTCTTTACCAGTTCCCGTCTCACCGTGCAGCAACACGGTGGAACCCGTCGGCGCGACGATGGAAACCTGTTCCAGAACTGCCCGCAGTGCCGGGCTGTTCCCCACGATGTCCTCGAAGTTGTATTCCGAACGGATCTCGGATTCGAGATACAAGCGCTCGTCTTCGAGACGGTCCCTCGCAGCCGTGACTCGCCCGTAAGCCACCGCATTCTCGACCACGAGCGCGATTTGGGTGCTGATCTGCGACAGCAGCTCCAAGTCCTCTTGGCTGAAGCTGTTTGGCCGGCGGCTGCCCATCGTCAGGACGCCCAGAGCGCCGGTTGGAGTCCTGAGCGGAGCGAGCGCCATCGAGGTGACCGCTTCCGCTTTCAAACTGCCGGCAACCGCGCCCGGCAGCTTGTCGATGTCGACCTCCGACCAGAGTTCGGGCTTACGGGCAAGCATCTTCTCCTGTTCACTGGGGCTGAGCTCGTGCACTGCGAGGTCAGTAAGGAATCCTTTGCTCCCAGGAAAATCCAGGACTGCAAGCTCGAGCTGGTTCGAGTCTCTGCCCATCAGCCAGAATCCAGTGAAATCGTTCTGGAAATAGCTCCGGATGGAAGTCGATGCCGCCCGGAACAATTCCCGGATGTCAAGCTTGGTGACCACGTGGTTGTTGATCTCAAGCAGGACTCTGAGGCGGTCCCGCTCCTTCGCTGCCTGTCGCTGGTAAACCTCAGCAGTATCCCGTGCCAGCGCGCACTCGAGCGCGACGGCGACGTGGGACGACAAAGAACGGAGGAGTTCGACATCCTCGGGCGCAAATTCCTGGCCCCGATCCTTCGTGACCGCAAGGACCCCGTACTTGCGGTGCGATGTACAAACCGGAAAGAGGTATGTGCTTCGGCCGACCGACTCGGCTGCGTATGGGGCTAGCCCGGGGTGTTTCGCCATTTCCTCCCCTATGTCCGAGAGAAAGACCGGCTCTGGCTGCTCAAGCGCTTGTGCCACCGCACCGAGAAGCGAAATCCTGGTGCCAACCTTGAGCGCGGGCGCGTCTGCTTCATGGTCGAACTCAAGCAGGTCGAGACTTTTCCCGTCCCCGCTCAGGACATACAAGGCAGCTCCATGCAGACGACAACTGCTGGACAGAACCTCACGCACGCTGTGCAGGACGGCCTTGACCGTGGGTTGATCGGCCACGGTGCTGGATAGGTCTAGCAAAGTCCGATAGCGATCTTCGGCGCTCGTCATGGTGAGGCTGGTCCCCGCAGGAGAGCGAAGTATCTGGACGCTTAGGCCCGCCGATTTTGATTGCACTGGTATAACCCCTTGGAACGGCCATGACAATCAATTTCGCCAGCCGCTCCGACGACCTTCACTGACTACGCCCTGACATTACCGTAAGATTCGAGGAACTCTTCGCAATACATGACCTCCAGCGCTTGAAGTACACGGCTGTAGGCCACTTCGACAACATGTTTGCTGATCCCCAGCAGCAGGGCGGCGTCGCTTGCTGAGCGCTGCTCGACGCCGCACACGATCAGAACGAATCGACAGAGTGAATCAAGTTGTAGCCGGATCGCGTCGGAGTGCCTCACCACAAACTCAAGCATTTCCAGCGATAGCGGCCGATGCGGGCGGCAGCACACTCGGTGTTCATAGACCCACGCGAGTTCGGAGATCCGCATCCGCCTGAAATCGAGGGCGGAACAGATTGTCGCGTCCCGAGGCCAGCTTGCAAGCGCCGCCCCACATATTTCGTCCATGTTGTCGTCCGTCAACGTGCGAGCGTCGATGAGGCAGGCCGATGCCATGAGTTCATCGTCAGTCAGGAATTCGGCCAGCCAAGTCAGTTCTTCCTTGTGATCAGTGAATGCCGCGCGGATATCTTCTGGGCGCGCTATCGCTGAACTCGCGCCAATGATTTCGTTACTCGTTATGGCTGCCATATCGCCACCCTACTTCTCACATGGCAACATCAGGGCCAAACCGGCTTTTCTCGCAAGTTACTGAAAACATTGAGGCCCTTATCGCCGAGGATCAAAGAGTCCCGAACATGCTGCCCACATGCGGGCAGTGTAGTGACAACGCCGACGGGCACGAGTCGTTTCGCCATTCTAGGCGTGCTGCTCGAGTCACGCGTTCCTATCAGGTGCGCACCAAACTCGCAGATCGGATGATTAATGGTCGAAAGCGCGGCATGGCATCCGTTGGCAAGAACAGCGGCTTCAGCGTCAAATGCCTCGGCGAGCTCACATCAGTGCCGGAAAGCAGGATGTCGCCGGGTTGGTCACCGTGGGCACTGCCCACATGTGGGCAGGATCCGAGTCGGCACTCCACGCGCCGTTCGCTCAGTTTCAACAACTTAGGTGCTGCCGCGCTTTGGCACCCGGTCTGCACTAGAGACCGGCGACACTTGGGTGAGCTTGGTCACCGTAGAGGTTCCGAGATGAGACGAAAGCATCTTTCCCTGGTCCTTTTGATTTGTCTAGCTGCATGCCCGGTCATGTCGCTCGCGCAGCGGCAACCAGCATCGCCGCAGGTCGATAAGGCGCCACTGCTCACGCTGGAAGACGCAGTATCAATCGCGCTGAACAATAACCGCCTAGTGAAGAACTCGGCCCTGGAGGCGCAAAAGTTTGATTTCCGGGTAAAGACGGCGCAGACCAGGCGCCTTCCTCAGTTCAATTTCAATGTGCTCGGTGGCGAGTTGATGCACTCCTTTGACTTTTCGTTCGACCAGGGTGTGTTTGGCACGTATCCGGGCGTCGGGCCGATACCGGGCAAGGACACCACGATCCGCCAACCTGCGCGATTCACCACCTACGTGACCGGCGCTTTCGACCAGCCGCTCACGCAGCAGTACAGGATCGGCCTCGCGATCCGGGCGACCGAGCTTGGCCGGCAGATCGCGAAGGAAGAGGTTCGCGCAGAACGTCAGAAGATCGCTGCCGAGGTCCGGAATGCATACTTCAACCTGGTGGCGACCCAATCCGGTGTAGAAGCCGCACGCCAGGTCGTAACCACCTTAGAAGAGGCGCAGCGACTCACGCTGCGATACGTCTCCGAGAAAACAGTACTTCGCGCAGATTCACTGGAGGTCGATGCCCGCCTGGCGCAGGCGCGCTATGACTTGTCGGTCGCAGAGAACGGGCTCGCCACCCAGCACGAGAACCTGAACCAACTGCTGGGCCGCGACCTCGGCGTGGAGTTCCGCGTCGATCCGATGCTAGAAGCAAACGCCAACGACCTGCCGCTCGACGCCGCGCGCCAGAGGGCAGCAGAAAACCGGCCGGAAATCCGCGAAGCACGCTTGAAGGAAAAACAGGCCGAGTACGACCGGCGCATCGCGAAAGCCGACTACATACCCGACCTGAGCCTGTCAGTGCGGTATCAGGGACTGAACAACGTCAAAGTCCTCCCCACGAACGTGGGCACGGTCGGCTTCTTCCTCAGCTACGAACCGTTCGATTGGGGACGTCGCCGGAACAACATCGCGGAAAAGGCCAAGACCGTCGAGCAGGCCCGGAACGGCGCGCAAGAGACAGAAACGAAGATCGCAGTCGAAGTCGGGGCCAAGTACCGCAAATGGCGAGAGGCGGCCCTGCTCCTCAAGGCCGCGCGCACCGGACAGGAAGCGGCCGCTGAGCAATTCCGCGTCACCGGCAACAAATACAAGGAACAGGCCGCGCTCCTAAGGGACTTACTCCAGGCGCAGGCTCGAAGCACCGAGACGGAATTCCAGTACCAGCAGGCCCTGTCCTCATATTGGGGTGCCCTGGCTGAATTGCGTCGCGCGATGGGAGAGGAATGAGATGAAGACGTTGAAGACATACACCGTTCTGCTGCTCGCACTGGCGCTGGCCGGCTGCAGCTCCAAGAAACCGATCCAGCAGGCGCCGCAGGCCGTTCAAACACAAAAGATCCATTCCGACCGAGCGGCCAGCACCGGCGGGCTGCGCTTCTCCGCGGTTGTAACGCCTGACGCGCAGGCCCCTCTGTCCTTCCGGATCCCGGGCTATGTCGTTTCGCTGAAGCAGGTCCGCGGCCAGGACGGCCGGATGCGCGACATCGCTGAAGGAGACCGGATCGGCACAGGCGCCGTGCTCGTGCACATTCGGGCGGCCGAATACGACGACAGGGTGCGGCAAGCGACTTCGCACGCCGCCGCCGCTGAAGCTGTGGCTCAAAAAGCCAGGCTAGATTTCGAGCGCGCCACGCGACTGTACGAGACTCAGAGCATCACCAAGCCCGACTTCGATGCCGCACGAGCTCAGTATGACGCCACGCAGAGCGAGCTAAAGGCCGCGCGGGCTGCGGCCAGCGAGGCCAAGACCGCTCTCGGCGACACCTCTCTCATCGCCCCCTTCGACGGAGACATCGTCAAGAAATCGGTGGAGCTCGGCGCCTTCGTAGGCCCAGGAGTGCCCGTTCTTGCGATGGCAAAGACGGACATCGTCAAGTTCGTCATCGGTGTGCCGGACACGTCGGTGCGGTTGATCACGCTCGGCCAGCCCGTCGAA
>Ga0335070_10003221_pt1 | contig 18982 bp, 18 predicted proteins | sample Lox_Sample_13_FD_206722 | JGI IMG/M metagenome (GOLD analysis project Ga0335070, IMG submission 206722) | Soil microbial communities from Loxahatchee National Wildlife Refuge, Florida, United States - Lox_Sample_1.3 | ecosystem: Environmental > Terrestrial > Soil > Wetlands | place: USA... | reverse complement strand
GCGCCTCGACGTTGCCGTAGAGGCCGCCGATCACGTACACGGTGTCGGCCACGATCTGCGGCGCGCGGCGGAACACGCGCGGCGAGTAGCGGTACGAGGCCGGGCAGGCGCGGCCCGGCTGCGTCTCGGCCTCGGCCTCGCGCGCGGCGCGTGCGGGCGAAGGCGTCATGCGCCGAGCGCCCCGCCGCAGCTCGAGCCCTGCCCGGCCGTGCAGCCGTAGCAATGCTCGCGCACCACGATCGGATTGCCTTCGAGGTCGCGGCCGAGCACTTCCGTGAGGTGGGTGCGTGCGCGCCCGGCGACCCTGAGCGGCAGGCCCAGCATCTGGTTGAAGTCGCAGTCGTAGAGGTAGCCCTGCCAATCCACCGAGACGAGCGAGCGGCACATCACCGAGCCGAGGTTGGCGTCGCGATGCGCCGCGCGCAGCAGGTCCATGTAGCCGTTGAACTCGCCGCGCGTGACGAGCGTCGAGCCGAAGCGCTGGATCGGCATGTTGGCGAGCGTGTAGAGGCGGTTGAACGCAATGCCGAAGGCCTCGCCGAGGATGCGCTTGTAGTCGGCTTCCAGCGGGGCCTGCGGTGGCGGCAGGCTCGGGCCCTGCGGGTTGTACACCAGGTCGAGCGTGAGGCCGGAGCCCTCGCGCCCGTAGCCCAGGGCGTTCAGCTTCGCGATCGCGCGGATGCTCGCTTCGTAGACGCCCTTGCCGCGCTGGCGGTCCACCAGCTCCTCGGTGTAGCACGGCAGCGACGCGATGATCTCGACCCGCTCGGCGGCGAGGAAGGCGGCGAGGTCCTCCTGCCCGGGCTCGTGCAGGACCGTGAGGTTGCAGCGGTCGATCACGCGCGCGCCGCGCCGGCGCGCCCCGCGCACGAGGTGGCGGAACTGCGCGTTCAGCTCCGGCGCGCCGCCCGTGATGTCCAGCGTGGCCGCGCCGCTCGCCTCGAGATATCCGAGAACGTGGTCGGCCGTCTCGCGCGTCATCGCCTCCGTGCGCGTGGGCCCCGCGTTCACGTGGCAGTGCAGGCACGACTGGTTGCACACGTAGCCCACGTTCACCTGCAGGGTCTCCAGGCGGGCGCGGCGGATCGGGGGAAAGCTCGTGTCGAGAAGCAGCGGGAGCGTTGCGTGCATGGGATCCTTGCGTGCTTGCTACGGCCATCTTAATGGATGATTGCGGCTAGACTAGGAACACATGGCCAACGACCGCAAGCCCCCCGACGCCGACGGCGCGCGCCTGGATTTCTCGGGCGCCATGAGCTATGGCGACTACCTCGGCCTCGACGCGGTGCTGGGCGCGCAGAAGCCGCGCTCGCGCGACCACAACGAGATGCTGTTCATCATCCAGCACCAGGCCACGGAGCTCTGGATGAAGCTCGTGATCCACGAGCTCACCGCGGCGCGCGACCACGTTCGCGCCGGCGACCTGCAGCCGGCCTTCAAGATGCTCTCGCGCGTTGCGCGCGTCATGGCGCAGCTGAACCAGGCGTGGGACGTGCTCTCGACCCTCACGCCCGCCGAGTATTCGTCCTTCCGGTCGGAGCTGGGCGCCTCGTCGGGGTTCCAGTCGTACCAGTACCGCGCCATCGAGTTCCTCCTCGGCAACAAGAACGCGCTGATGATGGAGCCGCACCGCCACCGCGCCGACCTCTTCGCGCGCCTGGAAGCGCTGCACCGCGCGCCGTCGCTCTATGACGAATCCATACGGCTGCTGGCGCGCCGCGGATTCACGATCGACCCGTCCTGCGCGGAGCGCGACTGGGGCACGAGGCACGCCTACGACGAATCCGTGTGCCGGGCGTGGGTGGAGGTTTACCGCGCCACGCAGGAGCACTGGGAGCTCTACGAGCTCGCCGAGAAGCTCGTGGACCTGGAGGATGCCTTCCGCCAGTGGCGGTTCCGCCACGCGACCACCGTCGAGCGCGTGATCGGGATGAAGCGCGGCACCGGCGGCACCTCGGGCGCGGCCTACCTGCGCCGCGCGGTGGAGGTCGAGCTCTTCCCGGAGCTCTGGCGGGCGCGCACCCAGCTCTAGGATCGTGAACGAGTTCGAGCTCAAGTTCGACGTCTCGCCGTCCGCGCGGCGCGCGCTGATGGCCCTCGCGGCGCTTCCGGGCAAGCCACGCCGCACGCGCATGCGCAGCATCTACTTCGACACGCCCGCCGGCGACCTCGAGAAGAACGGCATGGCGCTTCGCCTGCGGCGCGAAGCGGGCCGCTGGGTGCAGACGCTCAAGGCGGGCGCCGGCGGCACGGGCGGCGTGCATTCGCGCGGCGAGTGGGAGTTCGGGCGGCGCGGGCCCACGCTGGACACGAGCCTGCTCGCGGGCACGCCCTTCGCGAGCCTGGGAAGCGAGGTGGCGGCGCAGTTGGCGCCGCGGTTCGAGGTGCTGTTCACGCGCGAAGCGTGGAACGTCGAGCCCGCCGCCGGCAGCAAGCTCGAGGTGGCGCTCGACCTCGGCGCCGTGCACGCCGGCACGCGCGAGCACCCCATCGCGGAAGTCGAGATCGAGTGCCTCGAAGGCGCGCCCGCGCAGGCCTTCGAGCTCGCCGGCCGGCTGATGGCGCACGTGGAGCTGCGGGCGAGCCGCGTATCCAAGGCCGAGCGCGGCTACCGGCTCCTGCGCGGGGAGCGCGCCAAGCCCGTCAAGGCCCGCAAGCTGCGCCTCGATGCGTCGCTCACGCCCGCCGACGCCGCGCGCGCCATCGTGGGCGCCGGGCTCGACCAGCTGCTGGAGAACGACGCCGGGCTCGAGACGAGCAGCGACCCCGAGTACGTGCACCAGGCGCGCGTGGCCATGCGCCGCATGCGCTCGGCGTTGCGCATGTTCCGGCGCGAGATCGGGCTCACGCGCGCGAAGGCATGGCGCGGCACCTTCGGCGAAACGAGCCGCGCGCTCGGGCACTCGCGCGACTGGGACGTCTTCGCCCTGCACACGCTGCCCGCCGCCCTGGAGGCCTACGGCGACGCCGCCCTGGCGGCGAGCCTGCGCCGCAAGGTCGCACGGCGGCGGCGCCACGAACGGCAAGCCGCGCGGGAGGCCCTGCGCTCCCCGAACCATGCGGTGGCGGTGCTCGAGCTGTCGCAGTGGCTCGCCCACGCCGACCCGGGCGAGGACCCGCCCTCGCTCGAGGCGCTCGTGGATTTCGCCGCCCGCGTGATCCGCAAGCGCCGCAAGGACCTGCTCGCCGGCGCGCTGATGCTCGCCACGCTCACGGTGGAGGAGCAGCATCGCGTGCGCATCGACGCGAAACGGCTGCGCTACGCGCTGGACGCCCTGGGCTCGCTCTTCAAGCCCGAGCCGCTCGAGACCTTCTCCTCGACCGTCGAAGCGCTGCAGGACGCGCTGGGGGACTGCAACGACGCGGCCACGGCCACGCGCCTGCTCGCCCAGCTCGACGCGCCGCAGCCCTTCGTCGATTTCGCGCGCGGCTGGTTCGGCGCCCGCGCGCGCTCCGATGCGGCCCTCCTCGAGCCGATCGTCGCCGACCTCACGCGCCGGCGCGGGGAGTGGCTCAGGAAGGCGTAGGCGGGATAGCGCAGATTTGACGGCGCGCAAGCGCGGGCCCGCGCGGGAGCGCAAGCTGCGTCCGAAAAGGGGGATTGCCACGTGTTCGAATCCGCGGAGATCGGCCACAAGCTCGAGAAGTCCGTCTACAGGCGCGAGGTCCCGAAGCTGCGCCGGGAGCTCCTCGACCTGCAGTACAAGCTGCTCAAGGACGGACGCTTCCAGACGATCATCCTGGTGAACGGCGTCGACGGCGCCGGCAAGGGCGAGACCGTCAACCTGCTCAACGAGTGGATGGATCCGCGCCACATCCACACGCACGCGTTCGGCGAGATGACCGACGTGGAGCGCGACCGGCCCGAGATGTGGCGCTTCTGGCAGGCGCTCGCGCCCAAGGGCCGGATCGGGATCCTGTTCGGCTCCTGGTACACCGACCCGATCCTCAAGCGCGTGATGGGCCACGAGAAGCGCGCCGAGTTCGCGCGCCGCCTCGAGCGCATCCGCCACTTCGAGCGCATGCTCGCTTCCGAGGGCACGCTCCTGCTCAAGTACTGGTTCCACCTCTCGCGCAAGACGATGAAGAAGCGCCTCGAGCAGCTCTCCGCGCACAAGAAGACGGCCTGGCGCGTGGGCCCCGAGGAGTGGGAGCACTACAAGCACTACGACCAGTTCGTGGACATCTGCGAGGATGCCCTGCGCGAGACGAGCACCGGCGAAGCGCCCTGGGAGGTGATCGAGGGCAGCGACCCCTACTACCGCTCGCTCACGGCCGGCAAGCTCCTCTACGACAGCCTCGCGGCGCGCCTGAAGAGCGGCCCGCCGGTGATCTCGCCCCCGCCGCCGCCGCCCGCCCCGCCGCTGGACGGGCGCACGCTGCTCGCCTCGTTCGACTACACACGCAAGCTCGACAGCCGTGAATACGCGCGCCGCCTGGTGAGGGCGCAGGGCCGGTTGAACCAGCTCACGCGCTCGAAGAAGATGCGCGAGCGTTCCATCGTCATGGTCTTCGAGGGCATGGACGCGGCCGGCAAGGGCAGCACGATCCGGCGCATCACCCAGGCGATGGACGCGCGCTTCTACCGCGTGATCCCGATCGCCGCGCCCAGCGACGAGGAGCGCGCCCAGCCGTACCTGTGGCGCTTCTGGCGCCACATCCCGGGCCATGGCCGAGCCGTGATCTTCGATCGCTCCTGGTACGGGCGCGTGCTCGTGGAGCGCGTCGAGGGCTTCGCCACGGAATTCGACTGGACGCGCGCCTACCACGAGATCAACGACTTCGAGGAGCAGCTCACCGAAGCCGGCGCGATCGTGGTGAAGTTCTGGCTCGCCATCACGCCGCGCGAGCAGTTGAAGCGCTTCAAGGCGCGCCAGGAAATCGCCTACAAGCGCTTCAAGATCACCGCCGAGGACTGGCGCAACCGCGAGAAGTGGCCCCAGTACGAGCGCGCGGTGAACGACATGATCGACCGCACCTCCTCGGACGTCGCGCCGTGGAACGTGGTCGCCTCCGACGACAAGCTCTTCGCGCGCATGGAGACGATCGAGCGGCTGGCCGAGCGCATCGAGGAAGCGCTTTGAGGCGAGCGGCCGCGCGATGAGCGCAGGCGCCCTGCCGCGCCTGGAGATCGCGTGGGCGCTCGGCGCCGCGCTGGCGCTCGCCCTCGCCCTGCTCGCGCTGCGCCCGGCGGAGCGGCGCAGCGTGCGCAACGCGCTGCTGCTGCTGGGCGCCTGCGCGATCGCGGTGGTCGCGATCGAACTCACCGACACCATGGGCGCGCATGCCGCCGCAGCCTTGGCCGCCGAAGGCGCGATCGGGCTCGCGGGCATCGTCCTGCTGCGCCTGGCAGTGCTCTTCGTCTTTCGCGTGGTCCTCGAGGCGGCCGGCGCCCGCCCCGCCAACATCGTCGAGGAGCTCACCGCCGGCGCGCTCTACCTGGCATGGGGACTGCTGTGGCTGCGCCTCGAGGGCGTGGATCCGGGAGGCCTCGTGGCCACCTCGGCCGTCATCACCGCGGTGGTCGCCATCTCGATGCAGCACACGCTCGGCAACGTGCTGGGCGGCGTCGTGCTGCAGTTCGACCGGTCGCTGCGCACGGGCGACTGGCTGCGCCTGGACGACGCCACCTCGGGCGTGGTGGTCGACGTCACGTGGCGCCACACTTCCATCGAGACCCGCAACGGCGAGACCGTGGTGATCCCCAACGGCTGGCTCATCCAGAACCGGTTCACGGTGATCGGCTCGCGCGGGGCCGAGCGCCCGCTGTGGCGCCGCGTGGTGCGCATCAACGTGGACCTGGAAGCCCCGCCCTCGCGCGTCATCGCGGCGCTCGAAGCCGCGGTGCGCGACGGCGAGATCGCGCACGTGGCGCCGCAACCCGAGCCCACCGCGGTGCTGCTCGACTTCGGCCCGCGCCACGGCGCCTACGCGCTGCGCTACTGGCTCGATGACCCGCGAGTGGACGACCCCACCGACAGCCAGGTGCGCGCGCACATGCTCGCCGCGATCGAGCGCAACGAGATGCGCCTGGGCGTGCCGTTCCAGGAGCAGTTCGACGTTCGCGACGACGAGGGCCATCGCGCCGAGCGGGTGCGCCGCGAGCGCGACCGGCGCATCGCGGCGCTGGGAGCCGTGGAGCTCTTCGCGCCGCTCACGCCCGCGGAGCGCGAGTCCCTCGCGGGGCACCTCGTGTACGCGCCGTTCGTGGCGGGCGACGTGATGACGCGGCAGGGCGCGACCGCCCACTGGCTCTACCTGATGGTCTCGGGCAGCGCCGACGTATGGATCGACACCCCCGGGGGCCGCAAGCCGATCGCCACGCTCGAGGCCGGCAGCGTGTTCGGCGAGATGGGCATGATGACCGGCGAGCCGCGGCGCGCCAGCGTGGGCGCGCGCACCGACGTGGTTTGCTACCGGCTCGACAAGTCGGGGTTCGCCGAGATCATCCGCGCGCGGCCCGACGTCGCCGATGCCATGGCGCACGTGCTCGCGCGCCGCGAGGTGGAGCTCGAGGAGCGCCGCAGCCACGCGGACATGTCCGCGCATGCCGCGCAGAAACACGCCGACATCCACGCGCGCATCCGCGCGTTCTTCGGCCTCGCCTGAAGGCTAGGCGAGCGTGAGGCGGATGCGGTTGCGCCCGAAGAGGTAGGCGTAGTCGGCGGTGGCGGTGAGCCCGTGCGCGAGCAGCACGCCCAGGCCGCCTTCGCGGCGGGTCTCGGCCAGCGCCTCCAGCATCTCCCGGGTGGCCTGCGAGAACGGGTTGAACGGGCCCGCGAAATCCTCGTAGGTGAGCGATACCTCGCCGTCGCTCGCGCTCAACGTGATCCAGACCGGCGCATCGGCCCCGCCGCGATGGCCGTGCTTCACGGTGTTGAGGAAGAGCTCCTCCAGGACGAGGCTTGCCTTGAGGCAGCGCCCGCGAGCCACGCCCGCCCCGGCGCAGAAGTCGTCCACGAAGGCCCGGGCGTGCTTCCATTCCTCCAGCCGGGACGGAAACATCGCCATTCTTGTAGTGACAAGGTTCACAGGCAGGCCTCCCCGGGATTTGGCATTATAGGCATCGTCGTAAGAGGCACCCAAACCACTAAGGGGAAGATCATGCGCAAGGCGATGATCCTGGCGGCCGTCCTGGCAGTAGCGGGCCCGGCCATGGCGGCCGATGTCGGCCTCATCAAGGTTTCCAGGGGTAACGTGCAGGTGGAGCGCGCCGGGGCGCGCGTGCCGGCTTCCGTCGGCATGGGCCTGCAGGCCTCCGACACGATCGTGACCGGCGCCGACGGCTCGGCGGGCGTCACGTTCACCGACAACAGCCTGGTTTCCGTCGGCCCGAACACGGTGTTCGCGATCGACAAGTACAGCTTCGACAGCACCACGCACCAGGGCGAGTTCGAGGGCAACCTCAAGCAGGGGCGCCTGGCGGCGGTGTCGGGCAAGATGGTGAAGCAGACGCCCGAGTCGATGAAGATCCGCACGCCGTCGGCGATCATGGGCGTGCGCGGCACGGAGTTCCTCGTCCAGGTCGACGAGAAGTAGCCGGGCGTTGCCTTGAGAGTCCTCGCGTCCCTCGCGGCGGCGATCCTCGCCGCCGCGTGCGCTTCGACCCCGCCGGCGCCCGTGAAGCCCGAGCTCTTCGCGGTGGTCCCGGCCTCCGACGGCCACGTCGGGACGATCGTCGTGCACTCCCATGGCGACGACCGCGTGATCCATTCCGCGTACGGCGCCGAGCGCATCGGCACCGACGGCTCGATGAAGGAGGCCACGCTCACGCCCGCCGAGGTGAAGGAAAGCTTCGGCCCCACGCTGGAAGCCCTTCCCGGAAAGCCCGCCACGTTCGTCCTCTACTTCCTCGAGGCCCGCGACGAGCTCACGCCCGAATCCAAGGTCGAGATGGACAAGGTGCTCGCGGAGCTGAAGCGCCGCCCGCTGCCCGACATCGTGGTGATCGGCCACACGGACAGCGTGGGCAGCCTCACCTACAACGACAAGCTTTCGCTCGCGCGCGCCGAGCGCGTGCGCGACATGATGATCGGCATGGGCATCCCGGCCGATCGCATCACCGCCGCCGGACGCGGCAAGCGCGAGCTCCTGGTGCCCACCGACGAGAACGTCTCCGAGGCGCGCAACCGCCGCGTGGAGATCAACGTCCGCTAGTCGCGCTCCCCGCGCCGTTCCACCGCACCACCAGCAGCGTGATGTCGTCGGCCGGTTCCGCACCCGCGGTGAAGCGGTTCAGGTCCTCGCGCAGGCGCGCGATGAGCTCTCCCGGCTGGACGTCCTCCGGCATCCACGCAAGCGAGGTGCGCAGCCGCTCGCCGCCGAAGAACTCGCGCGCCGGGTTCATCGCCTCGGTCACGCCGTCGGTCACCACGCACAGCCACTCGCCCGCCGCGAGGGGCCGCCGGCGGGTCGGGAACTCGAACCTGTCGATCACGCAAAGCGGCGGCCCGTCGGGATTCTCGAAGCGCGCCGGCGCCCCGCCCGCCGTGCGCGCGATCGGCGGCTCGTGGCCCGCGTTGCTGTACTCGAGCTCGCCCGACTGGATGTCGAGGATGCCGGCGAACGCGGTCACGAAGAGCTGCTCCGGGTTCTCGTGCTGGATCTCGGATTGCGCGCGCCTGAACACCGCGCCCAGCTCGCCGCCGCGCAGCGCCGCGCTCTTGATCTGCGACTTCACCGAGGCCATGAAGAGGGCCGCGGGCAGGCCCTTGCCCGACACGTCGGCGACCACGAAGAAGAGGTGGGTGGGATCGATGAGGAAGCAGTCGTAGAAATCGCCGCCGACGGTGCGCGCGGGCTCCAGGAGCGCGGCGAGCCCGTAGCGCCGGTCGATCCCCAGGGCCTCCTGCGGGACGGGCAGCAGGCCCATCTGGATGCGCCGGGCCGCATCCACCTCGCCCGCCATGTGCGCCGCCTCTTCGCGCAGCACGCGCCGCTGGCGCTCGGCTTCCGAGAGCGTCCCCACCACGACGCTGCCGAACACCGCCAGCGTGCCGATCACGGGCCACGCGAAATCGAGCAGCACGTTGAACTGGCGAAACGCGACGAAGCCCGCGAGGATCTCCAGGAACACGAACGCCACCGCGAGGTTGATGCCCTGGAGCGCGGACAGGCGCGGCACGAACGCGATGAGCAGCAGCCCCGCGGCGACGAGCATCGCGGCCTCGACGTAGAGCATGAACGCCGGGCGCACGAGCGACACGCCGTTGTAGAGGTCCTCGATCACCTGCGCATGGAGGGTCACGCCGGGCACGAGGTCGCCCAGCGGCGTGAACTTCCAGTCCTGCACGCCGAGGCCCGACATGCCCACCAGCACGACCTTGCCGGCGAGGGCGTCCCTGTCCACCTTGCCCTCGAGCACCGCCTTCGCGCTCAGCAGGGGACGCTGGGGCGTGGTCATGCGCAGCCACGTGTTGCCGTCCTCCTGCAGGCGCGAGGCCATGTCGGCGAAGCGCATCTGCAGCAGCCCGCCCGGCGCGTCCTCGATGCGCAGGCCCGCCCCTACCGCGACCCGCAGGCACTCGGTGCCGAGCGAGGGAATGATCGCGCCCTGCACGCGCTGCACGAGCGGGACCACGCGCACGACCTGGTCGGCCTGCCACGAGTTGAGCAGGCCCCGTCCGGCGGCCGCGGCATCGAGCACCTCCACGTTCCCGATGTAGCCCGAGAACTGGGCGAGGCGCGCGACGCGCTCGCCCTTCGTCACGATGGGCGTCGCGCGCGGCGGCGGGGAATGCGCCGCGTTGTCGCCGCCGATTCCCAGCACGACGTTGCGGCCCTTCATCGCCCGGGCGAGCTGCTCGTCGTTCGAGGGCAGCGCCTGCAGCGCGCGCGCAAGGTCGGCGGGCAGGATCGGCATCTGCGCGGCCACCGCGGCGGGCGAGAAGCGGTCGGGCTCGCTGAAGAGGATGTCGAAGCCGATCGACGCGGGCTGGTATTCGGCCAGCTTGTCGACCAGCTCCGCGATGCGCGTGCGCGGCCACGGCCATTGCCCGTACGCGGCGAGCGATTCCTCGTCCACGACCACGACGGCGACCGGGTCGACCTCGCGCTCCATCGGGATGAGGCGCTGGTAGCCGTCGAAGACGAAGCTGCGCAGCGCGTCCGGGAACGAGCTCACCTGCGTGACGAAGAGCGTGAGTGCCACGAGGAGGACCAGGGCGGTGAGCCTGAATCCCCTCAGCCCGCTCAGAGATCGATCTCCATGCCGTCGTAGGAGGCCGACACGCGCAAGGCCTGGTCGCCGCGCGTGAGCTCCTCGAAGCGCCGCGCCTCCTTGAGCAGGCCCTCCAGCGTGGCGTCGTTGTTGGCGGGCTCGTGGTGGAAGAGCACCAGGTGCTTGGCGCGCGCCATCTGGCAGAGCTCCACGCCCACGATGTTGCTCGAGTGGCCCCAGTCGGCCTTCACGCTGATCGCCTCGGCCAGGGCGTACATGGCGTCGAAGATCACCACGTCGGCCTCGCGGAAGAAGTTGGCGAACGCCTCGGCCTCGGCGCGGTTCTCCAGCTTGTGCTCGGAGTCGGTCGAGTACACCACGCTCTTGCCCTGGTGCTCGAAGCGGTAGCCGTAGGAATCGCCGCCGTGCAGCTGCAGGTGCGGCGTGACCGTCATGCCGTTGATGTCGTAGGGCTTGTCGGGCTCGAGCTTCACGAAGTCGATGGTCGCGCCCAGCTGCTCCCAGGTGACCGGGAAGCACGGCGGGGACTGCTGCAGGCGGAAGGCCTGCTCGAGCACGTCGTGGCAGCCGTGGATGTGGATCTTCGTGCCGGGCACGTAGGCCGGGCCGAAGAAGGGGAAGCCCATGATGTGGTCCCAGTGCACGTGGGACATGAACACGTTCACCGTCGCCGGCTTGCGCGCCTGGCGCGCGAGCACGTGCACGCCGAAGGGACGCGCGCCGCTGCCCATGTCGCACACGTAGTACTCGTCGCCGGGCAGCTCGATCTCGACGCACGGCGTGTGGCCGCCGAAGGTGTGGGTGAGGCTGAAGTCGAGCTCGGAGGTGGCGTAGCTGTGCGCTTCCTCGTAGCTGCCGAAGGTGCGGCCCGAGGCTTGCACCAGCGCCTGCGCGAGCTTGTCGCGGACGTCGGCCGCGGTGAGCCCCACCGGGATCGAGCCGCGCGTACCCCAGAATCGCACGCGCATGGCTATCCTTTCTCGAACGCCGCCGCGGCTTCGACGGACACCGTCGCCAGGGCCTCGCGCACGGTGGGGAAGACGGCGAACACGAGGTTGAAGTGCGAGATCTCGAAGATCTCGGTGACCATCGGCTGCAGCGCCGCCACGAGGATGCGCCCGTGGTTCTGCTTGGCCTGGCGGGAAGCGAGCATGAAGCAGCGCAGCCCCGCCGAGGAGATGTATTCGAGCCCCGCCAGGTCGAGCACGATCGCGCCTCCGTCGTGGGCCATGGCCTCCACGTGCTTCATCAGGTCCAGCGTGAACGCCGCGCACGTGTCCTGGTCGAGCCGCCCTTCGACTCGGAGCACGACTGCGTTGGCGAAACGCCGGGACGAGACGTTCATTGTTCTCGGAATCGGGAGCGGCGGGCGGCCTATTGTGGCACAGGCGTCGTGGGCGCAAGAAACCGGGAATCGGGGGGTCGGGCGGGTCCGTAGACCCCCTGCGGAATTTGGTGGCCTGGGGCGGAATTGAACCACCGACACATGGATTTTCAGTCCACTGCTCTACCAACTGAGCTACCAGGCCTTGGAAAGCTATAAATTATAGCGTTTTCGACCCTCCCTTAGCCAGTTTCCCCGAGTGCAAACCCAGCGTAGGGCGCTCGCCATCGCCGGCGGCGTCGCGGTGTCGGCGATCGGCGGAGCCCTCTTCGCGTGGCTGCGCACGCCATTGCCGTGGATGCTGGGCGCCATCTTCGCCACCGCCGTCGCGCAGGTGGCGGGGGCGAAGATCGAGCCGATGCCGGGCGCGCGGCCATTGGCCTTCATCGTGATCGGAACGTCCCTGGGCCTGTATTTCTCCGCGCCGGTCATCGCCGAGGTGGGCCGGCAATGGCCCTGGTTCCTGGCGCTCGGCCTCGCGGCGCTGGGCTTCGGCTCGACGAGCGCCTGGGTCCTTGCCCGCCTTTCGGGCGTGGATCGCACCACGGCGTACTTCGGCAGCATGCCCGGCGGCGCGGCGGAGATGGCGCTCATGGGCGAGCGCTACGGCGCGCTGCCCGACCGCGTCGCGCTCTCGCACTCGGTGCGCCTGGTCACGGTGGTGACGCTCTACCCGGTCTGCATCACGCTCGCGGGTTTCCATGCCACCGAGGACTACCGCGCCGTCACGATCCCCTTCGACGGCCCCCAGCTCGCCGTGCTCTTCGCCATCACGGGCTCGGTCGGCGTCATCGCGCGGCTGCTGCACATCCCCACGGCCTTCATGATGGGCGCGCTCGCCACCAGCATCGCGCTCACGGCGACGGGGCACACGTTCTCCTCGGTGCCGACCTACTTCACGAACATCGCGCAGGTGTTCCTGGGTTGCGCGCTCGGGGCGCGCTTCGAGCGCGACTTCATCGCGGCCGCGCCGCGCTTCCTGCTCGCCGTGGTTCCCGCGGTGCTGGTCACGCTGGTACTCGCCGTGCTGGTGGGATTCGCGCTCTCGTGGGGCAGCGGGGCCTATCTCGGCGGCGGCATCCTCGCCGCAGCGCCGGGCGGCATCGCGGAGATGTCGATCACCGCGAAGGTCCTGCGCATCAACGTGGCGTTCGTCACCGCCGCGCACGTGATCCGCTACGCGATCGTGGTGCTGCTCACGATCCCGGTCTACCGCCTGTTCCTGCGCCCGCGCGAGCGCCGCGAATGATATGTTGAAGCCCACGCGAGGACGGAGCCTGCCGTGAAGAACCGCAAGAAGCCCGAGGAGCTGCGCAGCCACCGCTGGTATGGCGCCAAGGACATGCGCTCCTTCGGGCACCGCTCGCGCACCGCGCAGATGGGCTACACGCGCGCCGACTACCAGGGCAAGCCGGTGATCGCGGTCATCAACACGTGGAGCGACATCAACGCGTGCCACTCGCATTTCCGCCAGCGCGCCGAGGAGGTGAAGCGCGGCGTGTGGCAGGCCGGCGGCTTCCCGGTGGAGATGCCCGCGATGGCGCTCGCGGAGATCTTCCAGAAGCCCACCACGATGCTCTACCGCAACCTCCTCGCCATGGAGACCGAGGAGCTGCTGCGCAGCTATCCGGCCGACGGCTGCGTGCTGATGGGCGGCTGCGACAAGACCACGCCCGCGCTGCTGATGGGCGCGATCTCCATGAACCTGCCGGCGATCTTCCTGCCCGCGGGGCCGATGCTGCGCGGCGACTATCGCGGCACGTACCTCGGCAGCGGGAGCGACGTCTGGAAATACTGGGCGGAGCTTCGCGCGGGCAACATCGGCGAGGCCGAATGGCGCGGCGTGGAAGACGGCATCGCGCGCTCGCCCGGCCAGTGCATGACGATGGGCACGGCCTCCACCATGACGGCGGCGGCCGAGGTGCTCGGCTTCACGCTGCCGGGCGCCTCGTCCATTCCCGCGCCCGATTCGCGCCATGCGCAAATGGCCTCGCTCTGCGGCCGGCGCATCGTGGACATGGTGTGGGAAGACCTGAAGCCCTCGGACATCGCGACCGCCGCGGCCTTCGACAACGCGGCCACCACCGTGCTCGCGCTCGGCGGATCGACCAACGCCCTCGTGCACCTGGTGGCGCTCGCGCGCCGCGCCGGCGTGCCGCTCGACATCGGCCGCTTCGACGCGCTCGCGCGCCGCACGCCGGTGCTCGCCAACGTGAGGCCCGCCGGCCAGTACCTGATGGAGGATTTCTTCTACGCGGGCGGGCTGCGCGCGCTGCTCTCGCGAATCACCGACCTCCTCGATGCGTCCACTCTGAACGCCAACGGCCTCACGCTCGGCGAGAACATCGCCGGCGCGCAGGCGTGGAACGAGGGCGTGATCCGGCCGCGCGCCAATCCGCTGGTGGCGAGCGACGGGCTCGCGGTGCTGCGCGGCAACCTCGCGCCCGGCGGCGCGGTGATCAAGCCCCCGGCGATGCAGGCGCGGCTGCAGCGCCACACCGGTCGCGCCGTCGTCTTCTCGAGCTACGACGACATGGCCGCGCGCATCGATTCGCCGGACCTCGATATCGACGCCGACAGCGTGATCGTGCTGCAGAACGCGGGGCCGCAGGGCGCGCCGGGCATGCCCGAATGGGGACAGCTTCCGATCCCGCAGAAGCTCCTCAAGCAGGGCGTGCGCGACATGGTGCGCATCTCGGATGCGCGCATGAGCGGCACGAGCTACGGTGCCTGCGTGCTGCACGTGACGCCCGAGTCGTATGTGGGCGGGCCGCTCGCGCTGGTGCGCACGGGCGACCGCATCGCGCTCGACGTGCCGGCTCGCAAGCTCGACGTGCTGGTCGACGATGCCGAGCTCGCCCGGCGCAAGGCCGCGTGGTCGCCGCCGCCCGCGCACTTCCACCGCGGCTACGGCGCGCTGTACATGAGGCACGTGAGCCAGGCCGACAAGGGCTGCGACTTCGACTTCCTCGAGGGAAGCGGCTCGCCCGAGCCGGACATCCACTAGTCGGCGGGGCGCCTAGGCGAAGGCAACCTGCTCGATGCCGTGGCCGCCCGCGGCGCGCGCGATGTCGAGGCGGCGCTCGGCGCGCTGCAGCAGCTGCTGCGCGTTCGTGGGGCTTTGCGCCCCGTAGGCCGCCACGCTGAAGCAGAAGCCGATGCGCCGGTCGAACTTGCTCTCGGCCAGCTGCAGCGTGCGCGTGGCCACGTTCATCGCCTCGGCCGCCGGGCATTCGATCAGCACCAGGGCGAACTTGCGCGGGCCCAGGCGCGCCACCGCGTCGCCCTCGCGCACGTTGCCGCGTAGCGCCTCGGCGAGCCGCGCGGGCAGCGCGCGATTGTGGGCGAGCACCGGCCGCGGCCCGTTGGCTTCCACGATCACCACGCCCAGCGGATGCGAATAGCGCTTCGCGCGGCGGATCTCGGCGTCGAGGAATCGAAGGAACTCGCGGGCCGAGAGCGCGCCCGTCTCGGCGTCGACCCGCGAGAATTGCGTGACGCGATCGATGAAGGCGCGGTGATAGGCCACCGCCCAGGCGAAGAGCGCGAACATGGTGAGCGTGGTGGCCGACTGCCATACGACGGGCGCGATGGACATTCCGGCGGGCCGCATGGCGAACGCCACGAAGACGCAGTAGCCCGCCGCCACGCCGGCGATGGCGAAGCCCGCGCGGTAGCCAAAGCTCCAGGCGGCGAGCGCCACCGGCAGGAGATAGAGCAGCGTGAGCGAGAAGGCGTTTCCCGAGGTCCACTCGAGGACCAGCAGCGCCGGCAACATGACCATCAGGGCCGCCTTGCCGATGCGGGGCCCGAGCGAGCGCGGCTGCGCGACGCGCAGGTCGTGGTCGCCGGGAGTGAGTTCCATGCGGCGCATGATCGCAAGAAACCGCCGCGCGGGCTGTGTTCTACCTCACGCCGCGCGTTACAGGCGCAAGAGAAGCGCTAGCCGCCCATGGCCTCGCGCAGGGCCGCCCGCTCGTCCGCGGCGAGCGCGCGGCTGAAATGCAGGAGCTGCTCGAGGATCTCCTCGCGCTCGAAGTACGCCTTGCGGCACGCGAGGTGGATGAAACCGCCCGGCGAGAACGTGCCCTCCTCGTGGAACACCAGCCGGATGCGCCAGGCGCCCTTCTCGATCGCCTCCTTGCACTGGCGGCACTTGGCCTGACCCGAGGGAGCGCGTTCGGCGCCGTCGATGCGCTGCAACCGGTGCTGCTCGAGCATCGCCCGCGCGATGCGTTCGAGGCTCTCTCGCCCGGGCAGCTCCGCCGGGGCGCCGGAGAGGGCTTCCAGCAGCACCCCGGGGCGCTTGTACGCGGCGCATGCGAGGTGGAACCAGTGCGTGACCTCGCCCTCCCCGAAGGGATTGGGCAGCGCTTCGCCCAGGCGCAGCTCGCCCTTGGGAAGCGCCTGGCCGCACCCGCGGCATTTCGCGCGCCCGCTCGCCGCGGGCTCGATCACGTGGGGCATGCGCGGATTGTCGCGCAAAAGAAAAACCCCGCCGAAGCGGGGTTTTTTTGGGTCGCCAGCAGACTTACATGTCCATGTCGCCCATGCCGCCCATGCCGCCGCCGCCGGGCATCGCGGGCTTGTCTTCCTTCGGCAGCTCCGCGACCATCGCGTCGGTCGTGAGGATCAACGCGGCCACGGAAGCGGCGTTCTGCAGCGCGTAGCGCGTGACCTTGGTCGGGTCCAGCACGCCCATCGCCACCATGTCGCCGTACTCGCCCGTCTGGGCGTTGTAGCCGAAGTTGCCCTTGCCCTCGGTCACCTTGTTGATGACGACGCTGGGCTCGTCGCCCGCGTTGCGGGCGATCTCGCGCATCGGCTGCTCCAGGGCGCGCACGATGATCTTCACGCCCGCGGCCTGGTCCTCGTTGTCGGTCTTGATCTTGGAGACCGCGTCCTTGGCACGCAGCAGCGCAACGCCGCCGCCCGGGACGATGCCCTCTTCCACGGCGGCACGGGTCGCGTGCAGCGCGTCTTCCACGCGGGCCTTCTTCTCCTTCATCTCGACTTCGGTCGCGGCGCCGACCTTGATCACCGCCACGCCGCCGGCGAGCTTCGCCACGCGCTCCTGCAGCTTTTCCTTGTCGTAGTCGCTGGTGGCTTCCTCGACCTGCTTGCGGATCGACTCGACGCGGGCCTTGATGTTGTCTTCCTTGCCGGCGCCGTCGATGATCGTCGTCGTTTCCTTGGCGATCTCGACGCGCTTGGCGCGGCCGAGGTCCTTGATCTGCGCGTTCTCGAGCTTGAGTCCCAGCTCCTCGGCGATCACGGTGCCGCCGGTGAGGATCGCGATGTCCTCGAGCATGGCCTTGCGGCGGTCGCCGAAGCCCGGGGCCTTCACGGCGCAGGTCTTGAGGATGCCGCGCAGGTTGTTCACCACGAGGGTGGCGAGCGCCTCGCCGTCGACGTCTTCCGCGATGATCAGCAGCGGGCGGCCGGCTTTCGCGATCTGCTCGAGCACCGGCAGGAGGTCGCGGATGTTGGAGATCTTCTTGTCGTGCAGGAGGACGAACGGGTCCTCGAGGACGGCGACCTGCTTGTCGGGGTTGTTGATGAAGTAGGGCGAGATGTAGCCGCGGTCGAACTGCATGCCCTCGACGAGGTCGAGCTCGTTCTCGAGGCCCTTGCCGTCTTCCACGGTGATGACGCCTTCCTTGCCCACCTTGTCCATCGCGTCGGCGATCGTCTTGCCGATCTCGGCGTCCGCGTTGGCGGAGATGGCGCCCACCTGGGCGATCTCCTTGCTGGTGGTGCAGGGCTTGCTGATCTTCTTGAGCTCCTCGACCGCGGTGTGCACCGCCTTGTCGATGCCGCGCTTGAGGTCCATCGGGTTCATGCCCGCGGCCACGTACTTCATGCCCTCGGAGACGATGGATTGCGCGAGGACCGTCGCGGTCGTGGTGCCGTCACCGGCCACGTCGGAGGTCTTGGAGGCGACTTCCTTCACGAGCTGCGCGCCCATGTTCTCGAACTTGTCCTTGAGCTCGATCTCCTTCGCGACCGACACGCCGTCCTTGGTGACGGTGGGGGCGCCGAACGAGCGCTCGAGGACCACGTTGCGGCCCTTGGGGCCGAGGGTGACCTTCACCGCGTCGGCCAGGATGTTCACGCCCGCGATCATGCGAACGCGCGCGTTCTCTTTGAATTTGACGTCTTTGGCTGCCATGTTGATTTCCTCTCGAATTCGTTTGGTGTGCCGGTCAGTTCACGACGGCCATGATGTCTTCTTCGCGCATCACGAGCAGCTCGTCACCGTCGATCTTCACGGTCGTGCCCGAGTACTTGCCGAAGAGGACCTTGTCGCCGACCTTGAGGTCGACGGGGCTCACCTTGCCGTCCTCGTTCTTCTTGCCGGGGCCGACGGCGAGCACTTCGCCCTGGTCGGGCTTCTCGGCGGCGGTATCGGGAATGACGATCCCCGAGGCGGTCTTACGCTCTTCCTCGAGGCGCTTGATGATCACGCGGTCGTGCAGCGGACGAAGTTTCATGTTTCCACTCCTCAGTTGAGATGGGGCCCGTTTCCGGTGTGCTGGAAGCCTGGCCTCGGTTTGAATTGGGCCGGCCGGGAGCGTCTGGCACTCACTGGCCGCGAGTGCTAATAATAGGCCCGTACGCCCCGAACTTCAAGTGGGAGTTAGCGCTAGCTGACTAAAGAAGCCGGCCAGCGGTGAAGCCTTGGGCTAGCGGGCGAGCCTCGCCGCGCGGCCGAACTGGTAGACGATGCGCCGCGGGCGGCGTGAGCGGCTGGCGCGGGTCGGCGCCGCCAGGTAGGGGCAGGGCGGATTGCGGTAGCCGCCTTCCTGCAGCGTCGCGTCGTCCGCGACCTCCGCCCACACGCCCCCGCGCACCGGCCTGAACAGCCACTGCACATATCCGGCGCGCGAAGCCGCCTCGATGAGATCGGGGGCATCGGGAACCTCGGCCACCACCGGCGCCTGGCCGTCGAGGGTGAGCGGCGTCGAGCCGAACGCGCTCATGCATTCGAGCGACTCCTGCTCGGGCGCGCCCGGGCGCACGAACGGCAGCGCTTCGGTGCGCGCGAGATCCCAGGACCCCAGCTCCCATGCGACATCCAGCACCTCGTTCTCGAGCGTCTCCAGGCGGTCCCAGCGCTCGTTCAGCTGCAGCGCCGAGCTCGGCACCGCCTGGTAGGCGACCACCTCCGCATCAGCCGTCTCGGCGAGCCGCGCCTCGACGAACCCGTGCCAATGCAGCGTAAGGACCACGGGGGTGTTCGCGTACGGGACCGCCGCCACGGTGATGGCCACCAGGGGCAGGCGGTTGGAGATCAATTGCGTCTCGATGCGGTCCAGCAGATGCATTCGATGTCCTCCGCGTCGTTCAGGCCTGCGGTGCAATTACCGCAAGCAAACAATGTGCACGCCGCAACTTCTCGCATGAAAACCGGCGCG
>Ga0335070_10003220_pt1 | contig 18984 bp, 21 predicted proteins | sample Lox_Sample_13_FD_206722 | JGI IMG/M metagenome (GOLD analysis project Ga0335070, IMG submission 206722) | Soil microbial communities from Loxahatchee National Wildlife Refuge, Florida, United States - Lox_Sample_1.3 | ecosystem: Environmental > Terrestrial > Soil > Wetlands | place: USA... | reverse complement strand
CGCCAGAGCAAGTCACACAGCCCCCGCCACAAGCTGAGTCAGAGAAACAAAAGAAGAACAACGGTGCATCCTCAGCGTCAAATGCTTAAGCCGCTCAGTTAGGTCGTTTCGAAGAAAGGGTTTGCAATGAACGTGCCAATTCGCATGATAGGCTTAGCTACGACGTTTTTTTGGATTTTCCTAATCGCTTTTACAGCCACAGTAGCTTATTCTGCAAAAGATCTGCAATTCAGCTTTGGAGAATTACAGGTCGGAGGCGATTCGCACAACAATCTCGTCCTCTCTTTGCCAATAGGCGTTGTGAATCAAGGCTATTATGACATAGATGCATTCAATATTAGTACTTATATCACGGATTTAGACGGGTTCAGAATTACCCGCGGCTCCACATTCACGCCCGTCATAGCGAAAGGCGGCAACATCACAATCTATCACAATGTCACTCTGAGCATAGACAGATTACTGAGACACGGTCGAAACTATTTGCTCAACGACACCACAATGAACGTAAACGAGTCAGTTAGCATGAGACTTGCGAATTTTATTCCTGTTCAAGCATCAGCCAATTTTAGTATTCCTTGGGGTGCACCACTGTACAACTTCGAGTTGGGAGACCCAACATATTCTCCATATAACCTGACTCATTTCAGTGTCGTGGTGCCAATAAGCTTTGAGAACCATGCATCCTTCGATGTCGTGGGAAACGTCCAAGCATCCATGTACAATGATGCAGACATGCAGACTGGAACAGGTCAAACCACAATCAACGCTGCTCAGCATTCCTCCTTCAACGGACTCCTCGAGTTTTACGTGCAAATGAGTAATGTGACTCCGACTGGACGTTTTGAAGTCAACTTTCAAACATCGCTTTTCGATTATGGTCCACTGGTGATTCCTTATGGCTAACAAAAACTACCTTCAAAGAAATCTTAGAAGCATTGTTCTGAAAGCGGCAAAAGCAACTCTGAAAGGAGTCCTCTTCTACATGATCTACTTCTTAGTTTGGACGATAGTTCTTGCTCCTTTTGCCTCGATGCTTCCGTGGTTACAGCTGTCTGTCGAAACCTTCATGGCAATATACATCACTTTAATGGTCATCGGAGAACTCACGTCTGGAACGATCTATCAGTACTTTTTTGGTGTGGCTAGATCGCTGTTCGTGATTGGATATTTGCTTTTGACTCTTCAAGGCGGCTTGATAGGCATGACATTCGAAAACGTGAACTTGCTTGTTGACCTTCGGCTGTTCTTGATGATGGCGATGCTTTTCAGTCTGTTAGGTTTGGCAAAATCGGTGCTTCAAGCAATAAACTATATGAGTGAAAAATCAGAGCCGCCTCTGATACTGACCCCACGAGATGCTCGTAATTAGTTTCCAGCAGAGTTTGTCCTTATTGAATATGCTGACTCGTCATTTTCGTCTATCGTAGGATTTGTTGATGCGTGTCTAGAAGGCTTTGACGAGATCGTATGCTGTTACGACGCCGACTATTTTTTTAGGATTGTTTGGTTCGAAGACGTATACCGCTGGAGAATCAACCAAAACCTTCTCGACTTCTTGAATGTCTGTTTCACGGGGAACGGCTTTGTATTCACTGAGTTTCATCTGTTTCACTTTCAGGCGCAGATCTGAATCGGTGATTTTCCATTCTTCAAGCACCCCCACGGGCGTGTCGCCAGATTTCACTAGGATCTTTTTTGTTCCGCTGTCGCGCATTTTCTTTACTGCTGCTTCAACTGTATCTTCTTGGTTTACGTCGTATACAGGTTGGCTCATTAGGTTATCAACTACGAGTTTTTTCATTTCGTTCACCTTATCTTGGAGAGTTTGTCACCGTAGTATTCTCTTGCTTCTTCTATTTGTTTATTGGCATGCTCAATGGCAAGTTCATAGAACTTCTTGTATTGGTCAAGGTTGCTTTTGAAATACTCTTCAACCTGCGTGGCTCTGTTGTCGGCTAACGTTTTCAAGTTTTTCGCGGTTTGACCAATCACGTCTTTTTCTTCAGCGATTTCTCCTACTCGTTTGCCTGCTGTGAATCCTGCTGCAATTGCTGGCCATCCGAGCCCAGTGCTAAAAGCAATCGTCAGTTGAGCCGCTCCAAAATCAGGGTTATTGGACAAGTTGACAACCGTCGAAAGAATCCCTCCTAGGAGTACGTATATTGCGCCCGTCTTGCGGCGTCCGAGAAGGTCGTTTTCTAGAATCGCAACTTTTTTGTCAAAAAGCACCAACAGAAACAGGAATGTACCGGCTCCTATCATTCCGAGACACAAGTATCCTAGCATCGAGAATGGATAATCCAACTTGATCTCTCCTTGATACCAATGCTGTATAATTTAGAATATAAGTGTTACCTGCAAATAACACTAGCAAGCACAGCTTCCAACGTTCCAATCAGTCGTCAGTCATTTTTCACTGGACCACTAGATGCCTTGCCAACGTCAAAAACAGAAGGTTCTGCGGAAATACTGACAAAAACATGTTGAACCTATTTATAGGGGGGTTAAAATTCTTTCCCAGCATAACTCTTCTACAGTTTTGGAAACCTTGCATCATTGTTTAGAGAATGCTTAGCTTGACAAAAACAGGTTTTACAGTTTTTTGGTCATTACGTAGGCGTTTTCTCCGTCTGCGTAATATCCGTTGATTGTGCGTGTTATTTCGAACCCAAGTTTCCTATACAGATTGACTGCTGGATCATTCGACATTCTAACTTCCAAATAACATTGCTTCGCATTGTACAGATGCATACCTTCAAATGCCTTGGCAATCAGCGCCTTCGCCATACCATGGCGCCTATGCTCAGGCATGATCGCAACCGAAACGATATGCCCTTTCCTAGCTAAACCGCCAAAACTGAAACCTGACAATCCAGTTTCAATGCGACACAAAATGTAACCTACAACCTCGCCCTTCAACTCAGCAACAATGAACGTTTCTGGAAATTTACGAGCCAAGTCAATGAAGAAGTAGTCCGAATAGTTTTCTGGCAAACACATGCGGTTGATCTGCATAACTTTCTGCAAGTCATCCATCCTGAACCTTCGCAGCTCAAACGTTTCTTGCAAGCCTTTGCGTCTCCAAATTTGCTTTCACTCGTAAATCTCAGAGTCGCTTAATACCGTTACTATTCACCACTCACAGAAGCAAGCTGCTCCTCAGCCACTTTCACCTCTGGCAACGTAAAGTTTCCATAAGGCAAAACCCAAACCTTAGCATTGCTACCAGTAATCTTGAAAGCTTCATTCAAAGCCTCATTCACACCTCTGGCAGTTTTCAGCTTGAAAATGCTTGAAGCATAATAATCAGGCATCGAAGAAACCAGAATAATCTGATGATTCTGCAAGGCACGAAGCAGATAGTAAGCCTTGTGTCCACCCAAAACAAAATTCCGCTTAATCTCACGCTCGACAGCCTTCAAATCGCCATACTTCACCATCCACTCGTAAAACGATTCATTACCATGCCCCTCAGAACACTCAGCAACCAAAACAATCACACCACCACGCTTAACCACCTCCAAAGCATTATCAACACCCTTGTAAGCCTGATAAAGATTCACATCCGCAGGATACCCACCAGAACTGACAACCACGATGTCTGCCCTGCGATCCACCGTAACACGATACATCTCATCAACCAGCTTAACCCCCTCCGCAAAAGCCTGCTCCAAATCCCCAGCAAAAGCCTTCACAATCTCCCCCTTACTATTCGTCACGACATTCAAAACAAAACATACCTTCGCCATCCTCGCCGCCTCAACCATATCCTCATCAACAGGATTCCCAACCAAAACACCAGTCCTCGCATTCGCATCCAAAAGCATCGCATGATTGTGCTTGATCGTCTCTTCACCAGCAACTCCAGGCAAAACACTTTTCCTACCCCCACCATATCCAGCGTAATAATGTAAGCAAACGTCGCCAGTCAGAATTCGCACATCCGCCTCAGCAAAAACACGATTTAAAAAAACCTTTGTTCCATGCTTTTGAGTCGTACCAACATAAACCAAATCTTGCGCCTTATGATCATGACTAACACTTTTGATGCGATTAAAAACCTCCTCTCCCAGAAGCCCTGCAGCTTCCCGTTGTCTGACTGCTCTATGAGTTCCACAAGCAAAGATAATCGTCATGTTCTCGTCTCTGACTCCTAAAGCATTCAACTCCGCAAGCAACGGCGGCAACATAACACTTGTTGGCGTTGGTCTAGTGGCATCATCAACAACAATCGCCACTTTATGCTCAGGCTTAACAATCTCATTCAGCAGTTTCGAGCCAACAGGCTCCTTCAAAGCCCGTTCAATCTCAGCCTTAGAATCTGCAACACCAGCCTTTTCCCTAGCCTCTATCGACCCCAGAAAATTTCGAGTAGGAACTCTCGCACATACTTCTGTCTTTCCATATGGAAACCAGACATCAACCATTAAACATCACTCTGATTATTGAGAAGCGGAAACACGAATTATTAAGCTTTGTATCAAGAAAAAAAGCGGTCTAGGATGAGAGTTCTTTCCTGATTTTTTGGTCGAAGATTTTACGTAGCATAGATATCGGCAAATATCCATCAGCTAATATAGTGTCATGGAAGAACCTTTCACTGAACTTGTCTCCCATCTTCTGTCTCACCTCTTCCTTCAGCTTCAAGATCAAATGCTTGCCCAACAAGTATGACAGCGGATAACCAGGCGTCTGCGTGTAACGCCTAACTTCAGCAATCGCACCTTCTCTAGTCATTCCAGCCTCTTTCACAAGCATCTCCACAGCCTCATCAAAACTCATCTCGCCCCTAGAAAGCTTAACATCCACTATTATACGGACTGCTCGCCAAATCATGTCATTAACCTGCACAAACCGCGTCTCCAAATCACCTGAGAAACCCTTCTCAGCCATCAACTCCTCACAGTAATGCGCCCAACCCTCAATCGTCTCAGTCCCATCAGCAAATATCCTCACAAGACTGCCACGATTAGAAATAGCACCCTGCAAGAAATGCCCAGGAAAAGCCTCATGCACAGCCGTATTCCTTATCGAAGGAAAATTCAAATGCTTGCCCAAATTCGCTGCGTCTTTCGGTCTCGTCACAACGTATATTCCGATCTGCGGCTTGTCAAATCTAGCAGGCATTATCATAGCCGCAAAAGGCAGAACAGGCACCATAAACCCAGGTGTCTCCTCAACCAGCAAAACATCTTCAGGATAAATGGTTGCAAGCCCCTTCTCTTGAATGAAACGTCTTGCGTCTTCCATAGTTTTCTTCGTAAATTCCAACGCTTCTTCAAACGTTTTTGGTGATTCGCTTTCCAGCGTCTTTAATGCTTCTTCAGGAGTCTTTCCTGGTGCTAACTGCTTTGCCAGTTGCTCTCTTTCAGTTTTCAAATTCTTCAGGTATTTCATGCCAAGCTGATAGATCTCTTCCGAATTCATCTCTAACGTGCGCAGTTTAAGCAGCTTCTCGAATTTCTCTCTTCCCAAAGTCCATTGCTTCGTCGTTCTCGTAAGCAAACCTTGAAGCCAATCCGCATGTATTTTTAATGCAGGTTCAAGTCTCATGACCGCATTGCTCAACCTTTCATAAACCTTGTCTGAAACCTGACCCTTCGCGGCAAAAAGCATAAACTGGAATAAGCCACCAATCTGTTGAGCTTTTTCTATAGCTATTTCAGTCCAAAGCTTCACAGGCTGCGAACTTGCAAATCTTGAGCGGAACTCCTCCAAGAATTGCGGCATCTTCTCGCCTCGGGCAGCAATAGCGTCGACTCTTTTTTCGATGGGAGCATAGTTTCTAGTGAACATTATGAAAAATAGTCCGCCAAGTTCTTCGAAAATGTCTGGATTCAGTTCTTGAATTCTTCGCTCGTAAAAATCAAACTTGGACCTTTCATATGCGTTTTGGAGTACTTCCCAGTCGATCTTGTGATCATCGCTCAGTTCCTCATTTTTCACGGTTTTGCGCAGCGTTCTGAGCCATTCTTCCATGAATAAGAGGTTTTGCCGAAGCCTTTCGCTGGAGCCATCAGCCATCAAATAGTCGTAGGGTTCATGCAGTCCCAGAAAAGTGGCATAATCAGGGTTTATCTGCAAAAACTTGTCCAACATTTGTTTGCTCAAGTTATTGAATATTTCATCAGCGTTCAATTCTCGTCACCCAAGTTCAATGGTCATGTGTAATTGAGCCGAACCATAGATAAGTCTTGTCGAAAAGCGAGACAGAGCAAGTTCTTAAAAACCTTAACGGCGTAATAAATCAGTTGCGAGGAAACAAGACATGTCGATCGAAAAAACGCCCTTAAAAAAAGAGGTCTTCTTTGTATGGTTTAATCGCTACGCTGGGGTAGCCATAAAGACCCCATCTAAAACCTTGATCATAGATCCCGTAGATGTTAAGGCGAAAAACTTTGGAAACGTTGACGCAGTTCTGATCACGCATGAGCATTATGACCATTTCGACCCGGTATTAACCTCAGAACTTTGCAGACTTACCAAATGCACTGTTGTAGCCGACCCTACATCTGCAAGAAGGTTAAGAAACGTCATTCCCGTGCAGAGCCTGCAGGAAGTCCAACCAGGTTCAGAAGTGAAGATTGGCGACGTATCAGTCAAAGCTGAAAAATCCAACCACCCACCTGCCACCACACCCATCACCTTCATAATCACAAGCGAAGACGGAGTCAAACTATTTCACACATCAGACAGCCTGCCTTTTCCTGAGATGGCTGCGGTAGGCGAAAGAGAAAAACTCGACCTAGTCTTTTGCACAATTGGAATTGCCCCAAACACTTCGCCTGAAACAGGGGTTGACATTGCAAGACTAACCAAGGCGAAAGTTGTTGTTCCATATCATACTGGCGCGTCAGCCGACCAAAAGAAATTCGCTGAAATCTTGAAAAAAGAACTGCCGAAAACCACTTGCTTGATCCCAGAGATAGGGAAGATTTACCAAGTTTCAAAACGAGCGTGAAAAGGTGACTAAAGAAGCAGCTAAAATCGAAACTTGTAAGATTTTGCATAAGATCGGTGCCTTGCAGTTTGGAGCTTTCAAACTCACAAGCGGAAAAATAAGCCCCTATTATATAGACCTTCGAATGGTTCCAAGCTTTCCCGACGCTTTTCAGGAGATATGCGACTTCTACGTGAATTTCATAAAAGAAGAAGTGGGCGATAGGAATTTCAAAAGAGTGGCTGGGATTCCAGTTGCAGGGTTACCTTTTGCCTCCATAATTGCTTTCAAATTGGCAAAACCGTTTCTGTATATCCGTAAGGGAGTCCGCCTTCACGGAAGACAAAGAAGAATTGAGGGAATTCTCAGCCCCGGAGATCGTGTTTTGCTGGTTGATGATCTCGTTACAACTGGTTTGTCTCTTCAAAAGGCAGCAAAAGCCATAATTGCCGAAGGCGGAGTAGTCGCAGATGCCGTGGTACTCTTGGACAGAGAGGAAGGCGGAAGAGAAAGGCTTGAGAAATCTGGTGTAATGCTTCATGCAATGCTTGAAATTAGAGAGACAGCAACTAGTCTGTGCGAAATCGGTGCCATCGATGAAGAGCAACTGAAAACAATCCTAAGGCAGATCAAAAAGAAATAGAAAACAAGGCAGGAAAAAAGCGTCTACTCGTAGAATATTAGTTCTTGTTCTTCCAGTATTCCATGAAGCTTGTGCACCGCATCGTAGACATCCTGCTCCTTCTTTGCTCCAGTGCACACCAGCTTTCCACTTGCAAACAGCAGTATGACCACCTTTGGCTCATCCATTCTATAGATTAATCCCGGAAACTGCTCTGGCTCATACATCGTCTTTCCCAATGAGTAAGCAGCTTTCTCCAAGTCTATCATTCCACCCAAGCTTGCAGAGGCAACAATATTCTGAATTTTCAGCTCCGGCTTGCTGATGATGATTATTCCGCCCTTCTTCAATTCCTTTATAACCTTCATTACTGCACTGCGAGCTTCTTTCTCCGATTTGGCACCTGTGCAAACCATTTTTCCAGAGTTGAAAATTAGTGTTGCAGTCTTCGGTCGCTTAAGCCTAAACACCAATCCTGGAAACTGCTCAGGACGATATTCGACACCTGGATAGCCTTTGACGACAGCGTTCAAGTCAACTCTCTGATTCAGGGTGGCAGAAGCAACAACGTTTTCGATATTAACTATGGCTTTGCTTTTCGGCATCAAGCATCACTTCTTACTACTGAAGTGTTTAAATACTCTTTATAAATGCTTAGGTAGGCAGATTTTCCTTTTAGGTAGAGTATTCTTATTTTCTTTTTCTAAAGAGCTTGCCGCCGTCATATTATATTCTCCTGTTACATAGTCGAATCCTGCTTCTATAAGTTTTATTGCTTGCTCTAGGCTTGTGGCAACTGGGTGTGAAATTGGTCGTTGCTACTGGAGAAAACTGCTGTTTCGAGGTTTGTGTAGATCATGGTATTGTTGATTCTCTTATGTCCAAGGATGTTTCTGACGTGTACGATGTCGTGCCTTTCCAGTGTCTGAATATTCGAAGAAGATTACTAAGAGTTCTTAACACTTTTGAAAGAATTCTCTACTACTAGTTAGAAACGGCTTTCGCATCTATGCAGCACTGCTTTAACAGCAACAACAAAATCCTTCTTTGTTATATTTGCATCGCTCCGAAGTATTTCTAGGGATGTAATTGCAATATTGCACTGTTCCGGTTGTCTGCCTTCTGGAGAAATATTCTACATGAAAGAAAAAAATGGGTTATGTGTAGTGTTGTCCATAGTGGGCGCTCAGCAACGCAAAGTCTGCCGGACCAACTCTGTCACTGCTGTCTATATCTGCATTAGGGTTCCATTTGGGCTTGCCTGGTGTTGAACCATATGCAGCGGAAAGCAGTGCAAAATCCGCTGGACCAACCCCTGCATCGCCATTGATATCGCCTGAGATGGTAACTGTCACAATGCCGTCTGTGCAACTATTGTCCGAAATGTCGGTCTCGCCAGCAAGAGAGGTTGTGTTGGTGCTTATTGTATAGTTGCCGTAGACAAGGCTAGTAGTGTTCCACGTGAAAGTTATTGTCGTAGAGTTGCCAGCTGAGAGCGTCACCATCTGCGTTCCGATAGCTGTCTGATTTGCGTATACTGTGACGTTGAACGTTTCATCGTAACCGCCTTGGTTTTCAGCAGTCACATTTACATTACATGTAAGATTTTGTCCAACTGCAGTCTTCGACGGAGTAACCGCTGTTATAGCTACGTCATCACGGTAACGTATTTCCAATTTCACGACTTGCTTCACCCAATAGTTTGAAGAAGTAGCCAAGCCTTCTGATCCAATGATCGCTATTCTTAGCGGCCCGTCAGACAATGATAGGTTCGCGTCGTTGAAGTGGTATGCCAGTATTGGGGTTAGGGATTGATTGTGTTGTACTGGTTGACCAGTCACGTTGTCGTATGTTGTGAATGCACCGTTAACTTCTTCGTAGCTGAAAGTCTTTGTATAATTATCTGGTGCAGTGACTCGAAGAGCATTGTCGTTACTTAGACCTCCAGCTAGATTGCAGAATGTGTTGAGTGATGGTCCTGTATAGTTGCCCAGATTTTTCACGATGCCTAGCTGATTTCTGGATGCGCCGACAGCTCTTAGGGCTGGCAGGTTGCTTATTGTTGTCTCGTTTAGTGTCAGTTCAGTGCCGTTTAGAGCCACTACTGTCAGATTCATGGACTGCAGGTTAGGGTGCAATTCAAGCCTGACAACCTGCTTCACCCAGAACGTCGAGTTTGTACACAAGCCTTCAGGTCCCACGATAGCAACTTTTAATGGTCCATCGCTTAAAGACAAGTTCAGATCGTTGTAATAGTAAGCAAGAATAGGCGTCAATGTTTGATTGTGCTGCACTTCCTCGCCAGTTACATTGTCAAAGGTCACAAGATTCCCATTAAGCTCTTCATAGCTAATATCTTTCGAGTAGTTGTCTGAAGCTATGATCCGGACACGGTAACCACTGCGAATTCCGCCCATCATGTCGCAGAGCGTCTTAATGGGCACCCCAGTGTAGTTGCCTAAGCCTTTTAGAATGCCCAAAGAGTTCTTGTATCCACCATACGCTCGATATGATTCCAAGTTCCCTATATCAGTCTCGTTCAAGGCCAGTTGGCTACCGTCAGAACCGACAACCGTCAAAGTCATCGGCGGCAGTTCAGGTGAAGCTTGCACTTGAAATGGCAATTGATTCTGCCAGGCAAGCATTCCAGATAAAACTATTGAAATCGAAACAATTACTGCAAACATGGATTTTTCTAGTCGACTGGGAGTTGCGTTCCACTTATTCAAATTCAACATTCTCCTTTCTCTTTTCTGAGTGGAGTTATTCGATATGCACATAAAAACATTTCGCTGCCGAATTAACAATTCAGATAATAAGAGATCTACAGCACAACACCATCATTTTGAACTGGTTTTTCTATTTGGCAATCATAACCTCTGTAGCTTTGACAACAGCAGCAACCTCGTCACCAACTTTGATTTTCAAGTCGTCGACAGCCTCACGCGACACCAGCGCCGTTATTACCACAGGCTGCGTAACCTTAACCTTCACGAGCGCCATGATCCCGTCCTTCTTCACGACGGTGACCTTTCCCTTCAAATGGTTCCGCGCACTAATCCTCACAGATCTCACCTCCTATGCTCTCACTTGAAATAAAACTCTTCAAATCACGACGTATCCTGTTGTACTCACTTAACAGACACTTGCCCATCTCGGTAAGCTTAGCGCCGCCTCCCCCGCTCCTGCCTCCCTTAAACGTTTCAATAACAGGCTCTCCAATGACATTCTTAACCTCGTCAAGGTAGTTCCAGACATAACGATAGGACATTCCAAGTTTCTCAGCAGCCTTCGAAATAGACTCTTCTTTCTTGATCTGCTCAAGAATAGCAGCGCCTCCCTTGCCGAGAACCCGCTTTCCTTCCAACTCAATCCAGAACTTGAACAAAGGTCTAAGCTTATGACGCTTCAACATTCCATAACGTGTTTTGTCGTTGGACACTTATAAGAACTGTCTTTGGATAGAAAATCTAGACTCCCATTAACCTCCTGGCGTTTAACTCATACTTACGATTTTGACTGAGTTGATCTTGAACGCAACATATATGTGTCGTCCTCTGAGCAACTTCATTTCAAGAAATGAACGTTTATCAAGGAACACTTTCAACAAGATGCCAATGTCAACAGTCACTTCGACGATAGGTCCAAGATTCGTGGATTCTTCAACTCTTCCTTCAAAAAGATTCCACTCTTCAGGCGAATTTGGGGTTTCAGTCATCAGCACTATGTCCTCAGGATGGATGACAATAGTAGCTGCACGATTGTTAAGCTTGGCATTCAGTCTTATTGAAACATGATCTGTGCTTACTTCGCTGACGCCACTTTCATACTTCACAAACTCGACACGCAATACATTCGTGTAACCCAGAAATCTGGCCACAAGCTCGTTTGCTGGATTAGAAAGAACCTCATTTGGGGTGCCAGACTGCACGATTTCACCCTGTATCATGACTGCAATTCTGTCGGCCAAACTGAGAGCTTCTATTTGATCATGAGTGACGTGCAGGAAAGCAACTTTGAGTTCTCGGTTTATTCGCTTCAACTCACCCTGCAGAGCACGGCTTGTTTCAGCATCAATAGCTGTCAATGGTTCATCTAATAACACGACTTTCGGCTTAGTAACTAGGACCCTTGCAAGAACAACCTTCTGTTTTTCTCCACCACTGAGCGTTGAAGGCATTCTGTCTGCCATTCCTCTTAGACCCATTAATCCAAGCATTCTGTCTACAGCTTTCTTTCTCTCTGGTTGAGCTACTCGTCGCATCTTTAAACCGAACTCAATGTTTTCAAAAACGCTCATGTGAGGAAACAGCAAACAGTTCTGGGGAACATATGCGATTCCGCGTTTTTCGATCGGAACATTTGTAATGTCTTGGTCATTCGATAGCATTTCACCTTTATCTGGACGGTGGAAACCCATAAGTACTTCAAGGAGAACCGTTTTGCCAGCTCCAGTGGGTCCTAAGAGCACGAAATATTCGCCTTCGGCAATTTCAAGATTGACGTCTCTTAGGCTAAACGCGCCCAGCCTTTTTGACACGTGCTCAATCTTCAATGCCAAACCTGCCTCACCCCGGTTTGTCAGTGTATGAGCTTTGTTGTTTTTGAAGTTGCAAGCTTGAATCCGAATAGAATTATTATTGCAAGAATGATCAGTAGGCTACCTATTGGAAGCGCGGCGCTCAAGCCTCCGTTTTCGCCAAGCCCTTCAAAAACGTCATACATGTAGACAGGAGCCGTCTTGGGAAAATAGGCAAGAATAACCACAGCCCCAAACTCGCTTACTGCTCGAGCCCAAGTGAGCAAACACCCTGTAACGATTCCCTTGAAAGCCAAAGGAAAGGTCACGTGCCTGAAGACTTGAAAGCTTGAAGCACCTAAGCTTCTTGCAGTTTTCTCCATCGTAGAACCTACGGACTCAAAAGCCTCTTGCGCACTTCTGATCAAAAAGGGGGCGCTGACAAAAGCCATGGCTACTACGATTCCGAAAATAGTATCAATAAATCTCACTCCAAACAAGCCTAAAGCCTCACCAATAGGTGAAGTAGGCGCAAGAACCAAGAGCAAAGCCAAACCTGCAGCATTATGAGGAATTAGAATAGGTAAATCGATAACCGAATCTAGAAATCGTTTCCCATGGAAATCGTATTTTGCAACAACGTAAGCAAAAGGCACACCAAGAATAAAGATGAACGCTGTAGCAAGAAAAGCACAATAGAAACTGATGAAGATGGCGTTCAGCGTCCGTGCATCCGTGAACGTTGCAGGAAGACTTGGAAGCGAGCTACCCACTGATGCGAGAAGTGGAATGATTAAGAAAAGGACCATGAGTACTCCAAGAATAGCTGAAACAATAACGAAAGGTGAATTTCGCTTAATCCAAACCATCTCAATAGCACCACAATATTGGCTTACGCGATCTTCTATAATATAGTTACACTATGGTTCCTGCACTATAAGGCTCTGCAGGTCCGATGGAACACCTTGCTTGTTGTCCGTATAGGATGGAAGGAAAACAGGATGCCAAGCAGACTCAAAAATACCTCGTCCTTCATCACTGAGTAGAAACTTGGCAAATTCGACAGCCAAATCCTTCTGAACAGCATTGTTCGGTATCGTGAAACCATAATAGATCGTTTTGCCCAGCCTATCAAGTCCTATTGTTGCAAACCTTTGAAGTTCAAAATGAACGGTTACTGATTCATACAACTCCTCAAACTGTGGATTGCCAAGGTTTATTTCGTCTGGTAAATCCACGTACTGCAAACCATACTGCTTCGCGTTGCTCATGTAGAGGAAGCAATAATCTATGCTTCCAGTTTCTAACAATGGAATCAACTGGATACTGCTGGCTCTAAGAATAACATTCGCTTTCGGCTGCTGCACTTCGGGCACAAAAATAGTATAATTGCCATTTGAGGGGATAGAACTTATTGGCGGATCAAAATTCCTTGTTATCAGATTGTAGAAGATGCTGTCGTTACTGTAGTAAGCTTCTGCAAGCTGCATCGTCATTAGAGCACGATAGCCAAGCGCGTCAATCATTGGATTTGGAAAACCAAAAACCACGTCAGGTCTCATTAGCACTGAAAACCAATTAGTCACGTTGATGCGGTCGGCATATCTGCTTGAATTAGTGTAAGCTAAAACAATCTTATTGCTTGCGAACCTTACGTACCAATCAGCGAAGCTTTGGTTGCTCCCAGTTTTAGATGAATTGTACATCATGAGTGGGATCAGCGAATAGTCGGCAACCATAAGCAAATCTGCCTTCTCACCTAACTCGGTAACCTGTCGAATCACTTGGATGCTCCCATGTCCTTCAATTTCAACGTTAACCTCTAGATGTGCTTTTTCAAATGCTTCTTCAACCTTTCCTAGCGGGAACAATAGGCTTGCGGCGCAGAGTATCTTAAGAGTTGTCTTCTCGTTTGGAATAGCAACGTAGAAAAAGAAAAGCGCAGTAGAGGCAACGATAATTAGGGCGAATGCTGAAAGAGCCACGTATTGCCTCTTCAACCAGTTTTCAGCTCCCAGGAAATATGATCTGAATTTCCACGACATTGCTTAGTGTTTCGTTGCTTAAGAGCCCTGAGCCTACGAGCTTCAGAGGCCAATATGGGTCTGGGAGTGGAGCACCGTTGAGCCTGTTTGCTACAATGATGTTTGGGTTACGCATTACTCTGGTACTGTTGAATTCGCAAGAATAGCCTTGTCCAGTAATAACCTTGACTGTATAGCCTTGAAGAGCTAAGGTATCATTGAAAGCTCTGACAGTACTATTAGTCTCATGCACATCACTGTCGTCAACCCTTCCTACCAATAGCCACAGTGGTAGCCCAGTCCACACGTTATTGTTGCTGTCAGTCCAGTTTATACTATGTTCAATACAATTGACTCCTGATTCAAACGTTCCGCGAGTCATGTTCTCAATCAAGGCTCCCTCCAGAAGAAGCGCCCATTCCTCAACGGCTGGACGGACCTCGATCTTCACGACAAACTTGATCCACCAATGCCCTTCAGTCAATAGGCCTTCGGAACCCAGAACTGCAACACGCAAAGGTCCCTCATCAGAAGTCAGGTTCAAACAATCTTTGTAATAGGCAAGGACTGTGGTTAACGGTTGGGTGCGATTCACTTCATCACCCGTTGAAGGGTTAAAAGTGACGAAATTCTGTCCTATAACCTGATTATAGGCAAACACCATTGAATACCCATCACTGGCTGTAACTCTGAGACTGCAATTCTCGTCTATGCCGCCAACAAGATTGCATAAATCAACTAGTCGGATGCCTGTGTAGTTGCCAATGCCACGAAGTGAACCTGCGCTGGTCTTGAAACCACCTTTGGACTCAAAGGGTTCAAGCCGAGCAATATCTGATTCTTTAAGAACCAGAGTCGTGCTGTTGAGAGCTACAAGCGTTAGACTCATCGGTTGAAGAGTGCGTTCTTTGCTTTGCAGAAGCGGGTAAACCACCCACAAGACTGCAACTGCAGCCACGATCACAATCAAAACAAGAGCCGCTACTAGAACTTTCTTCGAAACCCGTAGCGTCACAACAGGCTTATCGTCCATACACCACACATCCTGAAGCTAGTCTGCCAAACTGCTTCAAGCGATCATGCCGTCGACTATGAACCTTAAGACTTACCGCCACCGCTAAAGTCATTATGATTAGCAGAGGTAAGACTGATGAAGACGGAAGCTCGGGAACAGTTTTTAGTATCTCGATTTTTATCATCCATTTAACCCAGAACGTCCCATCGGTCAACAAGCCTTCTGGACCCACAATAGCCAGTCTTAAGGGTCCTCCGTCAGACGAGCCAATGCTTACGTCATTGAAATAGTAAGCTGCGATAGGCACAAGCGGCTGACTATGGGGCACCTGCGCGCCCGTAATGTTGTCATAAGTGACGAACTCACCGTTGATCTGGGCATAAGTGAGGTTCATGGAGTATGTGTCTGACGCCGTGATTCTTACAACATTCTCATCTGTCAAACCTCCGACCAAATCACAAAGTGTGCTCAGGCGCACGCCAGTGTAGTTGCCTAGACCCCTCAGATTGCCTAAGGAGTTCTTGTATCCACCATACGCCCGATAGGGCATCAAGCTCCCAACGTCTGTTTCATTTAACACAACTTGAGTTCCATTAGAGCCTACAACTGTCAAGCTCATAGAAGGAAGCAGGCTGATATTTGTCTCTCCTTTTGCAGATCGAAACAACTGACGATCTAGAGACGTGAGCGCCAGAAATGAAAAAACAAGTAGGACGGCTAATAGCCTGCAGTTTCCAGTCATTTGCAAACAACCCCCTGTCCTCATGACCAAGACAGCGAACGCTAAGCTGATATGCACATAAAAGCATTTCGCTAACAAACATAGGATCAGGTGACGGCAATGTTATTGTCTCACGAAGCCATCAGAGTATAAGGCTGCATTGACTTCGCGTATGCGCGGTATCAGAATCATATTGATGAACACTTTCTTAGGCACTTGAATCGCCAATTCCTCAATGAATCTACTCTTGGTCAATTTGCTGATCTCCATGTTCTAACCAGAACCCAATCTTGCAATAATCAAAAGATCGAATTATGTATTGATTCAACAGAAAAATAGGGTTTCGCGGGAGACTTCATCACTGGTGATTCCTAAATGCTTATGCCTCAGGGGGTTTCTCAGGGCTTGGCGGTTTTTCCTCCGCCGTCTCTTTCTCAGGTTTTTTGTGTGTCAGAATCGGAAAGACGAATTCCACGATTACCAGCAGAACTAGGAGGATGATTATGATGTATATAGCTGAAGAGTTGCGCATGTACTGGGATATGTGTCCAAGCCATGGGATTCGCATGATGACCTTGCCGACCAAAAGTTTTTCAGAAACGTAGCCTTGGTAGGTGTAGTTTTCTCCTCTGTAATCAGTCCAATGGTCGCCGCTATCCGTGTAGCTGCCGTCTCCTCTGGTTTCAAAATAAATTAACCCGTTATAAGTCAGGTTGGCTATTGCCCTGTGAACTATCAATTCATCAACATCCATTTCGCTGCCTTTAGGCCTGTGGAATATTATGATGTCTCCTTCAGGATCCCAACCTGTCTTCACATCTTTTCCGTCAATGCCTTGCACAATAATCAGGTCTCCAGTATGTAATGTCCGCTCAAACGGGTGACTCCAACCATCACAACGCATATAGTATGGCTTGCACATGCTTCCTGAAGCGACTGCAAGCGCAGGATATGGCGTCCGTAGCACTATCTGGGAACCGAACCACAATCCAAAAATCACCACGACAATTATGACGATCATTACGCCTGTCTGAATGTACTCGTTCTTCCATGCCCGTCTAAGTTTTGATTCTGCCATTCCTACGCCTTCAATTAGGCTGACGTGTTCCCGTTGATTTAAGATTTCGTGTTTTAAAACCTACCGCTTCTAAAAGCTTCCAAAAAGGAAAAAATGGGGATAGGAGGGATGTGAGTTTGACGTTCTATGCCTTTCTTCGCCCGCTTATCTTCCGTGTCTAAATCTTCTTCTTGCTCAAGACTTCACGGAATGGTTTGTGGCACTTCGGGCAGTCAAAGAGCCCGATTTCGAGTTGCATGCGCTTGCCTGATTTGTCTGGGCGTCCAGCCATGGTCCATTTCTTCTTAGGTGTGTTAACAACTGTTCCGCATTTTGGACATTTCGCCATTTAATTTCCTCCATTACATGACGTATTCCATGGTTCACATGATGATAGATAAAAAACTTTCCATAGTTTTCGAATAGAAAACGATTCCTCAAACATTGGCTTTAGACATGTTTCTGTCAAACGACCATGATGGTAAAGCTTAAACATTTATGTTAAAGCCCTAAAAACTCTCCCCATAACACAATGATGACGTTCCATCAAGAACTTTTTCACTTCTAGACGACACATGAATCAGCACGATCCATCTCAAACATGTCATCAAATGAGCTATTATCAAGCATAATTTGCATAATGAAGTGATTCTGATTAGCCAACGTAACTTTTTCACGAGAACCCTTCGCACGTATGATGGAAAAGCACAAGGCATGAACCATCAAAATTGCTTTCAACCTATAAAAAACATCCAACAGACACTCGCATCATTCTTTCCTTCAAATTCACCATCGCTTCCAATACACGCATTCCACCTTCTTACTGCATTTGCGGTTTTGGAAACTGCTCCAAAACGCTTTTACTTGTGGTCTTGCGATTATCCCTAGCCGAATTAAGGTTTGAATTCAATTGCAAGACTCGCCAAAGAACGCTTTTGACTTGCTCGTTAAACCTGTTAGGAAGCTCATCGAGCAGAGAGGGTTCCCAAAGCCAACAGAACCACAGGAGAAGACTATCCCACTGATCCTCCAAGGAAAGAATGTTCTTCTAATATCTCCAACTGCCACGGGAAAAACCGAAGCTTCTTTTCTCCCAGTCTTAAGCATGCTTCTCCAAGGACAACAGGGAAGCCTCGGCATCAAAGTTTTGTATATTACGCCTCTGCGAGCTTTGAACCGCGATATGCTTGAAAGACTTGAATGGTGGTGCAACAACCTAGACATAAAACTCGCCGTCAGACATGGCGACACAGAAACCAAAGAGCGAACACGACAATCCCGAAGCCCACCTGAGATTCTGATCACGACTCCTGAAACATTACAAGCAATATTGTCAGGTTGGATCATGCGTCAGCATCTGCAACAAGTCCGTTGGGTAATAATCGACGAAGTGCACGAGATGGCTGACAGCAAGCGCGGAAGCCAGCTGAGCCTCGCATTGGAAAGACTCAGGGCGATGGTTGGTCGTGATTTTCAAATGATCGGTCTTTCCGCGACCATTGGAACACCTGAGAAGGTTGCGAAGTTTCTTGTCGGAAATGGTCGCAGTGTGGAGATAGTTCGTGTTCCAGTTGGCAGAATGATGACTTTGAAGGTTGTTTTTCCAGAGCCTGATAATGCAGACGTTCAACTTGCGTCGAATCTTTACACTCATCCTGAAGTCGCCGCCAGACTACGCATTATTCGTGACTATATTTCCAAACACAAATCTGTGCTCCTCTTCACAAACACGAGAGCGGAGTCAGAGGTTTTGGCAAGCCGATTCAGAGTCTGGGACCTTAACTATCCCGTTTCTATTCATCATGGTTCACTTGCGAAGCCCTCACGGATAGCGGCTGAAAAAGGATTGAAAAGCGGCGAATTGAAGGGGCTCATTTGCACAAGCTCGCTTGAACTTGGCATTGACGTAGGCAGGATCGATTTGGTCATTCAGTACATGAGTCCCAGACAAGCAACCCGACTCATCCAGCGAGTTGGCAGAAGCGGTCACAGCATCGGACGGACGGCGGAAGGAATCATAATTGCATTAGATTCCGATGACGCTCTCGAAGCTTTGACCACTGCAAGGAAGGCATTGAACGAG
>Ga0335070_10003218_pt1 | contig 18988 bp, 20 predicted proteins | sample Lox_Sample_13_FD_206722 | JGI IMG/M metagenome (GOLD analysis project Ga0335070, IMG submission 206722) | Soil microbial communities from Loxahatchee National Wildlife Refuge, Florida, United States - Lox_Sample_1.3 | ecosystem: Environmental > Terrestrial > Soil > Wetlands | place: USA... | reverse complement strand
CGACACCGAGGACGCCACGGCGCACGACGCGGACCGCGACAAGCCGCTGGACTGGCACCATCTCGCGACGCGCGTCTTCACCAACCCCATCATCCTCACGCTGGCGGTGGCGGAGTTCTGCACGGGGTTCGTCCGCCAGGGGCTGATGCTCTGGTTCGTGCCGTTCCTCAAGGAAGTGCACCACGTCACCCCTGGGACGGGCCTGTTCGACGTCGCGTCGTTCGGCGTGACGGTGGGCGGCATCCTGGGCGGGCTGCTGGCGGGCTACCTGTCGGACCGCTGGTTCCAGTCGAGGCGCCCGCCGGTGGCGTTCGTCTTCTACCTGTGCCAGATCGTGTCGCTCTTCATTCTCGGCCGCGCCGCGGCGCCCGCGCTCGCGGCGTTCATGATCGGCTTCACCTGCATGTGGATCTTCGGCGTGCACGGGATGCTGACGGGGACGGCGTCGATGGACTTCGGCGGCTCGAAGGGCGCGGCGACGGTCGCGGGGATGTTGGACGGCGTGCAGTACCTGGCGTCCGGTCTCACGGGCTTCCTGCTCGGGCACTACCTGGACAAGTGGGGCTGGGGCTCCTGGACCTGGATGATCATGCCGTTCTCGCTGATCGGCGCCCTGCTGATGACGCGGCTGTGGAGCGAGACGCCGATGAGAGCCCCGGCGGCTACGAGGAGCTGACGCGACCGCCGGCTCCGCGGCAGTTCAGGGCGTCTCGGACAGGAAGCGCTCCGCCAGCTGCACCATCCGCTCGTTGCCCTCGGCGCGGGCCCGGGCCAGGATGCCTGAGCTTCGGCTCGCCCCAGCGATAGCCGGTGGCGCGCTCGGCGCCGTAGGAGTCGCCGGCGTCGGCACCCTCGAGCAGCGCCAGCGCCGCGGCCTCGTCGTAGCCGGGATCGTCGCGGTGCGGTAGCACGTACCGCCGCTCCGGCCCGCCCTCATCCTCCTTCACGAACGCGCGTGACATGGGCCGGAAGCTACGAGCGGCCGGCAAAGCACACAAACCGTCTCGAGAGTGCCGGGCGCCCACGGACGGGCCGCTTGACGCCGGACTGACGCCCCGACGCCAGGTTGGTCCGCGGATGTCACGCCGGCGGCGCGGCTGGCGCGCCGGCTCGGTGTGCTCCGCTGGCCGGAGGAGCGCATGGTCCGCGACAGATGCGGGCTCGTCCTGATCGCCGCCGCGGCGGCCACAGGGTGCGGTCTGCCCGATTGGGCTATCCCCGACGTCAAGGACTGCACCGGATACGTGACGGGCGTGGGCCTCCTCCCCGCGGCGGACACGATCGAGGCGGGCCGCGGCCTGCGGCTCGCCGACACGCTCCTGAAGCGGCCTCTGCCTGCGGGCTACTACCTCTGCACCTATGCCGAGTCGTGGGCCCTCAGCGACCCGGCGGTGCTGGAAATGACCACGGACGCGCACCAGAAGCGGCTCGTGATCGGCAGCGCGCCGGGCACGGCCACGGTCACGTATGCGGTCGGGGCGTTCCGCGCCACGGCCACGATCACGGTGGTCGCGCCGCGGACGCCGTACGTCGGCGTGGTCGCGGGATACTTCCACCTGTGCGTGCGCGCGGGGAGCGGCGAGTCGTACTGCTGGGAGCCGCACCAGATGCCCGGGCCGCTGCTCGTGTCGTCCGACGGCCCATTCTCGGCGGTCGACCTGGGCATGTACAGCGTGTGCGGAGTGACGGCCGCGCAGCGCGTGGTGTGCTGGTCCACCGAGTCGAGCGGCCCATCGGACGTGCACCCGGTCGCTCCGGTGCCGTCCCTCGCGGGCGTGGCGGCGCTGGATGCGGGAGGCGACTGGCACCAGTGCGCGCTCACGAGCGGCGGCGCCGCCTGGTGCTGGGGCGGGAACATCTTCGGCCAGCTGGGCACGGGATCGGCGTCGAGCGGGACGGACTCCGTCCCCGCCCGCGTGGCCGGCGTGCCCGCGTTCACGTTCCTCGCGCTCGGCGCGAACCACACCTGCGGCCTCGCCGCGGACGGCACGGCATGGTGCTGGGGCGACGATCGCTCCGGGCAGGTCGGCGTGGCGGCCGCGGGCGGGACCTGCACCGCGGTGGTGGACGGGGCGATCCCGTGCCAGGTCACGCCGGTCCAGGTCGCCGCGGGAACCGGCTACCGCGCGCTCGCTGCGGGCGGTGACCATACCTGCGCCCTGGACGCGGCCGGACACGCGTTCTGCTGGGGGGAAAACGCCTTCGGCGAGCTGGGCACCGGCGACACGGCCGCGAGCGCGGCGCCGCGGGCGGTGGCGGGCGGACTGGCATTCGTCGCGATCAGCGCCGGGCGCCGCCACACGTGCGCCGTGACGGCCGCCGGCGCGGCCTACTGCTGGGGAGCGGACGACTCGGGCCAGCTCGGGGACGGCGGGGCGCCGCACGGGCTCTGCGGCGGCGGCGTCCACATGGTGGCGTCGTGCAACCCGACGCCGGCGCCGGTGTCGGGCGATCATCTGCTGAGCGCGATCAGCGCGGGGGATCTCATGACCTGCGGCGTCGCGTCGGACGGCGCATGGTGCTGGGGCGTCCCGTGGGGGCCGTCGGGTGATGCCGGCGAGCTGCCCGTGCGCCTGCCCGGCCAGCCGTAGCGCCGAGAGCGGCTAGGCGAGGTTGAGCTGGGAGAGCAGGGCGCGGAAGCGGGGGTGGCCGCGCACCAAGTCGTAGATCGGGTGGATCTTCAGCCAGACGAGGTCCGCGGCCCGCAGCGCGGCCGCCTCTTCGAGCCGCTCGAGCGCCGCTTCGTGGTTGCCGAGGCCGATGTGGATCTGCGAGATCAGCGCCGGCGAGACGAACGTCCCGCCGGCGCGCTGCTCCAGCGCCCCCAGGATGCGCTCGGCCTCGGCGCGGTGGTAGGCGAGCGCGTGGGCGGTCGCCAGCGCCGCCTCGGTTTCAGCACTGCCGCCCTGGAGCTTCACGGCTCGCTGCAACGCGACGATCCCCTCGTCGTAGTTCCCCATGGCGATGTGCGTGTGGCCGAGGAAGTAATGCGCCGCCCCGAAGTCGCCGTTCAGCTCGAGCGTCTCTTGCAGCGCCGCGACCGCCGAGGCGAGCTCGCGCTCGTAGAAATGGCAGAGCCCCACGCTGACGTGCACGGCCAGCGACAGCGGGTCCAGCGCGAGCGCGCGGTCCAGCTCGAGGCGCGCGTCGTCGAACCGGCCCTGGGGAACCAGGCAGTTCATCGCGTACCACTGGTGCGCCGTCGCGTACTGGGGGTTGTGGGCGATCGCGCGGCGGAATCCCGCGTCGGCCGCCGCCCAGTCCCATTCGTACAGCGCCCGGACGCATGCCAGCGACGTGTGCGCCTCGGCGAGCGAAGCGTCGATGCCCAGCGCGTGCTCGGCCGCCTCCCGCGCCTTCGGCATCACCACGGCCGGCTGCCGATGGCTGTACACACCGAGAATCACGTACGAGTCGGCGATGCCGGCGTACGACTGCGCATGGTTCGGATCGACGCCGAGCGCCTTCTCGAACTCCGCGACGCTCGCTTCGAGCGCCGCGGCCGTGCGCTCGTTCCAGTGGTGGCGGCCGCTCAGGTAGAACTGGTACGCCTTCGGATCGCCCGTGGGGGTCGGCTCCGTCGCGTACGCCTTCGGCGCGCCGAGCAGCTTCGCCTGGAGCACGTCCGCGATGGCGCTCGAGATCTCGTCCTGGATGGCGAAGACGTCCTCCACCTGCCGGTCGTAGCGCTCCGACCAGAGACGGTACCCGTCCGCCACGCTCACCAGCTCGGCGGTGAGCCGGACGCGATTGCCCGAGCGCCGCACGCTCCCCTCCAGCACCGTCGCCACGCCCAGGCGCCGGCCGATCTCGCGCACGTCCTCCTGCTTCCCCTTGAAGGCGAAGGCCGACGCCCGCGCCACCACGCGCAGGCCGTCGAGCTTCGAGAGCGCGTTGGTCAGCTCCTCGGCGATGCCGTCGCTGAAGATCTCGCTGTCGGGGTCGCCGCCCACGTTGGTGAAGGGGAGCACCGCGATGGAAGGACCGCCCGCCCCCTCGCCGACGCCGATGCGCCGGCTCCGGCGGACGTCCCCCGGCGGTTTCAGCTCGAGCGCCGTCGCGAACTCGGCCGCGGTCGAGAAGCGGTCCTGCACCTTGGGGGCGAGCGCCCGCTCCAGGACGGCGTCCAGCTCCGGCGGCGCGTCGTCGCGCCGGTCCCGCAGCGGCGGCACCGGATCCACCAGCTTCTGGGCGGTGATCGCCATCGGGGAATCGCCGGTGAAGGGCGGGGCCCCGGCCAACATCTCGTACAGGACGCACCCGGCCGAGTAGATGTCGCTGCGCGCGTCCACGGGGTCGCCCATCGCCTGCTCGGGGCTCATGTAGACCGGGGTCCCGATGACGATGCCGCTCTCCTCCGGCGTCCCGCCGTGGCCGGAACGCAGCGCCAGCGCGATGCCGAAATCGGTCACCAGCGCCGCGTCCTCGTACAGCATGATGTTCTCGGGCTTGATGTCCCGGTGGACCAGCCCGCGGCGGTGGGCATAGTCGAGCGCGCCGACGACCTCCCGCGCGATCTTCAGCGCCTCGCCGACCGGGAGCCGCTGCTCGCCGACCAGGCGCTCGCGCAGCGAGGGGCCCTCGACGTAGGGCATGACGTAGTAGACGATGCCGTCGGCCTCGCCCGAGTCGTACAGCGGCAGGATGTGGGGATGGGTCAGGGCCGCCGCGATCTCGATCTCCCCCAGGAAGCGCTCCGCCTCCATCGAGGCGGTCAGGTCGGCCCGGAGGGTCTTGAGGGCGATGTGCCGGTGGTGGCGGCGGTCCTCCGCCAGGTACACCGTAGCCATGCCGCCGGCCCCGAGTTCACGCTCGATGGCGTAGCGGTCGGCGACCGCGATCCGGAGCCGCTCCAGTGCGTCGGTCATCGCACCGCGCCAACGTATCCCCGACCCGGTCCGGCGTCCAGCCCCGACGACCTGACAAAGTACCTCAGCAGACGGCGTATAAGTGCTTATGCCGTCGAGCGATTCACGACCCTCGCGTCACTGCTGTGCGGGGACCAGATGGAACTGGTACTCGAGGCCGATGTCGTCCTCGACGGACAGCACGATCGCGACCCGCGGCTGCTCCATCCCGAAGTCCTCGAACTTGACCCGGGTGGTCGCCAGGCCGATGTAGCCGCCGTCCCTCGCTTCGGCGGTCACCTGCCACGTCACGGGGTGGGTCACGCCGTGGACCGTCAGGTCGCCGACGATCTGGAAGGTCATGGGGCCGGACGCGGGGAGCGGCCAGGAGAGCCCCGGGAGGTCCGTGATCGAGAGGTCGGCCGTCGGGAAGCGGGCGGTCTCCAGGGTCCGCCGCTTGATGTAACCGTCCCGCCGATCGCGGTCGCTCTTGAGCGAGTCGAGGGCCACGGAGAATTTCGACTCGGCGGGTACGACCCTGCCGTCCTGAAGGACGATCGCGCCGGTGATGCGGCTGGTGGTACCGACCGCCGTATTGGGCAGGGTGAGCACGGCCAGCTGCTCCTTGACCTTGAACCGGACCTCATTTCCGTCGGGCGCGGGGACGAGGCGGAGGCGGACGCGTGTTCTGCCTCCTGCTGCCCGTGCCGTGCGCGTGCCCGGGAGGCCGAACGAATGGGCGGCGTTCGCCCCAACGAGGGCGAGGAGAGCGGCGGCAACCAGACTGCGCATGGTTGTTGCTCCTATCTGACATTCAGAGCGGCTGGGTGATGCTAGGGTACGGAGGGGAGGGGGTTGGCGTTGAGGCGGCTGGCCTGTGCGGGACCCGTGGCCAAACGCCCGGCTGACGCCTCCCTGCGAGCTTCCCGGAGCCCTGTAAGGAGCGGGATCGCACATGCTGGACGACATCAGGTACGCCTTCCGCAGCCTGATCCGCAGCCCCGGCTTCACGGCGACGGCGGTGCTCACGCTGGCGTTGGGCATCGGTGCCGCGGGCGCGATGGCGGACCTGGTGATCGCCTTCTACCTGCGGCCGCCGTCGGGCGTCGTGGTGTCCGAGGTCGTCGCGCGGGCGATGCGGCTCGCGCTGGGGGGCGTGGGGCTCGGGCTGGCGGCCGCGGTGGTCGTGAACCGCGTGTGCGCGGCGTGGCTGTTCCGCGCCCAGGCCGCGGAGCCGGTGGTGCTCGCCGCCGTCGGGCTGCTCCTGCTGCTCGCGACCTTCCTCGCGAGCTACCTCCCGGTGCACCGCGCGACTCAGGTCGATGCGATCGTCGTGCTCCGCTGCGAGTGACCCTGGAGCCGGCGCAGCGTCATCCACCCGGCGACCGCGACGACGCCCAGCGGAACGATCACACCGAGCGACTGGATCGCGAGGGTCGCGAGCCACAGGAAGTTGTCCCACGCCTGGCGGAAGGCGCCGCTCAGGGCCACGGGGCCCGGCGCGCCGGCCACAGCCGCCTGTGGCTCGCGCAAGGTCACCGTCAGCGTGCTCAGCGCCACGTTGTGACGCAGGTAGCGCACCCGGCCCTCGAGCCGCTCGATGTCTTCGCGCACCGAGGCCAGCGCGCGCTCGATCTCCATGACGTCCCGCAGGCGTCCCGTCCGCTCGCTCACCAGGGCGAGCAGCCGCTCCTCGAGCCGATGCGCGTTGCGGAGGCGCGCGTCCACGTCCACGTACTCTTCGCCGACATCCTCGGAGGACACATCGAGAGCGGCGAGCCGGCCGAGGCGCCGGAGGCCGTCCAGCAGCTGATCGAACCGGGCGTTGGGAACGCGGACCTCGTACTCGGCCGTGTGCACGAGGTCCGATCCCGTTTCGGCGGACGAGGAGGCCACGAACCCCCCGAGTCCGTCGGTCAGCTTGCGTAGCCGCAGCGCGACGGGCGCGACCGAATCCACGTCGAGGGTGGCCCTGGCGGAGACGACGAGCATTCGCGCCGGGTTGGCCGAGTCGAGCGAGGTGATTTCGCGAGCGCCGGGCAGCGAGAGCGACCGCGTCCCCTCATATGCCCCGACGAGGGCAACTGTCCGGGCCGGCGCCGCGGCGACGTTCAGGCCGCGACTTGCCGGGAGCAGACGCGCCTGTTTCGCCTCCTTGAATACGTGCGACGCCTCGCGCGCTTCGCGTGCCGTGCACGCGGCGCAAAGAGCGGCGACGCCGACGAACAGCCTGCCGATGGTGTGCATGGGACCCCTCCTGGGCCGTGCGTTCACTCGCAAGAGACGCTCGAGCGATGAGCACTTGCACACCGGTCCGATGACGGGATCGCACCACGGGGATGACGAAACGATGACGCAGGCGGGGCGTCGGGCGGCCGGAACCGCTTTCCGCCCGGGGGGAGGCATGCTAGGTTCGCTCCGGCCATGGCGCACCGACCCGGCCCGTCCTCGACACCCACCCTCCTGATTCTCAACCCCGCGAGCGGGCGGGGGATGGGGCGCAGGCTGCGCACCCGCATCGAGCGCGCGCTCCACGCCGCCGAGGTCAAGTTCGATCTGGTCGAGACCACCGGCCCCGGCCACGCCCTCGGCCTGGCGCGCGACGCGTCCCACGCGGGCATCGAGCGGATCATCTGTGCGGGCGGCGATGGCACCCTGCACGAGGCGGCGAACGGCCTGCTGCTGGGACCCCGCGGCGAGGACGGCGCGACGCGCCCCGCGCTGGGCACGATCCCGATCGGCACCGGCAACGACTTCGCCAAGCTGCTGGGCGTCTTCAAGCTGCCGCCGGAGACCGCGGCGATGCGCATGGCGCACGCGGAGCCCCATCGCTTCGACGTCGGCCGCGTCATCGGCGAGCACTTCATCAACTCGCTCGGGATCGGCTTCGACGCGGAGGCGGTCCGGCAATCCAACAAGATCATTCGGCTCCGGGGGATAGCCGTCTACCTGGTGGCGGTGTACAAGACCTTCGTCCTGTTCCGCGCCCCGGTCCTCGAGGTGAAGTCGGAGGTGCACAACGAGACCGGTGCCATGATGATGCTCGAGGTCTCCATCGGCGTGAGCGCGGGCGGCGGCTTCTATCTGACCCCGCAGGCGGACCCGTCGGACGGCTTGCTCGACGTGTGCCTCATCCGGAAGGTGGGCCTGCTCAAGTTCCTGCGGTACGTTCCGAGGGTGCTCAACGGCACGCATGTGACGCTCGACGAAGTGGCGATGTTCCGCACGCCGGCGCTGACGATCCGCGCGACCGCGGAGCCGCTGCTCCTGCATCTGGACGGCGAGCTGCGCCAGCCCGAGTCGCCGCAGATCGAGATCACGCTCGAGCCGAAACGGCTCCGTGCGTTGGTGGGCCGATGAAGGCCTGGCTGCTGGTGCTCGCGTTCGCGGCGGCGCCGCTCGCGGCACAGAACCCCCCGCCGGCGCCGCCGGCGGCCCAGCCGCCCGACACGATCGGGCAGGACACGCTGGCGCAGCGGCCGACCCGGGGCGACTCGGTGCGCCCCGTGCCGCCGGTGACGCCGGGCGGCGCGTTCCTCCGGTCGGTTCTCATCCCGGGGTGGGGGCAGGCGCGCCTCGGCCGGAATGTGACGGGCGGGCTCTTCCTGCTGTGGGAGGGCGTCTGCGCCACGATGGTCTGGAAGGCGCAGTGGCAGCTCGACTACGCGCGCGAGCGGGGTCAGTGGGTCAAGTCCCACACCCAGGAGCGGGAGGACTGGATCGTGCTCCTCGTGTTCAACCACCTGCTGGCGGGAGCCGAAGCCTACGTCTCCGCGAACCTCTTCGATTTCCCCGCCGCCCTGAAGGTCCAGAAGCTGGAGAACGGCCGCACCGGCGTCGGCGTCAGCGTGCCCATCAAGTGAACCGGCGGCCCATCGGCGTCTTCGACTCGGGCATCGGCGGGCTCACCGTCGTGCGGGAGCTGATGCACCAGCTCCCCCACGAGTCGCTCATCTACTTCGGCGACACGGCGCGCGTGCCGTACGGGAACAAGTCCCCGGAGACGGTGCGGCGGTTCAGCCGCGAGATCCTCGACTTCCTCCTCGGGCGGGACGTCAAGCTGGTCGTGGTCGCCTGCAACACCGCCAGCTCGCACGCGCTGGAGGAGCTGCAGCGGGTCTCGCCGGTGGCGGTCGAGGGCGTCATCGAGCCGGGGGCGCGCGCGGCCGTGGCGGCGACGAAGAGCGGGCGGATCGGCGTGATCGGCACGACGGGGACCATCGCCAGCGGCGCCTACGAGCGGGCGATCCGCGCGGCGGCACTCGCCTCCGGGCGGGATCGAGCGGGCGGCGCTTCGGACGCGTCAGGCAGGGCTCGGGAACCGTCCGGCGCGGCGGATGGGATGGCGGAGGTGACGGCGCTGGCGTGCCCGCTGTTCGTGCCGCTGGTCGAGGAAGGCTGGCTGGACCGTCCCGCGTCGCGCCTCATCGCGGAGGAGTACCTCAGGCCGCTCGCGCAGCACCGCATCGACACGCTGGTGCTCGGCTGCACGCACTATCCGCTGCTCAAGCCGCTGATCGCCGAGGTGCTCGGCCCCGGCATCACGCTGGTGGACAGCGCCGAGCAGACGGCGGCCGCAGTGTCGCGGGAGCTGGCGGCGTCGACGCTGCACGCGCCCGCCACCCAGACGGGGCATGTGCATTTCGTCGTGTCCGATGCGCCGAAGCAGTTCGTGACGGTGGGACAGCGCTTTCTTGGCGCGAGGGTGAAGGACGTCGAAGTGAAAGTGATGGGTGAGGGGTGAGAAGTGAGAAGTGAGAAGTTCGAGTGAGAGGTGAGAAGCAACGACGTGAGAGGCAAGGGCGTGAGAAGCTGACCCGCGGCTTCTCACGCCTTTCACTTCTCACCAGAACATCTCACCCCTCACTTGGCGTTCTCACTCCTCACCCCTCACTTCTCACCTGTCCCACTTCATCAGCCTGATCTCGGATTCACTCACCACCGCGTAGTGCCGATCCACCATCCACTGCCCGGCATTGAGGTAGAACCTCCCGGGCCGGTGCTCCACCAGCCGCTGCCGGTGCGTGTGGGCCATGATCACCAGCCCCAGCTCCGGCCGCCGGTCGAGTACTGCGCGCGCGAACGTCTCCTGTGCGTCCGCCGCGCGCCGGATCGCCTCCTCCGTCCGGTTGGCCTCGGCCAGCCCTCCGGAGAGGTGGTCCGCCAGCCAGAAGCCGAGGTTGGGCGGCAGCAACCGAAAGGTGCCGACGGTCACCGGGTGGCGCGTGATCCGGTGGATGAGCCGCCCGCCCAGCTTGGTCTCGGTCAGGCCGTCGCCGTGCACCACCCACGCCCTGCGGCGTGCCAGCTCGAGCTCGGCCCCTTCGCCGTGGAACGGGATGCCGAGGTCCCGGTCCCAGAAGGAGCCGCCCCACCGATCGTGATTGCCGCCGAAGAAGTGGATCTCCACTCCGGCATCAACCAGCGCCTTGAGCCGGGCGAGGGTCGGAAACGGCTTCCGCGGGATGACGGCTCGGTACTCGAACCAGAAGTCGAACAGGTCGCCCATGATGATGAGGCGTCGGGCGAGGGAAGGGACCGTCTCCAGGAACGCGTGGAACGCCCGCTCGTCCTCCGCCGCGGCCGATCCGAGGTGCGCATCCCCGACGACGACGACGGGTCCGGAGGTGGTCTTCGCCCCTGGGCCGGATCCAGCGGGCGGCGCGAAGGATGTTCCGTTCATTGATCGGCCTCTGTCCGGCGCGCTCACGGGGCACCAAGATGGAGGCCCCTCGGAAGGGGCGCAAGCGTTTGCCACGATTGACTTTTGGTGCGGGAGCACCTATCGTAGCACGGCGTTTTTCCCAACCGTGCCACGTAGGGGAGGAGCCATGCCACTCGAAGCACTTGGGCTCATTGAGACCAAGGGCCTCGTCGGCTCGATCGAGGCGGCGGATGCGATGGTCAAGGCCGCCAACGTCAAGCTGATTGGGAAGGAGAAGGTGGGCGGCGGGTACGTGACCGTGTTCGTGCGCGGCGACGTGGGGGCGGTGAAGGCCGCCACCGACGCCGGCGCGGCGGCCGCCGAGCGCGTCGGCGAGCTGGTGTCGGTGCACGTGATCCCGCGGCCGCACGCGGAACTGGAGCTGATCCTCCCGCAGGCCAGCTCGGAGTAACCCCGTGTCCTGGACCGAGCAGGCCCTCGGCCTGATCGAGACCAGGGGATTGGTCGGCGCGATCGAGGCGGCCGATGCCGGCGTCAAGGCCGCGCCGGTCACGCTCCTGGGGACCGAGCGCGTGGACGCGGCGCTGGTCACGGTGCTCTTCTCGGGAGACACGGCGTCGGTCAAGGCGGCGGTGGATGCGGGTTCGGCCGCCGCGTCCCGCGTGGGCGAGCTGGTCTCCGCGCACGTCATCCCGCGCCCCGATCCCCAGGTGGACGCCCTGGAGCACGACACGGAGGACGGCACCGCCGGCTCTCCGCGCCGCCCGCTGGACGAGATGAAGGTGGTGGATCTCCGCCACCTGGCCCGCCAGACTCCCGACTTCCCGCTCAAGGGACGCGAGCTCTCGAGCGCCAACCGCGAGGAGCTGCTCGCGCTGTTCCGCCGGTTGGGGCACCACACCTAGGGCCGGCTGAGCCGCGCCGATGGACAAGGATCTCGCATCCATCCAGGAGGCCCGCGACCTGGTCCGCCGCGCGGACGAGGCGCAGCGGGCCTTCGCACACGCGACGCAGGCGGAGACCGACCGCGTGGTGGAGGCGATGGGCCACGCGGCCTCGGCCGAGGCGGAGCGGCTGGCCAGGATGGCGGTGGACGAGACCGGGATCGGCCGCTACGAGGACAAGGTCCTCAAGAACCGCTTCGCGGCCGACGACGTGCTCCGCTACATCCTCCCCCTGAAGACGGTCGGCGTCATCCGTGACCTGCCCGAGATCGGGGTAAAGGAGCTGGCGGTGCCGATGGGCGTGGTCGCGGCGCTCATCCCCACGACGAACCCGACCTCCACCGCGATCTACAAGGCACTGATCAGCGTGAAGGGGCGGAACGCGATCGTCATGTCGCCGCACCCGCGGGCGGTGCAGTGCATCGGCGAGGCGGTGCGGATCATGGCCGACGCGGCTGAGCGCGCGGGGGCGCCGCGCGGCCTGGTGCTCGCGATGGCGGCGCCGACGCTCGAGGGGACGCAGGAGCTGATGCGCCACCGGAAGACGGCGGTGATCCTGGCGACCGGCGGCTCGGACATGGTGCGGGCGGCCTACAGCTCGGGGAAGCCGGCGTTCGGCGTCGGGCCCGGCAACGTGCCTGCGATCATCGAGCGCACGGCCGACGTGGCGAAGGCCGCCGCCGACATCGTGGCGGGGAAGAGCTTCGACAACGGCGTCCTCTGCTCGGCCGAGAACTCGATCATCTGTGACGCGCCGGTGGACGCGGAGGCGCGCCGCGAGCTGAAGCGTCAGGGCGCGGTGTTCGTCGCGGGGGACGCGCGGGAGGCGCTGCAGCAGGTGATGCAGGACTCGCGCACCGGGGGCATCTCGCACGCCATCGTCGGCCTGCCGGCCGCGGAGATCGCGGCGCGAGCCGGGCTCGACGTGCCCGAGGACACGCGGGCGCTCGTGGTCGAGTGCCAGGCGGTCGGGAAGGAGGAGTTCTTCTCGCGCGAGAAGCTCTCTCCCGTGCTCGCCTACTACGTCGAGGACGGCTGGGAGAGGTGCTGCGAGCGGAGCATCGAGCTGCTGCAGTACGGTGGGGTCGGGCACTCGCTGGTCATCCACTCGCGCGACGAGCACGTCATCATGCGTTTCTTCGAGGAGAAGCCCGCCTTCCGCATCCTGGTGAACACGATGGCGGCGATGGGGGCCACGGGGTACACCACGGGGCTGGCGCCCGCGATGACGCTGGGCCCCGGCACGCTCGGCGGCAGCAGCACGAGCGACAACATCAGCGCGCTCCATCTGATCAACGTGAAGCGACTGGCGTACGAAATCAGAGCGTTCAGAAGCGGTGATCAGGGTACAGGGAAGTTGCCGGACGGCAAGTTGCCAGTGGTTACGCAGTTGCCAGTCGAACGGAAGGCAGAAAAGGCCCCCGGCGCGGCCACCCGTCCCGCGCCGCCGCTGTCGGTCGAGCAGGTCCGCGCGATCGTGGAGGAGTTCGTGGGTGCGCGCCAACTCTCCCGCCGAGGCACCTGATGGACAAGGACGACGTACAGCGCCTGACTGAGAAGATCGCGGCGGCACTGGCCGCGGGCGGCGCGGCGGCGCGCCCCTGGCTGCCGACGCCCGTGCGGCCCGAGCCGCGCGAGGCCACGCCGGGAGCGCTGCCCGCCTGGGCAGGAGCCTCGCAGCTGTTGCCGGACGTGGCCCCGATCCGCCGGCCGGCGGGCACGCCCCACCACCGAGCCGACTACCCGGCGATGGTCGTGGCGGAGCGGCAGGCGGCCGCGGCCCGCGGCCCGTCGCCGCTGCCGGCGGGCTCCAAGGCGGGGGCGGACCGCGCCGCGACGACGCGCACCACACGCGAAGTGGCCATCGGCGTGTCGAGCCGCCACCTCCACGTGTCGGCGCAGGACTTCACGGCGCTGTTCGGCGCCGGCAAGTCACCGACGCCGCAGCGGCAGATCTCGCAGCCGGGTCAGTACGCGGCGAGCGAGGCCGTCGCGGTCGTGGGGAAGGGCGGCCGCATCGCCGACGTGCGGATCGTCGGTCCGGCGCGCGGGCGGACGCAGCTCGAGCTGTCGCCCTCCGATTGCCGGGTGCTCGGCGTCTCGGCGCCGGTCGCGCTCTCAGGGAGGCTCGAGGCTTCCTCGGGGGGCGTGACGCTCGAAGGCCCGGCGGGGAAGGTGACGCTGGAGAGCGGCGTGATCATCGCGCAGCGCCACCTGCACGTGGCTACCGTCGACGCGCGGCGCCTCGGCGTGGCCGACGGTGACCGCGTCGCGGTGGAGTGCGGGCCCGCGGGCCGGCGGGTGACGCTGCACGACGTGCTGGTGCGGCTGGGGCCGACCCACGCCACCGAGCTGCACCTCGACACCGACGAAGCCAACGCGGCGCAGGTCAAGACCGGCGACCGGGCGTTCATCGTCGCCGCCTCGCGGGCCGGCCGCCCCTCCGGGCGCCGGCCGCTCCTCACCGAGCGGGACGTCGCGGAACTCGCCGCCCGCGGCGAGAAGGTGATGGCGGGCGGCGCCTACCTGCTCACTCCCGCCGCGCGCGACCGGGCCAAGGCGCTCGGCATCTGGCGCGAGGAGACGTGACCGCGCCGGACGCACCCGGCGCTCCCCAAGGGGCCGTTCCTCGCGCCGCCCGCAACGCCGACCCGGAGACCACCGACCGGCTCGAGTCGTCCGTCGAGTTCCGCGTTCGCTACAGCGAGACCGACCAGATGGGGGTCGCGTACCACGGCCACTACCTGGCGTGGTGCGAGATGGCGCGCACGGAACACATGCGCCGCCTCGGGGTGAGGTACCGGGATCTGGAGGAGCGCGGGGTCCGGCTGGCCGTCTCGGAGGCGCGGGTGCGATTCGCCAAGGCGGCTCGGTACGATGATCCGCTCCGCGTGACGGCCTGGCTCACCGAGGCCGCGTCACGCCGCATCAGCTTCGGCTACAAGGTCGAGCGGACGGATGACGGGGCCGTCCTCGCCACCGCGGAGACGTCGCTCGTCTCCGTGGACGCGCAGGGCCGGCCGGCGCGCATGCCCGACGACGTGGTGTCGCGGCTCAAGGAGCTGCTCGGTGGTTAGCGCCGCGAGGATCGTCGCGCTGCTGTGCGGAGCCACCGCCTGGGCCGTCCCGCTCGTGGCGCAATCCCAGGTCGCCGACCTGGCGCAGCTCCTGGCGCTGGAGGACCGCCGCGAGTTCGACCCCGCCGCCCTGCGGAGAGCCGTCCAGCATCCCGACGCGCTGGTGCGCGCACAGGCCGCCGTCGCCATCGGGCGCATCGGCGATCCCGCCGGCGGTTCGATGCTCGTCACGCTGCTCGCCGACCCTGACACGGGGGTGCGCGCCGAGGCGGCGTTCGCGATCGGCCTTCTGCACGACACCGCGGCGGTCGAAGAGTTGGTGCGGCGTCTCGACGCTTTCCCCCGGGCCGCCACCGGAGAGGACCAGCTCGAGATTGTGACCGCCCTCGCGCGCATCGGGGGGCCGCGCGCAGGCGCCGGGTTCGACGGGCTGCTCCAGCGCCATCCCAGCGGCGGCACTTCCGACGCCGCGACGTCGCGGGCGCTCCTGGAGACGTGGCGATTGCGGCGCGACGCGCCCGCGGCCCGGCTCCTGGGGTACGTGCGCGGCGGGACGGGCGAGTGGCGCCGCAACGCGGTCTACTCCACCGTCCGGCTCCTCTCGCTGAACCTGCTCCCCGACGTGCCGGCCGCCTCGGCCGCGCTCCTGGAAGCGGCGGCCGACTCCGACGCCGTGACGCGTGCGTTCGCCGCACGCGGGCTGACCGCCGCGGCGGCGGATTCCTCGCGACTCGGGCGCGAGGCGTTCGTCAGCCGCCTCAGGGTCCTGGTCGCCGACAGCGATCCGCAGGTCCGGATCACGGCGCTCCGCTCGCTCGGGACCTTCCGCGACTCCTCCCTCGCGGGGCTCGCGCTGGCGCGGCTCGTTGATACCGACCCCAACGCGGTCGTGCAGGCACTGACGACGCTCGGAGCGCTCGGCGGGTCGCGTGCCGCTGCGGCTGCGGAAGAGCGCTTTGCCCGCGGCACGAGCTTCGCCGTGCAGCGCGCCGCCCTCGTCGCCCTCGCCCAGACGAGCCCGCGGAGGGCGCTGGAGGCCGGCAAGGCGTGGCGCACCGACCCCGACTGGCGGCTGCGAGCGGCCTTCACCGATGCCCTCTCGAACGCCGGGACGGATTCCGGGCGCGCGGCCCTGCAGGAGATGGCGGCCGACTCGGATCCGCGCGTCGTCGGGGCCGCGATAGCCGGGCTGGAGCAGATCGTGCGCCGCGGCGATGCGCCGCTCGGCGCCCTCGCCCGGGAGCGCCTCGCCAGCGCCGACGCGTTCGTGCGCGCCGCGGCGCTCGACGTGCTCGATCGCGAGCGCGACCCGGCGCTCGTGCCGGACCTCGTAGCCGCCTACGTCCGCGCGTCGGGCGACGACGTCAGCGACGCGCGGCTCGCGGCCGTGGCGGCCCTGGGCCACATCGTCCGGGACCAGCCGGCCGAGACGGAGCCGGTGCAGCGCGCGTTCTTCCTTGCCGCACCCAGGAGCAGCGACTACCTGGTGCGCCGGGCCGTGGCGGAGGCGTTTGGCGCCGAAGTCGAGCGGCGCCGCTGGGGCGGCGTATACCCGATCGAGACCGGCCGTTCGGCGGAGGACTATCGCGACGTCGTGCGCAGCCTCCAGCTCCCGGCGCTCACCGGGGGCGCGCTGCCGCAGGTGACGATCGAGACCGACCGCGGGAGCATCGTGCTCCAGCTGTATGCCGGGGATGCGCCGCTCACGGTGCAGAACTTCCTCCGCCTCGTGGACCGGCGGTTCTTCGACGGAAGCCGCTGGCACCGCGTCGTGCCGAACTTCGTCATCCAGGACGGCGATCCGCGCGGCGACGGGAACGGAGGACCGGGCTGGGTGATCCGGGACGAGATCAACCGCCGCCGCTACGACCGCGGCGCCGTCGGGATGGCGCTGTCCGGCCCCGACACCGGCGGGTCGCAGTTCTTCATCACGCACTCACCGCAGCCGCACCTCGATGGCGGCTATACCGTTTTCGGACACCTGCTCCAGGGCGCCGACGTCCTCGACCGGATCGTGCAGGGGGACCGCATCGGGCGGATCACCCGGTAGCATGGGTCCACGCCTGCTCGGCCGCGATCCTGCGCGGGCCGGCTGCGACGGGTCCGAGGCGACGGCTCGGCCGGCGACGTTGCTTGCCGCCCTCGAGGACCGCGTCTATCTTGCGGTCTGGCTATCGGTTATGCTCGCGGCGTGCGGCCGTCTGCCGCCGCCGCCTTCGCCTTCCGGGCCGTATGCGCCGGAGAGCGTCGAGACGTTCGGGGCCATGGCGGCGCGGACGGTGCCGCCGTCGGCCCAGCTGATCCGGATCCGGTGGCGCTACGACGACGGCGGCCAGGAGGTGAGCGGCCGCGGGGCCGTGCGCCTCGCGCCGCCGGACTCGCTGCGGCTCGACATCTCCGTGCCCGTCGTGGGGCGGGCGACGCTGGTGCTGGCGGGCGATTCGACGTGGTCGCAGCCCGGCGAGGTGGCGCAGGAGGTGCCGCAGTCCCGCGCGATCCTGTGGGCGCTGTTCGGCATCATCCATCGCCCGACCGGCGGCACGCGGATCGAGGTCGGCGACGCACCGGACCGGCGGTTGTACCGGCTCACGGCCCCTGACGGGTCGGTCACGCTGCTGGAGTGCCGGGGTGACACGCTGCTCGGCGCCACCGAGCTGGTGGCCGGGAAGATGGTGGGCCGGTTGGTGCTCACGCGCGATCACGCGGGAGCGGTCGTGAAAGCGGATGCGGCGGACGTCGCGCACCGCGTCCGCTTCGTGGCGGAGGTGGAACATCGGGAGGCCAGTGATCCGTTCCCCAGTGAGATCTGGCGTCGCCCGTAGCTTGGGGATACTCGCACTGCTGCTGTCCGCGGGGTGCCTGTACCACTTCAGCGGCGGCGGGCTGCCGAGCGACGTGAAGACCGTGGCCGTGATCCCGTTCGACAACCGGACCGGCGAGCCGGCGCTCACCCAGGAGGTGAACGCCTCGATCCGTGACGCCGTGGAGAGCCGCCTCGGGCTGCGCGAGGCGTCGGAGGCGAACGCCGACGCGGTCGTGCGCGGCGAGATCGTGCGCTACGACCCGGACATCCCGCTCTCCTACCAGGCCGGGCAGGGCACGGTAGACGTGACGCGACGGCGCGTGCAGATCGTCCTGAATGTGGAGATCTACGACCAGAAGCACGGCAAGTCGCTGTGGAAGCAGAGCGGGCTGACCGTGGACGGTGAGTACCAGCCGCCGACCGAGACCGACGGGCGGAAGCTGGCGCTCCAGAAGCTGGTGACCCAGGTGGTGGAGGGAGCGCAGTCCCAGTGGTGACCGTGGGCCGGGACGAGGCCGGGAAGGGGAAGCTCGGCTGCCTCTTCGTCGTGGCGCTGGTGGCGCTGGTCATTTACATCGGCAAGGACTTCGGCGCCGTGTACTTCCGCTACTACCAGATCAACGACGAAGTGAAGAGCCAGGCGTCGTTCGCGCCCGGCCTGACCGACCAGGCGATCCGCGACCGCCTGGTCCTCAAGTCCGACTCGCTCGGCATTCCGCTCGGACCGCGGGACTGGCAGATCACGCGCACGCGCTCGCCGAGCGAGATCTCGATCCGCGCGACCTACGAGGACAGCGTGATCGTTCAGGTCCCGGGGTACCGCAGGGTTTTCTACTTCCGACTCTCGCCCAGCGCGACGGCGCCGCTGTAGTGGCCGCTCCGGGACCCGCCGCCCCGTCGGCCAAGCTCCTGAGCCGCCAGGCGGCGGTGGCCTGGCGGCGGGGCGTCGGCGGCGCGGTCGTCTTCACCAACGGCATCTTTGACGTGCTGCACCGCGGCCACGTGGCGCTGCTCCTCGCGGCGCGCGCCGAGGGCGACCGTCTGGTCGTCGGACTCAACAGCGATGCGTCGGCGCGCCGCCTCAAGGGCCCGGAGCGGCCGATCAACCGTGCCGAGGACCGCGCCTTCGTCCTGGGGGCCCTCGGCTGCGTGGACGCCGTGGTGCTGTTCGACGAGGACACGCCGGCCGAGCTGGTGGCGGCGCTCCAGCCGGACGTCCTGGTCAAGGGAGCCGACTACGGTCCCGGCCAGATCGTGGGCGCCGACGTGGTGGAGGCGCGGGGCGGGCGCGTGGTGCGCGTGCCGCTCGAGCCGGGCTACTCGACGACCCGGCTGATCGCGAAGGTGCGCGGTGACGCGGCCTGACGGGCGCGGGGTCGCGGACCTGCGTCCACTCGCGCTGGAGCGCGGGACCAGCCCGTACGCGGAAGGCTCGTGCCTGGTGCGGATGGGCGGCACGCTGGTCCTGTGCACCGCGTCGGTCGAGGCGGGCGTGCCCGGGTGGCGCAAGGGCTTGGGGCTGGGCTGGGTGACGGCGGAGTACGCGATGCTGCCGCGCGCGACCACCGAGCGCACTCCGCGCGAGCGCCAGGGCCCGGGCGGGCGCACGCACGAGATCCAGCGTCTCATCGGCCGCAGCGCGCGGGCGGCGC
>Ga0335070_10003215_pt1 | contig 18991 bp, 16 predicted proteins | sample Lox_Sample_13_FD_206722 | JGI IMG/M metagenome (GOLD analysis project Ga0335070, IMG submission 206722) | Soil microbial communities from Loxahatchee National Wildlife Refuge, Florida, United States - Lox_Sample_1.3 | ecosystem: Environmental > Terrestrial > Soil > Wetlands | place: USA... | reverse complement strand
CGGCCTGGAGCCGCCGCTTCTCCGGGTTTCATCTCGTCACGCAGAACGTCGACGGCCTCCACGAGCGCGCCGGCACCGGGAACGTCGTTCGATTCCACGGCTCGCTCTTCGAGGTGTCGTGCCGCGCACGATGCGCGGCGTCGCCGCGCCGCTGGCGCCACGAGGCGCCCTTCGAGGAGTTGCCGCCGCGCTGTCCTCACTGCGGCGGGCTGCTGCGTCCCGCCGTGGTCTGGTTCGGCGAAGCGATCGACCCGGAGTCGCTCGCGGCGGCGGAGGCGGCGCTCGCGTGCGACGTCTTTCTGGTCGTGGGAACTTCCGCGCTCGTCTCTCCGGCGGCCGGCCTGCTCGACGCCGCCGCCGCGCGCGGGGCGCAGACCGTCGAGATCAACCCCGAGGCGACGCCGGCGTCGGGCCGGGTCGGCCTCGCGATCGAGGGCCGCGCCGAGGAGGTCCTCGACGCCATCGAACGCCGCCTCCGGCCGTCCTGACGGGCGCCGGGGCGCGATTTCGGGTTTAATCTTGGGGATGGTGAAACGGGTCCTCTGGATCCTCCTGGCCGTGGGGATCGCCGTGGCGGGAGCCTGGGGTTACGGCGAGCTCGTGCGGCGGGAGAACGACACGGGCCAGCCCCTGCGCCTGCTCGCGATCGCCGAAGAGCAGAGCCTCGCCCTGTCCTTCTCCCGCCGCGGACGGCTGACGACGCGCGTGCCCGAAGAGGGCGAGGCGATCGCTGCGGGCCAGGAGGTGGCGCGGATCGAGGAGCCCGGCCTGTCGGAGGACGCCTCCGACATCGAGCGGCAGATCTCGCAGGTCAAGGCGCGCGACGCAACGCGGCTCGAGGAGATCGAGAAGCTGCGCGCGCAGTTCGCGTCGGTCGCCTCGGACGAACGTCGGATCGCGAAGCTCGTCAAGGAGGGCGTGTCGCCGACGGCGAGCCTCGAGTCGCTCCAGCACCAGCGCGAGGCCATCGCCGCCGACATCCGCGCGCGGGAGGCGGAGAAGGGACAGCTCGAGGCCGAGCAGCAGGCGCTCGCGGTGCGGCTGGACAAGATCCGCCACTTCGAGAAGGAAGGCGTTCTGGCGTCGCCGATGGGCGGGGTCGTGCTGACGCGCCACCACCGGCTCGGCGAATGGATCGAGCCGGGGCAGCCGATCGTGACGCTCCAGATCGAGGCGCCGTACCTGCGCCTCGAAGTTCCCGAGGAACGCCTTTCGGCCTTCGCCGTCGGCAAGAGCGTCACCGTCTGGCCGCAGGCTCGCCCCGACGCGCGCTTCCAGGCGAAGATCGTGTCGATCAAGCCGCGCTCCGAGTTCGCGACGCGCAAGAACTGGGGACTCCAGAGCCGCGACCTCCAGACTTTCTCGGTGCGCCTCCAGCCGCTCAACGGCGCGGTCGTTTCGGGCCAGGCCTTCGTCGTCGAAGCCGGGCAATCGCCGCCCAAAGCGTGAGCTCGCCCCGGCCCCTCGAGGTCGAGCGGCTGACCCGTCGCTTCGGCGATTTCGTCGCCGACGACGCCGTCACGTTTTCCGTGGGACCCGGGGAAACCTTCGGCCTGCTCGGGCCGAACGGCGCCGGGAAGACGACGCTGATCCGCATGGTGACCACGCTGCTGCCCCCGACCTCGGGGACGGCGCGGATCGCGGGCCGCGACGTCGTCCGCGAGAAATCCGCGGTGCGCCGGGCGATCGGGACGGTCTCCCAGGCGCAGACGACCGACGAGAACCTGACCGTGCGCGAGAACCTCGCGGTCCAGGGAAAGATGTACGGCCTCTGGGGAAGGACGCTGCGCCAGCGGATCGAGCAGCGCCTGAAACAGGTCGGGCTGTGGGAACGGCGCAACCAGGTCTCCCGGCACCTGTCGGGCGGCATGCGCCGGCGCCTCGAGATCGCCCGCGGCGTGTTGCACCGGCCGCACGTTCTCTTCCTCGACGAGCCCACCACCGGGCTCGACCCGCAGAGCCGCCGCGCGATCTGGGACATGTTCGGCGAGCTGAAGGCCCACGACCCGGATCTCGCGATCATCCTGACGACCCACGCGATGGAGGAGGCCGACGTTCTCTGCGACCGCGTGGCGATCCTCGATCAGGGGAAAATCCTGTGCGCGGACTCGCCGGCGGCGCTGAAGCGCGGCCTCGCGACGGGCGAGCGGGTCGAGCTCGAGACCGACCGCCCGATCACCGACGAGGACCGCCAGGGAATCGTCGACGAAGGCGCGACCGACGTCGTGTTCGCGTCGCCGACGCGCGTGTCGTTCCGGGCGAAGCCCGGCGAGGCGACGGGCCGCCGCGTCGCGCGCCTGCTCGAGATCGAGGGGTACCACATCGTCCACCTGATGATCGCCCTGGCGACGCTCGAGGACGTCTTCTTCTCCTACACGGGGCGGGCGCTGCGCGAGCAGCCCCCGGCGTCGTGAGCCGGGAGCGCGCGGCGCGTGGGCCGATGCTCGCCCTGCTCGGCGTCCTGGCGATCGGGCAGCGTGCGTTCCTGACGCTGTGGCGTCAGCCGGTGCTCGTCGTGTCGACGATGATCTTTCCGGTCGTTTACCTGCTCGTTCTCGGCAACGCGATGAACCGGCCGCTCGAGCGCGTGCCGATCGCGATCGTCGACGAGGCCGGCAATGCCTACGCCGCCGAGTGCCGGCGGGCCGTCCTGGCGCTCGAGACGGGGCGCGGCCTCGTCGCGGCGAGCCTCGTGGCCGACCGGGCGGAGGCGCTCGACGGGCTGCGCCGCGGCCGCTACCGGGGCGTCTGGGTGCTGCCCTTCGGGCTCTCGCCGAGCGGCCCCGCGCCGTCGTTCATCGGCGACAACACCGACCGCTTCTCCTTCGAGACGCTCGAGGCGGCGCTGCGGCAGGTCTGGCAGGAAGTCTCGGCGCCGCCGGACGTCGCGCCGGCCGCGCCGGCCGTCCGCCTGGAGGCTTACCCGTACCTCGACTACCTGACGTACCTCGGGCCGGCCGTCGTGTGCCTGGCGATCTTCATGGGCTCGATGGTGTCGGGCGGCCTGCAGGTCCTCGAGGACCGGATGTACGGGTATCACGAGGGCTACCTCGTCACGCCGATCACCACGGGGACGCTCGTGGCCGGGCACGTCCTGGCCGGCGCGATCGTCGCCTCGCTCGCGGGCGGCCTCGTGCTGACCGCGATCCTGATCATCACCCCGCTTCCCATGGCGGGCAACGCGAGCATCGCGGCCGCGGCGGTCACGGTCTTCCTGACCTCGCTCGCGATCGCGGCGCTGTGGTTCCTCCTCTTCGCCCGGGCCCGCAGCGCGAGCCTGCTGCGCGGGATGTTCGGCATCATCAACGTGCTGCTGTTCTTCCCGTCGGGAGCGCTCTACCCGGTCGAGTCGTATCCGCCGTGGCTCGCCAGGCTCTCGGCCGCCGACCCGCTGACCTACGGCGTCCGCGCCCTGCGCAACCTCCTCCTGCGCGGCGCCTCGCCGCCGGCGGTCTACGCGGACTGGGTGTTTCTGGCGACCTTCACGCTCGTCGCCGCGGTGCTGACGAAGGTTCTGTTCCGGCGGGAGGTCTGACCGGAAGGCAGGCGGCGCTACGCGCCGCGAAAGTAGTTCTCGAACTCCTCCGGGTGCGCCGCGCGGGTCCGGGCTTCCTCGGGCTCCAGGACGCCGTCGCGGGCGAGGCGGGCGAGGGACTCTTCGAGCGTGATCGAGCCCTGCTTGCGCGTGATGGCAATCTCCTGGTGGAGGTGCTGCAGGGCGTTCTTGCGGATGTGCTGCCGCGCGCCGTAGCTGACGAAGAGAAGCTCGGCCGCCGCCGCCCGGCCGCCACCCTTCTTCGGCAGCAGCGTCTGCGTCAGCACCGCGGCGAGCGACATCGAGAGCTCCTGGCGGATCGTATTCTGCCGCTCCGCCGGGAACGAGTCCGCGATGCGGGAGACGGTCGAGGCAACGTCGGTCGTGTGGACCGTCGAGAAAACGAGGTGCCCCGTCTCGGCGGCGGCCAGAGCGATGCGCATCGTCTCGGGGTCGCGCATTTCCCCGACGACGATGACGTCCGGCGCCTGGCGCAGCGCCGCCCGCAGGGCGGTCGGGAAGTCCGGCGCGTCGATTCCGATTTCGACCTGCTCGACGAGGCTCATGCGGTGCGGGTGCTCGTACTCGACGGGGTCCTCGATCGTGACGATGTGCCGGGGGTCGCGCCGGTTGATCTCCTCGACGAGCGCGGCGAGCGTCGTGGTCTTGCCCGAGCCGGTCGGGCCGCCGACGAGAACGAGGCCGCGGGGCAGACGCGTCAGCGCCTCCGTGCCGGGCGGAAGGCCGAGCGCGGCGAGCCGCGGCGGCTGGGTCGGCAGGGCGCGGACGGCGGCCGCGGCGCGGCCGCGCTCGCGGTGCAGGTTGACGCGGAAGCGGCCCACGCCGCGCACGCGGTGGGACCCGTCGGCGATCCCGGCGTCGCGATACTGCCCGCGCGCGTGCGCACCGAGAGCCGGGAGCACGGCCTCTTCGATCTCTTCGCCCGACAGCGGCGGCGCGGCGAGCGGCGTGACGCGGCCGTCGAGACGGACCGCCGGCGGCGAGCCCGCGACGAGCAGGAGGTCGCTGCCCGCGCGTCGAACCAGCTCTTCGAGCCAGGCGTCGAGCCGCGTGGCGTCCGCCGGCTCGGCCCGGATCGCCCGCGGGCCGGAGACGGGCTGGTCCGCGTTCAGCTCGCGGATGAGTCGGTTGATGTCCTCGGTGTCGTCTTCCATTGTTCCTTCGAACGGATACGGACGGGGCGTTCGTTTCGTCCAGGGCATAAGCTTAGGGCAATCCGGAGGCCCGCCATGAGCGATCCCGAAGCACCCCGGCCGCCGCTGCCCCCGTTCGACGCTTCCACGGCGGCTCGGAAGGTGCGCCTCGCCGAGGACGCGTGGAACACCCGGAGCCCCGAAAAGGTGGCCCTGGCCTACACGCCCGACAGCCTCTGGCGCAACCGCGCCGAGTTCTTCTCGGGACGCGACGCGATCGTCGCCTTCCTGAGGCGCAAGTGGGCGCGCGAGCTCGACTATCGGCTCATCAAGGAGCTCTGGACCTTCCACGCGAACCGGATCGGCGTGCGTTTCGCGTACGAGTGGCACGACGATTCCGGAAGCTGGTTCCGGTCCTACGGCAACGAGAACTGGGAGTTCGACGAGAAGGGCTACATGCGGCGCCGGATCGCGTCGATCAACGACCTCCCGATCGCGGAGGCCGACCGCAAGTACCGCTGGCCGCTCGGCCGCCGGCCGGACGACCACCCGGGCTTGAGCGAGCTCGGGCTGTAGCAGCCCCGGGTGCCCCTCTCACCCCGCTCCCGGATGGGGAGAGACGGGGAGACGTTTCTCAGCCCTCGAGCGGGAGCCGCCAGTCCGTGTGCGGCGCGTGGTTCTCGAAAATCCAGCCGCGGAAGAGCCGTCCGTAGGTCGTCGGCTGCCACCCGATCTCGTCGAAGAAGGGCCGCAGCGCGAAGTGCAGGCGCCGCAGCTTGTAGAACGGCACGCCGGGGAAGTAGTGGTGCTCGAGGTGGTACGACGACGAGAGGTACCAGAACTCCCAGAACCGCGACGGCTTCAGGATCGAGCCCCACTTGGCCGGATCGGTCGGGTCGATCGCGTAGTGCTGGCCGAGCCGGTTCAGCGCGAACGCGATCGGGAAGACGCAAAAGACGGGGACGAGGTAGGCGCGGGCGAGCACCCCGAAGCCGCCGAGGCCGTACAGGGCCGCCATGATCCCGACGTGGAAAAGGATCGTCCCGCGGCGCTCCCACGCGATGCGCCGCCGGATCTCCGGCGGGTAGGTCGCGGTCTCCTGGCGGGCGGCGCGGAAGTAGATCGGAAAGAGCGCGGGGGTGAAGTAGAGCAGCTTGTACCAGGGGCGGTTGATCTTCGGGGAGAGGTAGTGCCGCTTCGGATCCGCCACCGCGTCGCCGAGCTCGGCGTGGTGGGTCAGGTGCCAGCGCGTGAACTGCGTGGCGGAAATACCGGACGGCACCGCATACAGGAGCGAGAGGAAGCGATCGCCGCGCGGATGCGGGCCGTTGAAGACCGCGTGGTGCAGGGCGTCGTGGAGCAGCACCGTGAAGTTGAAGACCGTCCAGCCCGAGACGAGCGCCGCCGGGATCCAGATCCACGGCTGCGGGTATCGCCACGCGACGGCCGAGGCGGCGAGGACCATCAGGAACTGCCGCACCGCGACGGCGGCGTGGCGGGCGGGGCTCTTGCGGTGGAGTTCCTTCAAGAGCTCGTGCGGGATGGCCTTGTTCAGGCGGTGGCGCAGCTCCTTCGAGGCCCTGGCCCAATGGTGCTCGCCCGGCGCGAGCTCGTCGGGGCGGGGCGTTGCGGCGGTCGGGTTGGCGCTCATGCGATGCGTCGACCCCGGAGAACCTCCGGGGAGACGGCCTTATTCTACGGCCGTGGGCGACTCGCGCGCTTTGCTCGGCCGCCTCTACCGCGCGGCGCTCGACGGCGCCGATCCCGAAGCGGCCGTGCGTGAAGCGCTCGCGCGGCCGGACGTGGCGCGCGCCCTCGCCGGGGCGAGAAGCCTCGGCCTCTTCGCCGTCGGCAAGGCCGCGGCGGCGATGGCCCGGGGCGCCCGCGCGGTCGACGTCTCCCGGCGTCTCGTCGTCCTGCCGCGCGGCCACCCGAGGCTCGGTCTGCCGGCCGGGGACGTCGTCTTCGCGTCGCATCCGGAGCCGGCCGCGACGAGCGTGCGCGCGGCCCGCCGCGCCCGCCGGTTCTTTCGCGGCTTCGCGGAAGGCGATGCGATCCTCTGCCTGGTGTCGGGAGGGACGTCCTCGCTCCTGGCGCTTCCGCGCCCGGGCCTGACCCTCGCGGCCAAGCGCCGCGCGGTGCGCGCGCTCGCGAGCCGGGGCGCTTCCATCCTCGCGCTGAACCGGCTGAGGACGTCGCTCTCGGCGGTGAAGGGCGGCCGCCTCGGGCGGGAGACCCGCGCGCGCCTCGTGACGCTCGTGCTCTCGGACGTGCCCGGCGACCGCGCGGCCTCCGTCGGGTCGGGGCCGACGATCCGCGGCCGGCGGGGCGATCTCGTCCGCGTCGTCGCGTCCAACCGCGCCGGCCTCGAAGCCGCGGCCCGGGCGGCGCGTGCCGCCGGCCTGCGCGTCGTGCGGTGGCGGAAGCGGCTCGCGGGAGAGGCGCGGCGGGCGGGCGAACGGCTCGGGCGCGCCGCGTCGGCGCTCCCTCGGGGAAGCGTGCTGATCGCGGGCGGCGAGACGACCGTGACGCTCTCCCGCCCACGCGGCCGCGGGGGACGGAGTCTCGAGCTCGCGCTCGGCGCCGCGCTCGCTCTCGAGGCGCGAGGCGGCGTGACCCTTCTGGCGGCGGGCTCGGACGGCCTCGACGGGAGCTCGGGAGCCGCCGGGGCTTTCGCGGACGGCCGCACCGTCGGCCGCGCGCGGCGCCGGCGCCGCGACGCCCGGGAGGCGCTCGCGCGGCACGACACGCGGGCTCTCTTTGCGGCCCTGGGCGACCTCTTCGTGACCGGTCCAACCGGCGGGAACGTGGGCGACTGGGTGTTTCTGGCCCGAAAACCGTTTCGGCGGCGCCCCGTATAATCCGCCGTTCGCCCATGCCGACAACGCCCAGGAACCGGGAGCGCGCCGCCCTCGAGCGGTACACGGAGGAGCCGAACCGTTTCGGCGCTTACCGTCTCGCCCTGGGTTTCCCGAATTCCTACGAGGTCGGGATGTCGAACCTGGGGTTCCAGTGGGTCCATCGCCTGTTCAACCGCGTCCCGGACCTCGCGTGCGAGCGCTTCTTCTTCGAGGAGGGCGAGCCCGCGGCGACGTTCGAGACCGGCACGCCGCTCTCCGAGTTCGGCCTGCTCGCCTGGTCGCTGTCGTGGGAGATGGACATCGTCAACATCCTCCGGACACTCGACGCGGCCGGCATCCCGCGGCGCCGCGAGCGCCGGGACGAGCGGCATCCGCTGCTCCTCGTCGGCGGCGACATCGCGCGGATGAACCCGGCGGCGCTGTCGCCGTTCGTCGACGTCTTCGCGCTCGGCGACGGGGAACGCCTCGTGCCGCGGATCGCCGAGCTGCTGCAGGCCGGCCTCGACCGCGCCGCCTTCCTCGACGCCGCCGCGGCGCTGCCGGGATTCTTCGTGCCGGGGGTGCAGGGCGCGCGCGCCGAGGCCGCCGCCGAGGGCCGCGTCGTGGTGCAGCAGCCGATGTCGCGCAAGGAGATCGGCCCGGCCTTCGAGGTGCCGCACACGACCATCCTGACGCCGCGGACGGAGCTCGCCGACAAGCTCCTGATCGAGATCTCGCGCGGCTGCACCGAGATGTGCCGCTTCTGCTGGGCCGCCTATGCGATGGCGCCCGTGAAACAGTACCCGGCGGCGTCGATCCTCGAGGCGGCGCGCCGCGCCCGGCCGCTGACCGACCGCGTCGGCCTGATCGCGACCGCCGTCTGCGACCATCCCGAGATCGCGACGATCCTCGCGGGCCTGGCGGAGCTCGGGTACCACATCGCGCTTTCGTCCATCAAGATCGACGCGATCGACGACCGGATCCTCGAGGTCCTCGTCCGGCAGGGCGAGCGCGCGCTCGCGATCGCCCCGGAGGCGGGCAACGAGCGGCTCCGGCGCTTCATCAACAAGAAGGTCTCCGACGCGATGCTCGACGAGAAGGCGCGCCTGGTCTTCGCCCGCGGGTTCACGCGCCTGAAGCTCTACCTCCAGGTCGGCCTGCCGTCGGAGACGGACGCCGACGTGGCCGACATCGTCGGCCTGGTCGCGCGCCTGCACGAGATCGCGGTGGACGAAGGCCGGCGTCTCGGGCGCGTGGCCGAGATCGTGCCGTCGGTCAACGCCTTCATTCCGAAGCCGCACACCCCCTACGAAGACGAGGCGCTCCACGACGAGGGGGAGCTGCAGGAAAAGCTCGCGTTCCTGCAGCGCGAGCTCCCGAAGATCCCCAACGTCGTCTTCCGCGGCATGCCCGTCGGCGAAGCCGTGTGGGAGGCGTTTCTCGCCAGGGTGGACGAGTCCGGCGCCGACATCCTCGAGGAGGCCGCGGCGGGCACGCCCGTGCGCCGCCTGCTCAAGACCCATCGCGATCGCATTGCCGCCGTCGTGCGCCCCGGAAGCGTCCGGCCGCCGGCGTCGCCCGCCCCATGGAGTTTCATTGCGAAGCGCTGAGAGGAGAGACGTGAAGACATTCGAAGCTCGAAACCCGAAATCCGCGATCCGGGGCCGGACGCTCCGGCTCGCGGCCGCGCTCCTTCTGGGTGCGGCGGCGGCCCGCGCGGTCGACTATCCGCCGCTGACGCCCGATCCGGCGGCGTTCAAGGCGCGGCGCGACAAGTTCATGGCGGCGCTTCCGCCGAAGTCGGTGGCGATCCTGCGCTCGGCGCCGATGCGGACGATGTCGAACGACGTCGAGTATCCGTACCGGCAGGACTCCGACTTCTACTACCTGACGGGGATCACCGAGGACGACGTGACGGCCGTCCTGCGGCCGGACGCGCCCGACGGGAAGAAGTACGTCCTGTTCCTGCGGCCGCGCGACCTGCGCCGCGAGGCCTGGGCCGGGGTGCGCGTCGGACCGGACGAGGCGGTCGCCGCCTACGGCGCCGACGCCGGTTTTGCCCTGAAGGACTTCGACGCGAAGATGGCCGACTTCGACCGCACCACCTACAAGACGAGCGGCTACCTGATCGGCATGGACAAGCTCTATCTCTCCGACGGCCACGACGAAAAGTGGGCGGCCGAGTTCGAGAAGACCTTCCAGGAGCTCCGCGGCCACGACGAGGGGCCCGCCGCGATCGTCGACGCGCGCGGCATCATCCACGAGATGCGCCTGATCAAGGACGCCGAGGACCTGCGCTTCCTGCGCCGCGCCGCCGAGATGTCCGCGCAAGGCCACGTGAAGGCGATGCAGGCCGTCGCGCCCGGGAAGTGGGAGTTCGAGGTCCAGGCCGCGCTCGACGGCTATTGCTACGGAAACGGCGCCCGCTGGATGGCGTATCCCTCGATCGACGGCTCGGGGCCGAACACGTGCGTCCTGCACTACGAGGCGAGCAGCCGGCAGGCGAAGGATGGCGAGCTGTTCCTGAACGATTCGGGCGCCGAGTACGGCATGTACGCGACCGACATCACGCGCACGTATCCGGTCAACGGCCACTTCTCCCCGGAGCAGAAGGCGATCTACGAGATCGTTCTCGACGCCCAGAAGAAGGCCATGGCGATCGTCAAGCCCGGCATTCCCCACGACGACATCGAGAAGACGGCGGCGCTCGCCCAGGCCGAAGGGCTCGTCAGGCTCGGCCTGCTGACGGGCGACCCGGCGACGCTGATCAAGAGCTACGGCCACCGCAAGCTGACGCTCCACGGCGTCTCGCACTGGGTCGGGCTCGACGTCCACGACTCGAGCGCGTACCGCGGCGCCGACGGCAAGTCGCGCGTGCTCGAGCCCGGGATGGTGTTCACGATCGAGCCCGGGATCTACATCCCGGCCAACTCGGCGGGCATCGACCCGAAGTGGTGGAACATCGGCGTGCGCATCGAGGACACGGTGCTCGTCACGAACGACGGCTACGACTGTCTCTCGTGCGGCGCGCCGCGCGAGGTCGTCGAGGTCGAGAAGACCGTCCAGTCGGGCAGGAAGTAGGGCGGTCCCTCGGCCGTCCGCGTCTCAGCGCGCGGGGACGAGGACGCGGACGGTCTCCTCGCCGACGCGGCAGGAGACCGGCGTCTCGAGCACGGCGTCGCCGTCGACCTGCACCTCGACCGGGCCGTCCAGGGAACGCATCGCGACCTGCCGCCCGCGCACGATGCGCGCCAGGCCGTCCTTGAGGTGCTCGGCGCGGCCCGCGGCCATCAACTGGAAGAGTTGCGCGAGCTTGCGGCGGCTGCGGTGCGGAAAGAGCAGCACGTCGAAAACGTCGGCGTCGAGGCGCGCGTCGGGCGCGATCACCCACCGCCCGCCGTAGTGGCTCGCGCGGCAGGCGACGGCGAAGGTCGCGGCGTGCGCGTCGCCGTCGATCGTCACCTCGAGGCGCGGGAAGTCGTAGACGAGAAACTGGGCGAGCGCCGTCGGCAGGATCCCCGTCCGGCCCAGGAGCCGCTTCCAGGGGAAGCGCATGTTGGCCATGACGCGCGCGTCGAGCCCCGCGCCGGCCCACAGCAGGAACGGGCGGCCGTCGGCGTGCGCGAGGCGGAGCACGTGGGGCCGTCCTTCGTGGAGGAGCGCCTCGGCCCGGGCGAGGTTGGTCGGGATCCCGAGCTCGATGGCGAGCACGTTCGACGTGCCGCCCGGCAGGATGGCGAGCGGCACGCTCGACCCCTGGAGTCCCCAGGCGGCTTCCGAGATGGTGCCGTCGCCGCCGCACACGGCGACGACGTCGAGCCCGCGCGGCACGAACGCGCGGACGATCTCGGCCGCGTCGCCGGGTCCGCTCGTCGGCGCGTTGACGAGCTCGAGACCGCGCCGTCGCTGCCGGTCGATGAGCGCGCTCATCGCGCCTCGACGGTCGCGCTGTCCGGCCGTCGGGTTGTAGACGAGGACGCCGCGCTTCATCCGGGTAGCTAGAAAAGATCCCCGTCGCGCCGGGGCGCGACGACCCCGAGGTGTCGGTAGGCGGCCGGCGACGCGACGCGGCCGCGCGGCGTGCGCTGGAGAAACCCGGCCTGCAGGAGGTACGGTTCGTAGAGGTCTTCGAGGGTCCCGCGGTCCTCGCCGAGCGACGCCGCCAGCGCCCCCACGCCGACGGGGCCGCCGCCGAACTTTTCGATGATCGTCGCGAGAATCCTCCGGTCGAGCTCGTCGAAACCGTGCTCGTCCACCTCGAGACGCGCGAGCGCCTGCCTCGCGGTGTCGAGCGCGATCTCGTTCTTGCCCGCGACCTCGGCGAAGTCGCGCAGGCGGCGCAGCAGGCGGTTCGCGATGCGCGGCGTGCCGCGGCTGCGGGCGCCGATCTCGCGCGCGGCCTCCGGCGTGATGCGGATCGAGAGGATGCGCGCCGAGCGTTCGATGATCTCCGACAGCGCGGCGACGTCGTAGAAGTCGAGGCGCAGCGTGATGCCGAACCGGCCGTGCAGCGGCTGGGAGAGAAGCCCGGGGCGGGTCGTCGCGCCGACGAGGGTGAAGGGCGGCAGGTCCACCTTCATCGTGCGCGCCATCGGTCCTTCGCCGATCAGGACGTCGAGGCGGAAGTCCTCCATCGCCGGATAGAGAATTTCCTCGACGGTCGGCGACAGTCGGTGGATCTCGTCGACGAAGAGCACGTCGCGCGGCTGGAGGTTCGTCAGGATGCCGGCCAGGTCGCCGGCGCGGGCGATCATCGGCCCTGCCGTCAGGCGCAGGCCCGCGCCCATCTCCCGGGCGACGATGTGAGCGAGCGTCGTCTTGCCGAGGCCGGGCGGTCCCGTGAGCAGGACGTGGTCGAGCGGCTCGCCGCGTCCTCGCGCCGCCGCGAGGAAGACGGAGAGGTTCTCGCGAACCTTGGTCTGGCCGATGTATTCGCCGAGGCTCTGGGGCCGCAGCTTCGGCTCGACGGCCGCGTCGTCTTCGAGCGCGGTGCCGGCCAGGATTTCCCGTGCGTCGGTCACGACGCCTTCAGTCTATCGCCTAGACCGACGTCAGCCGCCGCAGCGCCTCCTTCAGGAACTCGCCGAATTCGCGGACGCCGCCGGCGCGGGCGGTGGCATCGACGGCGCGCTCGGCCTCGCTCCTGCGGTAGCCGAGGTTGACCAGCGCCGAGACGACGTCGTCGGCGGCCACCGCGGCCGGGGCCTTCGCCGGCGTCTCGCCCGGCAGCCTCGCCACCTTGTCGGCGAGCTCGAGGACCATGCGCTCGGCGGTCTTCTTGCCCACGCCCGGGACGGCGACGAGACGGCGCACGTCCTGGGACCGGAGGGCGGCGACGAGCTCGGTCGGTGGAATTCCGGACAGCACGGTCAGCGCGACGCGCGGCCCGATGCCGGTCACGGCGTTCAAGAGGAGAAAGAGGGTGCGCTCGCGCTCGGTCAGAAAACCGTAGAGCGCGAGGGAGTCCTCGCGGACGTGGGTGTGGATGAAGAGAGACGCGGGCGACTCCGCGTCCGGCAGCTCGTAGAACGTCGAGAGCGGGATGTGGACGAGGTAGCCGACGCCGCCGACGTCGAGCAGCACCTGGTCCGGGGCCTTGGCCGCGAGGCGGCCGGTGAGGCGGCCGATCATGGAACGATTCTACTTTCGACGTTCATGGTCCCTCGGCGCCCACGCGCCTCGGGATGACCGCCGCGAATGCGGCGCGGCGGTCAGCTCCGGCGGTTGGTCGTCGGCTCCCGCAGGAACGTCGCGAGAAGCGTCTCGTTGACCTCGACCTTGCGGGCCGCGCGCTCCTGCTGCAGGTAGGCGCGCGTCAGCCGGTCGGCCTCCCGCGTCCGAATCGAGTCGCGGAGTTGTTCCTTCTGGGCCTCGAACGTCGTCTTGTTGCCCTCGGTCCGGGTCAGGACACGAAAGAGCACGTAGCCGTTGGCGACGGCCACGGGCGGACCCGACTGGCCCTGCGCGGTGCGGAAGACGGCCGCCGCGAGATCGGGCGCCGCGCCGACCTCGGGAACGGGGCCGGCGGGGCCGAACTCGGTCGTGGTCTTGACCTCCGTGCCGTAGCGGCCGGCGAGCGAGGCGAGCGTCGTGCCCGAGGCGAGCTCCTTCGAGGCGGGCTCGAGCTGGGCCAGGGCGTCCTTCTCGCGGCGCTCGGCTTTCCAGTCGGCCTCGAGGCGAGCCTTGAGCTCGGAAAACGGCGGCACGCCGGCGGCGCGCTCCTCGGCGGGGCGGACGAACACGATGCCGCGGGCGGTCGTGATGGGCGTGTCCGAGACCTTCCCGACCGGCGTCGTCCAGGCTTCGTCGGCGAACTTCTGGTTCGTGCCGATGCCGGGGATCGAATCGCCGCGGGCCGTCCATTCGGTCGTGTTGTAGGTGACGGCTTCGGACTGGAGTTTGCGCAGGTCGTCGTCGGAGGCCGAGCGCATGCCCTTCAACTTCTCGGCGAGCTCGCGCGAGAGCCGATCGACCTCCGCGGACCCCTGGCGTTCGGAGAGCTCGGCCGCGAGTTGAGCCCGCACCTCGTCGAACGTGCGCTGGCGCGCCGGCGTCTTCGACTCGACCTTGATGATGTGGTACCCGAACTGCGTCTTGACGGGGCCGCGGATCTCGCCGGGCGCCATGCTGAAGGCCGCTTCCTCGAACTCGGGGACCATCTGTCCGTGCGAAAACGGCGGGAGCTTGCCGCCCGTGGTCTTGCCGCTCGGGTCGTCGGTGTTTTCGTTGGCGAGCTTGGCGAAGTCGGCGCCGGGCTGCTTCGCGCGCGCCGCCAGGGTCTCCGCGCGGGCCCGCGCCACCGCGTCGCCGTTGTCGCCCTCGCCCGGCTTGATGAGGATGTGCGACGCGTTGACCTGCTCGGGCGCGGCGAAGCTGTCCTTGCGCTGCTCGTAGGCCGCCTTCAGTTCCGCCTCGGTCGGCGTGACCTTCGAGCGGACGCGGGCGCGGTCGATCAGGAGGTACTTGATCTTGCGCTGCACCGGGGCGCGGTAGCGCTCCTTGTGCTTGTCGAGGTAGCCCTGCAGGTCGGCGTCGGTCGGCTGAGCGTTCGAGTCGAGCCGCGCCGTGGGGATGAGGATGTACTCGATGGTGGCCTTGTCGTTGCGCGCCGCGTACTCGCGGACGATGTCGGCGTCCGGCACCACGACGGAAGCCTTGACGAGGCCGGCGTACTTCTCGAGGAGCATGTCCTCGCGGAGCTCCTCCTCGAAGCGGTCGGGCATGATGCCGTTGGAGCGGAGCATCTTCTCGTACTTGTCGCGGCCGATGAACTGGCCGTTGTCCTGGAAGAAGGGCAGCGTGACGATCTTCTGCGCGAGCTCGTCGTCGGAAACGTGCAGGTCGAGCTTCTTCGCGGCTTCGAGGCGGAGCATGCGCTCGATCATCCCTTCGAGGACGTTGCGCGGCAGGTCGAGGGCGCGCTCGAGCTCGGGCGAGAAATTGCCCTGGTACATCTGGCGGTAGCGCTCGACCTGGGCGCGGTACTGGCGGTCGAAGTCGACGGCCGTGATGCGTTCGTTGCCGACGCGGGCCACGATCTGGCTGCCCCGGTTCGACGGATCGGTGCTCGAGCCGGACCAGAACACGAAGCCGAGGATGAACACCGCGATCACCAGAAAAAGCGTCCACTTCAGGTGGTGGAAGCTGTTGCGCATCGTCTTGAGCATCGGAAACCCCTCCGCCGATTCGTTCGAGAACGCGCGACTATAGCAGGGCGACCTCGGCTCGGGGAGACGCTCGGCCGAGGTCCGGAAGCGTCGCCGGGGGTCTGGGACACCTGCGATGGCGGGCCAAGTGTGCTATAAGCAAACGGGGTAAGTCCCGCAGTTTCGGGAGTTTATGCGAAAGCGGAAGTCCGGCCAGCCGGCGGGAACCGATCTGGACTGGTTCGTCATCCCGATCCAGAAGATCCGCCAGTGGGCCGTCATCATCGTCCTTCTCCTCGTCGCGGGAGGCGTCGGGTACTTCATCACGGTGCGCAACCGGCGCTCACCCCAGGAGAAGGCGCGCGCCGAGATCGCGCAAGCCGATGCGCTGCTCGCCCGCGCGACGCGGTCGACGGGAGCCGCCAAGCCGGGCTCGAACACCGCGCAGGCGCGCGACTTCCTGCGCGACGCCCGCGAGTCGTTCACGAACACCCGCTACGAGGAGGCGTTTCGTCTCGCGGTCGAGTCGGAGTCGTACTCGCGGCGCGCCCTCGGGAGCTCCGGCTCCGGCGAGCAGGGCGATGCGACGTTCGTGTTCGTCGAGGGGGACGTGTCGCTCCAGCGCGCGGGCCGCTCGACCTTCGAGCCGGCGCGGCAGCGGGAGCCGCTCTTCGATGGCGACTTCGTGAAAGCCGGGCGCACGGGGTCGGCCGAGATCATGTTCTACGACGGCACGCTCTACACGATCCGCCCGGGCTCCCTCTTCGAGTGCCGCAAGCCGGCCGCCTCGGAGGTCTCGGGGAGCCAGATCAAGATGATCTCGGGCGCCGTCAACGTCTACACCTCGGCGTCGAACTCGACGGTGTCGACCGACGTGGCGACCGCCGCCATCGGCCGCGACTCGCGCGTGTCGGTCGACGTCGCTCCCGGCGACAAGACCGAAGTCACGAGCTTCCGCGGGCACACGACCGTGTCCACGGCGAAGGAGACGGTCACCCTCGAGGGCCGCGAGCGCGTGGCGGCGGGGTCGAGCGGCACCTTCACGCCGAAGCTGGCGCTGCCGGACACCCCGCAGCCGGGACTCCCGGCCGACAACCGGATCTACGACCTGAAGACGGGCGACCAGGTCGAGCTGAAATGGTCCAGGGTGCCGGAGGCGACGCGCTACCGTCTCCAGATCTCCCGGTCGCGCCTCTTCGTGCCGGACTCGACCGAGGTGGACCTCGACGACCGGGTCCAGACGACGGCGCGCGTGAAGGTTTCCAGGGAGGGGTCGTACTTCTGGCGGGTCGCGGCGATCGACGCGAACGGGCTGACGTCGGACTGGAGCCCCGTCCGGCGCTTCAAGATGATGACCGAGCCGCTGAAGGCGGGCACCGGGGAGGGCACGCCGCCGGAGCTGACGGTCTTCCCGCCGCAGCAGATGGGCAACCTCTTTCTGGTCTACGGAAAGACGCAGCCCGGCGCGGTCGTGACCGTCAATGCCGAACCGGCCGACGTCGAGGCCGACGGCTCCTTCAAGAAGACGATCACGATCGAGCGCGACGGCGCGTCGGTGCTCGTCGTCAAATCGGTCGACGCTTCGGGCAACGAAACGGTGCGGCGTGTGAGAGTGTTCGTGGAGTCCCTGTAACGTGATTCGGGGGTAGGAGGTTCTCTTTGGCCTGGAAATCCGTTTTCTCGATCTTTTCGAACGACCTCGCGATCGACCTCGGCACCGCGAACACGCTCGTCTTCGCGCGCGGCAAGGGCATCATCGTGCGCGAGCCTTCGATCGTCGCCGTCAACACGGTGACCAACCGCGTCGAGGCGGTCGGGACCGACGCGAAGGAGATGCTGGGCCGCACCCCCGGCAACATCGTCGCGATCCGGCCGATGAAGGACGGCGTCATCGCCGACTTCGAGGTCACGGAGAAGATGCTCGACCACTTCATCAAGAAGGCGCACGGCCGGTCCCTCTTCGTCCGGCCGCGGATCGTCATTTCCGTGCCGTCGGGCATCACGCAGGTCGAGAAGCGCGCGGTGCAGGACTCGGCGCTCCGTGCGGGCGCCTCCGAGGTTTTCATCATCGAGCAGGCGATGGCCGCGGCGATCGGGTCGGGACTGCCGATCACGGAACCGACGGGGAACATGATCGTCGACATCGGCGGCGGCACGACGGACGTCGCCGTGATCTCGCTCGCCGGCATCGTCTACAGCCGCTCGGTCCGCACGGCGTCGAACGAGATGGACGAGGCGCTGATCCAGTACCTGAAGCGCAAGTACAACCTCCTGATCGGCGAACGGACGGCCGAACAGATCAAGATCGAGATCGGGTCCGCGCATCCGCTCGACGAGCCGCTGACGATGGAGGTCAAGGGACGCGACCTCGTCGAGGGCGTGCCCAAGACGCTGATGCTTTCGGACGAAGAAGTGCGCGAAGCGCTCTCCGAGGTGGTCGCCGCGATCGTCGAGACGGTGCGCGTCGCGCTCGAACGGACGCCGCCGGAGCTCTCGGCCGACATCATGGACAAGGGCATCATCATCACCGGCGGCGGCTCGCTCCTGCGCAACCTCGACCGCCGTCTCTCGGAAGAAACGGGCCTGCCGATCTCCTACGCCGAAGACCCCCTGGCCTCCGTGGCTCTCGGGACCGGCGCGATGCTGACCGACATGGACCTCCTGAGGAAGATCAGCATCACGTGAGGACGACCGGCGCGACCCGGAGTCGCGGTTCCGAAGCATGAGACCCCACAACGCCCGCGTCGAGATCGCCGCCGTCAACCCCCGGCGCGGCGGGGCCGTGCTCGCGACGGTCCTCGTCGCGTGCGTGCTCGCCCTCTCGGCGCAGGCGCCGGCGCGGAGCGGCCGCGGGTCGGTCCTCCAGTCCTGGGTCCTCTCGCTCTCCGCCCCCGTGGCCGGGGCGGTCGGATCGGTGTCGCACGGCGTCTCCGACGCGATCGGCTCGACGATCGCCCTCTTCCACGCCCGGGAGGAAAACGAGCGGCTTCGCCGCGAGCTCGACGCGCGCGAGCGCGAGCTCCTCCAGCTCCGCGCCGAGGCGCTGGCGGTCGCCGAGGGCAGCAAGCTCCTCGGCGCCGGGTCGGCCCTGCCCGGGGTGCTCGGCAGCGTGCCGATCCTGCTCGTCGAGCACCGCGCGGGCGCGCAGAACGCCCTGATCGGAGCGGGGTCCTCCGACGGCGTTTCGCCGGGCTGCCCGCTCGCGGTGCCGGCCGGGATCGTCGGGCGGGTGGTGACGGTGGGCCGCGGCGTTTCCCGCGCCCAGCTCCTGCTCGACGCCTCGGCGGCGGCGGGCGCGCGCCTCGCGCGCACCGGCGAGCTCGGCGTCGTGCGCGGCGATGGCCACGGTTCCCTCGTGCTGAACAACATCGCGACGACGTCGTCGGTCGCCCGCGGCGACATGGTCGAGACGGCGGGGATCGACGGCATCTACCCGCGCGGCGTCCCGATCGGGCGCGTCGAGTCGGTGTCGCGCGGCAGCAAACTGTTCCTGGAGATCCGGGTCACGCCCTCGGCGGACTTCTCGCGCCTGACGGACGTGCTCTTGCTGGCGCCCTCGCCGGCGATCAAAGAGGGCGCGGAGGCGGGGCGGAGTGCGGCGCGGTGAAGGCCGGCCGCATCCTGCTGCTTCTCGCGGGGGCGGTCGTGCTCGAGTTCTTCGTCGGCCGGTCGCCGTACCGCCGTTTTCTGCCGGTGGACTGGTTCCTGCTGGCGACCGCGACGGTAGCCCGGAGCGGCGACTTCGTGCGCGCGGTCCTGACCGGGACGGCCGCGGGGGCCCTGGAAGACGCGCTGCTCGGTCAGCCCCTGATCGGG
>Ga0335070_10003214_pt1 | contig 19000 bp, 19 predicted proteins | sample Lox_Sample_13_FD_206722 | JGI IMG/M metagenome (GOLD analysis project Ga0335070, IMG submission 206722) | Soil microbial communities from Loxahatchee National Wildlife Refuge, Florida, United States - Lox_Sample_1.3 | ecosystem: Environmental > Terrestrial > Soil > Wetlands | place: USA... | reverse complement strand
ATGCGCGCGGCGGGGTTCATCCGACGCTCCCCTCGAGATCGCCGCCCGGCGGCCGGGCCACCAGCGGCAGCTCGATCACGAAGCTGGTGCCCTCGCCGGGCGCCGAGCCGACCAGCATGCGTCCGCCGTGTCGCTCGACGATGCCATACGAGATCGAGAGCCCGAGCCCCGTGCCCCGCCCCACAGGCTTGGTGGTGTAGAAGGGCTCGAAGATGCGCGCCTGCACCTCGGGCGGGATCCCGGGCCCGTCGTCGTGGAACTGCAGGCGCACGCCGGTCGGGCGACCCGACGCGTCGAGCCGCGCGCGCGTCCGGATGCGGATCCTGCCCTTGCCGTCGAGCGCGTCGCAGGCGTTGGCCAGCAGGTTCAAGAAGACCTGGTTGAGCTGGCCGGCGTAGCAACGCACCCGCGGCAGCTCGCCGTAGTCGCGCTCGAGCTCGATCCCGTCGCGCAGGCGCGGCTCCATCAGCGCAATGGTGCGCTCGATCTCCTCGTTCAGGTCGACGTCGGCCAGCTCGGCCGAGTCCATGCGCGAGAAGGTGCGCAGGTCGGCGACGATCTGCTTGACCCGCTCGGTGCCCTCGCGGCTGCGCGAGAGCAGCTTCTCGATCGCGGCCTCGATGCGCGCCGTGTCCTCGCCGGCGCGCTGCGCCGCGACCAGCTTGCGCGCGTACTCCTGGAGCAGCTGGAGGTTGGCGTGCACGAAGCCAATCGGGTTGTTGAGCTCGTGGGCGACGCCCGCCACGAGCTGGCCGAGCGAGCGCATCTTCTCGCTCTGCATGAGCTGCGCCTGCGCCTCGTGCAGCTCGCGGGTGCGCTCGTCGACGCGCGCCTCGAGCGTGGCGTTCAGGTCGGCGATCTCGTCGAAGGAGCGCGCGTTCTGGATCGCGATCGAGCTCTGGTTGGCGAGCGTCAGCAGGAGCTGCCGGTCCTCGGTGCCGATGCGCTCGCCCGAGAGCTTGCGGCCGACGCCGATCACGCCGATCAGGTCGGTGCCGAACACGATCGGCACCAGGAGCTCCACCTCGAGCTGGTCGAAGACGTCGCGGCACGCCTCGCGCACCTCGAGGTCGGGCTCGTCGTCGAAGTCGCTGCGCGCGAGCACGTCGCGCCGGCGCAGCAGGCGCCGGCACAGCGGGTGCTCGATCGGGAGATCGAAGGCGAGCGCGTCGGTCTCCCACTCGCCCCGCGAGGCGGCCGGGGCGAGGCGGCGCCCGCCCTCCTCGCGCAGCAGCACCACGGCGCGCTGCACACCCATGGTCTCGGTGAGCGCCACCAGGATCCGGTCGACCACCTCCTTGGTCGACAGCATCGAGACCATCGCCTCGGAGATCTCCCGCACCGCGCGCCGGTACAGCGCGTGGTCCCGGTCGAAGATCCGGTCGACCATCACCTGCATCCGCGAGCGCAGCGGATTGAAGGCGAGGATCGCACCGAACAGGAACAGCACCGAGAAGAGCGGCGAGCGCGCGTTCAGGTTGAAGCGCGTCACCACCGCGTCGGCGAAGGTGATCAAGAACGCGTAGACGCCAGTGATCGCGAGCGTGACGGCGCCGTAGGCAGCCGACGACTTCGCCACCACCCGGATCTCGAAGAGCTGCTTGCGCACGATCCCGTACGCGACCGCGAGCGGGAAGACGAAGAACGAGAGGAAGCACAGGTACCACGGGAACTGCGGACCGAGCAGGTCCTGCGCCAGGAGCGCGATCACCGACGGCAGGAAGCTCACGATCGCACCGACCAGCATCACGTCGGCGCGATCCGCCGCCTTGGACTCGCGCAGCCGCCGCTCGTTCATCGCGACCGCGAGCGAGGAGACCGCCATCGCCACGGTGAACCAGACGGCGGTCGTCTTGGCCATGACACCGGAGGAGCCGATCAGACCCTCGCTGGCCGCCGCCAGCCCGAGCGGCAGCGCAACCAGGTAGGGCAGCGGGCGCAGGAGCGGCCGGCGCACCACCCAGGCTGGCTCGACGGGGTACGTCGTGAAGAGATGGAACGTGGTGGCTCCGACCAACGGGAGGTTGACCCAGAGCGCGAACCAGGTGAGGCCGCTCGGGCAGGCCGGCAGGAACAGCGCAGTCGCCATCGCGCAGCAGAAGAGGAACAGCGCCCAGGTCTCGGCGCGACCCGGCCTCATCCGCCAGACCGCGATTCCGATCCCGAGGTACACGAGCCCGATCGCCGTCATCGCGACCAGCGTCGAGACGCGCAGCGGCGAGAACACCTCGCGCTGGTCGACGGCGCGGAGCGCGAGCTCGACCTCGCGCCCGTCCGGCTTGCGCACTCGATAGAGGTTGGGCTCGCCGCGCTGGAAGTAGTGGGCGCCGCGCAGCATGACGCGCTCGGCGGGCTCGCCGTCGATGGTGAGCACCCGGTCGCCCGGCGCGAGGCCGGCGCGCGCCGCGTCGCGCGCCACGACCTCGATGCGGAACGGATCGCTGGCGAAGCCCTGGAGCAGGAAGGGCGGCGCCACGACCTCCCGCAGGCCGATGCGCTCCACCGCCGCGAAGCCGAGAGCGAGCAGCGCCCAACACAAGGCCACGAACGCCGTGGCCCGGCGAAAGCGCAGGGTCGCGGTGGGGTTCATCTCGCTCCCGGCGGCACCCGGGCGGTAGGGTACGGAGCCGGGCGCGGAGCCGCAAAGCGCGGCCCCTCGGGGCCTCTCCACTCACCGCGGCGGCTCCTGGAGCCCAGGAGCCAGTCGTCAGGCCTCGGGAGACGTCAGTTCTGGGGCGGAGCGCCGGCTTCGAACTGGAGCATCTTCGGGTCGGTCACGGTCTGGTTGTCGTAGTTGTAGCCGCGGTTGTTGAGCACCACGAAGTCCGGGTCCTTGGCGGCCGCCTGGGCATCCGCCGCGAGGCGGGCGTTCGCGTCGGCGAGCGCCGCGTCGCGCGCCGTGTCCGGCGTCGCGTCGACCCGGCAGCTCGGCCCGTCCGCCGGGGGCAGCGCCGGCGTGGCAGTGGCCCCGGCCGGCGACTGCAACGCGCTGGTCTCGGCGTCGTCCGCCTCGACCGCCGGGACGCCCGACGAGAGCAGGAGCAGGGCGACGGCCGCGCAGAGCATCCCTCCGACGGCCGCGAAATCGATGCGACGGGTCATGGAGCCTCCGTAAGCCTCCCCCACCGTCTGGCTGCATCGGCCGGTGGACGGTCGGACTTGACCGCTCGGCGAGCGGCAAGAGGATCGTGCATCCCGGCGTCCGCGCGAGAGCTGCCGGCGGGCTGCCGGCGCGGCTCGCACCGGCTGCCGAGGCGCACCTCTCGACGCTCGGCGCGCCCGGTCTGCGCCGCCGCGATCGGCCGGCGCCCGATCGCCAAGGCGTCGACACAAATTTGTGATGAACCGCGAGCTCGCTCACCGGGGCGGGCCGCCTGTGGGCCCAGGAACCGTCCGGACCCCGCGGCGCGCATGCCGCCCTGGGAAAATCGCCCCATCTGCCGGCTCCCACCGTCGAACGAGAGAACCGCGTTTGACAGGCGTCTGTGCTCGTATAGTCTCGACGACGAGAGCAAGAAGCGGCTTTCCCCCTACCCCAATCGACCGTGCCGCTTCCCTCTCCCCAGCCCTCTGTCGGGGGGCTCTCGGGCCCCCCGGCAGACCTGATCTCCAGCAGTCGACGACCCGCGGAGACCGGATGCTCGCGCTGCTTCTCGCGTTGGCCGTCGTGTCCGGAGCCGATCCGAGCACACCTGCCGCTCCGACGCTGTACGGATTCACGCTGAAGCGCCTCGACGGACCCGAGCAGAGCCTCGTGGAGTATCGCGGCGACGTGCTCCTGCTGGTCAACACTGCGGGCAGATGCGGCTTCACGCCACAGTACGACGCGCTCGAGAAGCTCTACGAGCGCGAGCGGGATCGCGGCTTCGCAGTGCTCGGCTTCCCGCGCATCGACGCGCTGCTCGCGGCCTCCGGCCCCGCCGCGCGCTAGATCGGCGTCGGCTCCGCTTCCTTCTTCGCCCGCTGGTCGTGCGCTCGCTTCGCCGCGAGGAGCTCGGGCATCGCGCGGTCGAGGTCGGCGAGCGTCCAGAGCCTCTCGCTCTCGAAGGAGCGGATCACGGCGGGCTGCTGCATGATGCCCACCGTTCCCCGCATCACGTTCAGGATCTGCCCGGTGAAGTGGCGCCCGGCCGCGGAGGCAAGCCACGTTACGACGGGCGCGATCTGGGCCGGGCTGCGGCTCGGGTCGTCAGCCGCCTCGGGCTGGCCTCGCCCCTCCATGAGCGGAATCGTGAGCCGCGTGGCGGCGCCCGGCGAGATCGTGTTGACGGTGCACTCATACTTGGCGAGCTCGAGCGCCAGCACGCGCGAGAAGCCGGCGATGCCGGCCTTCGCCGCCCCGTAGTTCGACTGCCCGAAGTTGCCGAAGAGGCCCGACACGGACGAGAAGTTGATGATGCGGCAGCCCAGCCGATTGGTGTCGCGGATGTAGCGCGCGAACGGGGCCGTGCAGCAGTAGTGGCCCTTCAGGTGGACGGCGATCACGGCGTCCCAGTCCGCCTCGGCCATCTTGAAGATGGTGCGATCGCGCAGGATGCCGGCGTTGTTGACCAGGATGTCGAGCGCGCCGAAGCGGTCGAGGGCGGTGCGGAAGATCGCCTCCCCGCCCGCCACCGTCGCCACGGAGTCGAAGCTGGGTGCCGCCTCGCCCCCGGCCGCGCGGATCTCGCCGGCCACCTCCTCGGCGACGCGGCCGGCCCCGCTGCCGTCCTCGGCGCCGCCGAGGTCGTTCACCACCACGCGCGCGCCCTGGCGGGCCAGGTCGAGCGCAATCTCGCGGCCGATCCCGCGACCCGCTCCCGTGACGACGGCGACCTTGCCCTCGACGACGCCCATCGTGCTCCTCAGCCCTTCGAACCCGCCGGCGGGCCGGCCTTCACCGGCTCGTAGCGGATCAGGATGCGGGTGCCCTTGTCGATGCCGTCCCGCATCTCGTCGTGCCAGCGATCGAAGTCGGCGCCGTACTTCTTGACGTAGGCGGCGAGCTGCTTCTCGAGCAGCGCCTTGTCCTTCTCGAGCCGCCCCACCGCCTCGAAGCTCGGCGCGTCGCGGAAGCCCTGGTTGTCGGGACCCAGGTGGCTCTTCCAGCGGCCGTGGTCACCGACCCAGATGCGCGCGCGATCCTGGCCGCGCGCCACCGCCCGCGCGCGCCAGCCGTCGGGCCGCGTGTTCACGATCACGGCGCCGTCGATCCACGCGTACCAGATCTCGGCGTGGCACGTGCTCTCGGTGCCGTCCTTGCGCAGCGGCGAGATGTAGACGAGCGGGCTCGACTCGAGCAGGCGCACCGTCGCTTCGGGGAGCTTCGCGCCCTCCGGCGCGTCTGCGGCACGCGCGAGGCGCGGCCACACCAGCAGGATCGCCGCCCCCGCGAGGAAGCCGCGCCGGTCGATCGCGAACCGCTCAGATGCCCGATCCATCCCGCTCCTCGCCGACGTGGATGCCGCACTCGCGCGTCTCGGGGTTCTCCCACCACCAGCGGCCGGCCCGGATGTCGTCGCCCGGCTGGATCGCGCGCGAGCACGGATCGCAGCCGACCGAGGGATAGCCCTCCTTGTGGAGCCGGTTCACCGGCACGCTGTGCTCGCGCACGTAGTGCCAGACCCTCTCCCCATCCCAGTCCGCCAGCGGGTTGAGCTTCACGATCCCGCCGTGCGTCTCGTCGATCTCGACCTTGCGCGTCTCCTGGCGGGTCACGCCCTGCTCGCGGCGCAGCCCCGCCACCCAGGCGTCGACGCCGGCCTCGGCGAAGTAGCGCCGCATCGGCTCGACCTTGCGCACGCCGCAGCACATCTGGCGCTTCTCGACCGACTCGTAGAAGAGGTTCTGGCCGTGGCGCCGCACCATCTCCTGCACGGCGCGGGGATCCGGGAAGACCACCTCGACGTCGATGCCATAGCGGTCGCGCACGCGGTCGATCAGGTCGTGCGTCGCCTGCGGCAGCCGTCCCGTGTCGAGCGTGAACACGCGCGAGGCGGGCTCGATGCGGTGCATCATGTCGAGCAGCGCCATGCCTTCGGGCGCGCCGAAGGAGCACGAGAGCACGAGCCGGGGGTGGAAGCGCTCGATGCCCCAGCGCAGGAGCTCCTCGGCCTCGAGGCGCTCGAGCGTGCCGCCAGCGATCTCGGCCAGGGTCTCGTCGGACGCCGTCCGCGCGACCCGTGCCAGTGCCTGGTTCGTCATCTCGACGCGTTCCTCCTGCACGGCGCGTCCCCCGGCGTCCGGCGAGGATACGATGCCGGCCAAGCGGCGCAATTTCACGGGTACCGAGGCGGGGGCTCAGGCCGACCCCGGAGCGCGTCGATACCCCTGGGATGCCCGGGGACGAGGCGCTCGCCGGCGAGATCGCGCAGCTCGAGCTGCTCCGCGGCCTCGCGCCCGGAGCGGCGCACACGCTCAACAACGCGCTGGCCGCGATCCTGGCCGAGGTGCAGCTCCTGGCCGAGGAGCGCAAGGGCGACCCCGCCGTCGCCGAGTGCTGCGCATCGATCGAGCGCGAGATCGAGCGCTGCGCGCGGCTTGCCCGCGCCCTCTCCGAGCGGAGCGCGCGCCTCCACACCGCGATCGCGTCCGACGCGGAGGTCGACCTGGTCGTGCTCGCCCGCCGCCTCGCCCCGCTGCTGCGCGACACCGTGAGCCGCAGCATCGGCATCGAGTGGCAGCTCCCGGGCGGGGCGGAGATGGTGCGTGGAGAGCGCAGCGACGTGGAGCGGCTGCTGCTCCTCGCAGCCTACGGGCTTGCGCGCGGAGCGCCGGCGGGCGCCGCGCTGCAGGTCGCCTTCGAGGGTGCGGCGCACGGACCGGAGCTGCGATTCTCCCTGAGCGCGCCCGCAGCGAGTACCGTTCGCGAGGCGCCGTGGGATCGCGCCGTCGCGGAGGCCGTGCGCTGGCTCGCGGAGCGGAGCGGCGTCGCGATGGAGGCGACGAGCGGCGCCGTGCGCCTCCGCTTCTCGCGCCCGCCCGGCGACACGCGCTGACGTCACCCGAGCGCGCCGTGCCAGGGCCGCACGGCGCCGGGATCGCGCCGGCGCGCGGCAAGCGCCCCGATGGTCGCGCCGAGCTCCGGATGGCGCAGGTCGGGTGCGAGCGCGGCCAGCGGCTCGAGCACGAAGGCGCGCTCGGCCAGCCGCGGATGCGGCACGCGCAGGCCCGGCACGTCGATCACGCGTTCGCCGTAGAGCAGCACGTCGAGGTCGAGGGTGCGCGCGCGGTTGCGCTCGCTCCCGCGCGTGCGGCCCTCCTGCCGCTCGATCGCGAGGAGGTGCTCGAGGAGTGCCTGCGGCTCGAGCTCGGTGCGCAGGCGCGCGACGGCGTTCAGATAGGCGCCCTGCGGCGGCGGGCCGACGGGATCCGTCTCGAAGATCGGCGAGAGCGCGGCGACGGCAGTGCCGGGGAGCGCGTCGAGCGCGCGCAGCGCCCGTCCGAGCGCGGCCGCCCGGTCGCCCAGGTTGCTGCCGAGCGAGACGAAGACGTCGGCCATCGGAGCGGTCGAGGATACCAGGGGGCGATTGCGCCGGTCGCTAGAATCCGCGCATGGCTCCGAGCCTTCCCCCCGCGCTCCGCACGGAGGTGCCCGGGCCGCGCTCGCGCGCGCTCGCGGCGCGGCTCGCCGCCGTCGAGTCGCGCAACGTCACCTGCCTCGATCCGGACCCGCCCATCTTCTGGGAGCGCGCCGACGGCGCAAACGTCTGGGACGTCGACGGCAACCGCTTCGTCGACCTCGGCGCCGGCTTCGGCGTCGCCAACGCGGGGCACGCCCATCCCCGGATCGTCGCAGCGGTGCAGGAGCAGAGCGAGCGCCTGCTGCACGCGATGGGCGACGTACACCCGGCGGCGGTCAAGGTGGAGCTGCTCGAGCGGCTCGCCGCGCGCTATCCGGGCGGCGTACCGGCGCGTGCGGTGCTCGGCTCGTCGGGCTCCGACGCCGTCGAGGTGGCGCTCGAGACCGCGCTCCTCGCCACCAGCCGGGCCGGCGTGGTGGCCTTCGAGGGCGCCTACCACGGCCTCTCGCTGGGCGCGCTCGACACCACCTGGCGTCGCGGCTTCCGCGATCCCTTCGCCGCGCGCCTGCCGCAGGCGACGGTGTTCGCCCCGTTCGGCGATGCCGCGGCGGCCGCGCGGGCGGGGCGCGCTGCGCGCGTGCCGGTCGGCGCCGTCCTGGTCGAGCCGATCCAGGGACGCGGGGGAGAGCGCATCCCGCCGGACGGCTTCCTCGCAGAGCTGCGCCGCCTCTGCGACGGCGAGGGCTGGCTGCTCGTCGCCGACGAGGTCTACACGGGATTCGGTCGCACCGGGCGGCTCTGGGCCTGCGAGCACGACGGCGTGGTGCCCGACCTCCTGTGCACGGCCAAGGGGCTCGCAGGCGGGATGCCGATCTCGGCCTGCCTCGGCCGGGCGGAGCACATGGACGCCTGGCCCGCGTCCAGCGGCGAGGCGCTGCGCACGCAGACCTTCCTCGGCCATCCGCCGGGCTGCGCGGCTGCGCTCGCGTCGATCGCGGTGCTGGACGAGGAGAAGCTCGTCGAGCGCGCCGCCGAGCTCGGCGACCTCGCGCTGGCGCACCTGCGCGCGCGCCTCGCGGCGCATCCCGGCGTGCGCGACGTGCGCGGGCGCGGCCTCCTGATCGGCATCGAGTGCGACGGAGGCGCCCGCGCGGCCGCGGCGTGCGCGGCGGCGCTGCGGCGCGGCGTGATCGCGCTCTGCTCGGGCGACGACGGCCGCGTGATCTCGATCACGCCGCCGCTCTCGATCGAGCGCGAGCTCCTCGTCGCGGCGATCGACCAGCTCGCGGACTGCCTCGCGTGAGCGCCGATCCGGCGCGGGTCGCGCTCGACGCCGAGCTGCTGGCGTGGATGCGCGAGGAGCCCTGGCGCGACGACGAGGAGCGCTTCGAGCGTCTCGCGCTCGCGCTCTTCGCCTTCCAGCTCGCGCACTGCGAGCCCTACGCCCGCTTCTGCGCGGGTCGCGGAGCGACACCCGATCGCGTCGCGAGCTGGCGCGAGATCCCCGCGGTGCCGACGGGCGCCTTCAAGGAGATGGCGCTGCGCTCCTTCCCGGCCGCGCGCGAGCGGCACGTGTTCCGCACCAGCGGCACGTCGGCCGGCCGGCGCGGCGAGCTGCACCTCGACACGCTCGCCCTGTACGAGGCGTCACTCCTGCCGACCTTCCGGCACTTCGTGCTGCCGGAGCTCGCGCCCGGCGAGCGAGCGCGGATCCGCGTCCTCGCCCCGGCTCCCGCGGAGGCACCCGACTCGTCGCTCTCGCACCTCTTCGGCTGCGCGGTCGACGCGCTCGGCGACTCCGGGAGCGGCTTCGACGTGCGCGGCGGGGCGCTCCAGCTCGACGCGCTCCTGCCGCGGCTCGAGCGCGCCGCGGCGGAGTCCGTCCCGATGACGATCTGCGGCACCGCCTTCGCCTTCGTGCACCTGCTCGACGCGCTCTCGGCACTCGGCGCGAAGCTCGTGCTCGCCCCGGGCTCGCACGTGATGGAGACGGGCGGCTTCAAGGGGCGCTCGCGCGAGCTGCCGCGCGCGGCGCTCTACGCGGCGATCGAGGAGGGGCTCGGCATCCCGCCGGAGCGGGTCGTCAACCAGTACGGCATGACGGAGCTCGCCACGAGCTTCTATGACTCGGTGCTCGCCGAGCCGGACCGGCCGCGGCGCAAGCTCGGCCCGCCCTGGGCGCGCGTGCGCGTGATCGACCCGGAGACCGGCGCCGACGCCGCACCGGGCACCGCAGGCGTGATCTCGATCGTCGACCTCGCCAACACCGGGAGCGTGCTCGCGCTCGAGACGGCGGACCTCGGTCGTACGGTGGAGGACGGCTTCGAGGTGATCGGGCGCGAGCCGGGCGCGGAGTCGCGCGGCTGCTCGATCGCCGCCGACGAGATGCTCGCGCCATGACATCGACTGGTGTCGACGCGGCGCTCGCGCGCGCGAGGGAGGCGGGGCACCTGCTGCGCGCGCGCTCCGCCGAGGCGGTGCAGGATGCGCTGGCCGACGTGCTCGACGCCTGGAGCGCACGGGACTCGCCGTGGCAGAAGGCGCTGGTCGAGGCGCTTCCGGACGCCGCCGGCTTCTCGCCCGCGGTGGTGCGGGAGGGGCTCGCGCGCGGCCTCGCGCCGTTCACGGGCGCGGCGCTGCGGGCCGTGGTGCGGAGCGAGCTCGACGGCGGCGCGGCGACGGGCTTCGAAACCACCGCCGTCGTGCTCGCGGGCGCGATTCCGATGCCGACGCTGCTCGCGGTCGTGGCGCCGCTCGCGCTGCGCTCGCCCGTGCTGGCGAAGCCGTCGGCGCACGATCCCGTGACCGCGCTCCTGATCGCGCGCTCGCTCGCCGAGCGCGATCCGCTGCTCGGCGCCTGCGTCGAGGTGGTCGACGTGCGGGGCGACGACGAGGCGTCGATGGCGGCGCTCTGCGAGGCCGACTGCGTCGTCGCGAACGGCTCCGACGCGGCGGTCGCCGCGCTCGCCGCCCGCGCGCAGCCTCTCGGCGCGGGCGCTTCGGGCGCGCGCCGCTTCGTCGGCTACGGGCACCGCTTCTCCCTGGCGCTGCTCGGGCCCGGCGCCACGCGCGGAGAGTCGCTCTTGCGCGCGGCAGAGGGTCTCGCGCTCGACATCGCGCTCTGGGACCAGCTGGGATGTCTTTCTCCGGTGTCGGTCCACGCGGTCGACCCGGAACCGCGCGCCGCCGACCGGGTCGCCGAGGCGCTGGCGGACGCGCTCGCGCGGGCCGAGACGCGCTGGCCACGCGGCCGGGTCGACACCGCGGTGGCCGCCGCGATCGCGCGCGAGCGGGCCGAGGCGGAGATGCGCGCCGCGGCGGGCCGCGGCCCGGTGGCGGTGCACGCCTCGTCCGGCACCGCCTGGACGGTGGTGCGCGAGGCCGATGCGGCGCTGCGGCCGGCGCCGCTCAACCGCTTCGCGCGCGTGCATCCCGCGGCGGACGTCGACGCCTGTCTCGATGCGTTGCGGGCCGACGCGGCCCACCTGGCGGCCGTGGCGATCGCCGGCTTCGGTACCGCCGGCGCGCCGCTGGCGGCGGAGCTTGCCGGGCTCGGCGCCTCTCGCGTCTGCGCGCCCGGCACGCTCCAGTCGCCGCCGCTCGCCTGGCACCGCGGCAACGTCGGCGTGCTGGCGCCGCTCGCGCGCTGGACCGACATCGAGCTCTGACGCGAACGCGGCGACGCGATAGGCTGGAGCGACAGCGAGGAGGAGTCGATGCGCATCGGACTGCAGATTCCGAGCTTCACCTGGGCCGGCGGCGCCGGCGAGATCCGCCCCAAGCTCGCGGCGATCGGGCGCGCCGCCGAGGACGCCGGCTTCGCGAGCGTCTGGGTGATGGACCACTTCTTCCAGATCCCGATCATCGGCCCGGCCGAGCAGGAGATGCTCGAGGGCTACTCGACTCTCTCCTATCTCGCCGCGGTCACCGAGCGCGTGAAGCTCGGCACGCTCGTCACCGGCGTCACCTATCGACACCCGGGCGTGTTGGTGAAGACCGCGACGACGCTCGACGTGCTGTCGGGCGGTCGCGCCTACCTCGGGATCGGGGCGGCGTGGTTCGACCGCGAGCACGCGGGGCTCGGCGTCTCCTTCCCTCCGATCGCCGAGCGCTTCGAGCGCCTCGAGGAGGCGCTGCGCATCGCGAAGCAGTTCTGGTCGGGCGAGGTGGCTCCCTTCCGCGGCCAGCACTACCAGCTCGCCGAGACGCTCTGCTCGCCGCCGCAGATCTCGAGGCCGCACCCGCCGATCCTGATCGGCGGCATCGGCGAGAGGAAGACGCTGCGCCTGGTGGCGCGCTACGCCGACGCGTGCAACCTCTTCGCCTTCCTCGGCGCGGACGCGCTGCGCGGCAAGCTCGACGTGCTCCGGCGCCACTGCGAGGTGGAGCGGCGCCCCTACGACGCGATCGAGAAGACCACGCTCGGCTCGGTGAACTTCGCCAAGCAGAGCGCCCGCGACGTGGTGGCGCAGTGCCGCGAGCTGGCCGGGCTCGGCATCTCGCACGCCATCTTCAACATCCGCGGCGTCGAGGAGCTCGCGCCGATTGCGATCTTCGCGAAGGAGATCATCCCGGCGGTCGCGGAGCTCTGACTGCGAGTCGAGACCTCTAGCCGAGCGTCCAGCCGCCCGGCCCTCGCCGCCATCCGCCGGCGGCGCACTCGCCGCCGTCGACGTGCAGCGTCGTCCCGGTGACGAAGCGCGAGGCGTCGCTCGCGAGGTAGAGCGCGGCGGCGGCGACGTCCTCGGCGCGGCCCCGTCCGAGCGGCGTCGGCGGCATCGCGCCGCCGAGCCCCGGCGTCTCGATCGCGTCGGGCGCGATGCAGTTGACGCGGATCCCGCGCTCGGCGAGCTCGAGCGCGAGGGTGCGCGAGAGGCTCTCGACGGCGGCCTTCATCGCCGCGTAGACGGCGAAGCCGGGCGCGGCGCGGTGCGCCTCGATCGACGTCAGGTTGACGATCGAGCCGCCGCGCGCGGGCACGTGCGGGACGAAGGCGCGCACGAACGACGCGACCTGCGAGAAGTTCTCGTCCACCAGCGCGCGCTCGCCCTTCTCGGAGATCTCCAGGAATGGCGACGCGAAGGTGCCGCCGGCGTTGTTGATGAGGACGTCGAGCGGGCCGAGCTCGCCGGCAGCGCGATCGACGAACCCGCGCACGCCCTCGGCCTCGCGGACGTCGAAGACGGCCTCGGCCACGCGCGCGCCCTCGCTGCGGAGCGCCTGCGCGACGGCCGCGAGCCGGCCGCCGTCCCGGTCGCAGAGGGCGAGGGCAGCGCCGGCCGCCGCGAAGCGCCGCGCGATCGCCTCGCCGATGCCGGCCGCGGCGCCCGTCACGAGCGCGACGCGCCCCTGCAGCTCGAGGTGGGACGGCATCGCCCGGCGACTGTCCAACGGGGCGCATCGCCCGTCAATCGAGAAAGAGGATGGATGCCCCCGGGGACCAATCAGGAGCGCTTCAGTCCTCTATTTACGGGACCGGAGCAGTCCCTTATGCTCGATTCCCTCAGAGCCCCTGGAGGGCCTCTCGCATGCTTCGCATGAGTCGGCTCACGGACTACGGCATCGTGCTGCTGACGCACCTCGCCGCCGCGCCCGACGACGCCGTCCACAACGCCCGCGAGCTCGCCGAGCGCGCGCGCCTCCCGCTGCCGGTCGTCTCCAAGATCCTGAAGCACCTCGCGCGCGAGGGCTTCCTGCACTCGCAGCGCGGCGCAAAGGGAGGCTACGCGCTGGCGCGGAGCCCGGAGGAGATCTCGGTCGCCGCCGTGATCGACGCGCTCGAGGGCCCGATCGCGCTCACCGACTGCGGCACGCATCCCGGCGCCTGCGATCGCGAGGCGAGCTGCGTGACGCGCGCGCCGTGGCAGCGCATCAACCGCGTGGTGCGGCAGTCGCTCGAGGGTGTGCGGCTCGCCGACCTCGTCGGCCGCACCGAGCCCCGGCCGCAGGAGCCGCTCCATGCCGAATGAGACCGTCGAGCAGCTCGCACGGCGCGAGTACAAGTGGGGCTTCACGACGCCGATCGAGCAGGACGTCGTCGAGCCCGGTCTCTCCGAGGACGTGATCCGGCTGATCTCCGCCAAGAAGGGCGAGCCGGCCTGGATGATCGACTGGCGCCTCGAGGCCTACCGGCGCTGGCAGAAGATGGAGGAGCCGCACCACTGGGCCAACGTCCGCTATCCCGCGATCGACTACCAGGCGATCCGCTACTACGCCGCGCCCCGCCAGAAGGCGAAGCTCGAGAGCCTCGACGAGCTCGATCCCGAGCTGCGACGCACCTACGAGAAGCTCGGCATCTCGCTCGACGAGCAGAAGCGGCTCTCGGGCGTCGCCGTCGACGCGGTCTTCGACTCGGTGTCGGTGGCGACGACCTTCAAGAAGGAGCTCGAGAAGCACGGCATCATCTTCTGCCCCTTCTCGGAGGCGCTGCACAAGGCGCCCGAGCTGGTGCAGCAGTATCTCGGCTCGGTGGTGCCGCAGGGCGACAACTTCTTCGCGGCGCTCAACTCCGCGGTCTTCACCGACGGCTCGTTCGTGTACATCCCGCCCGGCGTGCGCTGCCCGATGGAGCTCTCCACCTACTTCCGCATCAACGCCTCGGAGACCGGGCAGTTCGAGCGCACGCTGATCATCGCCGACCGCGGCGCCTACGTGAGCTACCTCGAGGGCTGCACGGCGCCGCAGCGGGACGAGAACCAGCTCCACGCCGCGGTGGTCGAGCTCGTGGCGCTCGACGACGCCGAGATCAAGTACTCGACGGTGCAGAACTGGTACCCCGGCGACGCCGAGGGCCGCGGCGGGATCTACAACTTCGTCACCAAGCGCGGCAAGTGCGCCGGCCGGCGCTCGAAGATCTCCTGGACGCAGGTCGAGACCGGCTCGGCGATCACCTGGAAGTACCCGAGCTGCATCCTGCTGGGCGACGAGTCGGTCGGCGAGTTCTACTCGGTGGCGCTCACCGCCAGGCGCCAGCAGGCGGATACCGGCACCAAGATGATCCACATCGGCAAGGGCACGCGATCGACGATCATCTCGAAGGGCATCTCGGCCGGCCACGGCCAGAACAGCTATCGCGGCCTGGTGCGCATCCAGAAGGGCGCCGACGGCGCGCGCAACTACTCGCAGTGCGACTCGCTCCTGATCGGCGACGAGTGCGGCGCACACACCTTCCCGTACCTCGAGGTGGCCAATCCGACCGCGCAGGTCGAGCACGAGGCGACCACCTCGAAGATCGGCGAGGACCAGCTCTTCTACTGCCAGCAGCGCGGCATCTCCGAGGAGGACGCCGTCAACATGATCGTGAACGGCTTCTGCAAGCGGGTGCTGCGCGAGCTGCCCATGGAGTTCGCCGTCGAGGCGCAGAAGCTGCTCGGCGTGAGCCTGGAAGGAGCCGTCGGCTGATGACCCGCGAGAGCGCCAGCGAGCGCCCGATGCTCGAGATCCGGAGCCTCCACGCGAGCGCGAAGCCCTCTGGTTCATCCGGAGCGGACACGCCGATCCTGAACGGGCTCGACCTCTCGATCCGGCGCGGCGAGGTGCACGCGCTGATGGGTCCGAACGGCTCGGGCAAGAGCACGCTCGCCCACGTGCTGGCCGGCAAGCCCGGCTACCGGGTGACGTCGGGCGAGGTGCTGTTCGAGGGCCGCGACCTCACGGCGATGACGCCGGAGGAGCGCGCGCGCGCGGGCGTCTTCCTGGCGTTCCAGTATCCCGTCGAGATCCCCGGCGTCTCCAACATGTACTTCCTGAAGCAGGCGGCCAACGCGGTGCGTGCGAGCCGCGGCCAGGAGGAGCTCGACGCGATCGAGTTCCTGCAGCTCGCGCGCGAGAAGATGAAGCTGGTCGAGATCCCAGAGGCGCTGATGAGCCGCGCCGTGAACGAGGGCTTCTCGGGCGGCGAGAAGAAGCGCAACGAGATCCTCCAGATGGCGCTGCTCGATCCCCGGCTCGCGGTGCTCGACGAGACCGACTCCGGCCTCGACATCGACGCGCTGCGCATCGTGGCGAGCGGCGTCAATGCTCTGCGAGGACCGGAGCGCGCGATGCTCGTGATCACGCACTACCAGCGGCTGCTCGAGTACATCGTTCCGGACCGCGTGCACGTTCTGTCCGGCGGCCGCATCGTGCGGAGCGGGGGCAAGGAGCTGGCTCGAGAGCTCGAGGCGAAGGGCTACGGGTGGGTGGCGCAGGGCGGCGAGTCGCGCGCGCCGAAGCGGGCGGCGGGCGAGCGCGGTCCGGACGGGCCGGAGGCGGCGGCCTGATGCCGGACGCCGGCGCCGAGCGACACTGGATGGAGTGGTTCGCGCGGCTCGAGGGCGCGCGCGCCGAGCCCACCTGGGTCGGGGCCGCGCGCAAGGCCGCGATCGCGCGCTTCGCCGAGCTCGGCGTGCCGGACCGGCGCCACGAGGAGTGGAAGTACACGAACGCGGCCCGCATCGCGAAGGGGCCGTGGCGGCCGGCGGGCGAGGCCGCGCTGATGCCCGACGCGCTCGCGACGCTCGGCCTCGGGCTCGACGCCGCTCCGCATCTCTGCTTCGCGAACGGCCGCTTCGCGCCGCGGCTCTCGTCGCGCGGCGCGCTCGATGCGGGCGTCGTCGCGTCGAGCTTCTCGGCCCTCCTCGCGAGCCGGCCGGACGAGCTCGAGCCCTACCTGGGGCTGCCGTCCGCGCTGGACGATCGCGCCTTCGCCGCGCTCGTGGCCGCCTTCGCGACGGACGGCGCCTTCGTGCGCGTGCCGCGCGACCTCGCGGTCGCGCAGCCGATCTTCGTCGTCTTCGCCTCGGTGCCGGAGCGCGAGCCGGCGGCCGCGCATCCGCGCCTCGTCCTGGTCGCCGAGCGCGGCAGCCGCGCGACCCTGGTCGAGGTGCACGTCGGTCTCGGCGGCGCGCCGCACCTGAGCAACACACTCGGCGAGGTCGTGGTCGGCGAGAACGCATCGGTCGAGCACGTGCGGCTCCAGCTCGAGGGAGCGGGCACGACCCACCTCGCGCACTTCCACGCGCGCGTCGAGCGCGACGGCCACTTCGCCACGCGCTCGGTCTCGCTCGGCGCCGCGCTCGCCCGGCACGACGTGGCGGCGACGCTCGACGGCGCCGGCGGCGCGTGCAGCCTCGACGCGCTCTACGTCGCCGTCGACCAGCACGTCGACAACCGGAGCAACGTCGACCACCGCGCGCCGCACACGACGAGCCGCGAGCTCTACAAGGGCATCCTCGCGGGCAGGAGCCGCGGCATCTTCAGCGGCCGGGTCGCCGTGCGGCCGGCGGCCCAGAAGACCGACGCACAGCAGCGCAACGCCAACCTGCTGCTCTCGGGCGAGGCCGAGGTCGACTCGAAGCCGCAGCTCGAGATCGAGGCCGACGACGTGAAGTGCAGCCACGGCTCGACCATCGGCCAGCTCGACGCGGAGGCGCTGTTCTACCTGCGCGCGCGCGGAGTGGACGAGCGCGACGCGCGCGGGATGCTGACGCGGGCGTTCGCGGCGCAGATCACGGACGCGCTCCCGGTCGCGGCGCTGCGCGAGCGCGTCGAGCATGAGCTCGACGAGCGCCTCTTCGGCGCGGCGCGCGGAGGGCGCGCGGCATGAGCAGCGCCCACGAGATCCTGCACCCGGACGCGGCCCCGGCGCCGCTCACCGAGCTCGAGGTGGCGCGCCTGCGCGAGGATTTCCCGATCCTGCGCCAGACCATGCACGGCAAGCCGCTCGTCTACCTCGACAGCGCCAACACGTCGCAGAAGCCGCGCTCCGTGATCGACGCGGTGGCGCGCTTCTACTCGACCGACTACGCCAACGTCCGCCGCGGGGTGTACGAGCTGTCGGAGCGCGCGGACCGCGCCTTCGAGGGAGCCCGCGAGCGCGTGCGCCGCTTCCTCAACGCGCCCGACGCGCGCGAGGTCGTCTTCGTCCGCGGCACCACCGAGGCGATCAACCTGGTGGCCGCGAGCTTCGGCCGCGCCCGCGTCGGTCCCGGCGACGAGGTGCTCATCACCGCGATGGAGCACCACTCGAACATCGTGCCGTGGCAGATGCTCTGCCGCGAGCGCGGCGCGAGCCTCTCCGTGGCGCCGATCGACGACCGCGGCGACGTCCTGATCGACGAGCTGGCGCGGCGCATCGGCCCGCGCACCCGGCTCGTCTCCGTCGTGCACGTCTCGAACGCGCTCGGCACCGTGAACCCGGTGCGCGAGATCGTCCAGATGGCGCACGCGCACGGCATCCCGGTCCTGCTCGACGGCGCGCAGGCGGCGCCGCGCATGCCGGTCGACGTGCAGGCCCTCGGCTGCGACTTCTACGCGATCTCGGGTCACAAGCTCTACGGCCCGTCCGGCATCGGCGCGCTCTGGGGCCGCGCCGAGCTGCTCGAGGAGATGCCTCCCTGGCAGGGCGGCGGCGAGATGATCGAGACCGTGACCTTCGAGGAGACGAAGTACGCGGCGATTCCCGCGAAGTTCGAGGCCGGGACGCCGAACATCGCGGGCGCCGTCGGGCTCGGCGCGGCGATGGACTGGATCGAGGCGATCGGCCTCGACCGCATCGCGGCCTATGAGCACGAGCTGCTCGCCGAAGCCACCGCGCGAGTGGCCGAGCTCCCCGGCGCGCGCCTCATCGGCACGGCGCGGCAGAAGTCCGGGGTGCTGGCCTTCGCGCTCGACGGGATCCACGCGCACGACGTCGCCACCATCCTGGATCGCGAGGGCGTGTGCGTGCGCGCCGGCCATCACTGCGCGCAGCCGGTCGTCGAGCGCTTCGGCGTGCCCGCGACGGTGCGCGCGTCGTTCGGCGTCTACAACACGCGCGAGGACGTCGACGCGCTGCTGCGCGGCCTGCGCACCGCGGTCGAGGTGTTCCGCTGATGTCGGACCTGCGCGACCTCTACCAGACGGTGATCCTCGATCACTACAAGAAGCCGCGGAACTTCGGCCGGCCCGAGGGCGCCGACCGCACGGCCCAGGGTGTGAATCCGCTCTGCGGCGACCGCGTGCAGGTGTTCGCGCGCCTCGAGGGCGACAAGGTCGCCGCGGTCGGCTTCGAGGGCTCGGGGTGCGCGATCTCGACGGCGGCCGCGTCGCTCATGACGCAGGCGGTGCAGGGCCGCACGCGCCGCGAGGTCGACGAGCTGTTCGGGCACTACCACGACATGGTGACGGGCGAGGGCGAGGGCGACGCGAGCCTGGGCAAGCTCGAGGTGCTGGCCGGGGTGCGCGAGTTCCCGGCGCGCGTGAAGTGCGCCACGCTGTCGTGGCACGCGCTCCGCGCGGCGCTCGACGGGCGCGCCGAGCCGGTGACCACGGAATGAGCACGCAAGCGGGGATGGGCGAGTCGGAGCGCAGCAGGGAGGCGATCGAGACCGACGTCGTCGAGGCGCTGCGAACCGTCTTCGATCCGGAGATCCCCGTCAACATCTACGAGCTCGGCCTGATCTACAACATCGACGTGCGCGACGACCGCAGCGTCGAGGTGCGGCTCACGCTGACGTCGCCGATGTGTCCCGTCGCCG
>Ga0335070_10003213_pt1 | contig 19005 bp, 19 predicted proteins | sample Lox_Sample_13_FD_206722 | JGI IMG/M metagenome (GOLD analysis project Ga0335070, IMG submission 206722) | Soil microbial communities from Loxahatchee National Wildlife Refuge, Florida, United States - Lox_Sample_1.3 | ecosystem: Environmental > Terrestrial > Soil > Wetlands | place: USA... | reverse complement strand
GACCTGCTTCTGGTACTGGCCGGGCTTGGTGTAGAGCTCGATCTGGGCCAGCACCTGGTTGGTGAAGGACGCGCTCATCACGAAGCTCGGATGGCCGGTGGCGCAGCCGAGGTTCACCAGGCGCCCCTCGGCCAGGAGAATGATCCGCTTGCCGTCGGGGAACTCGATCTCGTCGACCTGCGGCTTGACCGGGTGCCATTTGAAGTTCTTGAGGCCGGCGACCTGGATCTCGCTGTCGAAGTGGCCGATGTTGCAGACGATCGCCCGGTCCTTCATCTGGCGCATGTGGTCGACGGTGATGACGTCGATGTTGCCGGTCGCGGTGACGAAGATGTCGGCCATGGATGCCGCCTCCTCCATGGTCACCACCTGGTAGCCCTCCATCGCCGCCTGGAGCGCGCAGATCGGGTCGATCTCGGTCACCATCACCCGCGCCCCGGCGTTGCGCAGGCTCGAGGCCGAGCCCTTGCCGACGTCGCCGTAGCCGGCCACGACCGCGACCTTGCCGGCCATCATCACGTCGGTCGCCCGGCGGATGCCGTCGACCAGGCTCTCGCGGCAGCCATAGAGGTTGTCGAACTTCGACTTGGTCACCGAGTCGTTGACGTTGATCGCCGGGAACAGCAGGCGCCCCTCCTTAGCCATCAGGTAGAGCCGGTGGACGCCGGTCGTCGTCTCCTCGCTCACGCCCTTGATCGCCTTGCCGAGCTTGGTATACCAGCCGGGCTTCGACTTCAGCCGCTCCTTGATCGCGGCGTAGAGGTACTCCTCCTCCTCGTTGGTCGGCTTGGCGATGACCTTGGCATCCTGCTCGGCCCGCATGCCGAGATGGACCAGGAGCGTCGCGTCGCCGCCGTCGTCGAGGATCATGTTGGGCGTGCCGCCGTCGGCCCACTCGAAGATCCTGTGGGTGAACTCCCAGTACTCCTTGAGGCTCTCGCCCTTGTAGGCGAAGACCGGCGTGCCCGCCGCCGCGATCGCCGCCGCGGCGTGGTCCTGGGTCGAGTAGATGTTGCACGACGCCCAGCGGATGTCGGCGCCGAGATGCTTCAAGGTCTCGATCAGGACGGCCGTCTGGATCGTCATGTGCAGCGAGCCGGCGATGCGCGCGCCCTTCAAGGGCTGCTTCTTGCCGTACTCCGCCCGGATCGCCATCAGCCCCGGCATCTCGGTCTCCGCGATCGCGATCTCGCGACGACCCCAGTCCGCCAGGCCGATGTCCTTCACTTTGTAGTCGATCTTATCGTGCATCTTGTCCACCAGAATGATTGTTTGATGGGACCGTCTCGAAGACCGGCGCTCAGAACGCCGACTTCAGGTCCTTGGCCAGGTCGATGCGCTCCCAGGAGAAGCCGCCGTCCGCTTCGGGCGCACGGCCGAAATGGCCGTAGGACGCGGTGCGCGCGTAGATCGGCCGGTTGAGCTTCAGGCGCTCGCGGATGCCGCGCGGCGACAGGTCGACGGCGTCCTGAATGACCTTCGACAGCTTGACCTCGTCGACCTTGGCCGTGCCGGCGGTGTTGACGTAGACCGACAGCGGCTTCGAGACGCCGATGGCGTAGCTGAGCTGGATCAGGCATTTGTCTGCGAGGCCCGCCGCCACCACGTTCTTCGCGACGTAGCGCGCGGCATAGGCGGCCGAGCGGTCGACCTTGGTCGGGTCCTTGCCCGAGAACGCGCCGCCGCCGTGCGGCGCCGCGCCGCCATAGGTGTCGACGATGATCTTGCGCCCGGTCAGCCCGCAGTCGCCGTCCGGGCCGCCGATGACGAAGCGGCCGGTCGGGTTGACGTAGAACTCCTCCTCCGGGCACATCCAGCCCTTGGGCAGCACGTTGAGCACGTGCGGCCTGACGATCTCGCGCACGTCGTCCTGGTCGAGATCGGCCGCATGCTGGGTCGAGACCACGATCGAGGTCGCGCGCACCGGCTTGCCGTTCTCGTATTGCAGCGTCACCTGGCTCTTGGCGTCGGGCCCGAGGCCCGGCTCGGCGCCCGAATGCCGCGCCTCGGCGAGCGAGCGCAGGATGGCGTGTGCGTAGTAGATCGGCGCCGGCATGAGCGCGTCAGTCTCGCGGCAGGCGAAGCCGAACATGATGCCCTGGTCGCCCGCGCCCTCGTCCTTGTTGCCCGAGGCGTCGACGCCCTGGGCGATGTCGGACGACTGCTTGTGCAGGTGCACGTCGACGCGCGCGCGCTGCCAGTGGAAGCCGTCCTGCTCGTAGCCGATGTCGCGCACGCACTTGCGCGCCGCGTCCTCGATCATCTTGGGCGTGATCGAGTCCGGACCGCGCACCTCGCCGGCGAGCACGATCAAATTGGTCGTGGCCAGCGTCTCGCAGGCGACGCGCGCATAGGGATCGGCGGTCAGGAAAAGATCGACAACGGCGTCGGAAATCCGATCGCACACCTTGTCGGGATGTCCCTCGGACACCGATTCGCTGGTAAAGAGATAATTCCTGAGTGCCACGGCGCTCTCCCATGCGGACGGCTGGCGTCGCGCCTTACGTCGCAGCCTTTGCCAGAGCCGTCAAGCGGAATCCAGGAGCCGCGGCGCGCGCCGCGGATGCGCGCAGGAAGCTCAGTCCTCTTCGGACTTGGCGAGCACCTTGGTCAGCTCGAAGACGCGCTTGCGCACCTTGGGATTCTTGATCTTGTAGTAGGCGCGCACGAGCTCGAGCGTCTCCCGCTTGGCCAGCGTGTCGGCTTCGTAGGCCGGCCCGTCCTCGGCCAATCCGACCGCCGCGTGACCGCCCGACGATCCGGCAACGTCCGCGGCCATGTCGTCGAAGAAGAACGACACCGGCACGTCGAGCACCTTGCTCAGCTCGAACAGGCGGCTGGCGCCGATCCGGTTCGCGCCGCGCTCGTATTTCTGCACCTGCTGAAAGGTGAGCCCGATCGCCGCGCCGAGTTTTTCCTGGCTCATGCCGAGCATAGTGCGACGCAGTCGCACGCGCGAGCCGACGTGAACGTCGACCGGGCGGGGGCGACCCATGCGTCCCCCGCCCCTCCCGCGTCGTCCGGTTGACTGGCTGTCAGACATGACGCACCGCACCCTGTATCGCTTTGATCATTGCCGCTCTTCCCCAGTGCTACTTTCACTCTAGGCTATCAACGATATTCTATGCGAAACGTGCCATAAAGATTTTTGTGCTCTGCACGCGTGCGAAGTCATAGTCCGTTCGACGGACGGAGGCTGCATTTCGCGGCGGCGACTATACAGGGAATTGCGGCAACAACGAGGCGTTTATAACCTAAGTAATAGTAATTTTTTTGGAATGTTCACCAGATGGACGAGCGGCACTGCAATTAATAGTAGCAAGAGCAGCGTGAGATCGCCAAATCGGCCATAGATCGTTTCGGGCAGGGCGACGGGCAGCGGCGCATCGATCACGCCGGACCGGCCCAGGGCGAGCATGCCGAGGATCCGCCCATAGGGATCGACCACGGCGGAAATTCCGGTGTTGGCCGCGCGCACCAGCGGCAGCCCCTGCTCGACCGCGCGGAACCGCGCGCTGATGAAATGCTGGTGTGGACCCGAGCTGATGCCGAACCAGCCGTCATTGGTGACGTTGAGCAGCCAAGCCGGGCGGCGGCCGGCGGCCACGACCTCCTCGGGAAAGATCGCCTCGTAGCAGATCAGCGGGCTGAACGGCGGCAGGCTGTCGACCGCGAGCGTCGCCGGGCCCGGCCCGGCCGAAAAATCCGCCGAGCCGGGCGTGACCTTGCTCAGGTCGAAGAGCTCGCGCAGATGGAACGGCACGTATTCGCCGAACGGCACCAGATGGTGCTTGTCGTAGGTGCCGACGATGTCGCCCCGGCTGTCGAGCGCGGCGAGGCTGTTGAAGAAGCGGAGCGGCACGCCCGGCGCGCGCTCGACGCGCACGACGCCGGTCAGCAGCAGCCCGTTCCGCGGAAGCGCCGGCGCGAGCGCTTCGCGATGAGCCGAATCGATGCCGATGGCGAACGGCACCGCGGTCTCGGGCCAGATCACCGTGGTCACGCGCTCGAAGCCCGGGCCGGTGGTGAGCCGAATGTGGCGCGCGAGATTCTCCTCCATCAGGTCGCGCCGCGCCTTGAGCGTCTGGGCGATGTCGGCCTGGACGACGCGCAGCGTGATGCCCGGCACGACGGGCGCCGCCTGCGACGGCACGCGCAGCGCGCCGGCCCCGATGAGCAGCGCAAAAGCGACCGCGCCCGCCGCGACGGTGCGCCAGCGCGCCGCCGGCGCCTCGTCGGCCAGCACCGCCGGCAGCGCCGCGACCAATACGGTCAGCAGGCTGAGCCCGTAGGCGCCGATCCACGCCGCCGGCTGCATGGTCAGGTCGCTCAGGCCCCAGGTCGTGGCGATCAGGTTCCACGGAAAGCCGGTGAGGACATGGCCGCGCAGCCATTCGAGCGCGCTCCACGACGCCGCCAGCGCCAGCACGCGGCCCGCGCCGCGCGCGCGCGGCAGCGCCGCGAGCCAGGTCGCGGCGCCGGTGAACAGGCCGAGGCCGCCGCCGAGCCCGAAGAGCGCGAAGGGAATCATCCAGCCGAAGCGCACCGGATCGACGAGCAGCGCGTTGCAGATCCAGTAGAGCCCCGAGGCGAAGAAGCCGGCGCCGAAGCTCCAGCCGAGCCAGAACGCGCGGCCGCGCGTCGCGGCGCCGTCGAGCAGCCAGACGAGGCCGGTGAACGCCGGCACCAGCAGCGGCACGAGGAACAGCGGGGGCAGGGCGGCGGTGGCCGAGACGCCGAGCAGGGCGGCGAGGAGATGGCGCCGCCAGCGCGACAGCTCGCCGACCCGGAGCACCAAGCGACGCAGCGGCGCCGCGGGGGTCGCGTCGCCGCGCGCCATGCGCTCAGGCGCCGCCGGCCGGACGGGGCGGGACGTTGCGGACGCGCAGCTTGCGGATGCGGCGCGCGTCGGCGTCGACGATCTCGAACTCGAGGCCGCTCGGGTGCTTGACCAATTCGCCGCGCGCCGGCACCCGGCCGGCGATCGACGAGACCAGGCCGCCGAGCGTGTCGATGTCGTCTTCGGAGTCCTCCGGCACGACCCGGCCGTAGAGCTTCTCGAAATCCTCGATCGAGGTGCGCGCGTCGGCCAGCACGACCCCGCGCCGCTCCTCGACCATGTGCGGCGTCTCCTCCTCGTCGTGCTCGTCCTCGATGTCGCCGACGATCTCCTCGACGAGATTCTCGATGGTGACGAGGCCGTCGATGCCGCCGAACTCGTCGACGATGAGCGCCATGTGGATGTGCGTGCGGCGCATCTGGTCGAGCAGCTCGAGCACGCGCATCGACGGCGCCGAGAACAGCACCTGGCGCAGCACGCGCGACAGGCGGAAGGTGGCGCGGTTGCCGGTGAAGGCGAAGACGTCCTTGATGTGCACCATGCCGGTGACGTCGTCGAGCGTGCGCCGGTAGACCGGCAGGCGCGAATGCTGTTCCTCGGCGAACACGCGCGCGACCTCGTCGAAGGACGTGCGCTCCTCGACCGCGACGATGTCGGCGCGCGGCACCATGACGTCGGCGACCGTCAAGTCGTGCAGCGTCAGGATCCGGCGGAGCAGGGCGCGCTCGCTCGCCTCGACGCTGGCGCCGCGCGCCTCGTGCTCCTTGATCAGCGCGGCGATGCTGGTGCGCAGGTCCTCGCCGTTGCGCAGCCGGCGGCCGCGCAGCCACTTGCGCAGAGACTGCAGCAGCGTCGCGTCGTCCGGGGCGTCGGTCGCGGCTGGCGCGGAGGTTGCTGGCGCGTCGTCGCTCATGGCCGGCGCTCAGGCCGCCCCGCGCGCCGCGTCGCCCGCGGGCACGGCGCGATAGGGATCGGCGATGCCCAGGCCGGCGAGCACCCTGGTCTCGAGCGCCTCCATGCGCGCCGCCTCGGCCTCGCCGTCATGGTCGTGGCCCAGCACGTGCAGCGTGCCGTGGACCACGAGATGCGTCAGGTGATCGGCCGCGCTCTTGCCCTGGTCGCGCGCCTCGCGCAGCACGGTCTCGCGCGCGATGACGACGTCGCCGAGAAGGACGGGCAGGGCGGGGTCGTCGCCGGGCTCAGCGAGCGGGAAGGCGAGCACGTTGGTCGGCTTGTCCTGGCCGCGATGCTCGCGGTTGAGCCGGCGCAGCATCGCGTCGTCGGCGAGCGCCACGGTGAGCTCGCCCGCGACCGGCGCGCCATGGGCGGCGAGGGCGGCCGCGGCGGCCTTGCGGCAGCGCTCGACCGCGTCGGGCACAGCGGCCAGCCAGGCCTCGTCGAGGACGGCGACCGCGATGTCGGCGGCAAGGCTCATCGATGGTCGGGTTTCTTGGCCCGCGCCCGCTTCTTGCCATCGCGCGCGTCGTAGGCGCGCACGATGCGCGTCACCAGGCCGTGGCGCACCACGTCGGCGGCGGTGAAATGGACGAGGGCGATGCCCTCGACATCGGTCAGGATCTCGAGCGCGTCGGCCAGGCCCGAGACGACGCCGGGCGGCAGGTCGACCTGGCTGAGGTCGCCGGTCACCACCATGCGCGAATTCTCGCCGAGCCGCGTCAGGATCATCTTCATCTGCATCGGCGTGGTGTTCTGCGCCTCGTCGACGATGACGTAGGAATTGGCCAGCGTGCGGCCGCGCATGAAGGCGAGCGGCGCGATCTCGATCTCGCCGCTGGCCAGGCGCTTCATGACCTGGTCGCCGGGCAGCATGTCGTAGAGCGCGTCGTAGAGCGGGCGCAGATAGGGATCGACCTTCTCGCGCAGATCGCCCGGCAGGAAGCCGAGCCGCTCGCCGGCCTCGACCGCCGGCCGCGACAGGATGATGCGGTCGACGCGGCCGGACAGCAGCATGGCGACGCCGGTCGCGACCGCGAGATAGGTCTTGCCGGTGCCGGCCGGGCCGAGGCCGAACACCAGATCGCTGTCCTTGAGCGCCTGCAGATAGGTCGCCTGCATCGGCGTGCGCGGCGCGATCGAGCGCTTGCGCGTGCGGATCGTGAGGTCGCCGCCGCCGGCCAGCTCGCGCAGATGGTTGGCGTCCTCGCCGTCATGGGCCCGCTTGGCCAGGCGCACGGCCGCGTCGACGTCGGCGGCGTCGACGTCCATGCCCTTCTTCAGCCGCTCGTAGAGCACGCTCAGCGCCGAGCGCGCGGCCGCCGCCGGCCAGGGCGCGCCGGCGATGGCGAGGCGGTTGCCGCGCGGCGTGAGCGATACGCCGAGCTGTTGCTCGATGCGCGCCAGATGCCGGTCGTGCTCGCCGAAGAGCAGCGGCAGCAGGGCGTTGTCGTCGAACTGGAGCTGGATCGGCGCGTGGCCGCTCGACGTCCGGGCCGCGCTCAACCGTGCGCCTCCCGGCCGAGCGCCGCCGCAGCAACGCCGGGCGGCGGCACGGCCAAGGCGCCGGCGAGGCTGTTGCCGGCGGCGGCCAGGAGACGCACCGGCACGACGGCGCCGAGCAGCGCCTCGGGTGCCTCGGCGTGCACCGCCTGGAACTGCGGCGTGCGGCCGGCGAGCTGGCCCGCATGACGGCCGCGCCGGTCGAACAGCACCGGAGCGACGCTGCCGACCGAGGCCTCGTTGAAGGCGCGCTGCTGCGCTTCGATGAGCGCCTGGAGCGCGTCGAGCCGCGCGGCGCTCACGTCCTCGGGCACCTGGCCGTCCATCGCCGCGGCCGGCGTGCCGGCGCGCGCGCTGAAGCGAAACGAGTAGGCCTGGGCGTAGCCGATGTCGCGCACCAGAGCGAGCGTCGCCGCGAAATCGGCGTCGGTCTCGCCGGGGAAGCCGACGATGAAATCCGACGACAGAGCGAGCGCGGGCTGCGCCGCGCGCAGGCGGTCGACCAGGCGTCGGTAGTCGTCGGCGCCGTGCCGGCGGTTCATCGCCGCGAGCATGCGGTCCGAGCCCGACTGCACCGGTAGGTGCAGGAACGGCATGAGGGACGGCACGTCGCGATGGGCGGCGATCAGCGCGTCGTCCATGTCGCGCGGGTGCGAGGTGGTGTAGCGCAGGCGCGCGAGTCCCTCGATCCCGGCGAGCGCGCGGATCAGCCGGCCGAGGCCCCAGGTGCCGCAGCCGCCGGGTGCCGCGCCGCGATAGGCGTTGACGTTCTGGCCGAGCAGGGTGAGCTCGCGCGCGCCGGCGCCGACCAGGCGCTCGGCCTCTTCGATGACCTTGGCGGCCGGACGCGAGAACTCGGCGCCGCGCGTATAGGGCACGACGCAGAAGGTGCAGAAGCGGTCGCAGCCCTCCTGGATGGTCAGGAAGGCAGAGGCACCGAGCGGTGTCGATTCGCCGGGCAGGAAGTCGAACTTGTCCTCGGCCGGGAACTCGGTGTCGAGCACGCCGCCGCCCGCGCGCGCGGCGCGCGCCACCATCTCGGGCAGGCGGTGATAGGTCTGGGGCCCGAGCACGATGTCGACGAAGGGCGCGCGGCGCAGCAGCTCGGCGCCCTCGGCCTGGGCCACGCAGCCGGCGACCGCGATGATTGTCCCCGCGCCCGTCTCGGCCGCGCGCGCGTCGCGGATCCGGCGCAGCCGGCCGAGCTCGGAATAGACCTTTTCGGCCGATTTCTCGCGGATATGGCAGGTGTTGACGATGATCATGTCGGCCTCGTCGGGCCGCTCCGCAGGCCCGTAGCCAAGCGGCGCCAGGACGTCCGCCATCCGGGCGGAGTCGTAGACGTTCATCTGGCAGCCATAGGTCTTGATGAAGAGTTTTTTCTTGACCAAGCGGTCCATCATCCGGGCGGCATCCGCCAGGCAGCGCGCGGGCGTCGGGCGGGCCGGCGGCCCAGGTTCAACCTAACACCCCGACTCGGGCTGTCAAGCGTAGGCATATGACAGTTCAGGCGGCCTCGGCCGGCGGCGGCAGGGCCGCCTGAGGGGCCTCCTGGGGCCGGCCGGCGAGCGCCGTGGCCAGGCCGCCGGCGACCGCGCGCTGCGCCTCGCGGGCCAGAGCCTTGCGCGAGCCGAGGGTCGCCAGGGTCATGACCGGGTGGAACTCGACGGTGACCCGCGCGAGGCCGAGCCCGGCCATCTGCCAGATGTGCGAGGCCATGTCCATGTCGCCGTACCAGGCATAGAACGGCCGGAAATGCCGGCCCATCGGGATGCCGTCGAGATGGGTGTAGGCGACCGAGACCGGCTGGACCGGGATCGGCGCGCCGTCGACCTCGAGCTCGGCGACCGAGAGCAGGGCGCTCTTGAACGGCAGGATGCGGTTGCCGTCGCTGCTGGTGCCCTCGGGGAACAGGATCAGGTTGTCGCCCCGGGACAGGCGCTTCAGCATCTCGTCGCGCTGGCCGGCGACCAGGCGCGCCCGGCGGTCGACGAACACGGTGCGCTGGAGCTTGGCGAGCAGGCCGAAGAGCGGCCAGCCGGCGACCTCGGCCTTGGCGACGAAGGAGCCGGGGATCAGCGAGCCGAGCACCATGATGTCGACGTAGGAGCTGTGATTGGCCAGGAACAGCGTCGACTTGGCGTGCGAGCGCTCGCCCTTGACGACAATCTCGACGCCGAGCAGGCGCGTGCAGGCGCGGTGGTAGATGACCGGCCAGCGCGCGGCGAAGCGCAGATGGAGCGCCAGCGACACGACCTGGACGGGGATGCAGAAGGCGGTCCAGCTCAGATAGAGCGCCAGGCGCACCAGCGACCGGAACGACGAGCCCATCACGGCTGCAGCGTTTCGGGTTCGCGCTCGCCGCCGACTTCGCGGATGTAGTGACGGAAATACTTGCCGGTGACCAGATCGGTCTTGACCACGACGCACACGTCGACGGTGTTGAACTGGTGGTCGATGACGGCGCCGTCGCCGACGAAGCCGCCGAGCCTGAGATAGCCCTTGATGAGCGGCGGCAGCGCGGCGAGCGCGGCGCGCCGGTCGGCCTGCTCGGGCGGCAGCAGGTTCATGTCGACATAGCGATGGGCAAGCGCGCGCGGCCGGAGATGCTCGGGCGCCAGATGGTGGTGGTAGAGATAGGCGAGCGGCGTCGCCATCGACTTGGGATCGGTGCCGGGCAGGCTCGCGCAGCCGAACATGACGTCGATGCTGTGGCCGAGCACGTAACTCGCCAGGCCGCGCCACATCATGGTCATGGTCGTGTTGTTGCGGTGCTGGGCGTCGATGCACGAGCGGCCGAGCTCGAGGATCTCGCCCGGATAGTTGACCAGCGCCGAGATGTCGTATTCGTCGGCCGAGTAGAAGCCGCCCATGCGCAGCGCGGTCGGGCGCCGGATCAGGCGGTAGGTGCCGATCACCGCCTCCGGCCCGTCGCCGCGCCGGCGGTCGAGCACCAGGAGATGATCGCAGGCCTCGTCGAAGCGGTCGAAATCGCGCTTCTTCGCCGCCATCTCGGCGGTCGGCTTGGCAGCCATCTCGTCGTAGAACACGCGGTAGCGCAGCGCCAACGCCGCGTCGACCTCGGCCGGCGTCTCGGCGAGCCTGATCTCGAGATTGCCCGCGCGGACGTCGACGATCCGCGGCGACTTGTCCTTACGCCCCGCCAAAGCGCCCATCCGGCCCATTCCTCATGCGCCGGCAAGCCGGCCGCGACCGCCCGCGCGCCATCCGCTAACCGTCGCTGCCCTTGCCGCGGCCCTTCGGCTTGTCCTCGGCCAGGCGCCGGCCGAACAGCTCCAGCCGGTGCCCGACGAGCTCGAAGCCGAGCCGGCGCGCCACCTCGCGCTGCAGCTCCTCGATCTGCTGGTTGGTGAACTCGATGACCTTGCCGGTCTGCACGTCGATCAGGTGGTCGTGGTGTTCCTGGGGGATCTCCTCGTAGCGCGCCCGGCCGTCGCCGAAATCGTGGCGCTCGAGGATGTTGGCCTCCTCGAACAGGCGGACCGTCCGATAGACCGTCGCGATGCTGATATGCGGATCGATCGCGACCGCCCGCTGATAGACGCTTTCGACGTCGGGGTGATCGCTGGCGTCCGACAGCACGCGGGCGATGACCCGGCGCTGCTCGGTCATTTTCAATCCCTTATCGTTGCACAACCGTTCGATGCGGTTTGGCATTGCCGTCGCCACTTATCCGTCCCGCGGGAAGGGCCGAAGTATATAGGAAGCCGCCGCCGAAGCCTACCGCCTTGGCCGCGGCGCGGGAGCGTTGCGGCCGTCAGCCGCGCTTGCCGCGCGCGCCGGTGCCAAGGCCGATCTTCTTGGCCAGCTGGCTGCGTCGCTGGGCGTAGTTCGGCGCGACCATCGGGTAGTCGGCCGGCAGGCCCCAGCGGCTGCGGTACTCGTCGGGCGTAATGCCGTAGGCGGTCTTGAGGTGGCGCTTCAGCATCTTCAGCTTCTTGCCGTCCTCGAGACACACGATGTACTCGGGCGTCACCGATTTCTTGACCGGTACCGCCGGGCGAAGCCGGTCTGGCTCGGCCGCGGTCACGCCCTCCATGCGCAGGGCATTGTGGGTGTCGTGGATCAGCTTGGGCAGATCGTCGACCGAGATCGGATTGTGCGACACGTAGGATTTGACGATCTCGACCGCCCGCCGTAGCAGCACGTCGTCCGCCTTCTGGTCCGGCATCGAATTCTTGTCCTTCGTTTGAGTTGTCTTGGCCTTATTATAGGGACGGCAGACTAATTTTAAAGGGACTGCTGTGGAAATACGGAAAAAATCCCCGGTTGTTCCGAGAAGTGGGCAGTTTTATTACGAAAGGAAGCCGGGGCCGGCGGCCTTTTCTTGGACCGATCCTGGCCGTGCGTCCGGCCGCTCAGGCCTGGGCCAGCGCCAGGGCGAGCAGGAGCGCGTCGCGCCGGGCCCCGGCCGGGGCCGCGTAATAGCCCGGCCGGCGGCCGGTTGGAACGAAGCCGAGACCGCGATAGAGCGCCAGCGCCGGCTGGTTGTCCTCGGCGACCTCGAGATGCAGGGTGCGGGCCCCGCCTTCGGCCGCCCGCGCCACGGCGGTCCGGATCAGCGCCCGGCCCAGGCCCTGGCGGCGCGCACCGGGCAGGACGCCGAGCGAGAGCAGCTCGGCCTCGCCGGCAACCACCCGGATGAGGGCGAAGCCGACCGGGGGCGCGCCGGCCTCGGCGAGCGCGATGAAGGCCGCGCAGCCCGGGGTCGACAACAGCTCGACGATCGAGGCGGCCGACCAGGGCGGCTCGATGGCCGAGGCGATCTGCAGCGCCGCCACCAGCTCGGCGGCCTCGCGCCCGACCGCGCGGATCACCGGCCCGGCCATGGCGTCACGGGCGAAGCCGGCCGCCATGGACCGGACGGATGGCGTCGGGCGGGCGCAGATAGAGCGGCGCGGGCGGCGCGGCCGGCCGGCCCACCGCGAGACGCCGCGCCGCCAGGACGGCGACCCAGGCGGCGTCGGGATAGGGCGGCGCGCCGGCCGCCGCGACCGGCCGGCCGGCCAGCACCGGCGCGAGCAGCGCGACACCGTCGCCGACGGTCAGGAGGGGGCCAGGGGGCAGCAGCGCCGCGACCTCGGCCACGGGCAGGGCGGCCGGCTCGGTGAGCGGCGCGAGCCTCGCGTCGAACAGCTGGACGTAGACGTCGGCGCGCTTGCTGTCGACCGCGGCCAGGAGCGTGCGGCCGGCGCGCTCGGCCTCGGGCACGGCCGCGGCCAGCGCCTCGAACGTCGTGATGCCGACCGCCGGGATGTCGGCGGCGAGCGCCAGGCCGCGCGCGGCGGCGAGGCCGATGCGCAGGCCGGTGAAGGCGCCGGGGCCCACGGTCACGCCGATGCCGTCGAGCGCCGCGAAGCCAGCGCCGGCCTCAGCCATCGCCGCCTGGGCCATGGGCATCAGCGCCTCGGCATGGCCGCGCTCCATGAGCGCCAGGCGCCGGGCGACGACCGCGCCGTCGCGCCACAGCGCCGCCGAGCAGGCGCCGGCCGCACTGTCGAGGCCGAGCACCATCATGCCGGGGTTCCTGGCGATTTGGCGCGGCGCCGATCCGTGCTATGAGCGGGGCGCCCGCCCGTCGCGCCCAACCACGGAGCCCGCCCGCCATGGCGCTGGTCGAGATCGCGCCGCCCACCTTCGACGTCGAGATCGCGCTGGCCTATGCCACGCCCGACAATTTCACCGGCAAGCCGGTCTACCGGCACGACGCGCGCTGCTATCTGCACGACGAGGCGGCCATGCTGCTCGAGCGCGCGGTGCGCCTGGCCGCCGCGCTCGACCTGCGTCTTCTCGTCTTCGACGCCTTCCGCCCGAGGGAGGCGCAGTGGGTGCTGTGGAATCATACGCCGGATCCGAATTTCCTGGCCGACCCGCGGCGCGGCTCGCCGCATTCGCGCGGCGCCGCCGTCGACCTGACCCTGATCGACCGCGCCGGACGGCCGCTCGACATGGGCACGCCGTTCGACGCCTTCACGCCGCGCTCGCATCACGGCGTACTCGACGTTCCGGTCGAGCCCCAGCGCAACCGCCTGCTGCTGCTCGGCCTCATGACCGCGGCTGGCTGGGATTTCTACCGGAACGAATGGTGGCATTACCAGCTATTCGACGCCAAGCGCCTGCCCGTGCTCGGCAACGACGCCGTGTCGGGCGGCATGATGTGACGGCAAATCGTCGCTAGAGGATCTTGCACACCTCGTCGAACGGCAGGCGCTCGTCGCGCGGCGGCAGCGCCGACGGGTCGCCATAGCCGAGGCTGCACAGGAAGTTCGACTTGATGCGGCCGTCGGGGAAGAACTCGGCGTCGACCTTGGCGTTGTCGAAGCCCGACATCGGGCCGCAATCGAGCCCGATGGCGCGCGCCGCCGCGATGAAGAAGCCGCCCTGGATCGAGCCGTTGCGCAGGGCATGGACCGGCGCCTGCGGGTTGTCGTACCAGGAGCGCGCCGCCGGGTTGCGATAGAGCCGCGGCAGCATCTCGAAGAAGCGCGTGTCGTAGCCGAGGATCGCGGTCACCGGCGCGGTCATCACCTTCTTGGTGTTGACCGCGCTGAGCGCCGGCCTGAGCCGCTCCTTAGCCGCCTCGGAGCGCAGGAACAGGAAGCGCGTCGGCTGCGAGTTGGCGGTGGTCGGCGCCATCTTCATGAGATCGTAAATGGCATGGAGCTGCGCATCGGTGACCGGCTTGTCCTGCCATTTGCCGTGGCTGCGCGCGTCGCGGAACAGGACGTCGAGCGCATCGTCGTTGACTTGGCGGGTCACTGTCGCTCTCCTCGGTCGGACGTTGCCCGGCCCGTTTTGCGGGCCGCGGATAGAGTGGGGGATCGCCGCGGCCGAGACAAGGCCGCGCGCGCAAGGACGAGGGGCGGGATGGGGTGCAGCAAGGCGCGGGCCCTCTTGGCGACGCTGCTGCTGGCCATCGCGGCGCCGGCCGCGGCCGCCGAGTCCGCGGTGATCCTCGCCTATCACCGCTTCGGCGAGCACGCCTATCCCGAGACCAACACCACCGTCGCCCAGTTCGAGGCCCAGCTCGCCGAGCTCAAGCGCGGCGGCTACCACGTGCTGCCCATCCCCGACATCCTCGCCGCGGTCTATGGCGGCAAGGCGCTGCCCGAGCGCAGCGTCGGCATCTCGATCGACGTCGCCTACCGCTCGGTCTTCCAGCTCGCCTGGCCGCGCCTCCAGGCCGCCGGCCTGCCCTTCACCTTGTTCGTCGACGTCCGCCCGCTCGACGGCAAGTACCGGGGCTATATGAGCTGGGACGAGGTGCGCGTGCTGGCCCGGGCCGGCGTCGCGATCGGCAACCAGACGCTCAACCACAAGCGGCTGCTCGCGCTCGACGCCGCCGCGATCAAGGCCGAGATCGAGGGCGCCGCCGCGCGCATCGCCGCCGAGACCGGCCGGACGCCGACGCTCTTCGCCTATCCCTATGGCGAGTACGACAAGGCGATCCGCGACCAGGTCGCGGCGCTCGGCCTCGCCGCCGCCTTTGGCACCCAGGCGGGTGTGATTTACAAGGACAGCGACCGCTTCGCCCTGCCGCGCATGTACATGAACGAGGCCTATGGCAGCGTCGAGCAGCTGCGCCTGGTGGCGCGCGCCCTGCCGCTGCCGGTCAGCGCGATGACGCCAGCCGATCCGGTGATTACCGCCAACCCGCCGACCCTCGCCTTCACCGTGGCACCCGGCATCGACCATCTCGAGCGCCTGGCCTGCTACGCCGCCGGCCAGGGCCGTATGACGCTGGCGCACCCGACACCGCGGCGCATCGAGGCGCGCCTCGCGCGGCCGCTGCCGCCGGGACGCTGGCGCATCAACTGCACGCTGCCGGCCGGCGACGGCCGCTGGCGCTGGCTCGGCGCGCTGTTCATCGTTCAGCACTGAGTCCGAAAACCGAAACGCCCTGCCGCGGTATCGGCAGGGCGCTCGGCGACCTGATCAGGCAGGAGATCAGGAGATCACGAGGTCGGCGGCGTGCCGCGCTTCACATGGTCGATCAGGTTGACCAGCTCGGGCGCGTTGAGCTTGGCGCGGTCGAAGGCCGAGAGATCGTTCTCGCGCATCAGGAAGCGGATGGTGCTGATGTAGTCGGCGCCGCGCTCGGAGTAGCTGGTGAGCGCGCCGGCCAGCGTGTAGCCGTCGGGCATCTCGCCGCGCGCCCGCATCTGCGCGCGCACCCGGCGCAGCTCGGCATAAGCGGGGTGGCTGTTGAGGTTCTGGACGTAGGCGCGCACCGCGTCGAGCACCCACGGGAACGACTGAACCTTGAATGCCGTGCCGCCCGCCTGCTGCGTGACCGGCTCGAGGCCCTTGGCGGCGTCGCCCCAGGCGCGCTGGCCGAACAGCGCGTTGCCATGGCGCGCGAAGTAGGACGTGCCCCAGCCGCTCTCCTCGATCGCCTGGGCCAGTGCCAGGGACGGCGGGATGATGTCGACCTTGAGCAGGAGCTTGTCGATGTCGCGATCGGCGACGGCGTATTGGCGCGCGAGATCGCCGAGCCAAGCGTCCTGCTGCTCGCTGAACGGCACGCCCGCGGCCTTCAGGTCGCGCAGACGCACCAGCTCGCGGCGCTGGCCCGCGATCGTCTCGTCGACGATCAGGATGAGCGGCAGCAGCGCCTGGGCGAAGGCCGCCTTGCGCCGGTCGACCGCCTGAATGCTGTCGAGGTCGGCGGGCAGCCGCGTGACCAGCACGCGCGGCACGCGGCCGCCATTGCGCACCTCGTCGAGGGTGTAGCCGATCTCGTCGAAGGCGCGCACCATCGAGCGCGCGTCGGAGATGGTGCGGGTGACGACCGCGATGGTGCTCTGGCCGGCCTCCGGCGAGATCTCGGCCGGGGAGATGCGCGACTCGGCGACGGTGCCGGCGTAGATCACCGCCAGCACGCCGAGGAAGCCGGCAGCGAAGAACGCGAAGGGACGATCCTGTCGCTCGACATGCAGATGCGCCATCATGGCCTTACTCCGAGAAAGTCGTTGCCAGTACTAACGTCGAGACAAAGCTTCCCCGCCCCCTGCCGATGATATGCACGGGTGGGGAGTCGAGAGCGGCCCTAATAGATCGGCCGAACCTCGACCACTTCCGGAACGTAGTGCTTGAGCATGTTCTCGATGCCCATCTTCAACGTCGCCGTCGAGCTGGGGCAGCCGGAGCACGAGCCCTGCATGTGCAGGTAGACGACGCCCTTCTCGAAGCCGTGGAAGATGATGTCGCCGCCGTCCTGGGCGACGGCCGGGCGAACGCGGGTCTCGATCAGCTCCTTGATCTGGGCGACGACCGGATCGTCATCCTCGTCGGCGCCCGCCGCGGCGGGCGTGTCGAGAATGATGGCGCGGCCGGAGGTGAGATGCTCCATAATGACGCCGAGGATGGCCGGCTTGAGCACCTGCCATTCGATCCCGGCATCGCGGGTCACGGTGATGAAGTCGGTGCCGAGAAACACGCCGCGCACGCCGTCGACGCGGAACAGCGCCTGGGCGAGCGGCGAGCGCTCGGCCTCGGAGGGATCGGTGAAGTCAGCAGTGCCCTGAGCCATCACGACCTGGCCCGGCAGGAACTTGAGGGTCGCCGGGTTGGGCGTCGGTTCGGTCTGAATGAACATGGGAGCCACTCCTTCGCCGAAGCCTTAACGAATTTTTAACGTTCGTCTCCGGGATAAATGGACCGATCCGAGGGCGGGGTCAAGTGCAATTGACGGTTAATTACCGCTAACAAAATGTTGACACAATATCTGGTGCCTTCTCATGTAATCGTCCCAGTATTTACAGTATAAGTTAACCATATTTATTTGGGCTTTTACGATAATTTTATCTTTGCCCCTGGTTTTTGGTTAATCTAAATGATTGCCTCGTCATGAGCGCCAAGCCCGCCGAGCCTGTGTCCGCTTCGCCGGTTGCCGCAGCCGAGGATCCGATCGAGGCCTGGCTGCTGGCCGAGGGCCGCTACATCCCGCGCACGCGCGAGCTGATCGAGGCGCTGTGCCAGCGCCTGGTCGCCGAGGGCATGCCGCTGTGGCGCATCGTGCTGTCGATTCGCACCATCCACCCGCAGATCCTGTCGACGGTCTATTACTGGCTGCGCGACGCCGATTCGGTGGTCATCAACCGCGGCCACGACATCGTCACCGACCCGATCTACCTCAACAGCCCGTTCAAGGTGATCCATGACGGCGCCGGCGGCTTCCGCCGCCGCCTCGCCGGGCCCAAGGCGCGGACCGACTATCCGGTGCTCGAGGAGCTTGCCGCCCAGGGCGGCACCGACTACGTCGCCATGCCGCTGGTGTTCACCAACGGCACGATCAACGCCGTGTCCTGGGCGTCGAACGCGCCCGGCGGCTTCCGTACCGAGGACTTGCGGCGCATCGACGCGCTCCTGCCGATCCTGGCCCTCGTGCTCGAGGTGCAGAACCAGCGCCGCACGGCGCTCGCCCTGCTCGACACCTATCTCGGCCACCGGGTCGGCGAGCGCATCCTGGGCGGCGAGGTGCGGCGCGGCTCGGGCCAGCACATCCACGCGGTCATCTGGTCGAGCGACCTGCGCGGCTTCACCCAGCTGTCCCAGAGTCTGCCGCTCGAGGAGCTGATCGCCATGCTCAACGACTATTTCGAGCGCATGGTGGCGGCGATCCACGCCCATGGCGGCGAGGTACTGAAGTTCATCGGCGACGGCCTGCTCGCCATCTTTCCGCTCGGCGACGCGGCGTTCCAATCCTATGTGGCGCGCACGGCGCTCAACGCCGCGGCGGCGGCCGAGCGCGCGGTCGACGAGCTCAACCGCGAGCGCCAAGCCGCCGGCAAGCCGACCGTTCGCTACGGCGTGGCGCTCCACATCGGCGATTTCATGTTCGGCAATATCGGCGCGCCCGACCGGCTCGACTTCACCGTGGTCGGGCCGGCGGTCAACCTGACGGCGCGGCTCGAGGCGCTGACCGTCCAGCTCGAGCGGCGCCTGCTCGTCTCGGCCGATTTTGCGCGCGCCGCCGGCCGGCCGCTGGTCTCGCTCGGCCGCTTCCAGCTGCGCGGCGTCGACGAGCCGCAAGAGGTCTTCGGCCTGCCTGAATCGGCCGCGGAGGCAGCCACCGGCGCGAGCTGACGAGCCCGATCGCGGCAGAGGATTTCTCACCACAGAGGCACAGAGGCACAGAGACGCAGAGACGCAGAGACGCAGAGACAGAGAGACAAGGATGAAACAGCGCGCTATGCGCGCCATATTCCTTTTCTCCTCTGTGTCTCTGTGCCTCTGTGGTTTTCCTTTCTTCCAGTAGCGCGTCCTAGCCGAAATCGCCGCCCTGCCAGCGCTCGAGACGCCGGCGCATGCGCGCGACGTGGCCGCCCTGCCAGTAGAGGCGGCCGCACTCGGGACAGCGCGTGAGCGGCGCGAAGGCGTCGCGCCAGATGCGCTCGGCGGGCCAGGCCTCGGCGACCGCGGCCGGAGCGACCGGCACGTTGCACATGAGGCAGCGGCTGAACGGCTGCGCCAGCCAGTCGACGGCGCAGCGGCGGGTGAGGGCGTGCGCCGCCGCGGCAACGCCCTCGCCCGGCAGGACGACGACGCGGCCCGGCGCGTCGCGGAACTCGGCGAGCTTACGGTCGCAGGTCAGCAGCAGGCGGTCCTCGGCCACGGCCTGGGCCATGAGCGCGCGGTCGAGGCGGCCGTCCTGGGCCGTGGCGGTGTCGTAGCCGGCTGCGCGC
>Ga0335070_10003212_pt1 | contig 19009 bp, 18 predicted proteins | sample Lox_Sample_13_FD_206722 | JGI IMG/M metagenome (GOLD analysis project Ga0335070, IMG submission 206722) | Soil microbial communities from Loxahatchee National Wildlife Refuge, Florida, United States - Lox_Sample_1.3 | ecosystem: Environmental > Terrestrial > Soil > Wetlands | place: USA... | reverse complement strand
AGGTAAAGCGCGCCATCGGAAGGCAGGAGACTGATTTGGGCCTCGCCCCCGCAAGCGAGGCGCCTGTGCCGTCGGCGGTTTTCATCGATTACAGGCACGGGCATGGCTATTACATCGTTAATTCGTAAGAAATTCTTTAGTCAGTAGCCGAAAGCGTCATGGAGCAATGAAACGGAAGTAATCGCAGGAAGCGGGCTCGCTGGACCTTGGTGGCGTCTCAAACTGGGAGAACATCTTCATCAATCCCGAGGCCGGCAGATCGGAAACAAGGAATTTTCGATTGTTGCCGGCAGACGCGGCCAGGGCTTCCGCCGCCAAGTATCCACTGCGCACCGCGCCTTCCATCGTTGCGGGCCAGCCGGTTGCGGTCCAGTCGCCCGCAAGAAAAACGCGCGGCCATGCTATCGCCGCTTGCGGTCGATACTCGTCCATACCCGGTCCCGGTGAATATGTTGCGTTCACTTCCTTGATCACCGTCGACTTCAGGAGCTTCGCCGATCTTGCCTCGGGGAAAAATTCCTGCAGCTCGCGCACGGCGAGATCGATGATCTCCTGGCGCGACTTTTCGACAAGGCTGCGCGAGCAGCTCACCACCAGCTCGACGTAACTTCCATTGCCGCTCGCGCGCGATTCGAGAAGCCTCGATTTGTGGAACATCCACTGGATGGTGCGGTCGAGGAGCACGGCATGATCCAGATCGCTGATTTTGCGATCGAACCACAGGTGGATGCCGGTGATCGGAGAAGTCGTGAAGTGTTCAAGCTTGCCGGCCAGCGACGAAGTCTCGCGACTCTCGGGTAGCATTCGCGCCAGCACATCGAACGGCAGGGCCAGCAGCAGATAATCGAAGTTGACTTGCTCTTCATTCGTGACAAGCGCCACGCCCGCACTCTGCGGCGTAAACGACTCTATCCCAGCTCGAAACCTTATCTCTCCGCCGCGCGCGCGGATGTAATCGCCACCGGCACTGTAGAGCTCGGTCAGCGGGACCGTCGGCACTCCCATGTACCCCGCTTGCGCTGATTTCAAGAACGACTCGCGCACCACTTGCGCAGCATACGGTACGGAGACTCTGTCGAGATCTTCGTTGAGGGCGCTCACCAGAATTGTCTTCCAGAATCTCTCAATCGCCCGCCTCGTCTGTCCATGCTCACGGAGCCATTCGAGAAAAGTCTTGCCTCGATCTGCGGGGAGCGCGGGCATCAACGCCATCATTGCGCGGCTGATCGCCAATTTGTCGGAGAAATCGAGGCAAGCTGCCTTTAGAAATGCTGGTGCCGTGTGAAGCGGAGCTGGCAGCGCCGATGGTCCAATGACCGATGCTCGCCCGCCCGGCTCCAGGAACGTCAGGTTCTCATACCAGCGAATCCTGTTCTCGGCTCCGATGCGCCGATAAAAATCGATAAGATTCGTGCAGCATCCGAGCAGCACATGCTGGCAGTTGTCGACGATCTCGCCCGTACCCGGATGTTGATACGACGACGCTCGTCCGCCGAGGAATGGCCGGCGTTCGAACAGCGTAACGCGAAATCCGGAGTCGGCCAGCCCGCATCCGGCCGCCAGCCCTGCCAATCCTCCGCCGGCAATCGCTACTGTGGAAGTTTGCATGGAGAGAAAATCAATATCCTAGCGGCAGTCAACAAGAACGCTGGGATCCTTCGACTCCCCTCAGGATGACATCCTTACGAAGATACCGGATGACGTTCGAATGCTTCCTGTCTTCGTGCTACGCAGTCGCCTCTTCAAAGCAGCCGTCTCTTCATTCCTTGCATTAACACGCTCAGCTTTTCCGGCACGCTCAGCCGGATACGCTTTCCGAAAACGTCGTAATCGTTCGCCGCAATTTTTTCCAGCAACCGCCGATAGATCGTGATTAGGACCCACAATCCTGGCTGACTGTCTTCGCTAACGAGCTCGATGAGTTCCTCGCCCGCGCGGTAGTACTCGCGCGCCCGATCAGCTTCCAGGGCAAGCACAGGCCGAATGCGCGCCGGCTCGGGGGCCGCCAAATCGCTCGCTTGCAACCCGCATTGCAGCAGATCCTCTTCCGGCAGATAAACTCGCCCCATCGCGGCGTCTTCCTTTACGTCGCGAACGATATTCGTTAGTTGGAACGCCAATCCGCACTGCTCGGCTAGCGGTTCGGCCGCGGGGTCGCGGTAGCCGAAAATCCTGATGCACACTAGTCCCACAACTGACGCGACGCCGTAGCAATACTCCCGCAACTCCTCGAACGTTTTGTATCGAGCCGCCAATCCTGAGGGTGCCCCATTCAGTCGCGCACTTTGCGATTGGGTGGGGTCGTCCGATGCATGCTGTTCGGACACGTGCTCATCCAGATCGGCGGCGGTGCCAAACGCTAACTGGTCGAGCAGCCCAACAGGAATCTGAAAAGCGCGCTGCGCATCGGTCAACGCCATGAGCACAGCGTCATCGGTTGGATATCCCGCGAACGCACGATGAACCTTGTCGAGCCAATCCGCCAGCTTGTTCTGGCGATCTAGGATCGTTAACGCCGCGTCGTCAGCGATGTCGTCGCAGCGCCGCATGAAAGCGTAGACCGCAGCCAACGCATTGCGCTTGCGCGGCGGAAAAACGACAAATCCGTAATAAAAATTCTTGGCCGCCGACCGCGCGATGCCACGGCAGACCGCGTACGCCATGTTGAGCTGTGAGCGCGTCGGAGCGAACTGGATGGGCGCGTTTCCCACGGCTGAGCTCATCGCGCCTTCTGCCCCGCTACAAGCGTGCGCTGCCTTCGCGTGATTGGAGAGAGCGCCGCCCGGGCAACCAGCACCAGCTTGCGCGCCCTGGAAATCTCCGGACGCCGGCCCAGCACGGCATAGCCTTGCTTTGCGATGGCGTTCAAAATCTCAAGACCGCCCCGGCTGAACAGTTCGATGTCGATGGCCAGCTTGCCGTCCACTTTCCCGACCAGCGGCAGCCCCTGCGCAAACCATTCCCGCGCGCGTTCCACTTCAAAGCGCATCATCGCGCAAAACGCGGGAGAATTTTCGCCAGCGCGAATCATCTCCTCGCTTACGCTGAATCGTCGCAAGTCCTCGAACGGCAGGTAAATTCGGCCCCTGTCATAATCGCGGCTGACGTCTTGCCAGAAGTTTGCGATTTGCAGCGCGGTGCAGGTGTAATCGGAAAGCTGCTGCCGCTCCGCGTCACGGTAGCCGCACAAATACAGCACGAGATGCCCAACCGGATTCGCTGAATTCCGGCAATACCCGAGCAGATCGGTGAATGTCTCGTATCGCGTCACAGTCTGGTCCTGCCGGAATGCACTCAGCAAGTCCACGAACTGATGCTTCGGAATCTCGAACTTACGCACCGTCTCTGCGAGCGCTACAAACACCGGGTGGCGCGGCTGGCCTTCGTAGCACGCGTTCAGCTCGAATTCCCACTCGTCCAGAAGACGCAGCGATGCAGCGGTGTCGCCGACCTCATCTCCCAGGTCATCTGAGATCCGGCAATAGGCATAAACATTAAAGAAATCCTGCTCTAGGTTCCGCGGGAGGAACCACGACGCGACCGAGAAGTTTTCGTAATGCGAACGCGCGAGGCGTCGGCAATACTCGCGAGCCTCAGCGAGCGAAGGCGCGGTCTCCGGAATCGCGTACTCCGGCGGCAGCTTCGCCCAGTCGGAGGTCGTTGCTGTCATCTGCTCGTTGCTGTCGATCGCCGTTCCCACTCGTTATCTCTCAACTCTTTAAACCACGAAGGACACAAAGTACCACGAAGGAATTTTCTCAGTTGCCAGCCTTCGTGCTGCTTCGTGTCCTTCGGAATTTGCCTTCAGTGTCCCGGAATAATCGCCGTCTTGATATCGTCGGTGCGATTCAGCATGTGGCGCAGCACGTCGTGCAGGCGAGACAGCGGCGCCTCGCCGGTAATGTAATCCGTGCCCCGAACTTTTTTCTCCGCGATCAGTCCAAACGCACGCCGCACCGACTGTGGTGTGTGATGGAACGTCGCCTTCAAGGTGATCTCCGAATAGTGCAGGCGGTTCGTGTCGATCTGAACTTTTGTTCCGGTCGCGCAGCCACCGAAGAAATTTACGGTGCCACCCTTGCGTACCATCTGGACCGCCCATTCCCACGCTTCCGGCCGTCCCACCGCTTCGATCACAACGTCGGCGCCACGCCGCTCGGGGCTTAATTCGCGCACGGCCTCGACCGCATCCTTTACCTGGCCGATCTGCACTACCTCGTGCGCGCCCTTGCGCCGCGCCAGCGTCACCTGCATGTCGCGCTTGACGACCGCGATCACGTTACATCCGATAGCCTTGGCCACCTGCACAAACATCAGTCCAATCGGCCCCCCGCCAATGACGGCCACGGTATCGCCGATCTCTACGCCTGTTTCATGCAACCCGCGCAGTACGCACGCCAGCGGCTCCGTCATCGCCGCGTCTTCGAAGCTCACGTGCGACGGAACAATCAGCATGTTCGTTTCCACAATGCGTCGCGGTATCCGGATGTACTCGGCGTACGCTCCATTGTTGAAGAGAAGGTCTTCGCAGAGATTTCCCTGGTGCTTGGAGCAGTAGAAACACATGCCGCAAGGCGCGGAGTTCAACGCCACCACGCGCATGCCTTTCTTGAAGCCGCGCACCCCGTCTCCCACCTGCTCAATCGTTCCGGCAAGCTCGTGTCCAAACAACGCGGGAGGAACGATCATCCGCGCGTGGTAGCCGCGCTGGTAGACCTTCAGATCGGTGCCGCACGTGAGGGCAACGTGTACCTTGACAAGCACTTCCCCTTCGCCCACACGCGGAATCGGCACGCGTTCAATCTTGATGTCTTCCTTGCCGTAAAGAACGGCCGCCGTCATTTTGTTCAAGGTTGACTTCCTTCCTGTGTGCTCCGCCCAGCACGTTGCCCGGGCGCCGTCCATGCGCTGCCCGGTTGGATCACGATCTTCATCGAGTCAGGTTGCGGATGGGCAGCCAGTTGCAACGCTTCCACGCTCCGCTCCAGCGGAAAACGATGGCTGATCAGCCGTTCCAGATCCATCTCGCGGTTCATCACAAACCGCACTGATTCCTCTTGCAACTCAACGGATGCACTGTAGGAGCCCAATAACGTCTTCTCATCTACACAGACTGCCGCCGGATCGATGGTCACTTCCCCGCGCGCCGTTTGGGCGAAAAGCAAAATTCTTCCGCCCGGCCGCGTTGCATCCATGGCTGGCCGGATAAGTCCACTCCCCCCGACCGCCAGAATCACGGCGTCCGCGCCCCGGCCTTCGGTCAACTCCCGTACGATCACCCCGGCGTCGCTTTGCGAGGCGTTAATGTTTTGGTTGAGGCCGAAGCTCTTAGCTATTGTAAGCCTCGCCGGATACAAATCGGAAGTGATCACCCGCGCACCGGTCCGCTTAGCCAGCATGGCGAGGATTAAGCCGATTGGGCCCTGCCCAATTACCAGCACCGTCTCGTCCCGCTCCAGCCGCAGCGTATCGATCCCTTTGATGCAGGTGTTCACCGGCTCGACAAAACAGGCCTGTTCGAATGAAACGCCGTCGGGAATGCGAACAGTTCCCTTCCGAACAATCCAGTCCATCACGCGTACGTATTCTGAGAAGCCGCCGCCCGAAGGTTCGAAGCCCGCTGTGCATCCGACCTTCTTGTAGGTGCCGCACTGCGCGAACGTCTTGTGACGGCAGTAGTAGCATTCGCGGCACGGAATGTGATGAAACACCATGACGCGATCGCCGACGCCGTAGTCGCTAACACCGGCGCCGATCTTGACTACCACGCCTGCCGTTTCGTGTCCGAAGATGCGCGGCGCCGAATGCGACCCCGTCGAAATCTTCTTCAGGTCGGTGCCGCAGATGCCGCAGGTGTGCACACGCACCAGCATTTCGCCCGGCCCGACCTCGGGAACCGGAACCTCCTCCAGGCGCACATCGTTGACGCCGCGATAGACCGCAGCCTTCATCGTCGCCGGAATGCGCCCGATCAGACTCTCCTCAGCTATTGCTCCAACCATTGCCATAATTTTGTAGCGTTCGCGTCCCGGCGGCTGGCGCGAGAGTATCTCGCCCTCGCACTCTTACTTCTCCTTAACTTCTTCTTTCCAGATAATTCTCGATTGCCGCACACAGCGTCTTGCTCGCCCGCGCGCTATTCCGGGCCAAGGCGATCGTCTTGACCCACAACCATGGCCGCAACGCGACGTGTAACGCAAACCGCGCGCGACGAAACCTCCCTTGCGATGAAACAAACTCGCCTACTGGCGGCATCGCAAAATCAAATTCATCGGAAATCGCCTTGATCGCCGCAAACTCGATTCCATGGGCCCTTGCCCCAAGCGCAACCGAAGCTCCTTCCATATCCACCGCAATCGCGCCGTAGGCCTCTGCCAGTTTGCGTTTCTGGTCTCGGCCAGCGACGCCGGAAGAGCTCACCAGCGTTCCGCTTCCTCGCCCAGTGTCGGCTCGCGAGCCGTCGGCGCCACTGACGACCAGCTTCGGCTCGATCACGTCTCCAACCTTCAATGACGAATCCAACCCTCCGGCATACCCGACAGAGACGATCTTCCCAGGCCGCGTCTTCTGGATCACAGCCTCTGCCGCGCGGCGTCCGTGCTCCACGCCGATCCCGCTACATACGGCCACGACCTTACCTGTTCCGTTCTCCGATTCGAAGAACGGAAAAGTCCGCCCATCGTGGCTAATTTCTCCAGCCTTCCAGTCCCGCACCAGCGGCGCGATTTCTTCCTTGATCGCCGAGACTATCGCGATGCAATCTCGCGATCCAGCCGCGCCGGCCTCCGCTCTAGACATACCCTTTTACCCGGAACCAATCGACCGACCTCCGCAATGCACCGTCGACCGGAACCATACGCCAGCCCAGTTCGCGCTCAGCCTTGGCCGATGTAACAAACATCATCTTGCGTCCCATCCGCACGGCATCGATGGTTGCGCGCGGCTCGCGCCGCAGCAGTCGACCGGTCACCATTTCATCGACCACGCCGGTGGCAAAAGCAAAAACGTACGGCAGTTTCACGGTCGGCGACTTCAGTCCTGTAATCTCCGCCAGCCGGTCCAAAATCTGCTTCAACGTCAAATTCTCGCCGCCCAGAATGTAGCGCTGGCCACTCTTTCCATTCTCGAGCGCCTGAATGTGTCCGCGCGCGCACTCCGTCGCATCCACTAGATTGAGTCCAGTCTCCACATACGCCGGAAACTTCCGCTTCAAAAAGTCGAGCACGATCCGCCCCGTCGGGGTCGGCTTCACATCGCGCTCCCCAACCGGGGTCGTCGGATTGACTATCACGACATCCTGCCCGCCGCGCGCCGCCTCGAACGCCACCTGTTCCGCCATGAACTTCGAGCGCTTGTAGTGCCCGATCATGTCGGCAAGCGCCACCGGACTCTCTTCATCGGCCAAATGTCCACCGCGCCCATTCGAGCCGAACCCCATGGTCGCGACGCTCGACGTGTAAACCACGCGCCTTACGCCCTGCTTTCGCGCCGCATCGAGCAGCCCGCGCGTGCCCTCGACATTCGACCGGTACATCTCATCCGGATCGCGCACCCAGAGCCGGTAGTCGGCCGCCACATGAAATACAGCGTCGCAACCCGCGAGCGCCTTCGAGTACGAAGCCGGCTCGCGTAAATCTCCGGTCACGCGCTCGGCGTTCAGGTCCGCAATGTTCCGCAGGTCGCTCGATGTCCGCACCAGCAGCCGCAACTCGGCACCCTGCGCTGCCAGAACGCGAGCCACGTGACTGCCTAGGAATCCGGTCGCGCCAGTGACGAAAACCCTCATTGAGTAATTGAGTAATTTCGTAATTGGGTAATTTACGGGCGACCACAGTATTTGGCAGCTTGAGAATTCAAATTACTCAATTACCAAATTACCCAATTACTCAATCTCTCTAGTTCTTCTCCGCCATCACCTTCGCGTACGTCGTCAGCGCGATCAGCGGGAAATATTGCCGGTACAAGTGATACTTCAGATAAAACACTCGCGGAAACCCGGTACCGGTAAAGAACGCTTCATCCCACGAGCCGTCTTTCTTCTGAGTCTTTAACAAATATGCAATGCCGCGCGCAACGCACTCGGTGCGCGTGTCGCCAGCCGCGAGCAGTCCCATGATCGCCCAGGCCGTCTGCGACGCCGTGCTGTCGCCCTGCCCGCGCAGATTCGGATCGTCATAAGAGCCGACCGTTTCGCCCCAGCCGCCATCGGGGTTCTGAACCATGCGCAGCCACTCGGCCGCCTGCTGGATCATCGGATCGTTTTGATCCACATCCATCGCCTGCAAACCCCGCAGCACCAGCGCCGTGCCGTAAATGTAATTTACGCCCCAGCGTCCGAACCAGCTCCCGTCCGGCTCCTGCTCGTCGCGGATAAACTTGAGCGCCTTCTTTACCGAGGGATGACTCTGATCGAATCCGTAAGTCGCCAGGCACTCCAGGATGCGGCCTGTGATGTCCACGGTCGCAGGATCGAGCATGGCGTTGTGATCGGCGAAGGGCACGTATTGGAAGACCATCCGGTCGTTGTCCTTGTCGAACGACGCCCAGCCGCCGTTTTTGCATTGCATCGACAGAATCCAGTCGATCGCGCGCTGCACCGACTCGCGCTGATAGCGTCCATTCGGATGCTCGACGCGGCTCAGCGCCAGGCACACCATCGCACTGTCATCCACATCCGGATAAAACTCGTTGTTGAATTCGAAATACCAGCCGCCGGGTTCGCCCTTTTTGTTCTTGATCTTCCAGTCTCCGGGCTTGCGAACTTGTTTCTGCAGAATCCAGTCGGCGCACTTTACGAGACGCGGGTCAGTTGCGGGCACACCTGCCTCACCCAGCGCGAACAACGCATAGGCCGCATCCCACACCGGCGACATGCAAGGCTGCATGCGGAACGTATCTTCTTCTTCGATTCCGAGCTTTTCGAACTCGTCCATTGCGCGAATGACCTGCGGGTCGTCGAGCGAGTATCCCAGGCAGCGCAGCGCGATAATCGCATTCATCATCGAGGGATAGATCGCGCCGAGCCCGTCGCTCATCTCGAAGCGTTCCAGCATCCACTTCTCAGCCTTTTTCAGCGCGATAGAACGCAGCGGCCGCACGTGCACCGCCTCAAACCAATGCGTCAACCGGTCAAACACCAAAAAGAAATTCCGCCACGAAATTTTCTTCTTCGCCCAATGCAAATGCATGCGCGACTTGTCGCGCCCGCCGACGAACAACTCCTCCACGCCCATTTCGTCGGGAATCTTCTTGAATGGTTTTTTCGCGTACGCAATCGAAAGTGGCACGAGGATCGCGCGAGACCATGACGAAATTTCGTAGATGTTGAACCAGAACCAGTTCGGAAAGAGCACGATCTCCGGCGGAATCGCTGGAACCGCGTCGTAGTCATACTGCCCGAAGAAACAGAGATAAATCTTGGTAAATGTGTTGACCTCGGTCACGCCGCCGAGTTCGAGAATTTTCTTTCGCGCCCGCTCCAGCGCCGCATGATCGGCGTGATATCCCGCCAGCTTCAACCCGAAATAAGCCTTCACCGAAGCCGAAATATTCGACGGCCCGCCCGCATAAATACTCCACCCGCCATCTTCATTCTGATGATTCAGAATCTGCCGTACACACTTCTCGTTGCGTTCCGCATTGCTCGTCCCCAGCAAAGCATGCAGCAGTATGTAGTCGGACTCGAGCGTAGTATCCGCCTCGAGTTCGCCACACCAGTAGCCTTGGCTGTGCTGTTGGGAGAAGAGGAACTTGCGCGCCGCGTCGACACTGGCCGCCACCCGGCTTACCAGGTCGTCAATTTTTCCGAATCGCATCTGCGGCACGGAGGCCGATCGATAAGGGGAGGAGGATTCGTCCATTCAAACTCCTAGCGAAATCTCGACACATTCGAGCGTTGCATATCATCCTGCGCCCGGCTTGCCGACGGCACAGGTCCGCGAGTTATACCGTCGCTTGCGGTGCCGCTGCAATCGTCTCGACTATCTCCGGTGGCAATCCAAAACGAACGTTCTCCGGCATGATCTCCAGTTCCTGGACATCGCCGAATCCCTTGCCGGCCAGGAACTCCACCACTTCCTGAACGAGATGCTCCGGCGCGGATGCGCCCGCCGTCAAAGCCACGGTCCTAACATTCCGCAGCCACTCCGGCCGAATATTGCTGTAATTATCAATTAGATGCGCCTCGGTGCCTAGACTCCTCGCAACTTCCACCAGGCGCTTTGAATTCGAACTGTTATCCGACCCGACAACCAGCAGCAGATCGGCATCCGAAGCCACATGCTTCACCGCGACCTGCCGGTTCTCCGTGGCATAGCAAATATCCTGCGCCGCCGGCCCTTTGATATTCGGGAAGCGCCGCCGCAACGCGGCGATAATGTCTCGCGTTTCATCCAGGCTGAGCGTCGTCTGCGTCAAGTAAGCCACGCGATTCGGATCCGGCAGTGTGACAGCATCCACCTCTTCCGGCGAGCCCACCACCTGCGTCACCGCCGGAGCCTCGCCCAACGTACCGATCACTTCGTCGTGATCGCGATGTCCAATCAGGATCAGCGAATACCCTTCCTTCGCGAACTTCACGGCTTCCACGTGCACCTTGGTGACTAGCGGACAAGTGGCGTCGATCACCCTCAACTTGCGAACCTTGCTGGCGTCACGCACTTCGGGGGACACGCCATGCGCGCTATAGATCACGCGCTCGCCCTCCGGCACCTCATCGACCGAGTCGACAAAAATCGCGCCCTTGTGCTGCAATTCCTCCACCACGAAGCGGTTATGCACGATCTCTTTGCGCACGTAAATGGGAGGTCCAAATGCCTCCAGCGCAATCCGGACGATATCGATCGCCCGTACCACTCCCGCACAAAACCCCCGCGGCTTGAGCAGCAACAACTGTTTACTTTCCGACAATGCCATCCCCCTACCCTATTTGGATCGGTACTACCATTAGGGTACAACTAGCGTGAAAAAGATGCTTTTTCGTTATTTTCAAGGGTACCGGATAATGCACCCTCGGTCAATGTAAGCCTTTGAGGTGATGGGGATTAGCCGGGAACATTGCTTTGAGCTTCATGGCGCTCGTTCTCCCCCAACGCGCGAGTCCCAATGCGCCCGGTAGGCATAAACAACCGCCAGCAGTGGCGGGGCCAGCAGCACTCCCCAGAACGGAATTACAAGTCCCAAGACGATCGGTGCCAAAATCGATGCCCAGATGGGCACCCGTGCGACGCGACGCATGAGGTAAGGTTGAAGCGCCATGCCGTCAACCAAAACGACGATTGCATATAGAACCAGAACATAGAGGGGATGACGTATATCCCTCCACGCCACCGTGGCGGCCAGTACCGGCCCAAGCATCCCGAGGATCGGGCCGAAGTGCGGGATCACCTGGAGCACCGCAGCGAGCAATGCCCACAGTGGCGCCCACGGAACTCCAATGCTCCAAAGACCCACGAGCCACAGGGCTCCGACGATCAGCGAATCCTGCAATTGCATGATCGCCCAGCGCCCCAGTGCGGAGGTCGCGATGCGAAGATGATCTTTGGCGGCCATTGTCGGCTGGGAGTTGCTCTCGGTTTGATGCCATCACATCGAAGGCGTGCTCCGTAATTTCTCGGCAAACCCACCGCCATACAATATTTTTCTTGCTCAACCGTCTACACCAGCAGATGGATCAGGCGCTGAGCAAACAGTGGCCGATGACGGATCAGGACCAGCGGATCTCCGATGCGGTACAGCGCGACCAGTCGCGGCTGCGCAACTTCATTCGGCGGCGCGTTCCCGATCCCGGCGACGCCGAGGACATCCTCCAGGACGTCTTCTACGAACTCGTGGAAACGTACCGGATGATGAAACCGGTCGAACAGGTAACGGCTTGGCTGTTTCGCGTGGCGCGCAACCGCATCACGGATTTGTTTCGCAAGCGTTCGCGCAACGCGGCGCGCGAGGAACCGGCCAGGGTCACAGAAGAGGGCGAGGTTCTCATGCTCGACGAGTTTCTTCCCTCGCCAGAAGCTGGGCCCGACGCGGCTTATGCACGCCGTGTACTGCTCGAAGCGCTCGATGACGCGCTTGAGGACTTGCCCGCCGATCAGCGCGACGTTTTTGTCGCTCACGAACTGATGGGCTACAGCTTCAAGGAGCTTTCAGAACAGACAGGAGTGAGCGTCAACACGCTCTTGTCGCGCAAGCATTACGCGGTAACGCATCTGCGCGAGCGGCTGCAGGACATCTACAACGAGTTTACGAAACGGTAGCGCACAGATCTACCGGAAGGATGGAAATATGGCAGGACACAGAGCAGCACGAATCGCAAAGTTCGCGGTCTTCGGGATCATCTTCTTCATCGTCTTTACCTTCGTGGTGCAGGCGCTGTGGAACTGGCTCATGCCGGCGCTCTTCGGATGGCACACGATCACCATTTGGCAGGCGCTCGGAGTGCTCGTGCTCAGCAAGATTCTCTTTGGCGGATTCCGCCACGGTGGAGGCAGTAGCCCCGATTGGCGCTGGCGCCGCCGCATGATGGAACGATGGGAACACATGACTCCCGAAGAGCGGGAGAAGTTTCGCCAGACCGTCAGCCGCCGCTGTGGCCCGTTTGGACCCCCAGCCGCCGAGCCGAAGGCGTAGGGCCTCACCCGCCATAGGCCGCACCGGGCAGCCCAATTAAGGAGTCGATCATGTTGCGTGTAACCCTTGAAGATTCAGGCGAAAACGTCGTTCTCCACTGCGTTGGCAAGATGGTTCGTGGACAAGAGACCGCTCTGTTATGCGCCGCCGCCCGGCAGCACCGGCGGAGTATTGTCATCGACCTTAGCCAGGTCGAGACAATCGACGCCGCCGGCTTGGGCGCTCTGATCGCGTTGCAAGCGGCGGGAATTTATCTGCAGCTGTTGAATCCCGCGCCGTCCGTTCTTCAAGTCCTGCAGGTCACTCACCTTGATACCGTGTTCGAAATCTGCACACCGTCGTCCGAACAAATCCAGGATGAGAACTCCTCTCAACCCGTATCGAGTCCGACTCTCGCGGCGATGCCTGCAATCTACAGCGGCGACTAGCGGTATTCCGTTTGGGCGCGCCCGCGTCGCGGCCATAGACAATTCGTACTGTGCGCGCGCGGCCGGGCCCCGAGATCGAGCACCAGCGGTAACGCTGGGCTATAGCGATCAGCGGGGCCCGGCCACCAGGAGCAACAAGCCTACGGATTAATCCAAACGCTGGTCGCCGCGCTGTTGTTAGTTGGATCGCGATCCGGAGTCGTCAGCCGAACTCCCGCCGTAGCCTGAGTCCAACCAGCAACCGTTGGCAGCACAGTAACAGTCACGGTCTTTCCGGTTCCCGGAGCCATCTCCTTAAGCTTGCATGTCACCAGCGTCCCATGCGAGCAGCCCTTCGTCGCCGAAACAAACGTCACCCCCTTCGGCAGCGCCAGCACCGCAAACACATTCTGGGCATCGTCGTCCTGAATGTTAATCACGGTCACGGTATAAATCAGCGGCTCGCCGACCTTTCCCGGATTCGTCGACGTCATCGTCACCTGCATCTCGCTCAGTCCAACTTCGGTGATCGTGCTGGTAACAAACGCGCTCACCGGACCAACGCCATCCGCCTGCGCCACCGCCGTCACATCCATCGGAGCCGTGTTCGTCGGATGCACAGTCACTAGAAAGTCATGTGTTCCGCCGCTCTCCTGAATCCGGTCCACCGTGCATACAACCGTCAAGTTCGCCGGCCCCGGCGTAAACAAACACCCCCCGCTGGGCGGAGGCGAGATCGGCAGATCCTGAAAATTCATCGTGAACGTCACTGTCACATTTGTAGCGTCGACATTGCCTGTATTGGTGACGGTCGCGTCGTAATCAAGGTTGCCATTCGAGTCGAGCCCATTCGTCGGCAAGACAGCAAGGTTGATCGACAAGTTCGCCTGGGCGTGGGCAGCCATTCCCGTGAAAACAACCAGTAGAACCAGCGTGATTGCGAAGACAAATCTCCCGCTCAGTTTGCGAAGCATAGTTTTCCTCCATAGTTTTTACAGCGTCAAACAAATGGGAAGGCCGCGCCCGGACATCTCGCGGATACCGCTTTACAGAACGCTGGACGCCGGGTAAGGTCGTCCGGCGCTCTCCTATCCAACATGCGTGAACGAGGGGCAAATCGGCTCACGGAAAAACGGTGGGCCGTCAAAGGCACTATCCTCACGCGCAAAACTCTCATCGGCACTGTTGATTGCCGCCTACCATTCATCCGCTACATCCAAGTCGCACACTTGCGCAGGGAAAAGCCCTCCCTGGGGCCCTTCCCTGCTATTCCTCAACCGCAACCGTGTCGAAGCCGCGGCTGCCACAGTTGTGCCACCGGTCCAGTACAGGGTCAATGCGTGCGGGCTGAGTTTTGTCTGAGGATTGGCTGAGGACAAACAGGTGAGGCTATGTGGTTGAAAGTAGTGGGAGAGTACTGGACAGCTTAGCCCTGGATCGCGTCCCTGGGCCGTGATCTAAACATTCCGCGGGCGATGGAGATGGCCCCGCACGGCGTTCTTCCACTGTTCCTCTGTCATCTCCGGGATGTCACTGGTATCAATCTCGCTGTCGGGACGCGCCGCCAGCGCTTTCAGTTTCGCACGCCGCGCTTTCGTCAACCCCGGCACATTGCCCGTTCTGTAGCTAACCATTTTCGTCGTCTTAGCCCCCTGAAGAAGCTGAGTCAGTCAGATATTTTGTCGGTATCGCCGTGGAAGAGCGGCCCTTCAGGGCCGCGTTAGTCGCCTCAGATCGATAGGGGCTTCAGCCCCCGTGGTCGTTATTGCGTCTCAAGTGAGAACTTGGAGTCTTCAATTGTCGCAGCCCATCCAAAGAAGGAACTCAATGTCCAATAGCGGCGTGGGCTTAAACTTCTCCCTCATCCATTCCTGACACTTGAAGTATTCGTCATAGTCGAACTGACTCCATGCCTTAGTCGGTCTATCAAAGCCGTATCGATTAAGTCTAGCAAGCACGACGTTGTCTATAGGAGCATGGCAGAATGTATACACTCGGCCGAATCCTGCAATGTGCTCCTCCCCAACAGTGAAGATATACTTCAGGGTCATGTTGACCCATTTTTGCGCTTGCCCAGCGTGAAAGACGAACGGGTCGCCATAAATCGCGCCTATATCGTCGCACGTCTTTCGATGCCAACTATCGAATTCGTTTTCGGTTATCGGGTTTTCCAGTCTTGTTTTTATCGTCGCAAGAGCATCCATTAAAACCTTCTCAGCCTTTGTATGAAGGTCATCACGATTGGCCAGTTGCCGGATACCCTTCAGGGTACGATTGAAATCACCGTAGGCTACTTTTGCACACGAAGAAATGTCGATTTCCGCCCCAAAGATCAGACGCAACAAATACTCCTCGTAATCTCTAGTGAGTTTCGACAGTAGTTTCATTTTTTGCCACCACGCGGCACGCTGCGAACCTACAAGACGATGAGTTCGCAGATGTCCTTCAGGCTGCCCAAGTGTATATCCATGTGACCTAATCGCCCAGTTGGTGGGGAAGGAAACCAGCAGAAACGGTACTCTTCTTGATACGAATAGCCGAAATGCTTACAGAAAGGAACAAAAATATTTGCGGATCGTGGCAGTAGCGGGTCGATATACTCTGCGGGGCCCTCCCTCATCGTGGCATCGCCGACCTGCTTCCTGCTTGATTTCACCAGTCGATCTTGAAATGCGCCTCGATCTCGAATGATTACGCAGGCGTCGGCCCCGAAGTCAACGAAAAGCCTTGGTTCGACGGATCTGGTAACACAGTAAAGCCAGTAATCACCCGGCGATTGAAAGCGGACATCCACTCGTTGTTCCGGAATATGCGTCGGAACATCTTTAGGGTTTATGACCAGCTTGACCACGTCTTCTCGCGATAAGGCGAACGATAGCGGAAGGCTTAGTTCATCGTCTTGAAGAGCGCCGGTCAGATTTTTGCTGCCGAAAAAGCTTGCGGGCTGGAGACGCAGACCTCCGACCTCGTATAAGGTCTCCATATGTACTCGTTTGCCAAATTTCAGCAGAGCGTCGCCCTTCCCAATGCGAAATGACGACAGTTTCTTGGCTGCTTTCTCGGCAAGGGCGGAGGCAAAGTTCGGCAAAGGCTCCGAATGAAAAATTTCCCGAATAAAACCGGCAGGGTATGGTCCAAATCTGAGTTGCATTTCTTCAAGTACATGAGTCCATTTTTCCAGCCACACCGCGTTCTCTTGATTCATTTCCAGCAACCCAATTTTTGCCTCAGGTGTCAGACGTAGAAGATTAAGGAAAACGTCGCGGATGCGGCGATTCAACTCGCCCTGCGACAAATGACGCATATATCTTCTGCCGTCGTATTGTCGACGCTGTTGGATGTGCCAAGGCGCAGGCTCAGTGATCATAATCACCTTGAGTTTAGCAATACAGGATAAAAGTGAAAGTAACCTGCTCCGCCGTATGATATTTGAACCGACGGGGAACTCACCGATTTCTACTGCGACAACCGGCTCTTTCAAGCTCGACTTACAGCAGACATAAAAAGCATTTTCTCGGCAATAACTCCTTGACTTAGCCGCCGAAAAGTCCAACCATAAAAACAGAGCGCACAACGCGCCAGCACCATCAGTTCTTTGAAACAAAGAGAGACCGGAACCCGGCCATCCCTGAATTAAGTGAGACTCTGCCTACGCCAGCAGAAAATGTCCGCACCTCAAGCCCGCCGAATGGCCCCGCCGCAGAGAATTCCCAATATGGAACGTCTGACCCACTCCAACTGCCTGAATCTAATGGACCGTGTAAAAATTTCAAGATTTAGGGGGGAGGGGGGGTGGGGGGGTAATTTTAAATTCAATAGCTAACCGGTAATAGCCAGGAGCCAACACAGCCCGGTCGGCCCAAAACTCCATCGCCGTTCGCCAGCCGTATAATGTTCGGTTCCCAATACTCCGCCGGACCCGGCGCCTACGCCACTCCGGCGCGCAGGAGCTCTCATCATGGCCACTCTTACCGAATCTCTCCCCGCGACCCAGGTTAAGACTCGCACCGAATCCGACAGCATGGGCAAAATCGAAGTCCCCGCCAATGTCTACTGGGGAGCCCAGACCGAACGTTCCCTCCTCCACTTCAACATCGGCCGCGACACCATGCCTCCCGAACTGATTCGAGCCTTCGGCACTCTGAAAAAAGCTTGCGCGCTGGTCAATCAGGATCTCGGAAAGCTTCCCGCCGACATGGCCAAGCTCATCGTGCAGGCCGCCGACGAAGTCATCGCCGGCAAGTTGAACGACCAGTTCCCGCTCCGCATCTGGCAGACGGGCTCGGGCACGCAGACCAACATGAACGTAAACGAGGTCATCTCGAACCGTGCCATCGAGATTTCCGGCGGCGAGATGGGATCCAAGAAGCCGGTCCATCCCAACGATCACGTCAACATGTCGCAGTCGTCGAATGACACGTTTCCTGCGGCCATGCACATCGCCGCCGCCGACCGCGTGAAGAACGCGCTCATTCCGGCCATCAGGACCGTACGCGACGCGATCGCCGCCAAGGCAAAAGAATTTGACAGCATTGTGAAAATCGGACGCACACACCTGCAAGATGCCGTGCCGCTCACGATTGGCCAGGAATTTGGCGGCTGGGCCAGCTTGCTGGAACGCGATATTAAGCGTCTGGAGCAGGCCTTGGAAGGCTTATACGACCTGGCAATTGGCGGAACAGCAGTCGGCACCGGCCTCAACACGCATCCCGAATTCGCCGAGCGCGCCGCGAAGAAAATTGCCGAGCTGACCGGACTTCCCTTCCGCTCGCACGGCAACAAATTCGCCGCGCTGTCGGCGCACGACGAGATCGTCTTCGCACAAGGCGCAATGGAAACGCTCGCCGCCTCGTTCATGAAAATTTCGAACGACATCCGCTGGCTGGCTTCGGGTCCGCGTTGCGGATTAGGGGAACTGGTGATTCCTGAGAACGAGCCCGGTTCGTCGATCATGCCCGGCAAAGTCAACCCTACGCAGTGCGAGGCGATGACGATGGTCTGCGTGCAGGTTCATGGCGCAACCGCCGCTGTAGGCTTCGGCGGATCGCAAGGCAACTTCGAGCTCAACGTCTTCAAGCCGGTGATCATCTACAACTTCCTGCACTCGGTCACGCTCATCACCGACGCCTGTCACGGATACGTCGAGTACATGATCAAGGGCATCGAGGTCGATCGCGCCAAGGTCGACTGGTACGTGAAGAACTCGCTGATGCTGGTGACGGCGCTGGCGCCAAAGGTTGGATATGACAACGCCGCCAAGATCGCGCATACAGCGCACGTCGAGCACTCAAGCCTGCGCGAAGCAGCCGTGAAACTCGGCCATCTCACAGGCGAAGAATTCGACGCGCTGGTGAAGCCGGAGAAGATGACGCACCCATAACAGTGCATCCCCCACCATTTTGAGAGAATCTAATCACCAGCCTCGGGAGAGCGCATGAAGGTCGGCATCACCTGTTATCCAACCTATGGCGGCAGCGGCATCGTCGCCACGGAACTCGGCCTCGAATTGGCGCGCCGCGGTCACGAAATTCATTTCATTTCCTACTCCCAACCTATCCGCCTCACCGGCCCTGAACCCAACATTCACTATCACGAAGTCGAAGTCACGCGTTATCCGCTCTTCGAGTATCCGCCATACGACCTCGCGCTCGCCACGCGCATGGCCGAGGTCTCGCAGCTCTACGAACTCGACCTCCTGCACGTTCATTATGCGATTCCGCATTCCGTGAGCGCGATGCTGGCGCGGCAAATGCTGGCTGCCACGCCGCCCCGACGACATCTTCCGTTCGTCACCACGCTCCACGGAACGGACATCACGCTCGTAGGCCTCGACCGCTCGTATCTTCCGATCACGCGTTATTCGATCCAGCAGAGCGATGGCGTCACGGCGGTCTCGCAATATCTGCGCAACCGCACGCTTAACGTCTTCGACATCAAGAACAACATCGAGGTCATCCCCAATTTCGTCAACTGCG